>Ga0265338_10002810_pt1 | contig 25415 bp, 13 predicted proteins | sample 42126metaG_FD_193579 | JGI IMG/M metagenome (GOLD analysis project Ga0265338, IMG submission 193579) | Rhizosphere microbial communities from Carex aquatilis grown in University of Washington, Seatle, WA, United States - 4-21-26 metaG | ecosystem: Host-associated > Plants > Roots > Rhizosphere... | reverse complement strand
GATCGCGAGCGTGCTGCCCTCCGGCATCGCGTCGGCGGCGTTCAGAATCAGGTTCAGAAAGACCTGTTCCAATTGCGGGGCGTCGCCCATGACCATCGGCAACTCCGGTGCCAATTCGCGAACCAGTTTCACATTCTGGTTCGCCAGTTTATGACGCACGAGCAGACCGAGTTCATCAATCAATTCATTCAAATTCACCGGCGCGAGCTGCGGTTCGGTCGTGCGCGCGAAGGCGAGAATCCGCTCCACAATTTTGTTCAAGTGCTCGATCTTCCCGTCAATCAGCCGCACGTCTTTCGCGCGCGGATCGTCGTCGGGAAACTTCAGGTTCAGCGAGTGATAGAGCAGCTTCATCACCGTGAGCGGATTGCGGATTTCGTGCGCAACTTCGGCGGCCAGCAGGCCGAGGGCGGAAAGTTTTTCGTTTTGCCGCAACTGTTCCTCCACGTCCACGATGCGCTCGTAAAGCCGCGCCTTTTCGATGGCGATGCCGGACAATTCCGCCAGCGCGCCCAGAATGCGGATTTCTTCGTTGGAAAAATTGTACGGTTGGCCGGTGTAAACGCTCAAAGTGCCGGTGGCCTGGCCGGCGAACAGCAGCGGCACGCTCAATAGTGAAACCAATCCTTCACGGCGCGCGACCTCGATGTTTTGGTAATGGCTCGAGGTCTGGACGTTTTCCAATTGCAGCGGTTTTTTGCGGCGCACGACGACACCGAGCACGCTCTCTTCGACGCTCAACCGCGGCTTTTTGAGATAAGCCTTGCCCGCGCCGTGGCTGGCACGCAAATCAAGCCACTCGCGGCTTTCATCGAGCATCATCAGCGAACTCATGCGCGCTCGCATGAGCACGCATGCCTCGCGCGTGATGGCACGCAAGACCTCGTCGAGATTCAACGTGGAATTGATGGTGCGGCTCACACTGGCGAGCGATTCGAACAAGCGCGCTTTCAAACGCAATTGTTCGTAAAGCCAGGTGTTTTGAATCACCTTGGCGGCCTGCACGGCCAGTTCCTGCAGCAGCTCCTGGTCGTTTGCGCTGAAGGCGTCCACGCGGTCCGAATCCACGTTCAACACGCCGCGCGTCTCGCCGTTCACCTCCAGCGGCACCGCCAGTTCCGAACGCACGCCGGACCGGGCCGCGACGTAACGCGCGTCCTGGTTCACGTCGCCCACGCGCGCGGGTTGGCCGTGACGCGCGACCCAGCCGGTGATGCCTTCGCCCAGCCGCAATTGCAATCGCGCGGCGCTGGACGGCAACCCGCGCGCCGCGTGAATTTCCAGAAAACCCGAGGTGGGATTGATCAGAACGACGGAACCGCTGGACGCGCGCATGACGCGGACCGCCTCGCTCACGATCAACTGCAATGCCTCCTGCGAATCCAGCGTCGAGTGGATGACATTGCTCACCTGATAGAGCAGGTTCAACCGCTCGTAACGCGACATCAGTTTTGCCAGTTCGTCATTCACGGATCTTGAAATTCAAATTCATCGCACGCGCGCGATCAGCAACAAACCGGTGGCGCCAAAGGCCAGGTTGGGCAGCCACGCGGCCAGCCATGCCGGCAAATAACCTCCGGTGCCCAAGGCCAGTCCGACTTGTTGCAGCACGAAGAAAGTGAAACAGATAAAAATGCTGCCCGCCACGCCGACAAACAGATTCCGCCGGCCGGAGGCCACGCCAAACGGGATCGCGATGAGCACCACCACGAGGCACGTCCAGGGCGCCGCCAGCCGGCCGTCGAACTTGGTTCGCCATTGGGCTGCCCCGGCGGGCGGCAAATTCGGATGCCGCTGCAGATATTCCCAAAGGACCGAGAGCGGAACGTTCAGTTTGCGCGAATGCAGGCTTTCATACTCGCCCATTTTGATTTCATTCTCAATTTCCACCGGCGTTTCATCAAATTCCGTCATCGCCAGCACCCTGGTTTGAAGAAAGGGAACGACCGGGGCCGTTTCACTGGCCTGCTCAAACTCCTTCACGTTGGAAAACGTCCAGCCGGGTTTCGTGTAAACCGCCCGATCAGCGTAGAGCTTCCGGATTGAACCGTCCGGCAAAGTCCAGTTTACCACAATGGAGCCGGACATCTCGGCGGTTTCAGGGCGATATTCGTTGAAAATCCAGATCCGGTGGGCGCGCGCGTTGGTGAAACCGTGGAATTGATTCTGGGAATCGTCCGGCCTGTGCACATAGCGATTCAAAATGCGTGTCGCCCATTCCGTGCTCCGGGGCACGTAAATTTCATTCAACGCAAACAGCGCGGCGCTGGCGACAAATCCCACCAGAAAATACGGCACGCACAATCGCCACAGACTTACGCCCGCCGCGCGCAGGGCGGTGATTTCATTGTGCCGCGCATGGTAGGTGAGCGCAATCAGAAGCGCCACCAATAGGGAAATGGGCAATACGACCGTTATAAAACTCATGGCCGACAGGGTTGAATACGCAATCGTGTCCCAGAAATGTAGTTTGCCCGCTTGTATCTTATCCAAGTCAGTGAACAGGACGAAAAAGGTGACAAAGGCTTGGATGCCGATCAGGCAATACGCCAGCGGCGTGAGCAGTTCGCGCAATAGATATCGATCAAGCAACCGCATCGAGGCAGGGTAAGCGGCGCGGGGAATTGAGCAAGTCTGGCCTGCCGGGCCGTAATTCGCAGCCGCCGGGGTTCTGTCTTAATTCCGACCGGAACCAAACGGAAAATCAAGCCGCCGAAGCTCCGAGACGGGACAGGGACCTGGAGAAGGCCGTGTCAAATTGATCCTGGGCCTGCAACTGCAATTCACCGGCGGCAACCAGCTTTCGCACAACTTTTCCGTAGAACGCCCAATGTTCCATCGGTAACTCAGGAAAGCATACCTGGGAATCGTGAGCCGCCGTTCTGAGAAAAATGCAAAAAAACAGTATGGAGGCGGCGGTTACATTCGGCGGAATTCGTCCCGCGGCCAGATCGTCTTCGATCATGTGACACTGAACCAGGGCCACCCGCGTCACCGCTCTGACCGGCAGGCCGTCAATCATGACGCAGAATGACTCAAACAGACGATCCTTCATGAACGAAGGTAAAAACTAGCGGTGGGACGAATTAGCTCGATGGGTTGGTGAGCGCGGAAATTTCTAATAAAAGGGCAAACCAAAGTGCCGACGATTTGATCTGCAAAAGAGTTTACGCTGAGCACATGATTAAAGAACGGAACTCTAAGGACTGGTTGTGGTGATGGTGGGCGCGCATCTGGCTTCACCATACACACGTTGCGTTGAACCCTTGCTTGCCACTTGCTCTCCCCTGGCTTGAGCGTTAAAACTTGGTTTGTGAAGACGCATATGCTGGTGCGAAGCAACTTCGTTGCGCGTCCGTCGGGACCCAAGCCAACTATTCAGTTTATTGACCCTACCAGGAATCGGCCCGCCGCCGCTTTGAACACAAACCTGGTATGAAACTCCTGACCGAACCCATCGGCAGCATTCCACGCCCACCTGAATTGATCGAAGCCATCAAGGCGAATGCGGCGGGAAAGCTCAACCAGGACGAGTTGGACTCATTTTATGACCGCGCCGTCCAAGACACCATCCGCCGCTTCGAGGCCACCGGTTCTCCGGTGATCACTGACGGCGAGCAAACCAAGCCCAGCTTTGTCACGTACCCCATGAGCGAGATGCGACACCTTGACCCGAACGGGGTGGTGATACCGTTCGCCGATGGACACACTCGCCAACTGCCGAAGCTTACCAGCGGACCGTTCCGCTATCAGCACAAGGCAGTGGAGTTCTATACACATGCCAGGAAATATGCGCGCGTACCCGTGAAGCAGGCGGTCATTTCCGCTTCCGCGCTCAGCTTATTGTATCCTCAGCAGCCCATTCCCGATTATTCGCGTGAATCCTTCCTGACCGACCTGCTAAATGAGCACGAATCCGACATTCGCAATTGCCTGGCTGCGGGCGCTCATAAGGTACAAATCGATTTTACCGAAGCCCGACTCTCGCTCAAACTGGATCCCAGCAAAGGACGGCTTCGCTCGTTTATCAGCCTGAACAATCAGGTGCTGAGTCGATTCACCGGGCAGGAACGCGGCCGCCTGGGCGTTCATACGTGTCCTGGAGGCGATGCGGATTCCACTCATAGCGCGGATGTGGATTATGCGGAATTGCTCCCGCTGCTCTTCGAACTTAACGTGCAGAATTTTTATCTACAGTACGCCAGCGAGAAGGACAAACGGTCTGTTTTGCAGATGATCAGAAAAGTGCTCAAGCCGGGCCTATGCGTGTTCCTTGGGGTAACCGACGTGCTCAGCCCGCGCGTGGAAACGCCGGAAGAAATCCGCGACCTGATTCTGCAAGCGGCAGAATACCTTCCCACCGGTCAACTCGGGACCACCGACGATTGCGGATTCGCGCCCTTTGCCGATGACGTTTCCACCAGCCGCGACCTGGCCTTCGCCAAAATTAAGGCTCGAGTGGAGGGCACGCGTCTGGCAGAGGAAGCGCTTAGTTAAAGGCAGACCATTGCTGAGGCGCCCAGGCCGGCAATCAGGTAAGAACATCGTCCAGATATTTTCGTGGTCAATGCCACACCGCCGCAAGAGGCTGAACCTCAGGCCATTCTCCAAAGCCTCTGATAATGCCGAGCGGCAAAGACGAAAAACCGGCGATTCCTTAAGTTTCCCAAGAAATGCCCCAACAACTCGGCATTATCAATTATACGGCACAATAACCAACCACGCACAGCGAAAAAAATGTTTTGCATTAATTTATGTTTGTAAAATAGAGGGAAACCAATTATACGTTGGTTGCTAATCAGTGCCAAAGAACCATGAAGGCTTTGTTTGCTTCAATCAGGTGTCGCCTTTTCAGCTTGCCGGCCGGGGAAACAAAATATGTACGTCGCGGCTTTCGCGGGGCGACAAAGGAGGTGCAGACGCGGCTGGAACAGATCGGGGCGGCGTTTCTATGCGGGTACAACGTCGCATTGGAGCACGACACACAGGCGGAACTCGCGTCCGTATTGAATTCGGTGGAGTTGGAGCTGCGCGGTTTTGCTTTTGAAGGAGCGGCGATGGGGCTGGCGCTGTTTGATTATCTGACGCCGTGGCGTCGAACCCGGATCAGTGAGTTTTTGGGCGGAGCGGGCGATGCTCACACTTACATGGTCCATGTTGGCGCGGGCTGGGTGTGGGCGCGACTGCCGATCAATTTCCGACGGGCGAAGACGCGATTGGATCCCGTGCTGGGCTGGCTGGCGTTTGACGGCTGGGGTTTTCACGAAGGATTTTTTCACTGGCCAAAACACATTGCCGGCCAGCCGCCGCCAAAAAAACTGAAGGGCTACGAGCGGCACGTCTTTGATCAGGGACTCGGTCGCTCGTTCTGGTTCGTCAACGGTGGAAACATCGAACTCATCGCGCGAACCATTTCTGATTTTTCCCCCGACCGGCAATCTGATTTGTGGAGCGGCATCGGCTTGGCCGCGACCTACGCCGGAATCATCAGAGAGACTTCGCTCGACGAACTCCGCAAAAGATCCGGATCGTTCCAGCCGCATCTTGCCCAAGGCGCGGCCTTCGCCGCCAAAGCCCGGCAACGCGCAGGCAACTTGACCGAATACACCAGCCTCGCCACCAAAATCCTTTGCGGACTCACTCCTGCCGATGCGGCGCGGCTCACGGACGAGGCACTCGAAAATCTTCCCGCCGACTCCGATTTGCCCGCTTACGAAAGCTGGCGCCGCCGGATTCAAAATCATTTTGTGCCAACCCGTCAACTCCAAGGGGCCTGATGAAAATGTCATTGTGCCATTTCGCCGGACGATTTGCAGCGCAGGCAAAGCGGTCAGGAGCAGTTTTTGAACACGCCATACTTGAACCTCAGTCCCGGCAAATCCAATCCCAATCAACTTTGCAAAAACGAAATCTCCGATTGTTAATTCTTTGCGCCATCGGTTGCATTTTGCCGTTCACCGCGATCAACACCGGCTGGTCCCAGGGTTGTATTGCCTCGCCGAACAATCCAATTTCGCCCATTTGCCCGGCTGATTTTTCTTCCGGGACGACCAACGAGACGCACCAGTGGATTGCCTCCCTGGATTATCGTTGGTATCGGTCGTTCCGTCATTTCGTCGGCGATGTGGAGCAGCCACAACGTCAGACGCTGGGCAACGAGGTCATCAACAACGTCAGCGCCTTCGATGTGGCGGCCACTTACGGCATCAGCGAACGCTGGAGCGCCACGTTGACGATTCCGTTCATTTACGCCGACCGCTCCTCCCTCTATGAGCATGACTTTGTACATCGCTTTTCGATGACTTCCGCCGGCCTGGGTGACGTTCGGGTGGTGACCGATTTCTGGCTGCTGAACCCGCAACAGCACATGGACGGCAACATTGCCCTGGGCCTAGGTTTCAAGGCGCCGACGGGCGATGATGATGCCACGGACATTTCGCACCGGGCCAGCGGCCCGGTCAGCCGGCCGGTGGATCCGTCCATTCAGCCGGGCGATGGCGGTTGGGGAATCATTCTGGAACTCCAGGCTTACCAGAAAATTTACAGGAATTTGTTTGGCTACGTGCAGGGTTCCTACACGATGACGCCGCAGGAGCAGAATGGCACGGAGTTCACCATCGCCGATATTCCACAGTATGCCGCGCTACTGACTCCGCTGCGGACGCACGATTCCATTCCGGATCAATACTTCGGCCGTGGCGGCTTCAGCTATGTGCCGGTGCCGGCCTGGGGAGTGGCCCTTTCGTTTGGGGCGCGGATCGAAGGCGTTCCCGTCTATGATGCCATCGGGGGCAGCATGGGTTTCCGGCGTCCGGGCTATACCATTTCGGTCGAACCGGCGGTTTCATGGACAGGAAAGAAAAATTCGCTCTCCATTAACGCGCCCGTCGCGGTTTATCGCAACCGCGAGCGGAGTGCGCCGGAAATCGCACTGGGTGTGCCAGGAGGCGATGCGGCATTTGCAGACTTCTCGATCTTGGTGAATTTCACGCATCGTTTTTGATTTGCAAATGGAGAAAACCAAATGAAAAAATCCCTGTACTTTTTCGCCGCGCCGCTGGCGGCCATCGCCATTATTGTCCCGTGTTATTTAATGGCGCGATTTCCGTGCATCTCCGCCGGCGATTGCATAAAATTGGCGGCGAATTTCAAATTCATCAGACTGCCGCTCGCTGAAGTCCCGGATCATCCGCCTTACAAATACGTCCGCCAGGTGCATCCGAGTTTGCAGCGCATTTCCGCCTGGATTTCCACGCTGGGTGCTTCCGTGGCGCTGGCGGATCTCGACGGCGATGGCCTGCCCAACGATCTCATCAACGTTGACCCGCGCACTGATCTTGTAACCGTCGCGCCCGCGCCGGGAACGGGAAATCGTTATGCGCCGTTCACGCTCAATCCTGCGCCGCTGCCATTCAACGCGAGCAATACCGCGCCGATGGGCGCGCTCGTGGGCGATTTCAACGAGGATGGCCTGGCGGACATCCTTGTTTATTACTGGGGACGCTCGCCGGTGATTTTCCTGCGCAAAAAAACCGCAGGGGTCGAACCCGGCAAGGCCGCCGCCATTTCCACCACCGATTATGCGCCGGTCGAACTGGCCGAAGGCGGCGAACGCTGGTTTTCCAACGGCGCGATCCAGGCCGATTTGGATGGCGACGGCCATGTGGACGTCCTCATCGGCAATTATTTTCAGGACGGCGCGCATGTTCTCGACGCGAACGCGGGCGGCGTGGAAGTGATGAACCAGGGCTTGGGCAGGGCGGTTGCCGGCGGGCGGAAACATTTCTTTCTCTGGGACGGCGCGACCTCGGGGGAAAATCCGACGGTGCATTTCCGCGAAGTGACCAATGTCGTCAGTCCCGAAGTCGAACATGGCTGGACGCTGGCCATCGGCGCGGCGGATTTAGACGGCGACCAGTTGCCGGAAATTTATTTCGCGCACGATTTCGGCCCCGACCGGCTGCTGCACAACGAATCCACGCCCGGCCATCTGAAATTTACCGTGCTCGAAGGTCACCGCCGTTTCACCGACCCGAAGTCGTGCGCGCTCGGCCAGGATTCCTTCAAAGGCATGGGCTGTGACTTCGGTGACATGAACGGTGACGGCCTGCTGGATATTTACGTCAGCAACATCGCGGAGAGATTCGGTTTATGTGAAAGTCATTTTCTCTGGCAGAGCACAGGCAAACTCGACGACATGAAACACGGCATTGCGCCATACATTCAGGCGAGCGAAAAACTCGGCCTCTCGCGCAGCGGCTGGGGCTGGGATTGCCGACTCGCCGATTTCGACAACAGCGGCGTGCTCCAGGCGATTCAAGCCGTTGGTTTCATCAAGGGTAAAATAAATCGCTGGCCCGAACTTCAATCACTCGGCACGAGCAATCCCCGCATTGTTCACGATCCGCGCTTGTGGCCGAGCTTCAAGCCGGGCACGGACTTGAGCGGCCAGGATTTGGATCCGTTCTTCGTGCGCGCCGCCGATGGACGTTACTACGACATCGGTCGCGAAGTCGGTTTTACCGAGCCGATGCTTACGAAGGCCATCGCGCTCGCCGACGTGCATGGCGACGGACGTTTGGATTTTGCGTTCGGCAACCAATGGGGACCGTCATTCTTCTACCACAACGTTTCGCCCAACCCCGGCGCATTTCTCGGCCTGCATTTGTTGCTGCCGCTGGCTGCCGACGCCGACTCGCCATTGCGCGAACGGCCTGGACATCCGGGAGTTGACCTGCATGGTCGTCCGGCGATTTGCGCGCAGGCGTTGGTGATACTGCCGGACGGCCGCAAATTTGTCGCGCAAGTGGATGGTGGCAGCGGACACTCCGGCCGCCGCAGTCCGGACATTCACATCGGCCTCGGCAAACTGGATCCGGCGATTAAACTCAACGTCCAAATCACCTGGCGTGACACCGCCGGCCAGTTCCAACAAACCACGTTGAAACTTGTACCCGGCTGGCATACCGTCGTGCTGGGCAAAGCCGGCACAAATCAAATTGTCGCCATGAATGGAGGAATCGCCCGATGAAAACGCCCGCGTTCAACACCACGGTTCTGTTTTACCCGAACAAAAATCCCAGGCTGCGGCTCTTCGCACTGTGGTATTTCACGACGCTGATGATCGTCTGGAACATTCTCGGCCACACGTTCCTCGGCTTTGAACAATCGCACGCTGCGATCGTCGTCTGCATCGGCACCGCGATCTTCTTTCAATTTTTTCTGGAATGGGTGGACGCCACGGCGAAGAACCGTGAAGTCCGCTGGGCCGGCGGCTGGGCAAACTTCCTCAATGCGCTTCCCGCCGCGCTCATTCCCGGTTTTGCTTGCTCGATGCTGCTCTATCCGAACGAACGGCTCTGGCCGTTTGTTTTTGCGGTCGCGCTTTCCATCGGCTCAAAAGTCCTGTTCCGCGCGCCCGTCGGCGGCGGTCGCACGCAGCATGTTTTCAATCCGTCAAACTTCGGTGTGGCGATGACGCTCGTGCTTTTCCCGCAAGTCGGCTTCGCGCCACCGTATCATTTCACCGAAAACGTCACTGCCGTGTGGGACTGGATTTTGCCGGGATTCATCCTGCTTACCGGCGTTATTATCCACGGCTGTTTCACCGGGCGGCTGCCGCTCGTCGCGGCGTGGCTTCTCGGTTTCGCGTTGCAAGGCCAGATTCGCGCGCACATTTTCGGTTTCCCACCCATCGTGCCGGTGATGCCAATGACGAGCGCGGCGTTCATCGTGTTCACGCTCTACATGGTGCCCGACCCGGCGACGACCCCGCTCAAGCCGTGGCGGCAGGCCGCGTTCGGCTTTGCCGTCGCGATGGTTTATGGGATCATCCAGATGTTGCATCTGGTCTTCGGCTTGTTTTTCGCGCTGATCGCGGTCTGCGCCATCCGCGGAATTGCGCTACACCTTTATTTTGCATTCAAATCGGACGAACCGGTCCTGCCTGAAACAACCGCAACACAAACCGCTTAATTTACCGAATCACGCGATAACCTGCACGCAACAGGAGTCACCATGCAACAATGTTACGAACACGTTACAAGAAGATGATGCCGCCGCATTCCATCGCCATCGTCGGCATGGCGTGTGTCTATCCGGACGCCCGATCACCGGGCGAACTTTGGGAGAACGTGCTCGCCCAGCGCCGCGCCTTCCGCCGCGTGCCGCCGGAGCGTCTGCGGCTGGAAGATTATTTTTCCACCGACCCGCACACGCCCGACGCCACCTACGCCAGCGAAGCCGCGGTGATCGAAGGCTACGAATTCGACCGCGTCGCCTTCCGCGTTGTCGGCAGCACGTTTCGCGCGGCGGATCTCACTCACTGGCTCGCGCTCGATGTCGCAGCCAAGGCGCTGGCCGACGCCGGTTTCACCGACGGCAATGGATTGCCGCGCGAAACTACGGGCGTTTTGCTCGGCAACACGCTCACGGGAGAGTTTTCGCGCGCGAACACGCTGCGCCTGCGCTGGCCGTATGTACGCCGCGTGCTCGACGCCGCGCTCGTGAAAGAAAATTGGTCCGCCGAACAGCGCGAAAAATTTCTCGCCGACCTTGAAGAAAAATACAAATCACCATTCCCGCCCGTCGGCGAGGAAACGCTGGCGGGCAGCCTCTCGAACACCATTGCCGGGCGCATCTGCAATCAATTTGATTTGAAAGGCGGCGGCTACACCGTGGACGGCGCGTGCGCCAGTTCGCTGCTCGCCGTCGCCAACGCTTGTTCTTCGCTCACGGCGGAGGATCTCGATGTCGCGATTGCCGGCGGCGTTGACTTGAGCCTCGACCCGTTTGAACTCGTTGGTTTTGCCAAAACCGGCGCGCTCGCGCCCAACGAGATGTTCGTGTTTGATCGCCGCTCGGCGGGATTCTGGCCGGGCGAAGGCTGCGGCATGGTCGTGCTCATGCGTCACGATGATGCGCTCGCGCAAGGGCGCCGCGTCTATGCTGTCATCCGCGGCTGGGGAATTTCCTCCGACGGGAGCGGCGGCATCACGCGCCCGGAAAGCGACGGCCAGATCGAAGCGCTCCGCCGCGCTTATCGTCGCGCAGGCTTTGGCATTGAAACCGTTTCCTACTGCGAAGGCCACGGTACCGGCACCCCCGTTGGCGACGCGACCGAACTGGAAGTGCTCACGCGCGCGCGGCGCGAAGCGAAAACAATTTCTTCACCCGCCGCGATCGGCTCAATCAAGGCAAACATTGGCCACACGAAAGCCGCCGCTGGCGTTGCCGGTTTGATCAAGGCCACGATGGCCGTCCACACACAGGTGCTGCCGCCTATGACCGGCTGCGAGCAGCCGCACCCGCAACTCGGCGGGCCGTCGCCCGAGTTGCGCACGTTGCGTGAGGCGGAACTTTGGCCGGGCGACCGCCCGTTGCGCGCGAGCGTGAACGCGATGGGCTTCGGCGGCATCAACGCGCACATCGTCCTCGAAAGCGTCGTAGGTGAACGGCGCGAGACCTTCAGCGCGCGCGAACGTTCGCTGTCGCGTTCGAGCCAGGACGCCGAATTGTTTCTGCTCGCGGCGGAGACGGCGGAGCAACTTGCGCCGCAGGTGGAAAAACTTTTCGTCTTCGCTGCGCGGCTTTCGCGGGCGGAATTGGCCGATCTCGCAGCCCAATTGGAAAAAAATCTCGGTCGCGGGCCGGTGCGCGCGGCCGTCGTCGCATCCAAACCGGAGGAATTTGCGGAGCGGTTGCGAACGCTCAAGTCGTGGTTGCAGAACGGCGTCCCGGCGCAAACGAATTTTTCCGAAGGCGTCTTTCTCGGATCGGGTGAGAACGCGCCGCGAATTGCCTTTTTGTTTCCCGGCCAGGGTTCACCGACGTATCTCGATGGCGGCTTGTGGCGGCGGCGTTTCGAATCCGTTCGTGAACTTTACAGGCGCGCTGAACTGCCGGCGGACGGTGATACGGTCTCGACGCGTGTGATGCAACCCGCCGTCGTGACCGCGTCGCTGGCGGCATTGAAAGTATTGGATGAATTTGGCGTGACGGCGGACGCGACCATCGGCCATAGCCTTGGCGAAATCACCGCACTGCACTGGGCGGAGGTGTTCGACGAGGAAACGCTGTTGCGCATCGTCCGCGTGCGCGGCGCGGCGATGGCCGAACTCGGCAGTCCGACCGGCGCGATGCTCGCCGTCGCCGCGCCCTGGCCAACCGTGCAGGCAATGCTAAATGGTGATGCGCTCACGATCGTCGGCTACAACTCACCGTGCCAGACGGTCGTCGCCGGTGACGTCACGGCCATCAGCAACCTTGCCCGGCTCGCCGTCGCACAGGGTTGGCAGGCGAATCTGCTTCCGGTATCGCATGCCTTCCACACGCCGCTCGTCGCCGCCGCTGTGCCGGTGCTCGCCGGACAGCTCGCGCGCGAAGTGTTTTCCGCCGCAAAGCGCGCCGTGTTTTCCACTGTGACCGGCGCGCGGCTGGATGACGACGAAGACCTGCGCGAACTGCTCTGCCGTCAGGTGACTTCGCCGGTGCGATTTGAGAGCGCACTCGCGGCGTTGCTCGGCGCGGACGCGGACACGAAGTCTGGCGGGCGCCAGGAAGCACGCCCCGCCCGCGGAATTGATTTGCTGATCGAAGTCGGGCCGGGCGCGGTTTTGAGCGACCTGGTGCGCGAGACGGCGGACCTTCCGGTCATCGCACTCGATGCCGGCGGAAATTCCCTTGGCGGATTGCTGCAAGCACTCGGCGCGGCCTTTGCGTTGGGCGCGCCGGTGAAGCACGCGGCCTTGTTCGCCGACCGCTTCGTTCGGCCCTTCGCGCTGGACTGGAAGCCGAAATTTTTCGTGAACCCGTGCGAGCTTGCGCCGGTTTCCGAACCATCGGAGCGCCGGACCCCGTCCCGAATCGAATCTAAAATTGTGCCGCAACGCGCCGAGGCCGCGCCCGGCACTCCAATCGAATTGATCCGCCGTCTCGTCTCCGGGCGCGCGGAGTTGCCGGCCTCGGCGGTGCGGGACGAGAGCCGCATGTTGAGCGATTTGCATCTAAATTCGATCACCGTCGGGCAGTTGGTCTCGGAAGCGGCGGAGAAACTCGGTTTGCCGCGCATCGTCGGGCTGACGGACTTTGCGAACGCGAGCGTGGCCGAGATTGCCCGTGCGTTGGAAGAATTGAAACGCACCGGCGGCGCGACGCGAAGGGATGACCAGCGGCAACCGCCACCGGGTGTGGACAATTGGATCAGGACTTTCACCGTTGAGTTGTTTGAAACGAAACACCACGTGCGACGAGCCGATCAGGAGAGCGGCGCTCCCGGTCGCTGGCAAATTCTCGCGCCGGGAAATCATTCGTTCGCTGAACGGCTGCGCGAGGCGTTCGGACCAACGAAGACGAGCGGGGTGGTGGTTTGTCTGCCGGAAAATCCGGGTGCGGAAAACATTTCATTGCTGCTCAACGCCGGTCGCGCGGTGCTGGCACTAAAAGGGTCACCGCGGTTCGTCGTCGTTCAACACGGCTGGGGCGGCGGTGGTTTTGCACGAACGCTGCATCTGGAAAATTCCAGCGTGGCAACTTGTGTCGTAAACGTTCCCGTGTCGCATCCGCAAGCGGTCGAATGGATTGTCACGGAAGCGCTCGCGGCGAATGGATTCACCGAAGTTCATTTCACGGGCGACGGTCGGCGACTTGAGCCAAAGTTGAAACTAACGGAGTTTTCTTCGCTGCAAATCAAACCGGAAATTTCCGTCGGCGCGGAAGACGTTTTGCTCGTTACCGGCGGCGGCAAGGGCATCGCGGCGGAGTGCGCGCTGGCGTTCGCCCGCGAAACCGGTGTAAAACTCGCGCTCCTCGGGCGGAGCGATCCGAAATCGGACAAGGAACTCGCGACCAATTTCGCGCGGATCGCCGCCGCCGGCGTGCGTTCCGGCTACGTGCGCGCGGATGTGACGGACGTGGAGGCCGTGCGCACGGCGGTCGCCGAGCTCGAACGCAATCTCGGTCCGATCACGGCGATTCTCCACGGCGCGGGGGTGAATACGCCGCAATTGATCGGCGCGCTGGACGAGGCGGCGTTCCGGCGGACGGTAGAACCGAAGATGTCCGGCGCGCAAAATATTTTGGCGGCGGTGGACGCAAAAAAGCTGCGGCTGTTCGTCACGTTCGGCTCAATCATCGCGCGCACCGGACTGCCGGGCGAGGCGGATTACGCGACGGCGAATGAATGGCTCGCGGCGTTGACGAATGAATTTCAGGCGAAGCATCCACGCTGCCGCTGCCTCGCGCTCGAATGGTCAGTGTGGTCGGGCGTGGGCATGGCTGAACGGCTAGGGCGTATTGAGTCGCTGTTACAACAGGGTATCACGCCAATCACAATGGACGAAGGCGTGCGGATGTTTTGCAATTTGCTACGGCAGCCGACGCCGGCGGTTTCACTCGTCGTCACCGGACGATTTGGCGAACCGCCGACGTTGAAGATGGTAGAGCCGGAGTTGCCGCTGCGCAGGTTTCTTGAACGCAAGCGCGTGTTTTATCCGGGCGTGGAACTCGTCGTGGACGCCGAGTTATCGCTGCGCGCCGACCCGTATCTCGCGGACCATGTCTTGCAGAAACAGCCGTTGCTGCCGGCGGTGCTGGGGCTGGAAGCCATGGCACAGGCGGCGATGGCGCTCGCCGGTTCCACCGACGCGCCGGTTTTTGAGAACGTGGAGTTTCTGCGACCCGTGACCGCGTCGGACACGGCGGCGTTGACGATCCGACTGGCGGCGCTACGACGCGAAAACGGTTGCATCGAAGTTTGTCTGCGTTCCGAGGCGACGGATTTTCAGGTGGATCATTTCCGCGCGGTCTGCCGGTTTGCGGCGCGGTCTGAAACGACGGTTCCGCGCCTTTCGCTTTCGCCGTTCGAGTCCGAGCATTTGCCGCTCAATCCCCAAAAAGATTTGTATGGCCGGATTCTTTTCCATCGCGGACGATTTTGCCGGTTGCGCGGGTATCGTTTGCTCAAGGCAAAAGAGTGCGTGGCGGAAATCACGGCGGACGACGGCGCAACGTGGTTCGGGCCGTATCTGCCGGCGGAATTCGTCCTCGGCAATCCGGCGGGGCGCGACGCGGCGTTGCACGCAATTCAGGCGTGCATCCCGCACCGGCGGATTTTGCCGACGGGCATCGAGCGCATGGTCATTCGCCGCAATGAGTCCGGCTCGCGTTTCGTCCGGGCGAAGGAACGGCTGCGCGACGGAAATAATTTTGTCTATGACATTGAGATCACCGACGCGCGCGGCGAAGTGATTGAGCGTTGGGACGGGCTTCGTTTGCGTGCGGTGGAGGTGATGGCGTCGCGCGAGGCGTGGCCGGACGCGCTGCTGGTGCCCTACCTCGAACGGCGGCTGGAGGAATTGGCGGACGCAGGCGCACCGGTGAGGATTGCGCTCGAACGCGGTTTGCACGAGGAACGCCCGGTGAGGAGCGATGCGGTGATTCAACAAGCGCTCGGCAAAACGGCGCGCATCTGGCGGCGGCCCGACGGCAAGCCGGTTTTCCTCGGCGAAGAAGATATTTCCTCCGCGCACGCGAATGCTTTCACGCTGGCCGTCGCGGGCGTGGGCGGAGCGGTCTGCGATTTGGAAGAAGTCGCGGCGCGCACGAACTCCGTGTGGCGCGATCTTTTGGGCGAAGAAAACTTCAAGCTCGCAGAGCGCATCGCGCGCGAACGGGTGGAAAGCGTGGACGCGGCGTCAACGCGGCTTTGGATGGCGATGGAGTGCATGAAAAAAATCGGGCAACCGGTAACGTCGCCGTTGGTGTTGGAATCCACCACAGACGATGGCTGGGCGTTGTTGCGCTCCGGCTCGATTACAATCTCAACTTGCGTGGCGATGGTGCGGGCAAGCCGGTTGCCGCTGGCGATGGCGGTCGCGCTCAAGTCACGCGTGGAAAAGCAGCAGGCGCCCGCCGCCGCGAAAACCGTTGCGTAAGGGCAGCCATGCGTTTTTACGAATACCGCCACGTGGTCAGCTTCGAGGAAACGAACCTCGTGGGAAACGTTTATTACACGAATCATTTGAGCTGGCAGGGGCGTTGCCGCGAACTCTTTTTGCGCGAGCACGCGCCGGACGTGATTGACGAGTTAAGCCGCGGCTTCAGCCTGGCGACGGTGAGTTGCTCGTGCGAATACTACGCGGAGTTGACGGCGTTCGACGAAGTCATCGTGCGGATGCGGCTGGCGGAAGTGGTGCAAAACCGCATGCGATTGACCTTTGAATATTGGCGACGCAAAAACGGCGCCGAGGAATTGGTCGCGCGCGGCGAGCAGCAGATTGCCTGCATGAGGCGTGAAGGTGAGAAGCTTGTGCCTGTGCCAGTGCCGCAACCTTTGCGCGAGGCGCTGGCGGCGTATGCGGAGTGAAATGAAAACTCCAAATTCCAGCCTTCTGGTCCCAGAGATACTTCAAGCTCCAGTATTCAAGTCTGGAGTTCGGAATTTACCGGTAGCCCGGTCCTGGCCGAATGAAAAAAGATGAGTAACGGCCTTTCTACATCACCGCATCGCGGGGACACAGTGGAGGCTTACGAAACCTCCGTCGTGCGCGCCATCCGCCACATGAAGGAGCATTTGGCCGAGCCGCTGGACCTGGACGAACTCGCGCAGATCGCCGCGATCAGCAAGTTTCATCTCGTGCGCGTGTTTGACGAAACCACCGGGACAACGCCGCATCATTTTCTGTCGTGCCTGCGAATCCAGCGCGCGAAGGAGCTGCTGCTAAAATCCGACGTGATGATCACCGACGTGTGCATGGAAGTGGGCTACAATTCGCTCGGCACCTTCTCAAAAACGTTCAACGAACTGGTCGGCCTGTCACCACAGGATTTTCGCGCGATGCCCAAGCGGCTCACGGCAAAACAATTTGCCACCGCCATCTGGCGTTACCTGGCGGCGCGAAAAAAAATCTCCGGCCCGACGATCGAAGGCGTCGTCGAAGGCCCGCGCTCGCCGAAAGGGTTCACGTTTGTGGGGACGTTCACGCGGGGGGTTCCGCTGGGCGTTCCGTTTTCCGGGACGGTGATGATCGGCCGCGGAAAATTTTGCATTGAGCGCCCCACGATGCCGGAATTTCATCTGCTGGCAGCGCTGGTGCCACTCTCGGCCAGTTTGACGGAAATGGCGGCGAACCTCCCCATCAGCCTCGTCGCCAGTCTGCGCGTGCAAAACGACCCGAACGCTCCGCCGGAAAAGCCGCGCCTGTGTTTGCGTCCGCTGCGCCCCACCGATCCGCCGATTGTCATGGCACTTCCGGCGCTGCCGCCGTTGCGCGGCTAAAACCTTTCAGCAAAGTTCGCAATCCCGGAGAAGTGGCGGGGATGAAGCACATGCTAATGTGTCCCTACATGAAAACTAATTATTGCCAAACAACCCGGCTTGGGGAAACCAAAACCGACGATTCATCCGGAATAAGAAACAAGTTCAGTTCCGTTTTGTCCGGGGTGTTTGCCCGCGGCACATTCCTGTCCTTGCTCGTCTTGCTGCTGATGGGACTCACGGCGGAGACAAAGGCCAATGTCATTCAAGCCAACAATACCTATCCGCCGCCGAACGGCAGCTTCCAAAGTCCGGGGCCGGACTACAACTTCGGCTCCGGTGTCACGGCGGTGCAGTTCACGAATGTGGCCTTCGCTTTCTTCGACAGTTTCGTCCTCGTCGCCGGCCCCGTGCCGACGCTGTCGTTCAACGCGCAGTTTTCGTACTACCTCTCGACGGATGGTGGCAGCACCTGGTCCGGCGAGCAGGCCGCCACGGCCCATTTCGTGGTGGCCCTCGGCACGCCCACGGGAAATAGTTACCCGTTCCAGATCACCTCGCTGACCATCAACGGCGGCGATCTCCCGCCCGGCTTTCAATTGCAGTTTGTCGGCCCCATGCCGGGGACACCTGTGGCCACCTTTACTCCGAGCGGGTCCTTCGTCAGCATTGACACCACCTTCTATCTGCCACTGCAATTAAGCCAGGATGGCGGCGCCAGTTGGACTGCCAACAGCGTCAGCGGCAGCTTCGGCACTCCGGCGTTCGTGCTGTCACCGTTGACCTCTGAAGAAATTTCACACAGCCCCACGCTGCCGCCGGGCGACGGCCAATACTATACCGCGGACCAGTATCATGCCGCGTTTGCTTCGGGCATCATCATCCGTAATCCGATTCACAGCAGCTTTCTCGGCCAGAGCTGCTCGAGCACCAACGGCCCCACCAGACAGACCAATTCCCTCTGCCCGCCGCCGATTTTGAACGGAACTTCCACGGAAGATTTCACTTCGCAGATGAACTTTGACATTGATATGCCGGCAACGACGCATATCGCCATCGGTGCCAGTGTGGAGACCCGCGTCACCCACATGCAAGACTTCGGGACGTTCCAGATCTACAAGACCCAGATGATTAATTTGGATCCCAACCCGGGCTCGTTGCCGGCCGGCATGAATTTCCGCATCAACCCCGACCCGAACAAGCCCTCTTTGGGAATAACGACGATGCGGCCCGGCGCCTCGGCGAACGAGACCAATATCTGCAGCGCGTTCGCTCTGCGACTGCAGATGACCACCGACAACGGCGTCACCTGGCAGGATTCCACCCAGTTCACCCGTATGAACCTGCGTATTCTGCCGGTAATCTTTATCAGTCACATTGGTAACAATGCCATTCTGCAATGGCAAAATAATTTTACGCTCCAGAGCACGACCAATCTTCTGGTACCGTTCGCCAATGTGCCCGGGCCAATTATCACAGGTCCCTACACCAACCCGATAAGCGGGACTGCAAAGTTTTTCCGGTTGGTAGGCTACAGCGGTGGTTGGGATAAAATTGATAATTTTACGCTCTTGACCAATGGCCCGATTAACAACCAGGGAGGCTGGCAGAATCCGGAAAATGCGGATACAACAGGCATGGTGCCATTGCGAGTTTACACCGCGCCTTCTGACGGAAATAAGTTGGTTTCCTTCGATGGTTTTGCAGCCTATCTCGGCGGATTGGCTGGAAAAAATCTGGGAAACGACTCAATCCAATTAAACCAGAAAGAAACACTTTTCTTCAGGTTTTATATTGATCCGGCGGCCAACACGCCTGTCGCAAACTTCAATGGCGACGTCTCGAGCATGGACAACAACGTGGGCCTTTCTGATAAGGGCATACGTGATGTGATTGATTTAAGCACGAACGACAGTGGTCCCGCCATTCACATCATCCGAGACGATGCGGGCAACCTCGGATTAATTAGGCCGATTGACCTGCGAGCTGTCAATGGACCGGCGGCGATGGGGCTGACGCCGTCAGGCTATTCTTATGTGTCTGACGCTGTCAATGGCGATCCAAGTGGCCTTGCTGTGGGCAAAGTTTACACTGTCTGGATAGATATTCAAAATCTCCCTAGCAATGTGACAGGTGGTGTGGGAAGTGGCGGCACACAGAACGGTGGAGATTTATATTCAGTCTGGATTCAAAGGGAAGACTGGCCGTCACGCACGAACTTGTTTACTGGCTTTGTCTCCGGTCGCGATGAATCGAGTCCCGACACGCACTTCCCGCAGACCGAGACGCTAGGCACACTTTTCCTGTGCGCCAATAACCTTGTACAAGAACAAGGCACAAACATGGTGCGCTTTGACGACTTCTACATCACCACGAGCGGAATTGGCAGTTTGATCGCGCCGCCTCCGGCGCATAGTTTTGTCGCCCCCTGACAATGATATTGCGCACCGTTCCTTTTGACGAAAATGTGAATCAGCCTTCGGGCACGACTGTATTGGCATCCCGGGTGCCCTTCAGCGGCCACCAGTGAAGCAAGACGGGCAAAAGGAGCAACGACGCGCGGAAGCAGTTGACCAGGCCGAGCACCAGCAGGAGGCTGAGCCGCGCATTGGCCGGCGACTGCTTCTGCGTCCGCTGCGCCCCACCGATCCGCCGATTGTCATGGCACTTCCGGCGCTGCCGCCGTTGCGCGGCTAAAACCTTCCCGCAAAGTTCGCAATCCCGGAGAAGCGGCGGGGAGGAAGCACATGCTAATGTATTCCCACATGAAAACTAATTGTTCCCAAACAACCGGTCGCGTGGAAATCAAAACCCACAGTCCATCACGAATGAATATCAAGTTCGGTACTGTTTTGCCCGCGCTGTTGTTGGCGGGCGTGGTGCTACTTGGCCCCGATTGGGGCGTTCAGCATTGTGTGGCCCAGCCCTTCCTCAGCCCAAACATTCCGGGAGATGAACCCTCGTACAGCATTGGAGAGTTTCAGTTGACGGTGGATCCGGCCTTTGCCTATCTATTTAACCCCTACCCGAACACGCCGGGCAATTACTATTATCCCGGCTACAGCCCGGTCGGTGGAGTGCTGACCAGCCCAATCATGTATGATTTCACCGACACAAAGATTGCTGTCAGTGCTTATCATACTCGCAATGTCGGGAGTCCAACCTACTTCACATCCCCCGATCCTGGTGGCGTCAGAGTGGGAACCTCGGCGGTATATCCCTCCTTTTTTCCTGATTTTATTCCCAGTTATTCCAGCTATGCCGTTCTGCCGCCTGTCTTTGCCAATGCGCCCGACGGCATTCATGAACTTATGACTGAAATCGAGAGCTTCAACTTGGCCACGACCATTGGCAGCGCCGGACAACTGAATTGTCCGAGCCATGATCCACGCGTGCCGTCCTTGCCCCCCTCGATAAACATAAACATGGTTGTCGCGGGGCCGGCCTATATCCCCAACCTCCCGCAAAACCGCCGGAGCATCGGCATGGTGCAACAACTTTCGCCCACGGTGGCTGGAACCGATTTTCCGGCGCAAAGTTTTTTCAACATTTACGTTGAGGTGACTATACCCCAAACGGCTGGAAACAACTCACAAAACGATTTTCCCGGAGTATTGGGGCCTATACCGCGTCCAGCAGGTCAAACTCAAGATGGGGCGGTTCTCTACAACGACGCGAGCGATCCTCTGGTCATTATCAACACCAACGTGACTTCGCTTCCTCCGACGGCGGTGTATATCCATGGCATGACCCTTGCGGTGCCCATGAGATTCAAATACGCCAACCCGCCATACTGGGCTGCCAATGATGTGATGGGCTATCTGGTGCTGGCTGGACATGGTGTGATCCCAAACCCCTCGAACGACTGCGCTAAGGTCGCCGCCGCAGTGAACACCCTCTTGGATCAAACCTTGGGACCCGTCGGATCACCCCTGCCCGGAATGGCCGTTCCGTGGCTGCGCCCGACCAATTCGTTTCCAACGCCGGATTCGAGTTACGATTCGAGCATGAACACTGTTGTGGATGCCACATCAGGAACATCCAATGTCCTCGATGACACCGTGAGTTTTACGGACCCGACCCTGGGAACCTTGTATGTCCGCGATATCAGCCTCGGCAACCTCCAGAACCCCATCCCACCGCCGCCATATCTCGGGACCAACTATTACAATCCTCCCAACACGTTGGCAACCATGGCACTTTCCGTTGACCAGCAGAATTGGTTCACGGCAGAAGCCAGCGGCCCGGCTTCGATGACGATCAGCAACACCACCGACATTGGGCGCACCACCAGCACCTTTGACACGGAAATGCTGTCGCTCGACCTTACCGGCGGCAGCCCCGTAATCGGCTCATTCATGCTGCGCGAAAGTCCGACCAAGCAATCGCTCGGCAAGCACACCATCGCGTCGAATCCGCGCGGCTACCGCGTCAGCAGCTTTTTTGATGTGTTTCTGGAGCTAAGCACAGACGGAGGCGTGACTTGGAATCCCGCGAACCGCTCCATTCGCCTGCAGGCCAGCATGCCGCCGGCAGCGCCGGGATCAATCTTTATAACTCATGCGGGCCCCAAGGTTGTATTGCAATGGCAGAATAATTTCACGCTCCAGAGCACGCCCGATCTTAAGGTGCCTTTCACCGATGTGGCTGGGCCAGTCACCAGCGGTTCCTACACCAACCCGATTACCGGAAGCGCGATGTTTTTCCGATTGCGCCAGTAACGATTCCGCGAACGGATGAAATTCAAATGAGACCGGGCATTGCCCGGTCTTTTTTTTGAAGCTATCAGTTTGCGCGGGTGTCGCTTTTGGATTCGCCTGAATCCTTCAATGGCCACCAATGAAGCAGCATGGGCAGGAGCAGCAGCGACGCAATGAAGCAATTTACCAGTCCTAAAACCAGCAGGAGGCCGAGGCGCGCATTGGCCGGCACCTGCGAGAGCATGAGCACGCCGAACCCCAGCGAGACGGCGAGCGTGTTGATGAGCGCGGGCGGCCCGGTGAGCCGCAAGGACTGGCTCAACGCGTCGGGCGGTGATTTTCCACCGGCCCGCGCCTGGCTGAAACCTTCCAGCAAATGGATGGCGCAATTCACGCCGATGCCGAGAGTCATCGCGGCAAACATCGAGGTGGCCACACCCAGCGGAATATCCGCCCAGCCCATTACGGCGAATTTGATCGTCACCGCCAACAGGCTGGGCAGCAGGCAGTAAAATCCCCAGCGCCACGAACCGCCGAGCGCCGTCGCCACCGCGAAAATTCCCAGCAATGACCAGATGAGCGATTGCAGTTGCGTGGTGACGATGCCGTGGATGAGCGACTGGCTCACGGCCACGTCGCCGGCGAAGCCGAGTTTAATTCCTTTGGACGCGAGATTTTTGCGTTCGTAATCGCGGATGTCGCTCATCAGTCTGGCAGTGTCAACAAAGTTGGCGTCCTTTAAAAAAACCGTGGTTAGCGACTGACAGTAGTTGCTGTCCACAAGCTGACGCATCCGATCTGGACCCAAAGCCAGTGCGTAATAGTCCCAGAGCATTTTTATTTCGCGCGCATCATCTGGCAACAATCGCGCTTCCGGGTAGTCGGGCCGGAGCATGAAACGCGTGGTGGTGAGATAGTCTTCCGGGCCGAGAACGCCGCCCACTGCATCCTGCCGGCGTTCGCGGATGAATGCAGCCAGGCCGCCAAGGTCGCGGATGAGTTCCGGCTGGAGCTGGGTGCGGACGGGAATTTCATACCGGACGCGCCCGGTTTTCGCCAGCGCGGGCCAGAAATTCGTTTCAGGCTCGCCGCCGACCAGCCGGATAAAGATGCGGTTGCCGTTATGATTGGCCATCTCAATTTGCGGCCGCCAGACGGCGGAATCGTTGCCCGACGAAAGGGTGACGTAACTCCCCGCGATCATTGTTGGATCGCGAACCACATCGTCAGGCAAAGACATGCTGTAGCGGCTTGCCGCCGAAGCTGGCAATTCGCCAGTGAGCATCCGTGACGCTTCGGCGCAAACGAACAGCAGATGCATCCCAAAAAAGTTTTCGTTGACCTGCTGTGTGACCCGCCGGAATTCACTCGCCGGGTCAAAGCCGTTTGTCCAACTGTCCTGCACCACCAGTCGCCGCAGGCCGAAGGGCGTGAGCGCCAGGACGGCCAGCGCGAAGCTGACCACCCACCATCGCCGCCGCACAACAACCAGCCCGGCATCGGCAAATTTCGCGGCGAGCCAGGCCGCGGCGGGTTTCTCCTCACCGTGCCGGTGTCCTGGCCGCAGCCAGTCGGGATTGATCAGCCCGAGCAACGCCGGGACCACCGTGTAGGACAGAAACAAACCCAGCAGCGCGCCAACGCCGGTAAACAGCCCAAACATTCGCACGGGGGCCAGCGGCGAAAAGCCGAAGGACAAAAATCCGGCAACGGCGGCCAGCGACGTGCAAGCCACGGGACGCGCCAGTTTGTCGAAAGTTTCCGCAACCAGTGTCAAATGATTCGCATCGGGTTTTTCTTGAAGCAAATTGAAATAGCGATTGAACAGATAAATATCATTAGTGACCGAGATCACGGTAAGCAGCACCGGCATTACGGCGGTGGTAAGATAAATCGGCACGCCGAGCCAGCCCATCAATCCAAAGACCAGCAGCATGGTTGCCACCACGCCCGGCAACGGCAGCAACGCCGCCAGCACGTTGCGGAAGCACAGCAACAACACGAGCATCATTACCAGCGCCGCCAAGGGCACGAGGCCGATGTGCCGGGCCACAAACATGCGGAGTTCGTGGAGGCTGGTGGGCATTTCCCATTCCTTCTCTTCCCCGGCCTCCCGCGCGCCGGCGCCCAGTAACACTTTCGGCACGCCGAGGTCTTCAAGAATTTGGACGCCGAACAGCGATTCGGCCACCGGCGCGCCCGTCACGGCGATTTCGTTCGCCGCCGATTTTTTTGCAGTGATGATTTGCAGGATGTTTTTGTAAAACCGCTGGCGGTCGGCGCCGTCCGGTACACCGACGAGGATGACGGTGAATCGTCCATCGCCCGAAACCAGCGTGCCGTTGTAAAGTTCAATCCGGCGCAGGTCTTCGCGCAACTGATCCAGTTCCGATTGGGTCTTGAGCGCCGGTGCAAGCAGCTTCTGTGGAATCAATGTTCCGGGCGGCATCCGGAAGCTCGGTTCAGTGGCCAGACTCATGACATCGGACGGAGCGACGCCGGCAAGTTGTTTGAACTCCGCCGTCAAATCGCGAACCAATTGCAGCGTAGCCGGATTAAAAATGCCATTGGTATTGCCGGGCCGAATCAGCACGACAATCTGGTCTTTGATGCCAAACTGGTCGCGGACTTTTTGATCGTAAATGACTTCGGGCGCGGATTGCGGGATGAGCGCCTGGCCGTCCGTGCTCAATTTCAGCCGGAGAACGCCCGGCGCGGCGGCCAGGGTAATGGCGGCAACCAATACCAACACGAACCGGGGATGACTGATGGCACAGTGCGACAGCCAACGAAAAAGGCTGATGAACAGGACAGGCAGTTTGGGCCGAGGCTTAAGTAAGCGGATGCTCATCAGGTCGAGCCCGGACGATTTAAGTTTCGTACATGCGTTGCATGGGAATGCTCAGACGGCAGACGCTCGGAGACTGATAACTTATCTGCCCAGACAATGCAAGCTCACAAAGTCTCGTGTCGAACACTGCTATGTTCCTGATGATCTCAATCGAGGTGGAAGATTCCGCCGGAAAGGCCTTTTCCTTTATCGCAAAGCTTGGTTGCCGCGCGGTGGCCTCGATACAGTTTAACGGACAGCTATTCAATGGCGAAGTTACAATTGTAAGTAACTATATTCCAACCGAATATGGAGGCGGCGGGAGTTGAACCCGCGTCCCCGGCAAATAAACCAGCCGCGACTACATGCTTAGTCCGGAGAATTTTTTCTGCTGTGCGATGGCGTCCGGACTCGAATCGCACTGCCTAGTCCGCATGGAATTTTCTCGGCCAACAACGCGCGGTCTCCGCCGTCAACCATGCCTGCTATAGCGTTCGTCCGGCGTAGCAGGTGTCCACCGGCGAACGTCGCAGCCTTAGGCCGCGAGAGCTAATTCTTGGTTAGCTGTTTTGTTTGATGCGATGATTAACGAGGCCAACGCATCGTCCTCGGCATGCCGCCTCTGGCGCAT
>Ga0265338_10002809_pt1 | contig 25418 bp, 25 predicted proteins | sample 42126metaG_FD_193579 | JGI IMG/M metagenome (GOLD analysis project Ga0265338, IMG submission 193579) | Rhizosphere microbial communities from Carex aquatilis grown in University of Washington, Seatle, WA, United States - 4-21-26 metaG | ecosystem: Host-associated > Plants > Roots > Rhizosphere... | reverse complement strand
AGACCACCGCCGGAGAAAATCCGAACCCTGGCAAAATCAAAATCTCGCTTGTCGCTCCACACTCATGAACCCCTTGGAAATCAACGGGCCATTGCCAGATTTTTCACGCTGTGGGATGGCTGTGAAACAGCTTCGGAAATTGGAACAACGGATTGTCAAGCTTGAGCAGCGCAATATGTCAACAGAGCCGAGCCGTGAGCAGACGGCGATGGAGGCTGAGCAAGAGGCCCATCAGGAAGCATTGGAGTCCTATCAGACCGAGCGCCATGGCAATATGCTCCACTCTCTTTGCGGTCTGCCGACGGATGAAGGTGAGACCGGGAAAGATGCTCAAAAGAAATCACAAAGCTAGGCGCCCCGTACCGTGCCGAGATTCGAACTCGTGTAGTCCGCACGGAACGGGATGATCTGACTTAATGCCAAAAAGAACGAACCAGCTTGAATCCTATTTCGCGACCAGGGACAACGGTGCCGTCGGTACAGACCTGCGAACATTTATCGAAGCGTGGCGCGTGGGAAATGAATTACAACCATCGGACGAGCTCGTGATGAGATTCGTGGCCGGATGGCGGAACAGGTCGGTTGAGTGGCGTTTACAATACACGACGTGCGACGAATTGTTTAGGGAGCATCCTTCATTAGAGGGTCGTCAGCCGATTTTTCAGATGTCGCCCGGCAACTGTTTTGGCGCCTTCCGTGTTCTGTGGACTGAGGCAGATCGAGCCACACTTCAATCTGCGTTAGCTTGCGAAAATCGCGTCTGTTGGCATCGGATGCGCGACACGGATGGCAAGTGGAGAAACTATGGGGGGCTTTATCTGTTCGGACAACGGCTTTGGGAGCTTAAAGAGTCAGACAAAAGATTGAATGAGGAAGAGTTGCGTCTTCTGTTCCTAGAAACCCTCGATCGTGATAGAGAAAAGTTCGAGCGGCTTCGCCGAAAATTCTCAGGTGTGGCTGGCTCTAAACTAACGGACCGAAGAGAGGCAATATCAGAAGAAGTGCGGATTTTCGTATGGCGTCGAGATAGTGGGCAGTGTGTTCGATGCGGCAGCCAAGAACGGCTCGAATTCGACCATGTGATTCCGGTGAGTAAAGGCGGAAGCAATACCGAGCGCAACATTCAGTTGCTCTGCGAGGTCTGCAACCGGAAGAAGGGAGATTCGCTTTGAACGATAGGGATGAGAAGCTGATTGGACAGGTGGAAGGGGAGCTAATAAACTGGGCAAATGGAAAACCGGCAGTTTTAAACGTGTGGATTTACGGTAGCAGAACTTGCGGGCGGGCCCGCGACAATAGCGACTTGGATATTGGGATAGAATTGGACAAGAGTGCGCGGCCAGAGGTATGGGACGGGCTTCCAGAAAGCTGGAGGCGCGAAACGGAAGCATTGGCGTGTGAGATTCGACCACTTATTCAGCAAATTCTGGGCGTGATCCCTCCTCATGTGAGATTCGTTTATTCTGATACGCATGAGCCGGATTTTCGCGGGTACGTCGCAAAGGGACGACGGATTTTCTGGCGTCATCAAAATAGCAGGGTAGAGTAGTCAATGAATCTGATACTGCAATTTGATACTGTTTGGCGCTTGTTAGCAGATTTCTGAGGATACCTGACGACGGCGGAAACCGCGAAACACTCGAATGACAATGCCTTAAGTTTCTTGAGGACGCGTGAGGAAATAGCATTGTCAATTTCGAGTCAGGCGCCTTCAACGACTCAGCCACCCTCCCGTTTGCTCGAATGCGCCCGGAATGCACGATTTGGGCGTCGGATCAAAGCTTAAAGTTTTCGGCCGGAATAATGAAGACCTTCTCCCGTCTTCAGACGATGCGATTAATGGGCGACCTACCGTAGCGGCAGGCACTGAACTCTGTTCGCAAAGTCCGAAGATTCGCCGGCCTTGGCCAGGAGTTCAAGATCGTCGACAAATTGACGGATAGACGTGGCCTCAATCACCTTCGTGTTTGTGTCGGCGATCCACGCGACGCCGCGTTCGTCACGTTTTAAATGTGTGATAGGCTCAGTAACCAACGTCGGAATGACGCTACGCGTGCGGGCGCGAATTGGCAAGCCGCCCGGAGAACCGCTTCGTCTTGTTTCTCGCGCCGCAAGACTCCATGCTCTGGGTTCCATGCGTTTTTTGCGCTTCATCGGAATCCTCGTTGCCTCCGCGGCCGCCGCGCGGGCCAATCCGGTTTTGGACACCAATGCGCCGTTGTCGCGGGCTGCCGCCGTTGAGACGGCGTTGAACCAGAACACCGCCATCCGTAAGGGCCAGGCGGACTTGCGCGCCGCTTACGGGATCGAAGTCCAGTTGCGGTCCATTCTTGTGCCCAAATTAACCGCCGGCGGCGATTTCAACGCAAATGATCCATCGCTGGTGGGGCAATTCCCCTCGCCGCCCAATTTTCCGATCAGCAGTTTTATTCAATTTCCGACGAAAAACTGGGCCGCGGACGTCAAGGTGCAGGAATCGATTTACGAGGGGGGGCGCATCACGTCCGCACTTCGGTCGGCGAAACTGACGCGCGAGCAGGCCCTGCTGAATTACCAGGCGGTCGTGGCGGACACGCTGTTGAATGTGCGCGTGGCTTACGACGACACGCTCCTGGCGGCGCAGGAAATCGCCGTCAACGAAGCGTCTGTCAAGTTGTTGACGCATGAGCTCGACGACGCGCGGCAGCGCTTCGAAGCGGGGACGGCGCCGCAACTGAACGTGTTGCGGGCACAGGTCGAATTGGCCAACGAGCAGCCAAAACTCATCCAGGCGCGCAACACCCACCGCATCGCCAAAAACAACCTGGTCAACCTGCTGGGCTACGACGTCCCAAGCGCGGCGCTGGAGGAAATTCCGCTGCAGTTGACAGACAGCATGGAGGCCGGCCCGGTGGAGTGGGACCTGCCTTCGTCCGTCCGGCGCGCGATGGAGAAGCGTCCTGAACTGGGGGCCTTGCGAAAGACCGCGGGCTTGCGCCGCGAGGACGTGGCGACGGCCAAATCCGGCTACAAGCCGAGCGCCCAGATTTTTGGCGGTTATGAATGGCAAAGCTATCCTTATTCAGATAATCTGGAGCGCGATTTGTCCGGCTGGATGGCGGGGGCGCAGGTGAATTGGAATTTATTTGACGGCGCGTCGACGCGCGGAAAAGTGATCGAGGCGCAGGCGCGCTATGACCAGGCGAAGCTGGACGTGGAGGAGAGCCGCCGGCAAATCGAACTGGATGTGCGGACGGCGTATTCCAATTTGATCGAGGCGCGCGAGTCGCTCGAGTCCCAGAAGAAAACGCAGGAAGAGGCGGAGGAGGCGCTGCGCCAGGCGGAGGCGCGGCTGGGCGCCGGGAGCGGAACGCAACTGGACGTGCTGGACGCGCAAACGGCGCTGACCCAGGCGCGGACGACCCAGATCCAGGCGCTGCACGATTACTCGGTGGCGCGCGCGCGGTTGCAGCGGGCGATTGGGGATGATATGCAGATTCAAGGGCAGAAATAAGCATGAGAAAAACATCGGTTGCCATAATATTTTTGACGGTGCTGATCGACCTGATCGGCTTCGGCCTGCTGCTGCCGTTGATCCCCGTTTACAGCAAGAACTTCGGCGCCACAGGCTGGCAGATCGGGGCGATCATGGCGTCGTATTCGGCCATGCAGTTCGTCTTCGCGCCCATCTGGGGCCGCCTCTCCGACAGGATCGGGCGGCGCCCCATATTGCTGTCAAGCACGGCATGCGCCTGCGTGTCCTACGTGATTTTTGCGATAGGCTCCCATTACGAGGGGACGACCGCGTTGATGGTCATCCTGGCCTCGCGGATTTTCGCCGGTATTTGCGGGGCGAACATCACGGTGGCGCAGGCATACATCGCCGACATCACGCCGCCGGAAAACCGCTCGGCGCGGATGGGGTTGATCGGCATGGCGTTTGGGCTGGGCTTTGTCATGGGCCCGCCGCTGGGCGGCTTCAGCGCCAAATATTTCGGCATCAGCGCGCCGGGATGGACCGCGGCGGGCTTGTGCGCGATCAATTTTATTTGGGCGTTTGCCCGGCTGGGCGAAAGTTGGAGACCGAGCGCGCACTACGAGACGCAGCGTCCCCACCTTGAGCATTGGATGCATGTGTTTCGCATGCCGAGGCTGAACCTGCTGGTGGCGACGTTTTTCCTGGCGACGTTTTGCTTCGCGTCCTTCGAGACGACCATTGGGCTGCTGATCATCGACCGGTTTCATATTGACACCCAAAAGGCCCTGACCCAGGTGTCGTGGGTGATTTTTTACTGCGGGCTCATCGGCGCGCTGGTGCAGGGCGGCGTGCGGCGCCTGGTGAAAAAATTCGGCGAGCCGCGCCTGGTCGCCGGCAGCCTGTTCATCGCGTCGGTCGGAATCGGGATCATCCCATTTGTTTCGGGATGGCCATTGCTGTTGACAGCGCTGGGCATTTTCTCCGTTGGCTCCAGCCTGACGCGACCACCGGTGTTCGGGATGATCTCGAATTTGACGCCCCGGCACGAGCAGGGCGCCACGATGGGCGTCGCGCAGGGGACGGGAAGCGTCGCGCGGATTGTCGGGCCGGTGTTCGCCACGGGCGTGTTCCATTACGACCCGTCGATTCCCTATGTGGCGTGCGCGATCCTGTGTTTTGTGACGGCTTTTGCGGCCTGGCATCTGCTGGTTGGCGCGAAGCCGCCGGCGCCGGCGGCCGTCGCCGAGGAGGCGTGAAAGCCCGTGACCTTTGATCGTTCCATGGTCAAGGCGGCGCTGGCCGAAGACATCGGCCCCGGAGACGCGACGTGCCTCTGCACCATTCCCGAAAACTTAAACGCGCGCGCGGTCATGGTCGCGCGGCAACCCCTTGTGGCATGCGGCCTGGAATTGGCCGAGATGGTCTTCCGCGAATTGTCGCCGGATTTGGAGATCGCGTGGAAGGCGAAAGATGGCGACAAACTGGAGCGAGGAGAGGCGCTGATGACGGTCAGCGGTCCAGCGCGGGCGATTTTGTCCGGCGAACGCGTGGCGTTGAATTTTGCGCAACGGCTGTCCGGCGTGGCCACGTTGACCGCGAGATTTGTCGCGGCGGCGGCGCACACGAAAGCCCGGATACTTGACACCCGCAAAACCACGCCCGGCTGGCGGGCTCTGGAGAAATACGCGGTGCGTTGCGGCGGCGGCGTCAACCATCGGTTCGGCCTCTATGACCGGATTCTGGTGAAGGACAATCACCTTGCCGCCCTGCGCGGAGAGCCCGGCGGCGCCATCGCCGCGGCGGCGCGCCGGGCGCGCGCGCAGTTTCCAAAACTGGAGCTGGAGATCGAGGCCGACACCGTGGAGCAGGCCGGCGAGGCCGCGCGGGCGGGGGCGGATGTGGTGTTGCTTGACAATATGTCAAATGAACAATTGCGCGCGGCCGTGAAGGCCGTCGCCGGGCGCGCCCGCACGGAGGCCAGCGGCGGCGTGACGCTTGAGACGGTCGCCGCCATCGCGGAAACGGGCGTTGATTTCATCTCCGCCGGGGCTCTGACCCATTCGGCCCCGGCGGTGGACATCGCGTTGGATTTTGAATGACCGTGGACGCTCACATTTTGGGGGCCTTGCGGAGCGTGGATGGAGGCTCGGTTTCGGGCGCCGAATTGTCCCGGCGCCTGGGCATCAGCCGGGCCGCCATTTGGGCGCGGATCGAGGAACTGCGCGCGCTTGGATACGACATCGAGGCAAGCCCGCATCTCGGTTACCGCCTGGTCAACGCCCCGGACGTGTTGCACGCGGACGATTTGTATTCGCGCCTGGGCGTCACGCGCGTGGTCGGCCGCATCATCCAGGTGTTCGAGACCGCGGCGTCGACGAACGATCTGGCTGCGCGCCTCGCGCATGACGGCATGAAGGAGGGCGCCGTCATTTTTGCCGAGGCGCAGACCAAAGGACGCGGGCGGCTGGGGCGTGTGTGGCTTTCTCCGCCGCGAAAGGGGCTGTGGTTTTCGGTCTTGCTGCGCCCAAATATATCCCCGCAGGCGGCCACGCAATTGACAGTCGCGGCGGCGACCGCGCTGGTTCGGGCCATTGACGCTGAAACCGGCGTGGCGGCGGAGATCAAATGGCCGAATGACATTTTGATTGACGGCAAAAAAGTCGCGGGAATTTTGACCGAATTGTCCGCCGAACTGGATCACGTGCGGGAAGTGATTTTGGGCATTGGCATCGACGTCAATCTTGAGACCCACGAATTTCCCGTGGAACTGCGGGCGTCCGCGACGTCATTGCGAATCGCGTGCGGAGAAAAGGTGGATCGCGCCGCCCTGGCGGTGGCGGCCCTCCGCGAGTTGGACCGCGATTACGAGCGGATTGTCAACGGGCAGTTTGAGGAGGTCGCAGACGAATGGCAGCGCCGCTGCTGCACCGTGGGCCAGGAGGTGTCCATCCGCATGGGCGGGCGCGTTGCCCGCGGGCGCGCGGAATCTCTGGACACAGACGGCGCCCTGTTGCTCCGCGGGCCGCACGGGCTCCTGGAGCGGATCGTCGGCGGGGACGTCACGGTGGAGAAGGCGGCCAAGTGGCTCTAAGTTAGACGCTCGAAAGTTGAACGAGCCATCTGTGCTGACGAAGGAGCTTAAAGATGCCAAATAAAGCGCAACAATTCAGTCGCAAGAGAACTGCTATGCGAAAGAGCCAGTCGCAAGACCACAAGTCCACGGGCACGATCATCGCGGAAAAGGCGAGGGCCAGGGCGAATCGTCTCACCGGCGCCAGGCGCGAGCAGTTGTTGAAGAAGGGGCTGGCGAACATCTATGGCGCGGATGGAAATTCCAAAGCTCACACCGGTCGCGCTTGACACAAACGTTCTGCTGGATCTGGCCGGAGAAGTTGCCGCGGTTGTGGACTGCCTTCTTACGATTCGCGAGCGGCTTGCCAAGGCCCAGTTCATTGTGCTCCCGACGGTGATCGTCGAGTTGACAGACATTCTCGAATAGATGACGAAGGGAGCGGACTCGCGTCCATAGTCCTCCGGAAAATGAAGGTTCCGTGGCGTTTTACGCCTGTCACTTCCCTTGCCGCCGGTCGCGCGGTCGTCGAAAGAATCGCGCGCGCCATTCGCGATAAGGGCTTGATCCCGCCGCAGGAGTTTCACGACTCGCTTATTGTGGCCGAGTCGGCGCTGTACCCTGCCACGCTTCTCGTTTCGAGCGACAGCCATATCAAAGACATCGACCAAACCATGCTCAAAATCACGTTGGATGCATGCGGCGTCGCTTGCCCGTTGATCGCATCGCCGCGCAAGATTGTGAGGGAATTCTTTCGGTGACGCCGGGCTTACCTCAACCAATTATATTTGACTATGCATCGCAGCGCCGAAAGTCCGTCGCGCCAGCCGATCTTTTTCCCTTCGGCATAGGTGCGTCCGTAATAGGAAACCGGGGTTTCATAGACGCGAAGCTTGAGGCGGCTGACCTTGGCGACGATTTCCGGCTCGAAGCCAAAGCGGTTTTCCTCGATGACGATCCGCTGAAGGACCTCGCGGCGGAAGACCTTGTAGCCGCACTCCATGTCGCCGAGGTTGAGGTCGGTCGCGATGTTTGACAGTAGCGTCAGCGCCTTGTTGCCGACCGAGTGCCAGAAGTAAAGCACACGATGCGCGCCCGCCCCGGCGAATCGCGAGCCGAAGACCACGTCCGCCTTGCCGGCCAGAATCGGCGCGCAAAGCGATGCGTATTCGTTGGGATCGTATTCAAGGTCGGCGTCCTGCACGATGACCAGCGCCGCCGCGGCGGCGGCAAAACCGGTGCGAAGCGCGGCGCCTTTTCCCTGGTTGACAGGATGCCGCAGGAGGCGAAGGCGGGGCTCGATTTTTGCCAGCCCCTGGAGCGTCTCCCATGTCTTGTCTGTCGAACCATCGTCAACTATAACAACTTCCGACGCCAGCGGCTTCGACAGCGCCGCGCGCACGACGTTCGCGACGGTGGCCTCTTCGTTGAACACAGGCACAACGACCGAAAGCGTGGGGGCAATGGGATCGCTCATGCGGATGGCGCGGCCGCGGCGCGGCGGGCCGCCTCAAACACCTCCTTGATCGGGACATTCTTCTCGCCGGCAAGTTTCTTGCACGATTCAAATTCGGGGGCTGCCTGGATGATGCGGCCGTCGAGGCGCCCGATTTTGACGGCGACGGCGCCAAACGGAGTTTCGACGGTCTGAAACCCGCGGCGCAGCTTGCGCCGTTCGGCAAGGGTGCGGCGCACGCCAAACGCGCTGGTCTCGCGCAGGATCATTTCGGAAAAGGAATCCGCCTGGGCGGCCGCGCACAATACTGTCAAGAGAACGCCAGGCCGGTTCTTCTTCATTTGGACCGGCGTATGGAAAACGTCGAGCGCTCCCGCGGCCATCGCCTTCTCGGTGAAGTGACCAAGGATTTCCGCCGTGATGTCGTCGAGGTTCGTTTCCAGGACGGCAATCGTGTCGGTCTCCCAATCGTGCGCGGCGGCGGGCGCTTCGGACTCGCCGAGAACGGCTCGGAGGATGTTCGGACGCGTCTTGTTCTCGCGTCCGCCGATCCCGATGCCGATGCGGAGCGCTTTGAGATTCTGCATCGGGCCGAACGACTCGGCGAATTCGGCCAGCAACGCGGCCCCGGTCGGCGTGATAAGCTCGTTCGCTTCGTCACATTGGCTGATCGCCACGCCGCGGGCGGCCAGAATCTCAAGCGTCGCGGGAGCCGGTATGGGAAACCGCCCATGCGCGCAATCAATCCAGCCCGACCCGTCGACGGCGGGTCCGGAAAGGATGCGCGGGCGGCCAAGCGCGTCGAGGGCGACACACGCGCCGACGATGTCAACTATGGAGTCGATGGCGCCCACTTCGTGGAAATGGACCTTGTCGGACGGAACGCCGTGGATTTTCCCTTCGGCGCCGGCAATGCGCTGAAAGACGGCCGCGGCTTTTTGCTTGACCCACGGCGAGAGGGCGCTTTCCGCGATGAGCGGCTTGATTTCGGCGAAATTGCGGCCATGCGAATGGGCGCCTTTGTGCGGGTGGCGGTGATGGCCATGATGTTCGTGCGTGTCGCCGAGATGGACGTCAAATTTCACGCCGTCGATTTGCTGGCGTTGCGCGCGCGACACGTGGAGGTGGTAGCCTTCCAGGCGCAATTTGCCAAGCTCGGCTTGCAGCTCCCCAAAGTCGGCGCCGAGATCGAGAAGCGCGCCCAGAAACATGTCGCCGCTGATGCCGCTGAAAATGTCGAGGTAGAGGGTCTTCATGAAGGATGGCCGGCGGCGATGGCGTTTATTTGACTGGCCGCGTAGGCGGCGCCGAAGCCGTTGTCGATGTTGACGACGGTGACGCCGCTGCCGCAACTGTTGAGCATGCCCAAAAGGGGAGTCAGTCCGCCAAAACTGGTTCCATACCCGACGCTTGTCGGCACCGCGATCACCGGTTTGCTGACAAGGCCCGCCACGACGCTTGGCAGGGCGCCCTCCATGCCCGCGACGACAATCACGACATTGGCGGCTTGGATCACGTCCAGCCGCGCCAGCAGCCGGTGCAGGCCGGCGACGCCGACGTCGCAGATCATTTGAACGCGGTTGCCCATGATGTCGGCGGTCACGGCCGCTTCCTCGGCGACGGGCAGGTCGCTTGTGCCGGCGCAAAGGACGGCGATGGTTCCGGGGCGCTTTGGCAGCGGCTTGCTTTCGATGGTGACGCAGCGGGCCAATTCGTGATGCGCCGCGTTTTTGAACTTCTTGCGCAACGCGGCCGCATGGCCGTCGCCCAGACGCGTGATGAGAACGCGATGCTCGCGGGCGTAAAGTTCGGCGGCGATTTTGACGACTTGAGCGGCGGTTTTCCCGCGGCCATAGATGACTTCGGGGAAACCTTTCCGGAGCGCCCGATGCGTGTCGACCTGGGCGAAGCCGAGATCGGTGACCGGCGGCGCCTGGAACGCCCGCAGCGCGTCCTCAAGCGTCGCTTTGCCGTCGCGAAACTCGCGCAGAAGCTTAATGGCGTCATCCGTTGTCACTGGATATTTTGGCGAGCATGTTGCCAAGGAACGGCGGCACCGCCATTCTTTTTTTAGCCCGCGCGCGGCAGTTTCTGGTAGCCAAACAGCCGCAGGCAGAAACCCGCGACCGAATCTGGCAGCATGCGGCGCGCCGCGTATTTGACGGTCCACCACGCGGCTGCGCGCAGGTAGGTCGGCGTCAAATATTTCCAATAACGGCGGTTGCCCGCCAGCAGCGCGAACATCGGACGCCCGAACGGCGACAACGCCCCGCACTGGCGGAATTGCTCGGCCACGTCCCGGAATTCGGGCTGTTCGAGCGTCTCGACAAGGCGGCGCAGCACCGCGCGCTGGCGATCCGGTTGGCGCATGCCCTTGTTGGAGTAGCTGCCTTTGTAAAGTCGAAATTCCGCCAAAACCTCCGGCGCGAAACATATCCCGTGCCGGAACGCGACGCTGAAATAGGCGAACCAATCGCAATGCCATTCGAGATCAGGCCGGTATTTGCCCACTTCCAAAAACGCCGTCCGCTTGACAATCATCGCCCCGGTCGCCAGCAGCAGTTTGCCCCGCGCGGCCAGCCGCACCACTTCGTCGGGCGCAAAATAGCGCGCTTCGCCGCCCATCGATTGGCCGAGAAACCATGTCAGCCCGCTCTGCATGTCGCGGAATTCGCAAATCGCGGCGCAGACGCCCGCCTGCGGATGCTGGCCCAGCAGCCCGAGCGCCTTCTCAAAATAGCCGGGCCGCACGACGTCGTCCGCGGCCACCATCACCAGGAAATCGCCGGTTGCGAGATCGATGCCGCGATTAAAGCTGGGAACGGCGCCCAGGTTTTTTTCGTTTTTGAAAAATCGGACGACCGGGTGGCTGCGCGCGAGACTCTCGATAATGTCGACGCTGTTGTCGGTCGACGCGTCGTCAATGACGATCACTTCCTTGGGCTGGACGGATTGCGAGAGAATGGATTCCAGACAGAGCGCCAGGTGCTCGGCGTGGTTGAAGTTAGGCAGGACCACCGATAGCGATGGAAGCGGATTGGCCTGGATTTCTTGAGACATTTATCGCGGGCGACGGTCAGATGGACCAGCCGGCGTGAGGGCACTATAGCGAATCGGAGATGGAGCGAAATAGCGAATTGTGAAAGGCGGCAAACGTCATTGGGCGAATTTGAGGCGAAAGAACTGGCTGGCGTTGGTGACCGCGCCGGTGAACTGCCAGGAAGCGGACGAGTCAAGCGTATTGGTGGCGACGCCTTGCCACAATGCCGTAGAGAGATCGGCGGCGGACTGCAGAACGTATGTGTGGGATGGCGCGCCGGAAAGCTGGAGGGTGATCGCGCCGCTTTCAGCGGAGCCGAGCACGCTGATTTGCGGGGGCGGCAGAGGCGCTGGCGCGAGCGCGTTGATGAGATTCGTCCCCCTCGGCGTGCCTAGTCCCGTGCAAAGATCGTAGCCGGCCGCGGCGTTGTAGAGGCCCGGCGTGTTGGTGCCGATGTTGTTGCCGGCTGTGACGTCGTGAAAACACGCCGGGTAATTTGACGACGCTGCAATCGCGTAGAGCCCTGGATTCAAAAAGCCGACTGTGGCCCCGGTGTAGGCGACGGATTGTTGGTTGACAAGGGCCGTGAATCCGGCCCAAAGCGGCGCGGAGCAACTGGTGCCCGCCAATGGGCTCCCGGCCCCATTGTTGTAATAGACATAGATGCCGTCGGCTGGCATGGCAACGTCGGGAACGCAGCGCCAGAGCGGTGAGCCGCCGTTTGCCGACATGTCGACGTTGGTTTGCCAGTCGGGGATTTGGTAGACGGCGCTGACGCCGCCGCCGGACCCCTGGTTCGCCTCGCGGCCTCCGATGGCGTGATCGTTCCAGACTCGTTCGGACGCCCAGGAAACGCCCGCGCCGCTCATGGCGAGGCTTACGCCGCCAACGGCTGTCAAATAGGGGCTGTCAATGGGGCCGTATTGTTGATTGGTGTCGTCCAGCGATTGGAGGCCGGTGAAAGCGTCCAGATCGCCGGAGGCCTGGAAGAACGACTGGCCCTGCGCGGCCATTTCCTGAAGCGCGCTGTCAACCGTAGCGTTCGATCCGCTTTCCCAGCCCCACGAGCAGCTCAATTGTTTGGCGAGGTTGTCACCCGCCATGCGGCTCAGGAGCGATGTCGGATCGCTGCCTCCCGATTCATAAACGCAGACCCGCGAAAGCCCGGGCGCCATCGCGATGGCGAGTTCAATGTCGAGCGCCACCTCGCCGTTGTAAATCCGGGCGGGAATGTTGGTTGTGACGACGATATTGGTCAGCGGCACCCGCCCGATCATGCCGATTTTGGTTTCGTAGTTGGTGATGTCGACCTTGAAATAGTCGGAGAATTCAAGCACGCCGACGGTTTGCCCGGCGCCGTTCAGCGCGCAGCCGGGAGCGTAGGCATTGCGAAAATCGTTGCCGACATAGAACCCGCTCGGTCCAGTGCCGGCCAGCGGAACGGCGGCGGTTGAAGGATGAAACAGCGGGCGCGGCCGCCAGTAATCGCTAAGCCCCGCGATGGTGTCAAGCACAATGTGCGCCGGCGTCGTCGCCGCCGCGTCCGCGCTGTAGAAATCCCGCCCCTCCGTCGGATGCCGGTAGGTCCGTAGCGTGACGCCAAACGCCCCTTCGACGTCCGCGGCCCATCCAGCGACATCGAGCACGAGACGATTGGAATGCAATGCGGTCACTCGCAGGTTATTCGTCGCGGCAAATTCGATGACGGCGCGGTAATTCTCCACGGAGGGGCCAAAACGCTCGGTGAACTGCGCGCTCGAAAGGTATCTGTGATAATTCGAGCTGCGCGGATCGTAAAGCTGGCGCAACAATTCATCCAGTTGCGCCCGGTTGCGCAGCGGCAGCCCCAACGCGAGCGACAGGCTGGCCTCAGCCGGGAGACGGCCCCTCACGGTAAATCGGGAGAGCATTGTCAGCGGCGCTGAAGCGCTGACGACGCGCCGCATCGCTTCGCCGCCACGAGCAAGCCCCAAGCTTGCAAGGATCCATAACGCAACGAATGTGGCGCACGTTCTCACGGTCGTATTCAACAACGGATGGCCGCAAACGCGGCGCGAGCGTTCGCAAGCTGTGTCACCTTGCGCTGCTCGGCCGACGCCGCCCCCTTTGCAAAATTGCGCCGGTCGCGTTCGTGACGCAGAAACTCGTTGAGCATGATGCAAACCCACTTGAGTTGATACGCCGGCAACAGCAGGCGCGCGCGGGCGCTGAGATGCTGCCCGCCGGCAAAGGCGTCGCTCCACGCGGAAACGACACGGTCCCAAAGCGGAAGCGGCGCCGGAACTTGCGGCTGATAAAAGAAATCGCAGATCAGTTTCGCGGGATCGTCCCAGCCCGCGTATTCAAAATCAAAAAAGCGCAGCCGCCCATCCGCAGGCAGGATGGCGTTGTGAAATCCGAAATCGGATGGCGAGAGAATGCGCAAAACGGACGGCGCTTCGGGGCTGGCGAGGATCGTTTGCCGGATGCGCTGCCATGAAGGTCGGAGCGCATCGCGCGCAAAAACAATGGCCTCGCGGTCGATTTCGGAAGCGGCCTCTCTGGCGAAGTCGGTCGAGGCGCTTGTCAATCACAGCGACGTGTTCGGCCAGCGAAAAGCATGCCTCGGATGCGTTGGGAATCGACTCGGCGTTCGCGCGATCCCGGTTGACTTCGACGATGAATTGGATCGCCTGGTCAACGTGGCCGGCGTCGACTTCTTCAGGCCGCAGCTTGTGGCCGTCCACAAACGCAAACAGGCCAAGACGCTGTTCGGCGTCCCAGCCAAGCGGTTCGGGCGTCCGGCGGACGCCGCGGCTCCATAGAAACTCATAAAAGGCGCGCTCCGCGCCGAAACGGTCGCGCATGTCGGCGGCGCTTTGGAAATACTGTTTGAGGACAGCGGAGCGGGCGCCGTCAGAAACGCGGTAAACGCGGTTGTTGCCGCCGCCGGCCAGCGGGACGATGGCGGGCTCGCCGCCGTAGCCGTGGCGCGCCGCGAAGTTCGAGAATTGCAGCCGTTCGAAAATGCCTTTCCATGTGGACTCGCTAGGGCAGGGGCCGTCAAAATAAATGCGGTTCGGGTCAAACAGAATCCGGCCGATTTTCGGAAAAGCCGCCTCCGCGAAAACCTCGGGCAGGTCGTCGATGAAATGCGTGCAGCCGAGCGCGGTGATGCGCGCAAGCTTGTCCGCGCGCGTCAACTCGAAAAACACCGCGGAGCGCGGCAGCGCGGCCCCGGCGGGATCGAAAAATCCGCGCTCCTCCAGCCAGCGAAGCGCCGCCGCGTGAAGGTCGCAGGGCTTGCCGAGCACGGGTTGGCGCGTCTTGTGGCTGACAATGGCAACCTCCCAGCCTGCCTCGCGGCACGCTTTGAAAAACTCGATGACGCCAGGAAACGGTTCGGCCTCGGCCATCCGTTCCCCGTAGACGCGGCCCTGAAGTTCCGTCCAGTCGTTCTCGCGTCGCGCCCGCTGGAGTTCTTCGCGCACCCCCGCCTTGGTCTCGGCGTTGGCTGCCAGGCCCAGTTCGCGCGCGACGCGCGGAAACAGGGCGTCGTAGCAAACAATAGTGTTGTCAAAATCGACGCCGATGCGCATGGGCGTTTCAGTGGAGCGCCTGGCGCACGCGAGCCGCAATCGCCGGCGCTGTCAAACCGAAATGTTCCCGCGCTTCGTCCTGTTCGCAAGTCGCGTGCAAAAACTCGTCCGCCGTCGCGAAGCGCACAAGCCGCCCCGGCGCGTTCGCGTCAGCCTTCCATTCGGCGATGGCCCCGCCAAGCCCGCCAAGGATGCTGTGCTCTTCGATGGTGGCGACAACCTTGTATTTGGCGAACGCCTCCTGGAGCAACGCCGTGTCCAGCGGCTTGATTGTGTGAAAGCTGGCCACAAAAGCCGAAACTCCTTCGCGCCCTAGCAGCTCTGCCGCGGCGAGCGCCACCGGCAGCATCGTCCCGGCGCACAGCAGCGCCACGTCTGTTCCCTCGCGCAACGGAATGGCCTTGCCGATCTCGAAAACCGGCTCGGACGCGTGTACGTTTGGTTCGCCCTTTTTTCCGATGCGTATATAAACAGGATTGTCCTGGCGAAACGCCGCCGCCAGCGCGCCGCGGACCTCGAGCGAATCTGCCGGCGCGATGACTGCCATGCCAGGCAGGAGCCGCAGCATGCCCATGTCCTCGCAAGAATGATGCGTGGCGCCAAGCGAAGCGTAGGAATACCCCGAGCCGGTCCCGACGATGACCACAGGCGCGTGATGATAACAAACGTCGACGCGAATTTGCTCCATGCAGCGGTAGGTGATGAACGGCGTGATCGTGTAACACACCGGGCGCAATCCGCTCAGGGCCATCCCGGCCGCCATGCCCATCATGTTCGCCTCGGCCACGCCGCAATTGAAGAAGCGCCCGGGGCACTTGGCCTTGAGATTGTCAAATAAACGATTCCCGATGTCCCCCGAGAGCATCACGATCCGCGGATCCGTTTGCGCTAATTCGGTGATTTGTTTGGCGAAGGCGTTGCGCATGCGTTTCTCAGCTCTTGAGTTTCAATTCCACCGCGGCCTTCTCCACCTCCTCGGCCGTCGGCTGCCGGTAATGCCAGTTGTTGTCGTCTTCCATGAACGAGATGCCTTTGCCTTTGACTGTGTGCGCGATGATCGCGATGGGTTTGCCGCCGCGCGTGTTGACCCGTTGCATCGCGGCGGTGACCTGCGCAATGTTGTGCCCGTCCACTTCCGAGGCGTCCCAGCCGAACGCCGCGAACTTCTCGCGCAAAGAGGGCAGGGCCATGATCTCGTTGCTGCGCCCCGTTGCCTGCCATTTATTGTAATCAACGATGACGACAAGCTGGTCCAGTTTGTGCGCCGGCGCGAACAGGGCCGCTTCCCACACCGTCCCCTCGTTGCATTCCCCGTCGCTCATCAGGACGAAGACCCGGTAATCCTGCCGCTGGATGCGCGCGGCCAGCGCCATGCCCAGCCCCGTCGGCAGGCCATGCCCAAGCGAGCCCGTGGCGAGTTCGACTCCAGGCGCGCAACGCGGCGCCGGTTGTTCAGCAAGCGGACTGCCGTGCTGCGCAATCGTGTCAAGCCATTGCAGCGGAAAATAGCCGCGCGCCGCGAGCGTCGTGTAAAGCGCGGTGGCCGCGTGCCCTTTGCTGAGAATGAAACGGTCCCGCAACGGATCATCCGGTTTGGCCGGGTCGATGCGGAGGATCTTCCAATACGCCGCCACGAGGATGTCCACGCACGAGAGCGCCCCGCCAAGGTGCGCCGTGCCGGCCGCATGCGAAATCTGGACCAGCTTGAATCGAATCGCGCGGGCGACAAAATCCAGATCCACGCCATTCTCGGGCGGATATACCTCCAGCGAATGCGTCATGGGCGAATTGGGCGGCAGCAAGTCATTTACGATTTAAGGTAACAAAGAATAAGTGGAAAAGAAGCCGAGGCAACTGGGAAATTAAACGGGCGGCTTGACGCCGTTTGCCAGCAAAGGCATTCTTACGAGCGTGCTGGACGCGTCCGGTCCCGCGCAAAACCAGTCAATTCCTATGGCAGATTTTAAATTCGATTGCCCGGAATGCGCACAGCATCTGAAGTGCGATGAGCAGTTCTCCGGCCGGCAAATTCAATGCCCCGCGTGCAACAAGTTGATCCGCATTCCTTCGGCGCCTGGGCAGACCGAGGCTTTCAAACCACAGGCCGGCATGACCTGGGTGACGCATGTCCCCCGCACGCCGCCGCCAAAGAATTAGTTCCAAGTTTAAGATTTAAAGTTCAAAGTTGGAGTCAGTCACGGAAGTTGCCGGGCGCGATAAAAGCGATGCGGGAAGTTGCGCGCATTGGCATCCGTCACTTGAATCTGGTTGCTCACGAAAGTGTTCGTCCCGAGCGGCGCCCATTGCGTCAGGTTGGTGGATGCGTCGACGGCGAAGTTCCCCTGGCCTGTCAAGCGCAACACCGCCTGGCCATTGGCGTATTGCGACCCAAGAAAACTCAGCGGCGCCGGCCCCGCGAAATGGAAAATCGAGCCCTCCGCGTCCGGGCCGCCGGCCAGCGTCGTGCCGTAAAAATTGCCGTCGCGCCCCTGGATGATGCCCGTGGGATTGGCCCCGTCGGTATTCGTGAATGTGTCGGATGAAATCGCGCCGAAGGAATAAAGCGTCGACATCGCCCCGGCCAGCGTCGCGTGGAAAATTGTCCCCGATCCGTTCGCGCCGCCATTGGCAGTCGTGCCGTACAAATTCCCGTCCGACGCCTGGATCAGCGCGCTGGGATTGAACCCGTCGGCATTCGTGCCAACCGGCGCCGCGCTGAACGAATACAGGGCGGTCACGCGCCCCGCGGTCGTGACTCGAAAGAGCGATCCATTCTGGTTGGCGCCTCCCGCAAAAGCCGCGCCGTAGAGGTTGCCATCGCTGGCTTTGACGAGAGGGACTTGCGGCATCGCGCCATCCAAGCCGTTCGTAAATGAGTAAAGCGAATTAAACTGCCCCGCGTGCGTGATCCGAAAAATCGTTCCCTCGCCGTTCGTGCCGCCGCTGGACGTCGTCCCGTAGAAATTGCCGTCCGGCCCAATCGTGAGCGCCGCCTCGGGAGCGCCGCCGTCAACACTGCCTTGGAACGTGTAGAGCGTGGTCAACGCGCCCGTCGCCGTCACTTTGAAAACCGTGCCCGCTCCATTCGCGCCGCCTTGGAAAGTCGTGCCGTAAAGAAATCCGTTCGTGCCCTGCGTCAAACTGGCCTGCGGCGACGATCCATCGCTGGCGCCGGTGAACGGATAAATCGCCGTAAAAGCGCCCGACGCCGTGACTCGGTAAATAACCCCGGCGCCGTTGACGCTGTCGCTGGTGGCTCCAAAAAGGTTGCCGTTCGTGAATTGCGTCAGGCCCGCCTGCGGAACGCCGCCGTCGACGTCGTCATTGAATGAATACAGCGGCGTCAACACGCCCGAAGTCGTAAAGGTGAACACAGTTCCAAACCCATTGGAACCGCCGTTGAGGGCCGCGCCATAAAACGCGCCATTGGACGCCTGGATCAGCCCCGGCTGCGGGCTCGCGCCGTCAATTCCGTTGGTAAAGTTGTAGAGATTAACCAGCGCGGCGTTTGCGGCCGGCATAAACGGCGCCAGCAGAACACCGCACAAAAGCGGCCAACGTTTCAGCGATGTCATCTTGAGTTGAACCTCCCCGTTCGCATTCCACAATACAACAGGACCCCGGCGAAGCAAGGGCACGCCCCTGGCAGCCTTGCAATGCGCGCCAATGCTGGCAATATATGGCGCAATGGCGCTGACGAATCTGACGGTGGCTGAAGAAGCCCTGAACTTGTCCCCAGAAGATCGAGCGGCTTTGGCGAAGCTGTTAATTCAGAGCCTTGAAAGCGATCCCCGCAGTGACGAGGAGATCAAAGCCGAGCTTAAGAGCCGTTTGGAAGATCTGCAGTCGCGAAGAGATCCCGGGCTGACCTTTGGCGAGGTTTTTGGCCAACCGTCGTGAACGCGGTTTTCAGCAGCCGCTTCAAGGCTGACCTCCGAACCGTCCCTCCATCGAAGCATCGATGCGCCCGCCCCGGGGTTTTACGTGACACCCCGCGGCTCCCGTTGCTTCCAACTCGATCTTTACGAAACTTGGGCCATCGACCAGGACAGGCGCATCGACCAGGACGAAGCGTCCATCGAACTTCGCTACGCCCTCGCCGACTGGGGCAAAATCCCGTTGAGCCCGACGCTCTATCTTGAATACGCCGAGCACAGCCGCGACCCGAACACGCTCGAAGGAAAACTCCTGTTCGGCGAAGATCTTTCCCGCCGCTGGCATTGGGGGTTGAACCTCGCCTGCGAACAGGAACTGAGCGGAACTTCCAACACCGAACTCGCCGCCACCAAAAGAACGAACACTACGCCCCAACCTCCCTTCGCGGTGAATAGCAGGGTAGCAGGCGGATGCCCTTGGCGAAGACCTTCGGATAGTGTACGTTTTGCACGATGAAGACTTTGACCGTGGAAGAAGCCACATCGGGTTTGGGCCACTTGGTGGAATTGGCGCTTGCAGGCGAACAAATCCAAATCCGCCAAGGGAGCGGAATTGTGGAGCTGCGGCCTGCTCGGGCGGACCACGCCGCAACTGCTGAGGCGCTGACGCCGCGCGAAGCGCTTCGTCAATTGCAAGCAGATGCCCAGATGACCCCGTCGCGAGCGGCAGCTTATCTGCGCGAGGTGCGGGAGGAGCGGGTGGCCGCCGACGTTCGGCGCTTCAAATGATCCACCTTGACACGAATTATCTCATCGGATTGCTCATTAAGTCCTCGCCGGAGGCCGCTAATGTGGAAGGGTGGTTGGCAGCCAGCCAGACACTTGCGACAAGCGCCATCGCTTGGACAGAATTCCTCAATGGCCCAGTCACACCATTGGAAATCAGCCGCGTGGAGGCGGTCTTGGAGTCGCGAATTATTCTCTTTGGCCAGAAGGAGGCGGCCATGGCGGCGGACCTGTTTAACAAAACCGGACGCCGGCGCGGGTCCCGATTCGACTGTTTGATCGCGGCGACCACGATTCTTGCGCACGGGGAACTGGCGACAGTCAATCAATCAGACTTCCAATCCTTCGTTCCCTACGAGCTGAATCTTGCAGTCAGTCTGAACTCGCGCGGAGCGGCGGACTGACTACGTCAGCGCTCGATCGCCCTTCACGGGTTAATAATCGCCCGGTAAAACCGCGCGGCATGGCTGCCAGCATTGGTGTCGATGATCGTTCGTTGCGTCGGGCCCGGGCCGTTGGTGAGGATCGGAGTCCAGACAACCAAATCGTCCGAGGCTTCAACTACAACCGTCGCCGTCGTGGGAACGTCGTTGAGAAGCACGTGGAATTGGCCATTGGAGTAAATATCGTTGTAAATGTCGCCGGCGAACCACGCCTGAATAGGCGGCGTGTAGGGTGTAAACTTGACAACCGTTCCGTAACCGTTCCCGCCGTGCCCTGTCGTGCAATAGTAGCTCCCATCTTTGCTTTCAATAATCCCGTTCGGATTGGCCCCGTCGGAGTTCGTTGCCGGCGTGGTGAAGCTCAGCGCCAGAAACGCATAAACCGAGCGGAATGCGCCTTGCGGCGTCACCTCGAAAACCGCGCCTTCGCCGTTCGTGCCGCCGTAGGTGGCGACGCCCCAATAATTGCCGGCGGAATTCAGCAGGACCGTTCCGGGCGTCGCGCCGTCGTTGTTCTGGTTGGGAAAGGCGGGCGCCTTGGCGCTGAATGTGTAAATCACATTGAACGCCCCGTTCGTCGTGATTTGGAACACGGTTCCCGATCCGTTCGCGCCGCCTTTGGACGCCGTGCCGACCAGCACTCCGCCGGGCGTCTGGATGAACGGCGCCACGGGGCTGGTCCCCTCGGTGTTGGTGTTGTTCTGCAGCACGCTAAACGAATGAAACGCCGAAAACGCCCCGGCATGGGAAATCCGGAAAATCGTCCCCGCGCCGTTGCTGCCGCCGGTCGAAGTCGACCCGTAGAAATTGCCGTTGGAACTGAGGAACAGGCCCGCGAGCGGTTTGCCGCCGTCAGACCCGTTGGTAAACGTGTAACGCAGCGTGAACTGGCCCGTCGCCGACACGGAAAACACCGTCCCGTTGGTCTTGGGACCCAGCGCCGAAGTGACGCCGTAGAACAGGCCGTTGGTGCCCTGAACCAGCGGGCCCACCGGCGTTCCGCCAGTGCCATTGGTAAGATGGGACAGCCCTGAAAAAGAATAGAGAGTCGAGAACGCGCCCCCGGCCGTGGTTTGGAAAAACGACCCTTGATTGGTGCTATACGCGCCGCTGAGCGGCGTCACGCCGAAAAACATGCCATTCGATCCCCGAACCACCCCCGCCGCGGGGCTCGCGCCATCCGGCGTATAATTGAAAGCGTGCCAGGGCGACAAGTCGCCGTTGGTCGTCATCACGAACAAGCCGCCCCAACCGTTGGATCCGCCGTTGCTGGTCGAACCATAAAGCAAGCCGTTGGTGGACTGAATCATCCCCGGCTCCGGCGTGCCGCCGTCCGTTCGGTTCGTGAAGGCATACAGCACCGTCATGATTTCGTCGGCGCAGGCCGATTGCGTCGCGACGCCAATAAGCAATAAAGCAAGTAGTTTCATAAATCGCATTCCTAGTCCTTATCGGCGCCCCCGTTTAATAAATTAACTGGCGCGCTCCCTTGAATGCTGGCAGATTTGCGCCGTCGCCGCTGCCTGCGCGTGGCCGAAACATAGATTACCGTATGCAAATTCTTATCCAGAACGACGATATGATCCGGCAGAAAACAATTGACCTCTGCGGCGCCCTCCTTCAGCAGCCGCAATTCCTGAGCATCCGCCAGAGGATTGATTCCTTTATGGGCGACCCCGGTGCGCAGCAGCAATACGAGGCTGTTAACGAAAAAGGCCAGGCCCTTCATCAAAAGCAGCATTCAGGCGCGACGCTGACCGAATCGGAAATCGCGTCCTTTGAGGCGATGCGCGACGCCTTGCTCGCCAATCCCGTCGCGCGTGGTTTCATCGACGCGCAACAGGAGATGCACCAAATCCAGGAGGAAATTGGCCAGTTCGTAGGCAAGACCTTTGAACTGGGCCGCGTTCCCAATGCGGATGAACTGGCCGACGAATGCTGCGGGGGCGGCGGCGGCGATTGCGGCTGCCATCACTGATTCGATTGAACGATTCCCCTACCGCCAACGCTTTTGTCGAGCGCGCCACGCGCCGCGGCTACGCGACCAAACCAGTCGAGACCTCCGGCATGCCGCCCGGCGTGCCGTACATCATCGGCAACGAAGCCGCCGAACGCTTCAGCTACTACGGGATGCGCAGCATCCTCGCGGCCTTCATGACCAAATACATGATCGACGCGCACGGCGCGCCCGACCACATGAGCGGCCCGGAGGCCACCGAGTGGATTCACCACTTCAACTTCGCCACCTACTTTCTCCCCCTCTTCGGCGGCATTCTGGCCGATGCGTTTTTTGGGAAATTTCGCACGATCATTGTCCTGTCTCTTGTGTATTGCGCGGGCCACGCCGTGCTGGCAATGAACGACACGCGCGCGGGAATGCTGGCCGGAATGTGCTTGATAGCCCTGGGCGCCGGCGGCATCAAACCCTGTGTCTCGGCGAACGTCGGAGACCAGTTCGGCCCCGCCAACCAGCGTCTTTTGCCCCGCATCTTTAGCTGGTTCTATTTCTCCATCAACGTCGGGTCCGCCGCCTCCATGCTGTTGATTCCATGGCTGCTGGAAAACAAGAAATTCGGCCCGCATTACGCCTTCGGCCTGCCGGGCGTGCTGATGTTCATCGCCACCGTGATCTTTTGGATGGGTCGCAAAAAGTTCGTGCATGCGCCGCCGGGAGGCATGGCCTATCTGCGCGAAACGCTGAACCTCGAAGGACTGAAGATTCTCGGGCGCTTGGCGATGATCTATCTGGTCGTGTCCGTGTTCTGGGCTCTCTTCGAACAGAGTTCGTCCACCTGGGTGTTGCAGGCCGAGAAGATGGACCTCCATTGGCTGGGGCTGAATTGGGAACCCTCACAAATGCAGGCGTGGAATCCGGCGCTGGTGCTGGTTCTCATTCCGGTCTTCACGTACGTGATTTACCCGGCTATCAACAAAGTGTTCCCGTTGACCCCGCTTCGAAAAATCGCAATGGGCTTTTTCGTTGTGATCCCGTCCTATCTGATCCCCGCGTGGGTGGAATGGCGCCTGGCCCGTGGAGGGCATCCGAGCATCGGTTGGCAGGGGTTGGCCTATGTGTTCCTGACGTGCGCCGAGGTGCTCATATCGATCACCACTCTGGAGTTCGCTTACACTCAGGCGCCCAAACGCATGAAATCGATGGTCATGTGCTTCTACCTGGCCTCGGTGGCGCTGGGGGATTTATGGGTGGCGCAAATCGCGGGATTTCTTGACAGAGCCCACTTGGATTTCGGCGTCAATTACTATTTGGATTTCGCGGCCGCGACCGTCGTGGCAGCCTTTGTTTTTATTGTCGTCGCCATGACCTACAAAATGCAGACGTTTGACGCCGACGGCGCCGCGGCGGCTGCGTCATGAGGTTGTCATGGACCGGCCTCCGGTGATCTTCAGCCATCGCGACCTCTTGGACCTGCGATACGCCAAGTCGTTGCTCGAAAATCCGTCCTACAGCATGCGCCTGTCCAACTTGATCGGGTCGCCTGTCGAGAAGGCCCTCACTCTTTTGCCAAAGGGTTGGCACGGCAAAGTCAATCAAGTCGCCAACGCCGCGCTGTTCCGCGCGCTGAAAGTGGCTATCGCCACCACTCGAAAAAGGAACAAGCCGCCGTCCAATCGCATGCACAAAGCCCTGGTGTTCGCCTCCGGAGGCATCGGCGGCGCTTTCGGCTTGGCCGCCCTCGCCGTCGAACTGCCGATCTCCACGACCATCATGCTGCGCTCCATCGTGGAAATTGCGCGCAGCGAAGGGCATGACCCCGATGCGCCCGGCACCAAGCTGGATTGCCTCGAGGTGTTTGCATTCAGCGGCGCCAAAAGTTCCAATCCGCGTGAAGCCGCCTATTGGGTCACGCGCCTGGCGCTCGGCCAGACTCTGACTGACGCCACGGCTTACCTCGCCGCAAAAGGCGCCTTGGAAAAAACTGCCCCCGCGCTGACCCGGTTGATCGGGGCGATTGCGGCGCGTTTTGGCGTGGTTGTTTCCGAGGAGGCCGCCGCGAAAGCAGTTCCGGCCCTCGGAGCGATCAGCGGCAGCATTGTCAATGTGATTTTCATGGATCACTTCCAGCAGATGGCCCGCGGACATTTCATCGTCCGGCGCCTCGAAAAGAAATATGACCCCGACGAAGTCCGCCATCGCTACGAGCAGGCCTGACCCGCTAACCCGCGTTCATCTCGAACCGCGGAATGCGCGCGCGAATTCTCCGGCCCTGATCATCGATTCCAAGGTAGCTGCCTTCCGCGTGACCCGTGCGCGTCTCCAGCAAATGAAATGAATTGTAGGTGAAGGATTGGCCGGGATCCAGTTGCGGGGTTTGCCCGACCACTCCGGACCCTTCGACAGCCGTCACGTCGCCGTCGGCGTTTGTAACCACCCATTTGCGCCCCTTGATGCTCACTCGCGTGCCGCTGCCGTTGTGAATGGTGATGATGTAAATAAAACAGTAAGGCCGGTCCGCCGGACTCTCGAAGTTCGGATTGTAGACGACGCGATCCACGGTGACGCGCAACTCCTTTAGCTCCACAAAATCGGCGGATGAACTCACTGGCGCAAAGTTACTCTTTGTTGACTAAAAGTGACAACCTTAAACGTCCATCGTGTGCTTGAATGAGATGAATGTCAGGGATTTGGTTGCGCAACCGCTTTGAGGCTCGGCGCTTAGGTCGGGCGATTCTCCGTGCGCCACATTGAACATTGAACATTCGTGCGTCAAAAGTTAGGTTCCACCCAGCATGATTTTAACGAAGGAAGAGGCCGACAGCCTCCTGAGGGCCACGCATCGCTCGCCGCATACGTTGTTGGGAATGCACAAACTGGGTGATGGTTCGGGCGTCGTCGCGCGCGCGCTCTGGCCGCGGGCCGCCTCGGTAGAGCTGGCCCCCACCCACGAGAAGTCCAGGCCCCATTTCAAATTGAAGCCCGTCGGCGGCGGCCTCTTTGAAGGCGCGGCCGCGGACGCCAAGGATGTCTACGCCTACGATCTGATCATCACCGAAGAAGATGGGCGAACCCTCCGCCTCCGCGACGCGTATTCGTTTCTCCCGACGCTGGGCGAAACGGATCTTTATCTCTTCGCCCAAGGCAACGAGCGCCGTATTTACGAAAAGCTCGGCGCGCACTTGCGGACCATTGACGGCGTTCCGGGCGCCAGTTTCGCCGTTTGGGCCCCGCAAGCCCAGCGCATTAGCGTTGTGGGCGCCTTCAACCACTGGGATGGCCGTTACCATGCGATGCGCTCGCTCGGAGCCTCCGGTATATGGGAGATTTTCGTGCCGGGCGTGCAGCAGGGCGCCCATTACAAATTTGAAGTTCGACAGCGCGACGGCAACGTCATTTTGAAGACCGATCCCTATGGCTTCTTTTTCGAGGTCCCCCCGAAAAACGCCTCCATCGTCTGGAACAATTGCGCGTTTGCCTGGACCGACGAAGCGTGGATGGAGGCGCGCGCAAAACGCGATCCCTTCCGCAGCCCCCTGAGCGTTTACGAAGTGCATATCGGCTCCTGGATGAAGAAGAACAAAATGGAATCGCTGAGCTACCGGGATTTGGCCGAACCGCTCACCGCCTACGTCCAGAACATGGGCTTCACCCACGTCGAGTTCATGCCCGTCGCCGAGCACGCGTTCTATCCGTCGTGGGGTTACCAGGTGACCGGCTTTTACGCGCCGACCAGCCGGTTCGGCACGCCCGACGATT
>Ga0265338_10002807_pt1 | contig 25422 bp, 48 predicted proteins | sample 42126metaG_FD_193579 | JGI IMG/M metagenome (GOLD analysis project Ga0265338, IMG submission 193579) | Rhizosphere microbial communities from Carex aquatilis grown in University of Washington, Seatle, WA, United States - 4-21-26 metaG | ecosystem: Host-associated > Plants > Roots > Rhizosphere... | reverse complement strand
CCGCCCCCGCGCTGCGCGCACCGCTCGCTCGCCGCCGCGCACTCTGTGCGCTGGGTTTGTGGTGTTCGGTTGATTTTAGGTACGGTTGGTTGGTGTTAGTACCTATGTTGTCCATATTTGTTCTAATATCTCAGCATGATAAACTTGTTCTAAGGAGGGTGTGATATGCAAGTAGTTGTAAGAACGGAGGCGGTGTGGGTGCCTATCGAGAAGATGCTTAGTGACGTTGCGCCAAAGACAAAGCTCACTATCGATGCATCTGCTAATGCTGATGTAGAAATGTATCCACAGATGGGCGATTCATTTGATTATTGTGCTGAGTTTGGAATCGATGTTGCACAGCAATTCACAGTGTTGTGCCAAACAGTTGTTGGGTCAGGGATGTTTGTTATCAGACGAAATGACACTATAGATACCATTCGTGGCAAGATTTATTTACCCCTCACCAAAGAAGAAACGCTTCAGGCAATTAAAGATGTTCAATTAGCCGAGGGAGGCTGACATGAGGCTGTGGTGGGGCAGTAAATCCCAGCACCCAGTACTTCCGAGCTGGCAATTCAAGGGCTGGTGCGCTGGTTATGAGATCTGGTTGCTGCAAGTGGGCGAGCTTGACCTGTGGAAATGGCAGGTGAGGGAACTTGGCGCGACGCTAGGCCGTAGCGAGGTAGGGATTGTATATCAAGGGAGAGCGATTGCTATGATGTATGCTGGCCAGTTCATAGCCACGTTGCCAGGGGAGGCTGACTGACATGAAGTATTTCTATGACACTGAATTCATTGAGAACGGTTTCTCTGTCGATCTGATTAGTATCGGTATTGTGGCCGAGGATGGGCGAGAATACTATGCCCAGGATAGGGGCTGTCCTCTTTATCAGGCAAATGATTGGGTGAAAGAGAATGTGCTTCCCCATCTCACAGAAACTGATTGGAAGTTCCGCCCCGAAATAAAGGAGGATATACTCAGATTCATTGGTGATGACAAGCCAGAGTTTTGGGGCTATTACTCCGCCTATGATCATGTGGCTCTCTGCCAATTGTTTGGGGCGATGATCGATCTACCAAAGGGCTGGCCGATGTACACGCGCGATATCAAGCAGCTCTGTGACTCGCTGGGCAATCCGCGCTTGCCAGAGCAAGGCAAAGGCGAGCACAACGCACTGGCTGATGCGCGATGGAATAAACTGGCCTATGAATGGCTTGTTAGCCGTGAAACAGAGGCAGAGGCCAACGAGCGCCGTCGCCAGTCAGGGTACATGCGTGCCGAGGGAGGCTGACATGAATGTTCTCGTGGAAATAGGTAATACTGATAATGGCTTGACCCAGCAGGAGTGGGGCAACTTCTGTGAAGATGTCATCACCGCAATCGTCATCCGCTCTGAGCAAATCTATTCATCGCTCTATTCGCTGTCCCCTGCCAAGTGGCAAAATGCAGGGTTTCACTTTAAAGTAACAGAGCTGGAAGCAATGAAGTTACAGACAGAGCTGCTGGCTATCAAATCAAAATATCACCAGCAAAGTATCGCCTGGTCAAGGACAGAAACCACTTTCCTAGGCGAGGAGGTAGGCATAATGCCCGTCATTGACGTAGAGGAAAAAGCAGAACACAAACCCACCCAGATGGCCGACAATATTTTGAAAGAGATACAGCGATTGGCACCAGGAATACCATTGGATGAGCCACCCATTACACGTAATGGCGATTATGTAACGATTGATCTGCCAGGATGTACAAGCATTTCTCGCTTGATGGCACTAAATTATGCTCGCAAAATCTTGGAACTTTGCCAGGAGACTGAGGGATAAATGGAAGAAGTGATCAAGAACCTGGCCAAGACATTATTGTATGCACTTGATCTGGAAGCCGAACACAACCCAGAATTCAATGCTGTCTATAACAGCAATGCGCAATGGCCAGAAACCATGACAGAATACGATTGGCTACACGCAAGCCTCAAATTTATCATAGAGCATGGCACCAGGATGGCCACCGCACCCCATGAAGCAGGGCGAGACGATAGCTAGCCCATCTCGCCCGAAAATCACATTGTAGCGCGTCTCAATACCACAGATTGTTTGCGCTGCTCCAGCTTAACAGCTTGCTAGACAGCGCGGCGATCACCACACCTGTACCTCCAGCCACATTGCTCGTTCCCGACGCGGCGAATGTGATCGTGAAATTGCTCTCATTCCTGATGATCACGTTCTCGCCTGTGTCGTTGCCAGCAGCCATGATGACACCAGTCACCGCGCCTGTGGCCGAACACCTGAGCACCCCTTTCTGATAGCTGACGATAGTCGATCCATTGCTGAGGGCCTGTACCCCACTCTCTTGCAAGTCGATTTGGGGCATGAAGACGTGCAAGTACGGATTGTTATAGGTGCCAAGGTCGATGTTGACCCCACCCATAAACAGCGTGTCTGTGCCTGTCTTCAGGTTCGTGGAACCATTGACAATGTTCGTGATGTTGCCGTCGTTTTGGTTAAAGCCATAGGCAGCGATGCTGGGGTTGCCTGACGCGACGTGAAACACATTAGTTGCTTGCTGTAGCCTGCAATCATAGATGGCGATGTCGTGGTTGTCATTCGAGAGAATGAAACAGTCTGTCGCCACATTGTTGGCATCCAGGAACGTGCAATTGTGGAAGCTGATGGCCGTAAACTTGGTGATTTTGACGTGCTGGATGTTTTGTTCAAATAAACAGCCATAGAGGCCCATGCTGGTAGCGCCTGGGTTGTCAATCTGGAGGCCCACCCCGCCAGTGGCGCCCGTCGACATGAAAAAGAGCGTGTTGTAGATGGTGACGCGATCAAAGGCGTTGGGGCTGGCCTGGTCAGCATTCGTGGACCACCACCACCCGATGCCATTATTGTCTGAAATGGCTGTAGAACAATTATAGAACGCCACCGTTCCCCAGGTATTTTCTAATCCAGTCTCGCATCTGATACCTGCCGTGCGCTGGTTGCTGGCGCGGATGTTCCAGAACTCACAGCGATCCAGATCCGTCAGCAGAAAACCATACTTGCCCTGATTGGTGACCACGCTGGCAATGTGCGTGCCTTGCCCGCCGCCGTCGATCCAGATGCATGAGAAGCTGCTCGCCCCTCCAGCGTGCGATACGGTCATGTTTTCGATGCCCATATCGTTGCGCATGATGCCATCCACCTGGCGATTGCCTGCGTGAATGATGTTGAACGTCGCGGCTGTGCTATTGATCTGGGTGGCATTTACCCCAGCGCCGACAAGACGCTGATATGCTGTCAGGTTGATGGTCGATGAAACCAGGTAGGTGCCAGCAGGCAGGAACACAATGCCCCCATTGGCAGGCAGGGCCGCTATGGCCGCTTTAATGGCCGCTGTGTCGTCTGTGGTGCCATTGCCAGTGGCATTGTAAGGGGGGGCGGCTGCATTGATAAATGCGGCAGGGGCTTGCAGTTGGGTCTGGTAGCCAAAAGGCATGTTATTGCCTCCCCATGATAGTAATGCCTGTGCTGCCAATAGCGGGATTCAAGGTTGTGACGAGGGTGGTGTAGACATGCAGCACTGAGACGGGGCAATCCCACCAGACCTGGGCACCTGATATGAGGGTGAAAATCTCTGCGGCTGCCGCTGTGGTGAGTTGATCGAGGGCATAGTAGAGGCTGGCTGCACTGGTGTTCTGGATGCTGAAATGGTTGATCGTCGTTGCGAACGTGATGGGGGTGTCGCTCGCGGCGTTGGTGCTGGCTGGCAGCGAGGTGAAAGGACTGTTGCTGCCAGCCATTTGTGCCACTGTTTGCTGTCCCATGTGATTTTCTCCATAGGTATGCATGGTGGCGTGGCTATGTCAGGTGTATTGTATCGCAAGAGCCGATCACCCTCAAGATGATCGGCTCTCTTGCCACTTTTGGCTTTCGCCTGGGTAGGGGGACCTGGAGTTGCACTCGCGGTTACTGTGGTGGCACTCTGGGCTAACTACGCGGCCCGTACTCCAGGATTATTTTACCTAACTTGAATCATTATTTGTAGGTGGTGGGGCCGTTAGAATGGTAAGCGCCTGTTTCACCAGTTCGGCAGCCGCTCTCATGCGCCGGATCTGCACGGCCACCACGCGAGCACACGAACACCGTATGCCCATCGACTACAATCGTTTCACTCCAGCCCATGACAGCCTCCTAAAATGGAAACCATTCAACGAACGAGATCCCGCATTTGATGCACTTAGCTTTCGTTTGGGACAATTCGCCAGTTGTAGCGCCATCCCACTCATGCAAGCATTCCGCCTGAACTAAAGCACCAAATAGACGGTCAGGCATTGACTTATACGCCTCCAGATGCGAGTCAACAATATGACGCTCTTCATTGGTTTTGGCGATCTTGTCAATCTGCCTGCAGACGATATAGGCAAGCTCTTGGATGAGGCGTATGTGGTCCTTGCCCTCTTCCTCACACCAATCCAGAGCTTGGACCAAGTCCTTTTGCAATGCCGTGACACTGGACATCGCCTTGTCGATGTTGCTATAGAAATGCTCACTTGCACTCATTCTGGGACTTCTCCTTGCTCTGCTGGATTGATTTTCATGAACAGCGGCAGCATATCATCGTGCAGTTCCGCGTCTTGCTTGCCCGACGTCGCACCCGCCTTGCGCTCCAGAATCTCAGCCTCCAGGATGAGCGCCTGGAGGATTTCAGGGGCCGATCCGCCGATCATGCCGCCGATGGTAGCGCGGATGCTGGCGGCGGCGATCTGCGCGGCTTTGCGCTTGGTTTTGGCTGACAGCTTCATAACAGATTGAGTTCCCTATCAATATTTTCCCGCTCTGCTGATTGCACCTCGGCTTCGTATTGGTCATGCTCTTGGCTATGCCAACAGTCATCACACCAACTCTCGCCACAGCTACCACAGGGTATAGCGGGTGACGCATGACATTTTCGGCATCGTCCTGGGCGGAATGATGACCAAAGTTTACCAATGTCTAGTGTTGGTTTCATATAGGATGGTCCTCCATCGGAATGGTAATAGTGTTGACCTCGGAAACCATCTGCTGAGGCCCCATCGTGAATGAGAACAAATGGCCCTGCTCATCCATCAGATAGCCTGGGTTGGCGATGAGATGCCAGCCTGGTGCGACGTGCTCCACAGCATCGACCACCGCACGCATGATGCTGGCGAGCTTGTTCATGAGCGCGATCTGCTCTGGAGTGAGCTGGGGTGGCTCTGGTTGCATGGGGCCTCCTAGGGCAGCGTGACATACGCCAGAGCGGCTGCCTTGATGAACGGTGATTTCACGCCGATGGCAATCCCGATGATCACCAGCCCGGCCAGGATGAGGAGCAACGTCAGGACCGTGCCAGGCACTTCCTGATACTTGCCTAAGATGTCTTGCTTGACGCCCATTGCTTACTCCTTGGTGGGGATGTAATCTACCTGAACCCACTGCACATCACTAACGCTGAACGTGGCAACATAATCCTCGAAACCGCGCGCCCATTCCGCGAGGGGGTCATGCAACGCCTCGTCTTGTCGCCCGCGCCCGATGTCGATAGGGACCGGGCGGGCGCTGCGCGTGTCGTGCGTGCCACCCTTCTTCTTTTTGCCGGTGATGACGCTCACCTTCGATTTCATGGTGATTGTCATTTTGCCTGGGGGTAGTGAAATATCCTCCTCTGGATTTTCAGGGACCTTTCCCCCGGCTGCTTCAATGAGCACGTCCAAAATGGGGCTGCGCTCGCCATTTTTCATTTCGTAGCGTGCCTGATATCCCTCCACTGTTGGTAATGAGCGGGGGGTCAAATTGCGGCCACCAGCATAGCGTTGGAAGTTGCGCCGGGCAGTTTTGTATTCTGTACTGCCCTTGCTTGCCCCGCTGATCGTTTCAAAAAACTCTACTGACTCAGCGGATCTGCCCACTTTGCCACCAACAACGCGGCTGGCGCGGCCCGTGGTAGTGGGGTACACCTCCTCGCGGAGCCGATCCATCAGCTCTTTCCCGCCGGTCGAATTACCGTGAACGGGGTCATCACCAATGGTCAGCTCGCTCGCACTGAGACGAATGCTATAGGTCTTCGCCATCCTCTTCGTCCCATTCTTCCATCATTTTGTAGAGCATGGCTGCTTTGCGCCCGTCGCGAGCGGCGCTGATGAGGGCCTGGGCGCGTTCGCCATCATAGCTTGCCACGACGCGATACTGGCCTATTGCGCCATCCTTGCCCATCCAGTCCGTACCAAACGCCGTGAGGGGATCGGAGTCATCGGAGATCAGCGCGATGCTATCTGTCGCAACGGCAAGGTAGCATGGTTGCTTTTCTTCCAATTTCTGAATGAGCTTGACCTGGCGGAGATAGTTTTGCGCGGTGAGCATGCCAGCCCAGTCCGGGCGGTGATAGTGCTGGATGGTTTCCTTGGGTCCTGGGATGCGCGCCATGACGCCTAGGGCTTGCGTGAAGCTGCTTTTGATCATCTGCTCGACGAGTGGACTATGCGCGGCTTGGCGAGCTTGCCAGAGGCGCTGGACCCACATGAGCAGCGTGGTGTGATGTTTGGGCCAGATCCATGCATCGTGGACGTCGATGGAATATCCCAGAGTTTCGCCAGCTAACTTAACCTGTGGAGTCCAGTACCATTCATGATCAGGGAGATCCTCATGGACATTAAAAGGGCTAGGCATATTACCTATTGGCATATCCTTGGATGGGCGCGCTGAAATGCACCAGAGGCCCGGAATTTCCGCCTTGATTGCTTGCGCGCATTCTGAGGGATCATAGTGTAAATCAGCGTAGCGCACTGGATCGCCCTGCCCCATCTTCCCCATTGCGCTCGCCATATAGGCTGAACGCTTGTCATAGACGTGCACGTACTTGCCATCGATGGGATAAGGGTTCGCGTGTGCCGGTGCGCGTTGCGGAGGGAATGGCACCTGGTCGAATGTCTCGCGGGACAGTGGCTTGATCCATGCCGCGCGGTCACAGTTGCCATGAATCGCCAGTAGCAGGTTCAGAGCCGTGTTGGCAGGGGACATGCCCGCTGGGCCTCCCATGAGCTGCTCATACATCGAGAGTACCAAGACGAATGATGAGGGGAGATTGACCGGGACTTCCACGCCCCAGCGGTCAGCCACGTCGCCATAGATCATGACCTCGCGGCCACGCTTGCCATTGTCCAGTTGACGCACGGCGGCGGTGCTGGGAACGGCCTCCATTGTTCCGGTGGCGAACACACGCCAGGCGGAGGGATTGGGGTTCTCCCAGAACGTCGATGTGTGCGCGGCCTGGTCGATATCGGAGCCTGGCAGAATCCAGAGCGCGCGCAGGGGTAATGATTTGGCGAGCGCGATCATGGCGAGACCCGTCACATTGGTAATTGCGCCAGTGGGATAGGGGCGCGAATTACCAGAGGTGATGAGGTGGCCGTCACCAACCACCGCGAAGGGCAGCGCTGTTGATGTATAGGTCATCACTCGCTCGCTTTCACCGCAATCAAGCGATCAAGAAGATCGAGTGCGCTGGCCTGGAGGATTTTGATAGTGGGTGCTAATGCGTCCCAGGCAGCGGCCCTGGCAGCGTCCCAGGCAGGGGCACTGGCAGCGGCCCTGGCAGCGCCCCAGGCAGCGGCCCTGGCAGCGCCCCTGGCAGCGTCCCAGGCAGCGGCACTGGCAGCGTCCCTGGCAGCGCCCCAGGCAGCGGCACTGGCAGCGGCACTGGCAGCGGCCCTGGCAGCGGCACTGGCAGCGGCACTGGCAGCGTCCCAGGCAGCGGCACTGGCAGCGGCACTGGCAGCGGCCCTGGCAGCGGCACTGGCAGCGGCACTGGCAGCGGCACTGGCAGCGTCCCTGGCAGCGGCACTGGCATTCAGTGATTGCTCATCGCAAATTTCGGCACATTGTTCAATGGCGATGGCCTCAGCATCCAATTTTGCCAGATGCAGCCAGGCGGGCATATTGACACGGATAAGCCAGTCAGCAATCATCCATGCGCGGCGATCTTCGACGGCTGACGTGGATGCAGTGCCAATGACGCGCTGTGCATAGGGTTTGAGCATTTGGCGCTGATCGTCATCCAGGCCGTCATTCCAACTGCGCAGGAATGTGGCAATGATCGGGCTGGCACATACTGGATGATCGGAAAATGGTTCACGTGCCAGGAAACTGGCCAACTCCATAACGCACATACCTTCGGCAGGTGAACCGTGCGCCCCTTCGGCAATGCGCAGAGTTTCGATATTGATGTCCGTGTTCATACTGTGACTCCTCCTATATTTATTACAGAATTGGCACGCCTTGCGACGTGCCAGGGTGTTTGAGGACAGAAGTCCTACTTCTTCAATTTAAGCGGGACCGTGACGCCCGCTTTCGTGCTGTACGACAGATTGCTGCCAGCTTTCAGATCGACGGGCTGGCCTGGGTTGCGCTTGAGGGTCACTGAGGTGCCTGGGAACGCATCTTCCAGCTCTTGCACGATCTGCTGAATCTGGGCGCGTGCGGCGTGGCACGATTGATTAAAGTCTGCCATAAGATAGATTCTCTTTTCAACAATTTAATTTGGTGGCGACTATGCGCCTGGGGTGACTTCTGTTTCGGTTTGCAGTCCGGCGGTGATCGCGTTTTCCTCGCGGAGCAGCCGGACTTCCATCATCATGCCGATCTTTTCGGCCAGACTGAGATGGGCGAGCACTGCCTCGCGCTCGGCTGCGGTCATCGTCAGCATTTGTCGGACGAGCGCGTGCAAGTCTTTTGGCGCTGCCTGTGGTGGTTGCATATGATACAGACATCCTTATACAAATTTGGTGGCACACCCGCGCCTACGGTTGCATGATCAGTGATTTGACGATGGCCAGCACGGCCTGTTGCGCCTGGGTCTTTTCCAACTCCAGCACGGCCTGACTTTGTGCGGCGTTTTCGTCGATTTCCCACGCGGCCTTGTCAGCATAAAATTCCAGGCCCAGTGTCGCCTGTGCGAACGCTTCCATGTGGCTGATGACGGTGGTGGTGACTTCATTCACGCGCTGCTCCAGATGTTGCGTGGCCATATTGCGCGCCCATTGCACCAGTTGCGGATTTTTGGGAATCATAACCGGTCCCCTCCTTTCGTTTTGGTTTCTCGCAGAGTCCGCACGGTCTTGTGAGGACCTTTGAATTATAACATATTTATTTGTACTTAACAATACTGCTGGTACTTTATCCGAACCAAATTGGATGCATAGAGGAATAGATGCTATGATATATATATGCAAATCTGTTTGCAGTGAAAGTGAGGACGAAAATATGCCAGTGGAAGGTTTGGTGACACTTACAGAAGCCGCCAAAATGTTTGATCAACCTCGTTGGAAGATCGAGCAATGGGTCAAGGCTGGAAAATTGGGGGTCAAAGGCTATCGGGAATATGACAATGTGCAGCTCATTAGCCCAGAGGACGTGCGCAGGGTCATTGAATCCATGAACAAAGTGGTACCAAGCGACAAGGGGGATTAGAAAGAAAATGAGCGGTTTGTCTCTGCGAGAAACCAAAACGACGGCAGATGCCGTGCGGAATTTTAAACCGCTCTGGTGCATTATACCGCGCCAGAGCATGAAAGAAGGTGCGGTATGACACAACCAACGCAAAACGACACCAACACGCCCCAGGTGGTGGCTCCCATCGCGGGGAAAGCGGCGGCAATCAACCCCGTTTGGCAGGCTATCGGCAAGATGTTCACGCGGCAGCCGCGCAAAAAGAAGCGCGCGAACCTCCAGCACATGATCGAGCATCGGCTGGAAACACCTGTCTTTATCATTGTCACCTTGACGATGATCACGCGCACAGCTCAGATATTTTCGGGCGGCGCGCTGGTGATGTCGGTCATTCTGGGCAAGTATTATCCCATCTTTGAAATTGCGACAGGCCTGGGGCTGGGGTTCGGTTCGGAAATGCTCATGACGATTTCTGGCCGGTCCTGGCGCAATTGGGACAATGAGGCAACCGAAACGCAATCACGCACCGGCATGAGCAAGGTGGCCAAAACAGCGTATGTGAAGCGGGCGAAAGAGAATGCGAGTCATAGCAAGCTGGTGATGTTCATTGGCATGGGTGGCTCCATCTTTGCCGGGCTGAGCTATCTATTTACCAACAGTGGCAAGCCAATTGATCAGGCCACGCTGCAAAGCTTCACTTTTTGGAGTAACACATTCATCGACCTGGTGGCCGTCGTACTGGTGACGACGTGCGTGTTCTATCTAGGGGTCCTGAAAGAGAATCGCGGGATGTCTGAGGCGGAGGAGGCCTTATCAGAATTGGATGAGGGATTGAACGACGCGGTGAAAGCGGCGATTGCCCGATTCAGAGATGGGCAACAGACCCCCGTGGATGAAAAGCTCATTGCGGAACATCTTTCCCCAGCTCGCAAGGCGAAGTTTTTACGCTCAGTGGCGAAAGTCAACAAGGGCAAGGTGTGGACGGCGGGCGAGCTACGTAAGCGGTTGGGCTATGGGAACGATGCTACCAAGATTCGGCGATTGAACCTCGCTATCAACACTTTGGCGAAGGACCCAGAGAACGCGCTGGAGAAAGCGCCTGATGGCCGCACCTGGCTGATACCTGTCGCGGTGGTCTGGGAACACTGGGGTGATGCCATTGCCCAACACGATGCAGAGTTGTTGGTCCATGCGGCCCCACCAAGCGTATTGCAGACGGCTTGAGGCTATCGAGCGGTTATTGATCGGCTGATCAATTGGCTTTTAGCCCCATTTCCGAGGCATAGTCCGGAAGCGTGCCGGACAAGGGTCCGGTGGTTGTCCGGCCCCACCAGCGCACAAATGAGCGTCCAATGGACGCTCATTTCGCATGTCTATGGACCGCCAGAGAGCCAATAGCCGGCTAAGGTCCCCCAGATGGTGGCCAGCCAGATGAGGATCATCACCAGGTTTGTCGCACCCAGGAACACGATGGCCACGGTCAGGGCGCTGGGCAGGGCAGGGCGAGCCGTTGCCGGGCGCTCTGATGGTACGGGCTGGGTGACATTATCCATGTGCAGGGGCCTCGTCGGGTGCCTTGTCGGGATACTCAGCCAGGTAGGGAGGCAGCGCGGTGGTAACGGTGGTGCTTCCGGGGTAGCTAGCAGCCTTATTGGTGATAGGAAACAACGTCCCCACGGCTGACGCATCAGGTGGGAGATCACCTCCATTCTCTAATGCGGCGAGCGCCTGGTCATTCTGGATCGCCAACACATTGCGGGCGGCGATGAACTGGCAACGTCGCACCTGCTCAGTGAGCCGTAAGAGCGCGGAGCTGGTTTTCTGATCCACCAGGTTCAGGCCGATATCCTTGATCGCTTTGGCGACACCTGCCAATACGGCTTCTTGTTGGGCCACCAGCGCGGCGTAGTCCACTGGAGCGGGTTCATCTGCTAAAGGACGGGTTGCAGCCATACTATGAGCCTCCTATGGTCTGTTGGGCCGCTAGGGCCTTCTGAGCGTCAATTGCCGCCTGAGCATCGAGGGCGGCGAGATGAGCCACCTCGGCGGCGTGTTCGGGCAAAATATGATCACGTGCGCAAAAGAACGCGGCAGCCAGCGCGTGCTCAGGGGAGCATCCGAAGTGCTGCGCTTCGATGTTGCCATGCGCGATCTCGCTATGGGGTGGACATTGGAAGCCCCCCAGACGCGCGTCAGGGCCGCGATGGGTCATGGACATCGGGAAGAGATAGCCATCGACCATGCGAAAGGTGTTCGGACAGCCACCAACCGCACATTGCACCATGCGATGCGTGGGTGGATCAAAAGGTTGTGTGGGTTTCAGTGACCCTTGCGGTGTACTCATATCGCAATTCCATTCCAAGTGTGGCTGGCCCCCGCCGTGACGACAGCGTTCGTGCCACTGATGACCACGCCCACCGTCATGCTGGAGCCTGCCTGATTATCAGTGATGCCCACCCAGCGGGGTGTGCCACCCGCGCCAGTGGCCACCGTGCCAGAGCCAGTGCCGCTAAAGTTGCCACGGCGGTCAAACGTTCCATTACCCAGCGCGGGGGTAAAGGCGCTGGCATTCATCACGCCTGTGATGGTGAGTGTCCCCAGGCCCGTGCTATGGCCAGCACCACCATCGAATGAGATCGCGCCGCCACTAAAGGCGTAATTCCCCGATCCATTATTGTGGGTGCCAGTGGCGATGTAAGCGTTCGCTGTTTCGTTGCCAGAGCCATCTGAGGTGATGGCCCCCGCGTCACTGTTAATCGTGGTGAGATCCACCCCAGCAGGCAGAATACCCGCCTGCACCCCAGTAGCACGCACCGCGTCCGCTAGACCGTGGAACAATGCGGTGTACGGCCCCGCGCCCCCATCATCAACTTCAATGACCACAGACCAGCCGCTCAAGTTGCCTGTGCGCAAGATGAGGTTGCCCCGATTGTCCAGAGAGAACGCGGAGCTGGCCTCGCTGATCGGGGTAGTTTCGATGATAACCGTATTATCAGGCGAGCCGTCATTGATGAGGGTAGCAGTCATAGCAGTATTTACCGTGTTTCCGATATTGGTGTTTCTCACCAGGCTGATGGGATAGACATCACTGACTGGTTCATCCGCGCTGTAATAATCGACAAGGACCTGAGTGACGGGCGCTCCCCCGGCATTGTTCAAGCTAAACTCTTGTTGCCAGCCCACCTCTTTGGTGAGTGCGTCAAGAATCACCTTGTCTTTCACCCAAGGTGGCAAGCGAAACTGATCACCCCCGATCGTGATAATCAGACTCACGCTTGACTCATTCGCTATCAGCAAATAGCCATAAAACCCATTAACAGGGTTTTGCTGAGTTTGGACCTGAAAGCTACTGGATTGCAATGCTGAGGGATCGAACGACGTGACGAGCTGCTTCATACTGCCCCCGCCGCTGCCGCTCCCGCCAGTTGCGTGGCAGCCTGGCCACCTTCCGATTTCGCGCCCTCCGCAATGATCGTCAGGGTGATGCCCACGATGAACGCCACGATCAGCAGAAAGCCGAGGGTCATCACCAGGCCGCGCAAGGCAACAGCACCCACATTATGCACGATGGCCGTCGTGATGTTGGCCGTCGCAGTGGCCGAGGTGTAGGCCCATTGCCAAGGCAGCACGAAATCCCACCAATGGATGCCAGCGCTCGCTGTCGTCCAATCAATCGGGATGAATTGCATGTCAAAATCGAGATGACCGGCGATGCCCAGAAAGCTATCCGCTACCACCCCCGTGCCACTGACGATCTGATCGGAGAGGAGCATGGTGTTCTGTACGCCATTGCCAATCGCCGCGGCAATGGGGCCGCTTTGCGCGCCAATGATAGGGGCGGCGTCGCGTGCTGGAGGGCCTGCCGTCAGCAACTTGGTGATCCACGCTGTCGGGTCCATGTTCGGGCCAATCGAGTTAAAGGGCAGCGTGTCAGGGTTCAGGCCAATATCGATATGGGGACCTGTGGTGTAGGCCGTGCTTTCGGGATGTTGCCCGCCCGAAATCTGCCCACCTGAGAGGCCCAGCTCGGTGCCGACGTTGACTGTATCGCCTTGCTTGACGCTCAAGGTGTCCAGGTGACGATAGAACACATCGGCATAGCCAATGCCGGGGATCTGCGATTTGATGATGACATACCCGCCATAGTTCCAGTTCGCTCCAGCAGGCGCGACATCCTGCCCAAAATTCGCCGCCACGACGGTTCCAGCGGTCAGAGAGGTGATGGGCGTGTCCAGGGCTACCTTGATGCCCACCCCATCTTGCACGCCGCCCCTGGAGGCCTCAAATGAGCTGTGGTAGGGATTGTTGATGCCAGGCGTCGATCCATCCTTCGTGAGCCAGGGCCACGTGCGTAGGGAGAGCTGAGGGGACCACGTGATTACCCCCGATCCTGGCGGGGTGGCAATTGCTAAATCGGTCCAGGCCTGGGTAGTTTTGTATTTGCCACTGGTGTAGGTAGACCAATCGTTGAAATAGGTGCCTTGCCTGCTGAGGGAATAGGCGAACACGAATGCCTTGGCAGGGTCCTCCATATCGGCAATGCTAATCGCGCTGATGTGCGCACCGTTGATCTGGAGGATACCGAAGCTGCCACCATAGGGATCATTCGGATTCACAGCAGTGGTGTCGAAACCACTTTCGGCCTGGGCTATCGCCACAATCGTGCGTAACCCCGTGCCAGTGAATCCAGCGGCCTTGGCATAGCCTACCACTTCATCGAGCGTCAGCTCCATCAGATCACCCTATCCCGGCCACGTAGCCCGCGCCCAGCACGATCTCGCCCACTTCACCCAACACGGTGCCAGGCGTTTCGATACGACTGGTGTGGCTCGCGCTGCGCCACTCAGGAAACACGTGCGGATCATCCTGCATAGGGACATTGGAATTGTAAAGCGAGCCAGTCCCCCAATCGGGCAAGATGCCTGCCTGAACGAGATAGGGCTGAGGTGGGTCCCCATTCCAATGTGAGGGAACGGTTTGGATGCCAGGTCCCATGTGAGGCCTCCTTACAGGCTGGTGACGTGCGCGTACTTCGCAATACTGGGCGCGACAGCAGCCCCAGCGGCGTAGCCTGCGGCAGATGCATTGCTAGATCGAGCAGGCGTTACCACTTTCGTGGCAGGTTTCACCACCGCCAAGGTCACAGGTTTGGTAGTGGGTGGTGGCGTGGTGGCTTTGACTGTCGATATCGGCAGCGCGGGCTTGCCGATGGCCGCTGGTTTGGGCGTGGGCTTAGCAGGCAAGAATAATTTCGCCAGATTGTTGAGGGTGGCATTGCTGGCCGCCGCGTCTTTGCGCGTGCCACTGACATTCGCGTTAGTGGCCGTGACCTGGCCACTAATCCCACTGAGCGCGCTGGAGGTGGCTGTCTGGCCATTGGTGAGTTGCGTCTGGAGGGTCTGGAGTGTGGCCAGCTGGCCAGCTTGTGCTGCCGTGGCATCGGCGGTACTGGTGTCACTGCTGAGCGCATCAGTGGCCGTCGTGTTCGCGGCAGCAGTTTTGCTGCGCTGCCAGAGCACATAGGCAAAAAACAGCCCGGCGATGATGAATAGCGCAATGATCCAGCGCTTCCCAGAGAGAGGCCCCCCGCCACTCTTGGCGCTGCTCGTTGCGCTACTGGCTGCCGATGATGCGGGATCACCGATATTTGCCAAAGGATTGGACATATTTGCCTCTTTTCTGGGAATAATTGCCAGGATCGTGAATCAATTTGCCACGTTCATGGGTCAGGTGGTGATGCCCGGCGCGCCGAGCTGCACATCCCCCGCGTTGCCCAGTTGCACCAGGGGCGTTTGCTGATCGGTGAAATCGCCGATGCCATGCGTATACGATGGCGCAAGCACAATGGCCGTGTCGTAGCCAATGCCAGGGAAATCCGGAATGCGGTTCAGTTGCGTGAAACGCGGAACAACGGGCGAGCTGTAGACACGCGGCCACTGGATGATCACCGATCCGGTGATCATTTCGGTTTGGCCAGCATCGAAGTCTGAGGCGTTGTTGCCAATGCCAGCGCTGGGGCCGTCGCCTTCCCAGGGCGTTTCATCGATGACGACAGGGAGATTATGAACCAGCTCCATATCATCCTCCCGTCGGGTATGCGGCGAATTGATTGTTTGCTCCGCGCCCGGTGACTGTTTGTAAGAGCTGATTCGCTCCATTGGTGGCTGCGGTGGCATCGGTCTTGACTCCCGCATAGTACGCCACGCCAATGAGCACCAGGGCCAGCAGGAACACATAGAAAGCAATGCGGCTCATAAGGTTACAGTGCCTCCTACTGACCCAGCAGAGGTGTTTGACGTGGCGGGCGCGCCCGACGGATACCCCGCGAATTGGCCCGCGCTGTTGCGTCCGGTGGCTGTCAAGAGCAGAGTGTTGGTTGCCCCTGCCACGGCCTTGGTATCCGCAGAGAATCCAGCGAAGTAGGCCACGCCAATGAGGAAGAGCGCCAGCAGGAAAAGATATCCCGCGAAGTTTTGAGCATCATTCATGGGATGCTCCTTTCAGGCGATGCATTGCCGCGTCAGAGAGCGCAGGAATTTCTTGCATCTCTGGATCGTAGACCATGCGAGCGATCATGAACGCCCCCAATATCAGGCACATGATGGCTGACAAGAAGCACAGCATCCGCAAGGTACTGGGTTCTAAATCAATCTCGAAATTTTCAGGCATTTTGGTTCTCCTGATTAAAGGGCGAAAGCAGCGATGTGATGGCCTGATATTGGGTCAGTACCAAGAAAATGATTGACAACAATAGCAGATAGTAGATGATGGTGTACCCAATCTTGAATCTGCTTATCAATGCCAGAATGATGAGTAATACAATCCAGGCAATCACCCAACGATACGCACTGATCGTGTTCGTGGGATCGGCGGCAGCGGGCGCGATCTGCGCGGCCAGCGGACTCGCCATCAGTAGATCCCATCCGGCATTTCGATGCCCAGCGGGTTGCTGGATGGCCCACTGCCGTTCAGACTAGGCGTGGCCGTCGTGTCACTCAGGCCCGGAAACCCCGCACCAGCGATAATGCCCGGAATAATGCCCAGTCCCGCTTTGACCTGGTTGATCACCCCTTGCGCATTACTGATGATCGAGCCGTCCGCATTCGCCACCGGAATCTGTGGCGCGTTGGGGTCATCCACTTGCTTTTTGCCAAGTAACACCTCCCAGAGTAAGAGTGTGCGCGTCTCGCCTTGTGTGGTAGCCGGAATCAAGACTAAGAACAAAATCACTAACGCCAGAATCAGCACGCCGATCCCGCCGGGTTGCGGCAAACTCACCACGACATCATGCGCGCGATAGACCGGCTTCATTACCCGGCTATCTTCGCGCCAGCGTGGCACGTCTTTGCCATGCAGGCTGATATCTTTGGCCCGCTCTTCGCGCTCGGCCAATGCCTCCTGAAATTCCGTAGGATCATCAGTCCCGGAAAGTGGCTCACCCCCGGCCTCACTGAGCCGCTGGAGCTGCTCGCGTAACTCTTTGGCACGCTCGTCACTCAGTGGTTGCGTCGTGTCGCCTGGGCTACGTCTCGCCAGGAGCGTGTCATCGGGCGAGCCAGTGACATACTCCAGCAGTTCGGTTCGCGCGTCACCTGCCATAGCTCCAGCCTTTCATGGGGTATCAGCCATCGCCGATGGGGTGACAATTGCACCGATTGCCGAGCCAAGACGGCCACGCGCACCCACAATGATGAGGATGATCCCCAGGACCAAGAGCGCGCCCCAGCCCGCCAATCGATTCATAACAACACTCGCTTCCTGGGACTAGCCCAGCACTAAGCCTGCATCGTTCAGGCAGAATATGTACGTTTCCATCCTGGCGGCGAAATTGGTGTTCGACACGCTCGTGAGCTGCACACAAAGGTTGGTGTCAGTCCAGTGCCCGGTGGTCATGTCCAGCACTTGCGCGCCCGCCGCGTCGTCAGCATCCACGGTGTTGAATTGCTCCGCGTTCACCCAGAGGATGACCCCAGGGTCAAGGTCCTGGCCGTACAACTGGCGGATGCGCTCGAAGTAGTTGTTCATCGTCGTGTTGTTTTGAGTGCCATACAACCAGAAGAGGTTCTGCGCGTTGGAATCTTGCGCCAGCGCGATCTCCGTGATGTTGGCCGTCGTGGCGAACGACGTGCTTTGCACCCCATCGACAATCACCGAAAGCACGATGTAATGCTTTTCCAGCGTCAGGAGACGGTTTTTCAGCAGCGTGCCACTGGAAAGCGGGTTGAGCTGCGAGTCGATGATATACTGCGCGGTTGGCAGGTTTTCCAAATGCAAGGGCAGCGGCGTCTTGCTCGCCATGTTGGTGCCATCGTTATAGATCGCCCAACAGGTGATCGTTTTCTCCGTGCTGTCCAGCGAGAACGTCGGTGCGGTGCCTGCCGTCAGGTTCAGCGGCACCGCGAGCGGATCGGGATTGATCGCAATCGCGGTGCCGGTGCAGACCATGTAGACCTGGCCTTTTGTGCCCTGGCCCTGGGCGGGCAGCATGCCGATGGGGGACCAACGATGGAGCTGCATGGGCAAACGGAAGAAGAATTTCGAGATCGCCGCGGTGCCTGCCGTGATGGCGGGTTGCGCTGCCGCGATGAAATTAGTGGTGGTGGAATCCGCGTCCAGGCCAGACAATACTTGGTTGTACGGCAGGCGCTGTTTGTACTTGATTTGGTCCAGCACTTTCAGGAGATAGGGCCGGATTTTTGCCTGCTGGCCATTGTAGAGGATGCCGATTTCACTGAACCAGGCATAGGCACCCGCCGGGGTCCAGGCCACCGTTGGCGAGGTGGTGCCATTCGCGGTGAATTTGATATCCACTTCAATCAGCAGCTCGCGGACATAGCCGCCGCCCATTGATGGAAAGTTGAAATACAGCGTGGTGCCGAGCGCATAGGTTGCGGAGCTGCCACCACCGGCCTGGCTGGGACAAATCGCGTATTTGTCCAGGCTCTGCATGAGATAGTTGGTGTTGTCCCGATTGACAGCGCGCTTGTAATCAGCGAGCGCGGATTGCTCGGCAGCGGCTTGTTGCTGATTCAAGCCACTCAGGTAGGCCTGCTGTTGCGCGGGCGAGAGCGCGGCAAGCTGGGCCGGGGGTAAGAGTCCCCCGCTCTGGGTGGGCGCGGAGGCCTGAAGTGCTGGTGACGTCATGAACGTGTCTCTCCCTATCGTGTGGTGTGGCCTACGCGGCGTTCGGCGTGGCAGCCGTTTCGATTTTGCCCACGACGCCCGAAAGCGCAGGGACGCGGCCCAGCAGGCGCAGAATCAGCACGGCGACGATGAGGAGCACAAGGACCATAACCGCGCTCCAGAACACATCACCGGCCCAGGTTGCAAGTCTAGCCATGAGGTGGATCTCCTAAAAGAAATCTTTGTAGCTCCCGTATTCCGCGATTTTGCCGAGGTTATCGGCGCGGGCATACAGAAAGCCATATTTGGAGCGTGGCTCTGAGGCGCGGTTTTCGCGGCCCATGAGGCGATTAGCTGAGGCTGGATCGAAATCTCCAGCGAGACGGAAGCGAGCGATGTGTGTCGTTTGTGTCTTGATCTGGCGCGGGGTACCCGCCATCTCTTGACTACAATTGACCACCATCTTGAATCCGGCGCGGCCTTGTTTTAGCAGCCGCTGAAAGCCGGGTGGTGCATCGTTGCCCTTTCCTCGGCCAATTGACGATATTTCGTCAATGAGCAACATGGCCGGGCCATCCAGCCGCAAGATTTGTTCAAACCAGGCGTCATACGCGAATTGATCGTCAATCCCCGGTTGCCAGATTTGCAATCCGCGCGGGATGGGCTTGGGAACCTCCTCTGAGACCCAGAGATTGGCGACAGGATACCACTCCTTGAAATCGCCACGGGCCTTGGAATCGAGAATATACATCGGCACACTGGGGTAAAATTGCGACAGCCGCGAAAGCAGCTCGCGGGCGAATGTCGTTTTACCAGAGCCAGTGGTGCCTAACACCAGCCAGCGGTCTTCTAACGAAACCTTGATCCCGCTGGACCTATGTGACGTGATCGGCTGTGGCTGCGGCGGCGCTTGGGCTTGCTGTTGTTCCCTGCCCCCCTTGCGCGTCCACGTAGGGGGTGGCGGCAACGAATCCCTGAACCAAGAACGAACCGTCACGTGTCGTCACCCCCTCCGCGATGAATCGGTCCTCATCAGCCGCTGCGGCCATTGAACCGATCAGATAATTTGCCGCATAGGAGATAATGTCCGCTTTCGCTGCCGGGGATTTGAGATCCGGCATGGGAAACGAACTCCCCTTTGCGACAATTTCCCGATGAATAAAAGTCAGTAACATGGGAAGCAGGCCTTTGACACCGCTTTTGAGAATCGCTTGCTGCCCATTTTCCGTGGGACCAAACAGCCATTTGGGCATGGCCCCCAGCACTTCGCGCGCAAGCACGTCACCAGGCAGCGCGATCACTTTGCCCTCAACTACGACATGGATCATCTGCCTAGCCCTCCATTTGCTTGATAGAAATCGAACGTGCCGAACAGGCGCGGCCCCAGGATAACGGCAGCCCGCAAGCTGGTACTGGCATGTGCCACGGCCCGCACAACTTGCGCGGCGGCTGGCACCCGCATGCCAGCGAGGATCATCTGGTCCGCCAGAAATTCGATATCCTCTGACGGTATCGTTTGCCAGACATAGGCCTCCGCATGCTTCTTGTTGGTTTGGGACATGACATCATCCATGCCCTTAAAAATGGCCTCCAGCCCCGCGATCACGTTGTCGCGGATATTGGCAGCTTCGCCAGGCGAGATGGGATTGACGCCATCAAACCAAGAGAGACTAAACGCCTGCTTCTCGTCTTTCGGCTTGCCCTCTGCCTTTGGGGGCTTGCCTGCATTGGATTTGGGCGCTGGGGCAGCGATTAAACCGCGCGCTGGGGCGCTACCAGGGCCGCTACTATCTCTGTCAGGTTCGCGTTGATTTTGATTGTCGCGGCCAATGCCGTTTGGAGCTGCTCGATCTGGTCCGTAATTTGGAGCTGCAATTGATCCTGTTGGGCGATCATGACTTGCGCCAGCTCCAAAGTAGCGTTCATTTGCTCCAGTGTTGATTCCACTCGGCTGAATTGTTCCGCCGACGTTTTGGCCACCTGGTCGACTCGCAGTACCACCGTTTCCAGCAGATCCATGACGTATTCCGGCGAGCGTGGCGAGGCTGCGCTCGGTATGCTCAGTGGCGACGGCGGGTCTACTGGATGCGTTAGCGTCGCCTGGAGCTTCCGTTGTGCTTCCTCCAGCTCGTTTCGTGAACTTCCCTCCGGCTCTGGGCTGTCGTCTGGCTGCATCGGCGAGCTTCTCCCTGGTAGTTTTGGTGGAATCAGGCAATTAGAGCACCGTCCCTTGGAAATTATTGGTCCGGCGTACCAGAATTTGCATGGTGGCCCCCGCTGGAGCGGAGAGCATCGTCCCGTCGGGCATATTGACGACGGTCCAGCCCGCTGGCAAGTTGAACGTATACTGCATGCCCTGGAACGTAGCAAAGCAATTGGCGACCATGTTGGGCGAGAAGATCGCCAGGAATTTGCGCCCCTTGCGGTTCAGGCGAAACTCGGCAGGCAGGGCTAGAATCGTGGCAGGAAACGTCTCCTCTGGCGATTCCTCAGTGCGCACTGCCAAATGTGCCAGCGTTGCGACATCGTTGGCAATGGATTCCACCAGGCGCATGAATGCCGCTTGATGATCCACCTCGCCATCACCAGCATGTTCGGCGGTAAGGGGGGTCTCCAGCTCATCCTCTTTGACAATTTCCACATCCTCTTTGGTAAGAGCCATGCTGACCTCCTAAATCGCGCTGGCATCGCCGACACCACTATCGCCAGGCGTCCTGGGGGTAAGTGGGGTGGCTGGGGTGAATGGCGTGGCATACGACGGCGAAAATGGCCCTTCCGGCGGGGTGTTTGGGGTGTTGGGCGTGTTCGGGGTATTCGGGGTGTTGGGTGTACTCGGCGCGACACCGAGCATGCCCTCCACAACTTGCAGCCACTTCAGCTTCAGCGTCGTGCGACTGAGGATGAATGTGGCCCAGCTCACCCCCGCGCCGATCCAGGTGGTAATGGTGGGACCACTCGCGTTTAATCCTGCCGCTTGCTGCGAGGAGATCACGCCGGTGGTCATCAGAATAGCGACAACGGTGGCAAAAATGGTCACGCCGAACTCGCTGGTCATCCAGCCGGGACGAGTGGCGCTAGGCATTTGGGGCTGCGGTGGCTGCATGGCGGCGTGACCTTTCTGCGCAATAGGAGACGACGGTTAAGCGAGGCTAGACGTGCGGTGGCCAGTGCCAGCTACCAGCGGCAGGCGTGGCGCTGCCATCGAAAGGCACCGAACCATGCCAGACGATCCCAGCAGCGAATGCAGGCCCGTCATTGGTGCTATCCGTGAAAACCTGGAGATTCAGCGCGGCCTGGGCATTGGTGAGATCGTCATTGCGCACGATGATCGCCGGGCGAACTTTGCCCACACTGGCGGCGTCACCATTCATCACGTAATGCACGATGCGCCCGACGGCGGGCAGATGTCCCCCGGCTGGGGTTGGGTTGGGCGTGGGGAACGGCTGCGGCGTGGGAACGGGCAACGGGCCAGGCCCTGGCGCAGGGGTGGGAAATGGCGACGGGCCAGGGAACGGCTGCGCGGCGATCGTGCTCTGCAGCGTGGCGATCGCCGAGGTGAGAGTCAGGACATCCGCGTCCAGTTTCGTCGTGTTGGATGCACCGCCAGCACTGAGGATGAACTGCAAAACCGCACCGGTGGCCGTTGAGCCGTCGGGCGCGGTGGCCGTCGTGTTGGTGGCATCGACATATGCCCAGCCAGTAGGAAGTTGGCCGGTGGCGGGCTGGCCGCTAACCGGGACCGGGTTGGGCGTGGGGAACGGCGGTGGCGTCGTCACCGGCAGCGGAGCGGGAACGGGGTTAGGAATGGTCATGATAGCCCTTTCTTAGTGAGCTGAACGAACATAGTCGAACGCGATCATCGAAATGATCTGAGCATTGATGAGGGTGATGCGACTGAACACGACGGATTTGGTATCACTGATGGGATTGTCTCCGTCGCACCCCACGTACCCCCCGGCTGCGGGTGATTTTGGCTCCGTTTTGGTCCCATAGAGGGCGAAAGCGTGGTTTTCGAGATCGGCTTCGTCTTGCTTGCCGGTTTCGCTATCCGCGAGCGCCCGCCCGTTGGCACATTGCACAAGAACGGGATAGGGATGCGGTTGGGCCTCGGCCACGTATTTGCGTAGGAACGTCACCCACGACGTGACGGGCATCGGGTCCTGAAACCACAAAATATCCTTGATGGGCAGCGCGATGCGACCGGCTTCGCGGATCATGCCTTGCTGTGTGGCCGAACCATTGGCCGTGCAGTTACCATGTTTGTACGCATCCAAGTAAATGCGCCACATGACGGCCTGGAGGTTCGCCACACTCGCTGGATTCGGGTTTATCGCATGTGCATCACCTACCCATGCGCCAAGACCTTTGGAAACGATGTCGCAAGCCGCCAACGCGAGGAGGGTACACATACCTGTCGGCTGGTTCGGGACGAATTGGCTGCCGGTGGGCTGATACACCGGGACATGTTCCACCCAGGTCAATGCATTTTCCTTTAGCGGGTGCGCGGCCCGTGACAACAATCAACGCTAGGTCAAGTGACTCGCGACACAAGTGTGAACTCAGCACGGGCCGCGCGGTCCAGGCTGACCACCGTGGCGGCGGACCTGGACGTATGGGGCTGTGCCGAGCACGCAACGCCGCGCCACGCTCAAATGACCACAGTGCAACATGCCCCGCATCCTCATGTTATGGGGTGCGGGGCATGGTTTGTGTAGGGTTTGTACGTATGTGCTATGGGTATAGCCCGATCACCTGATATCAGGCAAGGTCCTTTTATTCAGTGGCGATATTGGGGCGCTGAGACGATGACCTTAGTCTCCACCCAAGCCCGTGCAAGATGATTTCAGGTGAAATATGTATGGGATCTTTTTCGTGCGGCAATTGAGGCACGGCATAAATGTTGCTATGGCCCTTTTGTTCATAGACACAAAGATAACCCTTTTCTTCCAGCGAACTAATGATATCCGATGCCTGATGGACTGATACATTGAGCATGCTTGCTATTTTCTCTATGGAGAGATACGTCCATCCCTCTTCTGGGTGGATCATGTAAAGCACATGCAACAACATTTCCCATTCACGGGCATTTAATTCCTTGGGGTGTTGCGCGTGGAAAAAGTCGAAAAATCTCTTCATGATAATTGATCCGTCTTCTTTCTTTTTGTTGTTTGGGGAGACACATTCTTTTTAGCGGTTGCGGCGGCGAAATCGGCGGCACCGCGCTGGCGTTCCTGCACTTCCTCTTTCCACATCCGATCTTCGTCCACATCGGCGGTGCCTTTTTCACGGTGAACGCGTAGTGTCCAGACCTCTTTTGAGTCTGGATCGGTCAGCGTTGGACCGTCATGGATAACCACATCGGCTGGTAAAATTTCACCGGGAAAGCGCGGCACAACATACCGGTTGTGCCGCTTTACCCGTTCGTATACCCGTAAGTAGCCTTTATCCTCGAGGGTCCATATCAGCTTTTTGACATAGCCCTCGGTGCAACTCATTTTTTCTGCCGCATAGCTCTTGCGAAACCATGAGCACTGCTTGTCGTAGTCATACCGCTCCAGCATGTGGATCATTAGTTCCCATTCAGCATGACTCATGTCCTTGGGATGTACCGCGTGAATGAACGAAAAAACCCTAGCTGCCATCGTTTTGCGCCCCGTCGTTTATTACCAGGTATTGCCCTGTTACGCGGAGCGATCCTGGCGCGTGCACCTGAGAGATGAGAAGATATCCCTTTTCTTCCAGTTGCAGTAATGCCCGGCGGATTGTAGCTTTAGACCGGTTTGTTAATTTGCGCAAATCGTAGTGAGAGATGACGTGCCAGCCGTTCTTCTCTGGCGCGCTCTCGATAGCGCGGATAACCTGGTGAGATGCGGCGGTCAAGTCAACATCGCCGATCAATCTATTGGGGGACATGCTCGCCCCCTTGCCAATGCGTCCAACGCTTCGTGGGCGCAATTTTCGCAAATGCCATGCGAGATACCTGGGGCGTGCATGATTTTCTTAATTTTGCCGACACCAATACCCGATTTTACTAGCCCACATGTCGCACACTGGACCGTGTGAATCGCGCCATAGAGGCTGGGTGTTTGGTGTTTGGTGGGGATCATGTGTGATACTATAGGCATTGTACGAACCCTCACGAAAGGAGGTTCCCCTCCCATCACATCGGCACCACCCACTCGCCAGGGCCGTTCAAACCTTAGAGTGGGTGACTCCATTCTATCACCGTTGATAAGCTCGCTATATCAACAATTGGTAGGTATTGCTATCAACGCTTCCATCATCTCGAAAGTTGCCGGTGCGCTGAACCATTTTGGCGGTTTCTAGCTTCACAAGTAGCTTGCGAACGTATTCAGCACTTATTCCTAGCCGTTGTGCCAGAAATCTCGCGCTCGCTTTCACAGAATTTTTCTCATCTGCCTCTGCGGCGAGCTGCATGTAAAGCGTCCACGCCGCAATACTTATTGCCGCTGGCTTTGTCATGCTGAGTAATGCACGCATTCTCTTCTCTTTCCACTCTGGCATCGTTGGTTCCACTGAGATGCCCCCTTACCGATACCGTATAGTCCAATGGTAACTATGATACCACAGACCTGTATCCATTATACAATGGTACTATTACAGGTACTATGTATATTTTCAATGGGTTTCATTTGGCACCCCTTATGTGGGATCTCATTTATTACCCCTAATTTGGGGTTTCATTTGGCACTGGTAAGGGGTTTCATTTGGCACCCCTTGGTAAGGGGGTCGAATTGGCACCCCAGAGAACTTCTTATAGCCTGATATTTATAGTGACTGCTCCCCACGATTTTATGACCATATGTTCTATAAAATGTCGAAAATTTGGATTAGAATGCGTGTTCAATAGGCCCA
>Ga0265338_10002806_pt1 | contig 25440 bp, 25 predicted proteins | sample 42126metaG_FD_193579 | JGI IMG/M metagenome (GOLD analysis project Ga0265338, IMG submission 193579) | Rhizosphere microbial communities from Carex aquatilis grown in University of Washington, Seatle, WA, United States - 4-21-26 metaG | ecosystem: Host-associated > Plants > Roots > Rhizosphere... | reverse complement strand
CACAAAGTTCTTTGGGACAAACCGTCAGCGCCTTATCGGCCATCGACTGAAATTTTTCAAAATCATGTCCGCACTTAGAGCAGACATATTCATAAGTTGGCATAGTGGACATTGTAATACTCGGCAACCGGTTTCTGGTCAAGAACTCCGGCGGCTTCAGCAACAATTCTAATTTTGGCCCGGAGGAACGGTTGAAGATCAAACCACTCAACCTCGACCGACCCTGATACGGGACTTGTGATTCGCTCACCTATCCCCCGGCATGAAAATGCCGGGCCATTGTTAGATGTTCCTTCGGAACAAGCTGTTTTTCCGACAAGCATGCTCACACCCTTCACCCCCTTTTAATCGCACCCGAATTGCTACATTTTGGTGGCAACTGGATTAGAGATTGAACCGTCTTCCCCCATGTGTTCAGACTGTGACTCCAATGCGCACGCGCTTGCTTCTAATTCTTTCCTGTTTCGCCGCTTTGCAGTTCAGCCAGGCTGCAAGTCCCGAACGTCACGTGGTTCTTGTCGTTTGGGATGGGATGCGGCCCGATTTCATTAATGCCACAAATACGCCAACGCTTTTCGCCCTCGCCAATCGTGGTGTGTTTTTCGCCCACCACCATCCGGTTTACGTCAGCTCAACCGAAGTGAATGGGACCGCCTTGGCGACGGGCGCTTATCCGGAACATAGCGATGTGATCGGCAATCGCGAATTTCGGCCATCCATCGATCCTTCGTCGCCAATCGACACGCAGTCACTCGAAGCCATGCGCAAAGGAGATCAACAGGGCGGTTATCTGGGCGTGCCGACGCTCGCGGAGACTTTGCAGAAGCAGGGATATCGAACGGTGATTGCCGGCAGCAAACCGGTGGTGTTGCTTCATGATCACGCGAGGCGCACCGAAGGCGCAACGAACGTCGTTTTGTTTGAAGGCCACACTTTGCCCGAGGAATTGCTGCCCGGGATCACCAACGCTCTGGGGCGATTCGCGGATCGCGGCACGACCAAAACCAATCGCGACCTCTGGACCGCGCGGGCGCTCACTGGACTTCTTTGGAGCAACGATGTGCCGGCATTCTCCCTGATGTGGATGGCGGAGCCGGACAATCTTCAGCACGCCACCGGCATCGGTTCGCCCGAATCGCTGGCGGCCATTCGAAATTCGGATGATGCGCTCTCGCTAGTCGTCGCCGCGCTGAAGGCGAAGGGCGTTTATGACGCGACTGACATTTTCGTGGTATCGGACCACGGGTTTTCGACGATTTCCGGCGGCGTCAATATGGTCGAGCGTCTGCGGCGCGCCGGTTTTCATGCGGTTCGCAAGTTCGACAGTCTGCCAAAAAAAGATGACGTGTTGCTCGTCGGTCTCGGCGGGTCGGCGCTTCTTTATGTCACGGGCCACGAAAAGAAAACGATCGATCGAATCGTGCAATTTTTACAAGCAGAGGAATCGGTCGGCACGATTTTCACCGGTCGCGCGCGGAAAGGAACCTTCGCCATGGATGAGGCATTAATCCGTTCCAAGGACGCGCCGGACATCGTGTTTTCATTTCGCTGGACCTCTGCCCCCAACGCCTATGGCGCGCCGGGCAGTGTCATTTCCGAATCGCAGGGCTCGAATCTTTCGCCGACCGCGCAAAAAGCGACCCACGCCAGCCTGAGTCCTTTCGACATGCACAACACCCTGGTCGCCGCGGGCCCGGATTTGCGAAAGGGTTTCGTGGACGAAATCCCGTCGGGAAATGTGGATGTCGCGCCCACGATTTTTAAAATTCTCGGCGCGAAATCCCCCGGGACAATGGACGGCCGTGTTTTATCGGAAGCGCTTAATTTCCCGAACACCCAATCACCAGAGGTTAAAGCGAAACAATTGCGCGCCCACGCGACGCTGCCAACGGGCGAGTGGACGCAAACGCTGGAGGTTACCGAAGTGAACGGGGTGCGTTACCTGGACCAAGGAACGGGGCAATTCACACCCGCAGATTCGGCGAAGCCTTAGCCGTAACCAGGCAGTTGAAAAGGGGAGCACACGCCTCTGGCGCGTGGTTTGCGGCGTCTCGCCGCAAAATCCGTCTTACAACTTCGCTCACCAAATAGTGAAGAAGATGGTTTAACGAAATTGCCGGCGAGACGCCGTCAATAGCACGCGGGACGCGTGCTCTCCCCTTCCGCTACTGCATGGATACGGCTTAGCCGTTCAGCGCAATTGAAATCCGCCCCGGAACACCACTTCCGCGACGGTCACCACAAAAAACACCGCGCTCACCACGGCGTTGAGCCGGAAAAATGCCACGTTGATCCAATTAAGGCTGCGCCGCCGGGCAATCCAATGTTCCAGCACGAGACAGCCGACCATGAGAAACCAACCCACGATGTAGGCGATGGGCCGCACACCGAAAGACAGCACGCCGAACGCGAGCAGCAAGCCGCACATCAGCATGTGGGCGAGAAACGCCGCGTGCAGCGCATTTTTCGGGCCCCACGCCACCACCAATGAATGCAACCCGTGCGTCCGGTCAAATTCGTAATCCTGCAACGCGTAAATAATATCGAAGCCCACCAGCCAGAGCACCACCGATGCGGCCAGCGTGAGCATTTGCGAAATTTCCAGCGCGGAAATATTCGAACCTTTCACCGCGAGCCAGGCGCCCACCGGCGCGAGCGCCAGCGAGATTCCCAGAAACACGTGCGTGTAGTCCGTGAACCGTTTCGTCAGCGAATAAAAACAGATCACTATCAGCGCCACCGGCGAAAGATAGAAGCAAAGTGGATTAAGAAAATAACTCGCCACCACCAGCCCGGCCGCCGCGAGGCCGCAAAGAAAAATCGCGCTGGCGAGGCTGATTTGTCCCGCCGGCAGATGGCGCGCAGCCGTGCGGGGATTGAGCGCGTCGAATTTACGATCGACGATGCGGTTGAATGCCATCGCGCAAGTGCGTGCGCATACCATGGCCGCGAGAATCAGCCCGCAAATTCTCCAGCCCGGCCAGCCGCGATTTTCCCGCGCGGCGACGACCATCGCCGCCAGCGCGAACGGCAAGGCAAACACCGTGTGCGAGAGCCGGACGAACGAAGCCCATTTTTGAATTGCGGAAAACATCTTCTAACGCGAAAGCCTAACAGTCCGTCGAAAAAGTGGCAGCCGACGTGAGTCGTCTCCAATTTTCGGTCCTTTTTCCGGTGATCCGAAAGGAGCGGCTCGCGAGGACGCTCGCCCCACCCGCCGCCAGTAACGAAGACGGTTCTCCGCCGGAAAAAGAAACGCATCTTTCGCGGCTCGGGCCTTTAATTTTCTCGCCTGGAATACTCACTCTTTTTCCTCGGACCAGCGTGGCGCGAGTTTATTCGGCACGCCGAGATGATCGAGCACGCGCGCGACGACGGTGTCGACGACATCGACGATCGTTTTCGGACCGGCGTAGAAACTGGGATTGGCCGGCAGGATGACCGCGCCGGCCAAAACGAGCAGCTCAAAGTTCCTGATGTGCACCAGGCTCAAGGGAGTTTCGCGCGGGACCAGGATCAACTTTTTCTTTTCTTTCAGCACCACATCGGCGGCGCGGAGCAGGACGTCCTCGCTATAACCGTGGGCAATGCGCCCGAGCGTGCCCATCGTGCAGGGGATCACCACCATCGCATCCGGCGGGTTCGACCCGCTCGCAAACGGCGCGTTCATGCTCTTGATATTATGCAGCTTCGCGCCGGCCGGCAGCCGCAGGCCCTCGGGCAATTCCTCCGCCACGACCTGTTGCGCGTAATTGCTCATGACCACGTGGATCTCGTGCTCGCGAGTGTCGAGGTTATCGAGGAGGCGCTGGGCGTAGAGCGTCCCGCTGGCTCCCGTGATGGCAACAAGTAATTTCACTCGGTTTGGTGTGGGCAGTATGGCGGACGGGGAATGGGGGAACAAGTGTCTTTGGGCGGTTGCGCCGTGAATTCGGTTTTCTTAAGCTGTTTGCGTGGAATTCAGCGACCGCAAAAAATTAAGAGGCTTGATTTGCCTCGCGCTCGCGTTCGTCACGGTCGGAATTTATTGGCAGGTGCACGGTTTCGACTTCGTTAATTATGACGATCCTGATTACGTGACCGAGAATCCCATGGTCCGCGCCGGGCTGACTTTCAAAGGAATCATTTGGGCCTTCACCCATTTTTACGCGAGCAACTGGCATCCGTTAACCTGGATTTCGCACATGCTCGATTCCCAGCTCTTCGGCCGGAACAACGCCGGCGGGCCGCATCTCGTGAATGTGTTCCTGCACGCCGGCAACGCGATCTTGTTGTTCCTTCTGTTGCACCGGCTCACGGCCGCCCCGTGGCGCAGCGCGGTCGTCGCCGGCTTATTTGCGTTGCACCCATTGCACGTGGAATCGGTCGCGTGGATTTCGGAGCGCAAAGACGTGTTGAGCACCTTTTTCGGATTCGCGTCACTGCTATTTTATGCCGGATACGTCCAAGGGGCGAAGGCGCAAAATTCGAAGGCGAAAACCCAGTTCTGGCTGGCGCTGGCTTGGTTCGTCCTCAGCCTCATGGCGAAACCAATGCTGGTCACGCTGCCATTCCTGATGTTGCTGCTGGATGTGTGGCCGTTGCAAAGAGTGGAAACCGCGGGCGGGCGCGTATTTTTCTCTCCACAATTCGGCAAATTGGCGCTGGAAAAATGGCCGTGGTTTGCGCTGGTCGCGGTCTCTTGCGCCACCACGCTGCTGGCGGAGAAAGGCGCCGCCGCCAGCGCCGAAAGTTTTCCCTTAAAATGGCGCTCGATCAATGCCATCGAATCCTATTTTTGGTATTTTGAGAAAACTTTCTGGCCCACGAAGCTGGCCGTATTTTATCCGCTGGAAACCGCGCGACCCTTCGGGCCGTTTGTCATGGCCGTCCTTTTTCTTGTGCTGGGAACCGTCGTCACGGTGGCCACCATTCGGCGCCGGCCGTTTTTGCTTATCGGCTGGCTGTGGTTTCTCGGCACGCTGATCCCGGTGATCGGCTTCATTCAGGTTGGCTCGCAAAGCATGGCGGATCGCTACAGTTACGTGCCCATGATCGGGCTTCTCATCGCGGTCGTTTGGTGGGGGCACTCCGCGCTCGGTGATTCGCGGGCAAAAACTGCGGTGGCGGGATTGGCGGCAGCGGTGGTTCTCGCCGTGTTGGCGACGGCGTCGACGCTTCAACTCCGCTATTGGAAAAACAGCCTGACACTGTATGAACATGCGCTTGCCGTGACCCGGGGGAACGACACCATGTTAAATAATCTCGGCGCCGCCTTGTTTGACCTTGGTCGAAAAGAAGAGGCAATAAAAATGTACCGGCGCGCCGTGGAAGTGAGCCCAAACAAGGGGGACGTTTACAAGAAGCTCGGCCTCGTATTGGCCAAAACCGGCAAACCGGATGAGGCGATCGCCCTGTATCAAAAAGCTGTGCAAGTGACTCCCACCAGCGCCGAACTCCAATATTTTCTCGCGGAAGCGCTGGTGCTGCGCGGAATGAATGATGAAGCCCTGCCGCATTTCAGCGAAGCGGCGCGTTTGAACCCTAAAAACGCCCGGTATCAGAACGACCTCGCCGCCACGCTGGTCGCGCTGGGGAAAACAGTCGACGCCATGCCGCATTACACGCAAGCGATGCAGTTGGAGCCGTCCAACGCGCAGTATCAAAATAATTTCGCGACCGCCGCGGCCCGGACCGGAGACGCGAATACCGCCATCGCACACTATCGTGCGGCGATTCGAGACGATCCGAAATTTGCCGAACCCTACAGCAACCTCGGCGCGTTGCTTTTCCTGCGCCAGGAATATGGCGAGGCGGCGGCGCAATATTCCGAGGCCGTTCACCTGAATCCAACCAACGCCGGGATTCGGTTCAATGCCGGATTGGCGTTTCTAAAAGTTGGTCGCTTCGACGAGGCGCGGGAGCAGTTGAACGAAGCGGCGCGTTTGCGTCCCGATTGGCCGGAGCCGCTCACGGTGCAGGCGTGGGCGCTGGCAACCTCGAGTGAAGATCGTGTGCGAAACGGGGCGGAGGCCGTTAGGCTCGCCGAAAAAGCGGCGGCGCTCGCGGCTCACCCGCAACCGGCAACCTTGAATATTCTTGCCGCCGCCTATGCCGAGGCTGGACGCTTTGACGACGCGCTCACGACCGCGAATCAAGCCTTGGACCTTGCGAAGCAATCGGGTCGAACCAACTTAATTGGCAAACTCGAACGAGCCATTGAGTTCTACCAGTCCCACAAGCCTTTACGCGAAAGCAGTCCGGGAAATTAAGGAGAGCCACGGTCATCCTTTTGGGGCAATTGCGCCCGGAATTTTCTTCAACTAGGATGCCGGCGTGAATTTCAGCCAGAGCAACCGGACCCGTTGGTGGATTTGCGTGGGGCTGTTGCTCGCGATCGCCATCGTCTATGGCCGAGTAGTCGGATTTGACTTCGTAAATTTCGACGATCCCGATTACGTCACGGCCAACAACGCCGTCAAAAGCGGTCTGACACTGCATGGCCTCGCCTGGGCGTTCACTCATTTCTACGCGAGCAACTGGCATCCGCTCACGTGGATTTCCCACATGCTGGATTGCGAGATTTTTGGGATGCATCCCGGCGGCCATCATTCTGTCAATGTGGCGTTGCACGCGGGAAACGCGATCGTGTTATTCTGGTTGCTCCAACGATTGACTGGCGCTCAATGGAGGAGCGCGCTCGTCGCCGGCTTATTTGCGTTGCATCCCTTGCACGTGGAATCGGTCGCGTGGATTTCCGAACGCAAGGACGTGTTAAGCACTTTTTTTGGCCTCGTTTCGCTGCTCGCGTACGCGGAATACGTTCAGGCGGCGAAAACAAAGAATCCCGCGCAGCAACGCTGGTTCATAACCGCACTGGTTCTTTTCGCGTTGAGCCTGATGGCGAAACCGATGCTGGTCACGTTGCCGTTCCTGCTGCTGCTGCTGGACGTCTGGCCGATGCAACGCGTCGAAAACGCCGGTTGGCGGACAATGGCCAGCCCGCAATTTGGAAAGCTTGCGCTGGAGAAATGGCCCTGGTTTGCCCTAACGGCGGCGTCCTGCGTAATAACGTTTGCCGCGCAGAAAGCCGGGGGCGCGGTTGTCAGCGCAGAACATTTTCCCTTCCCGTGGCGCGTGGCTAACGCGGTCATCTCGTATTTTGTTTACGTGCTCAAGGCCTGCTGCCCCATTCATCTGGCGGTGTTTTATCCGCTACCACGCGAAGTGCACGGCGCGGTGTTGCTGGCCAGCGCGGCGTTTCTCGTCGCTGCCTCCGTGGTGGCGATGATAACCCTCAGGCGCTGGCCTTTTATGCTGGTGGGTTGGTTGTGGTTCGTTGGTACGCTGATTCCAGTCATCGGCCTGGTCCAAGTGGGGAATCAGGCGTTGGCTGACCGCTATACCTATTTCCCGTTGACCGGTTTTTTCATCGCCGTTGTTTGGGGAGGCGCGGAGTTGCTGCGTCGTGGAAAGACCGCGCAAATCGTGGGCGCAGCCGTATCGATCCTCGTGCTGGTTTGTTGTTCGATCCTAACCGTTTCGCAACTTCAATACTGGAAAAACAGCCTCACACTTTTCACTCATGCGCTTGCCTTGACGAAGGACAATGCTCCGGCGAACAACAATCTCGGCACCGCCCTCGCCGCGCTCGGGCAAAAACAAGAAGCGCTCGATCATTACGCGGAAGCGGTGCGCATTGAACCGAACAACGCCCGTTACCGGAATAATCTTGCCACCGCCCTCGCGGGCGCCGGGCAACGCGACGCCGCTCTCGAGCAGTATCAGGCGGTCATCGGCATCGATCCGGGATTTGCGGAAGCTTATAGTAATATCGGCGCGCTCTTTCTGGCCGAGCGCCGCGTGCCCGAAGCGCTCACGAATCTTTACCAGGCGGTTCAAATCGATCCCGGCAATGCGGAATTGCGGAGCAATCTCGGGAATGTCCTGTCGATGACCGGTCGGCTCGATGACGCCCTCGCGCAGCATCTGGAAGCGGTCCGCTTGGATCCTTTTAGCGCCGTCGTCCGCCTCAACGCGGGCCTCGCTCTCCTGAAAGCCGGCCGGGCGAATGAAGCCAGCGTTCAATTTGCGGCCGCCGTCCGCCTAAACCCAACGTCGGCCGAGGCGCGGTTCGAGTTGGGCCGGCAACTGTTTTTGGATCGCCGCTTTGCGAGCGCGCTCGAAAATCTTGAAGCAGCCGTAAAACTAAAGCCGAATTATGCGGTCGCGCAATTTTACGAATCCGCCGTCCTGGGCGAACTCGGCAGGTACGATGAGGCGACCACGATTGCCGCCCAGGCTCTCGAATCCGCGCAGCGCGCCGGCCCCACCAATTTGGTCGCCCGGATTCATGACGCGCTCGAATCCTACCAGGCGCGCCGGCCATATCGTCCGCAATAGCGGGGCGGCAATTATTGTGCGGCGCGGAACCGAAACCGCTTGAGTCGTTCACGCTCTTCCGCAGAATGGGGGCGTGTTCAAGCTGAGAATTCTAGCCGCCGCCGGGCTGTTGATTTTGACCGGCTGTTCGGCCTCCCGCCGGGGCGTCCACACGGGCTATGCGGAGCAACCGACCTTTCCCGCAAGAGAGCCGGTTGAAACCGAACACATCACGGAAACACCGCCCCTCGCGCCGCCGCCCGGCACCACCCCCGAAATCCTCCGTTTGCCGACCAATCATTTGGCGAACGCGTGGATTCCGTTGCGGCGCTGGAGCGAGGAGCACAAAGCCGGCCCCGTGCAGCGGCTCACCAGCGGGACGGTGCCGACGTTCGCTTTGAAAACCGTGAACGGATTGCTGATCATTCGCGCTTACGATCTCGTGGCTTACTGGAACGGAATGGAATTTCACCTGGGTTTTGCGCCGCAGATCGTCAACGGCCAGCCGGTCCTTCACTCGCTCGATTTCACCAAAAATATCGAGCCGTTGCTGCATCCCTTGACGCTTCCGGAGAAAGCCGTCCGCGTCATCGTAATTGATCCCGGCCATGGCGGTTCGAATCTGGGCACGAAAAGCGTTTTGGACGGGTCCTATGAAAAAGTGTTCGCGCTGGATTGGGCAAAACGGCTCGCCACCATCCTGGAGACCAACGGCTGGAAAGTTCTCCTCACGCGCACGAGCGATGTCGACGTGCAATTGACCAATCGCGTCACTTTTGCGGACGCGAACAGGGCTGATTTATTTGTGAGCCTTCATTTCAACGCCGCGCCTTCGCCGGCGGATCATGAAGAGGCGGGCATCGAGACCTTTTGCGTCACGCCCACGGGCATGCCTTCCACTTTGAAACGCGAATATGAAGACGACGCGACGCTGGTGTTTCCGAACAACCGATTTGATTCGGAGAATTTGCAGTACGCCATTCAAGTCCAGCGTTTGCTGTTGAAGATCAGCGGTGCGCGGGACCACGGAGTGCGCCGCGCGCGGTTTATGACGGTGTTGCGCGGCCAAAACTGCCCGGCCATCCTGGTTGAAGGCGGTTATCTGTCCAACCCTCGCGAAGCCCGCCACATTGCTGAACCGGCCTATCGTCAAAAGCTCGCCGAGGCCGTTGCCTCCGCGATCATCGAGAGGAATGCTCGCCAAAATCCGGAGTCGACAGCGAGGAACAATATCAGCCTCACAAACAGCGCGCCTGCCCAGTGAACGCTCACCCCATTCTGGTTACTGGTGGCGCCGGTTTCATCGGCTCGCATCTCGTTGAAAGGCTGTTGGCGGATGGAAATGCCGTCGTGGTAATTGACGATTTTTCCACCGGTAGCGCTGAAAACTTGTCTGCGGTGGAGGCAAATCCAAACCTGTGCGTCATTCACTCTCGAATCTCGACGTGCGCGGAGCTGGTTGAATTGGCCGCCCGAGCGAAAGCCATCTACCATCTCGCCGCCGCCGTGGGCGTGGAATTGGTCGTCAAATCACCCATCCACACCTTGGAAACCAATTTGCATGAGACCGAAGTCCTGCTCAAGGCGGCCGCGGGGAATCGCACGCCCATTTTGCTGGCCTCCACGTCGGAAGTGTACGGCAAAAGCGAAAAACCGGTGTTCAGCGAAGACGACGACTTGTTGATCGGTCCTCCCGATAAGACCCGGTGGGGCTACGCCTGCTCCAAATTGATGGATGAATTTCTCGCGCTCGCTTATGCGCAGGAAAAATCTTTGCCGGTGACCATTACGCGGCTGTTTAACACCGTCGGGCCGCGTCAAACCGGGCGCTACGGCATGGTGTTGCCGCGGTTCATTACGGCGGCCAAACGGGGCGAACCGCTGGTCGTGCATGGCGACGGCATGCAATCGCGTTGCTTTTGCTTCGTGAAAGACACCGTGGAAGCCCTCCTTCGTCTGCAAAATTCGCCAGTCGCGCGTGGCCAGGTGTTCAATATCGGCAGCACGGAAGAAATCAGCATTTTGGATTTGGCCAAATTGGTGATTGCAACCCTCGCTTCGAAATCCCGGATCGAGCTAATCCCGTATGACCAGGCTTACGCGCCCGGCTTCGAGGACATGCGCCGCCGAAAACCGCGGGTCGAAAAGCTTGCGGCGGCCATTGGCTTCCGACCGGCCACACCCTTGCGACAAACGATTCTGCAAACGGCGGAGACCATCCGATAAACAGAAAGGCACCCTTTCGGGTGCCTTGTGTTTGACGAGATTAAGTTTTTTCTGTCTTAGAAGGACCAGAATTCGAGCACCGGCCACACCACGGTGTTCGTGGAGTTCTGCATCGTGACCTTCAGGTTGCTCGCGCTGAGCTGCTGTACGCTGCCGTCAGAGAGGGCGATATTGCCGACTTTGTTGTGGGTCTCAATGGTCCAAGCCCAGCCGGTCGCGTTGTCCATCGCGGCCTTGGTGATAACCTGCGCCGTGGTGAAACGGGTGGTCGCCGGGGCATTCGCCGCCGCTTGCGTGCCGATGTTACAATCACCGAAGAGTACCATTTGGGGATCGGTTTCGCCGGCATCACAGCTGATGAAGAAGCTCACGCGCCGTGTGTCGAAGTCGCCCGCGGGAGTTCCATTCGCGCCGTAGTTACCAAAGTTAGTCGCGAAATTGTGGCCCGGAGTCGTCGAATCCGCCGGACAAACGACCACTTTAGGCGTGCTCAATTCGTTGGACATGACCTGGAACACCTTGGCTTGATAAGGAGAGGATTGGAGATTAGGCGCGGTGCCCATAGTGGCGCTTTGTCCGGTATGGTGAACGAACTCAGAGGCGCCACCTTGGGCTGAAAGAACAGCCATCGGGTAACGGTCGTTGTTGTCACCTTCCCACACGCGAGTCGCCAGACCGCACTGTTTAAGGTTGTTAACGCATTGGATGCGGAGCGCGCGAGCCTTGGCTTTGGCGAGCGCCGGCAGCAACATGGCCGCCAGAATCGCGATGATCGCGATAACTACGAGCAGTTCGATGAGAGTGAACGCCCTTATTTTACTGAATTTCTTCATATGTTTCTTTTGGTTATTATTTCGGCAAACAGTTTGCGAATTCTGAGGAAATCGCTTTTGCTGTCAACCCGTTTCCTGAAAAAGTTTTAGCACCGATGATGCCAAGCACTTTTCTTTCAAAAACCCCAGCAAAATCGCGTGTGCCTCTTAACGCCCACCTCCCCGCGCGTGAAATTTTCACGCATTGCGCGTGAGAATCACGCGTCCATGACGGAAGGATTGCGGCTTGGCATCGTTCTGATATTTTCCGGTCATGGCTTTCGATTCCTCCCGTGATTTTCTCAATGCGCTTGAGGCTGCGGATGAACTGATCCGAATCCAGCAACCGGTCGCCACGGAACTCGAGATCACGGAGCTCGCCAATCGCCAGATGAAATCGCGGGACGGTGGCAAAGCATTGCTGATCGAAAAACCGACTGTGAATGGGGTAATCAGTCCCTTCCCCCTGGCCATCAATACCATGGGCTCGTGGAAACGCATGGCGCTTTCCCTCGGCGCAACCAGCGTCGACGCTGCCGCCGCGGAATTGGGTTCCTTGATGAAAGCCAAACCGCCGACCAGCTTGCGCGAGACGCTTAAACTTCTTGGAACCGCGATGGATTTGCGGCATGCCAAGCCGAAAATCGTTAAAACCGGCCCGTGCAAAGATGTCGTTCAACGTTTTGACGCCCCCGCCACCCAAACCGAACCCTGGCCGAAGGCAGTCGACTGGCGCGATCCCTCGGCCCTCGACCCTCGGCCCTCGACCCTTCTCAACCTTCCCCTCTTGAAATGCTGGCCGCTTGACGGCGGTCGTTTTATCACGCTGCCCTGCGTTGTCACCAAAGACCCGGATACCGGCGAACGCAACGTGGGGATGTATCGCATCCAGATTTACGATGACCGCACGACCGGCATGCATTGGCAGCTCCAGAAAGTCGGCGCGCGGCACGGACGGCGATACTACGAAACCGGCACCCGCATGCCGGTGGCGATTTTCCTCGGGGGCGATCCGGTGTTCACCTTCGCCGCCACCGCGCCGTTGCCGGACGGATTGGACGAATTTCTCCTGGCCGGTTACCTCCGAAAAAAATCCGTCGAACTCGTCAAATGCGAGACGAACGACCTGGAAGTTCCCGCCAATGCCGACTTTGTCATCGAGGGCTACGTGGATCCCAAAGAACCACTTCGGGAAGAGGGTCCGTTCGGGGATCACACGGGTTATTACACGTTGCCCGAACCTTATCCGGTGTTTCATGTCACTGCCGTCACGCACCGCCAAGACGCCGTGTATCCCGCCACCATTGTCGGCATGCCGCCGATGGAGGATTTTTACATCGGCAGCGCCTCGGTGAAATTATTCCTGCCGATCTTCAAAATGAATTTCCCGGAAATCGTGGACATCGCCCTGCCCGCCGAAGGCGTTTTCCACAATCTTGTGTTCGTGAGCATCAGGAAAACCTACCCCCTGCAGGCCTATAAAATCATGCACGGCCTGTGGGGCATGGGCCAAATGATGTTTTCGAAATACATCGTGGTGGTTGACGACGACGTGGACGTGCACAACACCAGCGAAGTCCTTTTCCGCCTCTGCGCCAACACCGACCCGCAGCGCGATAGTATTTTCACCAAAGGCCCCTCGGACGTCCTGGACCACGCCACGAGCGAAATCGCCACCGGCAGCAAACTCGGTCTCGACGCCACGAAGAAAATTCCCGGTGAAGGTTTTAAGCGTCCCTGGCCGCCATTGATCAAGATGGATGAAGCGGTGAAGGCGAAGATTGATAAAATGTCGCAGGCGTAGAACGTCTCTCGCGCAGCCGCCAGGGAGTCTTCGACGCCCTCGGCCGGTACCGTCACGGCGGAGCGTGGGCGGAATTGGTTGGCGCTTGGCTTGAACGGCAACTCGCGGTACAATCTGCTACGAAGTAAGGCCGGACGAACCTGATCACACCATGAGCTGGAAATTCAAAAAAATTCTGACGATTGTGATTGGACTCGTGGGAGGCGTCATGTTTCTGGCCGTCGGGACGAAGGAATTCCTCCGTTCTCGACAATTAGCGGCGCACGGCAAGACAACCCGTGGCGAGGTGTTGGGTGTGGAGGAAAGTGCGACGCTAAGCCGCCGATCGCGTATTTACTATTTGAGGGTGAATTTTCAAATGGAAAATCAGATGCTTTGCGACGAACGCGTCAAGGTGTCCAAAGCCACTCATGACGCGACGCGGGCGGGTGACATGGTGCCAGTCCATTATCTGGCGGAGGATCCGAACAACTGCCAAATAGGCGAGGCTGTGGAATTGCGTTATGGAAATGTTTTATGGGGTATTGTTTTTGTTTTCGCTGCGGGCTATATGCTGGTGAACTTCCGTCGTCCTGTTGACGAAGCGGAAATAGCCGAAAACATAGGCGAAAGAGTCAAGGTACTCGCGTTGGACCATTTTGAATACGTTTCGGTCAAAGCCGAGGACTTCAAAAATGTCGATCTCGCTTTTTATAATTCCGTGCAGCGCGGCTTGGAAAGTCACGGCTTCGTTTATCTGGATGACCAGGAAAACGTGACGCTCCGGGAGCGGAGTGGTCTGCATACCTTTCTCCGGAATTTGCTTGGGCCAGACCAGGCCACGATGGCGGCCATTTATCATTTCACCCATGGCGGAAAGTCCTCCAAGGTAATTGATTTGGAAACGTGGTTCTCCGATGGCTGCTTCGTTTGCACCAGCAACGCGGAAATGGCCGGCAAACTGGATACTCCTGCGGCTATCAATGCGCTGCGCCTCGGGCATGACACAACCTGGGAAGTATTGCTGGAAACTCATTGGCACCGCGTGAACGAGTATCTCCAGGCTCACCCGGGAGTAACCCCGGTCAAACTGAACGGGATGGCGGATATCCGCCGCGCGCAAGACGCGCAGCAACGCCTCAAGTCAGCATTCCGGAAAGGGGCGGGACTGTCCAAAGCCGAACTGGAACGAATTGCCGGCGGCTCAAGCCCGGCATTGGATCGTATTCACGACGAGATGGCCAAGCGCCAATAGCCAGGCGAATCAATTGCGGCAGGCCAAGCCCCGTCCTTTCGCTCACTCCTTATCCGCAAACATCTTCTCCATCCGCCTCTTCATCTCGTCAATTGAAACATCTTCCTGGTGGGTGAGAATGGTCCACTTGTGGCCGAACGGATCCGTGACCGACCCGGCGCGGTCGCCCCAGAATTTATCCGAGACCGGTTCCTTGACTGCGGCGCCGGCTTTCACCGCGCGATCAAACACTTCATCCACGTTCTCGACGTAGATCGCCAAGCCCACCGGCGAGCCGTTCAGGGCTTCCGGCGATTTATTTCCGTGTTCGGGAAATTCATCCGCCAGCATCACCATGGAATTTCCGATCATTAATTCCGCATGGCCGATTTTCCCGTCGGGCATCGGCAGGATGCCGCGGGTCTGCGCGCCGAATGCGCGTTCGTAAAATGCAATCGCCTTCGCCGCGTTGCGCGCCGTGAGATATGGCGTCACGGAATGATAACCGTCCGGTATCGGTTTTACTTTGGGAGTCATAGGCACGGAATATCGCCATGACTCGCGAGTACGCAATCGCGAGTTATTCACAATCCCTCGGGCACGCCAGCGTCTCGTCGCCGCCGGGTCTCCAATCTTGGCGTAACAAAAAAGTTTTTTGCAAAAAAATAGTTTGGTGGCAGTGTCCAGAACGCCCCCGCTCGTTCGTCGTATTTATGAAAGCACGAACAGACCATTTCAAAAAAAGGCAAAAATATGAGTAAAACGAAGAAAAAGACCCCAGCCAACATCGTCTGGTTTAACGTTCCGGCCGACGACCTGAAACGCGCGCAGAAGTTCTATAGCGGGTTGTTTGGTTGGAAGATCAAATCCTTTCGCGGCATGAAGGATATGCTGGAGATCGACACCGGCGGAGCGGAAGCCAGCCCAAATGGCGGGTTGACCGAGCGTAAAGCCGGGGAGCAATCCATCATTAATTATATCAGCGTCGACTCCGTGGATAAATCCGCGGCGAAGATCGAAAAGCTCGGCGGCAAAATCTGCGTGCCGAAGACCGCCGTGCCGAACATGGGCTATTTCGCAGTGTGCCAGGATACGGAAAACAACGGATTCGGCCTCTGGGAAACCAACGCCAAAGCAAAATAATTGTCCTGCCCAAACGACCTCATTCGTCTTATAATTGAAACAAGCACAACCAATAAAATCGAAACGGAGAAATCATGAACACAAATAATCAATACCTGCTGATGTTCAGCGGCAACGAGTGGTACAACCGGCTTTCAAAGGCCGAAATTCAAAACGTCATCGAACAGAGCAAGGCGTGGTTCGAAGGACTGGCGGCCTCGGGAAAAGCCAAAGGCGGCCAGGCCCTCGCCCGCACTGGCGCAACCATTTCCGGAAAAAACGGCCGGGTCATTTCCGATGGGCCGTTCGCCGAATCCAAGGAAGCCATCGGCGGCTACATGCAGATCGAGGCTGCGAGCCTGGATGAAGCGATCGCCATCGCCCAGGGTTGCCCGGCATTGTCCCACGGCACCAACATCGAAGTTCGTCCCCTGAGCGATGAATGTCCCCTGGAGGCCCGCGCGCGGGAACTCGGAATTGAAACACAACTGACGGAGGCGGCGGCTTAACTTTAAAATTCAGCCCAAATAAAATACAAAATTATGAGCGCACCTACACATCAGGGATACATGCTGATCTTCCGCGGCACGGACTGGTACAAAGGTCTTTCACCCGAAGAAATGCAACAGGTTGGCGACAAATGGATGGCCTGGTTCAAGGGCCTGATGGCTTCCGGCAAAGCGGTCGCCGGCAATCCGCTGGAACGCGAAGGGAAAATTGTTTCCGGCAAAAACCGCATCGTCTCCGACGGCCCGTTTGCCGAATCCAAAGAAACCATCGGCGGATATTTTCTGCTGAAAGTCGACACCATGGACGCCGCGGTCGCCATTGCGAAAGACTGTCCGGGTTTGCCGTACGGCATCCGGGTGGAAGTGCGCGAAGTTGCGGGCGAATGCCCGCTGGTGGAACGGGTCCGCGAGGGGCGCGAGGAAGCGTTGGTCGCGTCTCGCTGATTAACAATGCCGCGAACGAAAGGGAATCATCATTATGGCAAATTACGTGGATGGATTTCTTCTGCCGTTGCCGAAGAAAAATCTCGCCGCCTATCGCCGGATGGCGCAGAAAGCCAGCAAGATTTGGCGCGAATTCGGCGCGCTCGATTACCAGGAGAGCGTTGGCGATGACCTCGACGTAAAACTCGGAACGCCCTTTCCTCGCGGCATTAAAACCAAACCGGGCGAAACGGTTGTCTTCTCCTACATCGTCTACAAATCCCGCGCCCATCGGGATCGCGTAAATGCAAAGATCATGAAAGACCCGCGCATCGCCGAAATGTGCAACGAGAAAAACTCGCCCTTCGACGCCAAGCGCATGATGTACGGCGGATTCAAAGTCATCGTCGGCTGGAAAAAATAAGAACCGCGGCCCGGTTCAAATCGGAACCGGGCCTGGATAGCGCAATCGCTGGAAAGTTGTCCCGCACAACGCGCGTTGTTCGTCGTAATAACGAGGCAACACAAAACGTAAAATAGTTGGAAAAAGGCATCGTATGTGGAACATCATTTTAATCGCCGCAGCGGCCATCGTGGTTCTGTTCGTGATCGTGGTCGCCACGCGTCCGTCAGATTTTCGCGTCACCCGTGCGGCCCGCATCGCGGCACCCGCCGAGGTCGTGTTTGCCAACGTGAACGACCTCCACAAATGGGAAGTGTGGTCGCCCTGGGCCAAAATGGATCCCGCCGCGAAGAGCAGCTTCAGCGGTCCGGAATCCGGGCCGGGCGCATCCATGACCTGGTCCGGAAATAACAAAGTCGGCGAAGGCCGCATGACCATCACCGACAGCCACCCCCACGAAGTGATTCAGATCAAACTCGAGTTTCTTCGGCCGTTTAAGGCCACCAATGCGGCCGAGTTCACCTTCAAACCGGAAGGCGGCCAGACGCAGGTGACCTGGAGCATGTCGGGAAAAAACAATTTCATGGGCAAAGCCTTCGGGCTGTTTGTCGACTGCGAAAAAATGGTTGGCCGCGATTTCGAAAAAGGCCTCGCCAATCTCAACTCCGCCAGCCAGGCGATGGTCAATAGCTAAATTTGAGAAAGGGAAAAATATGACTGCAACAATCGAACCGACGGAAAAGATTTCAACGCAACGCCCGTTCATCATTTCGTGCACCTTCGACGCGCCGCGTGAACTGGTCTGGAAGGCGTGGTCGGAACGCGCCCGCCTCATGCAATGGTTCGGGCCGAAGGGTTTTAAAATGCCCGCCGCCAAAATGGAATTCCGGCCCGGCGGAAGTTTTCATTATTGCCTGGAAGCTCCGGACGGTCACGAAATGTGGGGCAAGTTCGTCTACCGCGAAATTGTGTCACCGGAAAAAATCGTGCTCGTGAGTTCATTTTCCGACGAAGCCGGCGGCATCACCCGTCATCCCATGAGCGCCACGTGGCCGCTCGAAATGCTCTCCACCTTTACGCTGAGCGAAGCGCACGGGCGCACGACCGCCACTGTCCAATGGGCGCCGCTTAACGCGACGGAGGAAGAACGCGAAACCTTCGACGCCGCCCGCGAGGGGATGAAACAGGGCTGGGCCGGCACATTTGATCAACTCGCCGCGTATCTGGCAAAAGCATCGGCCGCTCAATGACGCGCGGCCGCGTCCCAGGCTGTGGCGGCCCTCGCCGCTTTTCCCTAGCTTAAATAAACAAATAAATTGCATGCAAAAAATAACGCCATTTCTCTGGTTCAACGACAACGCCGAGCAAGCGGTGAAGTTTTACGTGTCCGTTTTCAAAAAATCGAAAATCCTGAAAGTCACGCGTTACGACGACGGGTCATCCAAGGTGTCAGGACGACCCGCCGGTTCAGTGATGACCGTCGAGTTCGAACTCGACGGGCAGCCATTCACCGCTTTGAACGGCGGACCGCAGGTCAAATTCACGGATGCGGTTTCCTTCGTCGTTCATTGCCGGACGCAAGCCGAGTTGGATCATTACTGGAAAAAACTCTCCGGTGGAGGTGGCCAGGAAATTCAGTGCGGATGGCTGAAGGACAAATACGGGCTCTCCTGGCAAATCGTTCCCGAAAATCTCCTCAAGCTATTAAACGGGAAAGACCCCGCGAAATCGCAGCGAGTCATGGCCGCTTTGATGGGCATGGTGAAACTCGATATCAAAAAATTGAAGGACGCTTACGCCGGGAAAAAGAAATGATTCGGACCGGACGCTTGCTGAATACAAAACCGCCGCATAGTTGAACCCGAAAACACCTAACCAGAAAAACCATGAGCAAAGTAAGAGTATTGGTCGGAACCAAAAAAGGCGCGTTTGTCCTGACCTCAGACGGCAAACGAAAGAATTGGGATGTGAGCGGCCCGCATTTCGCGGGCTGGGAAATTTATCACGTCAAAGGCTCTCCCGTGGATCCCAACCGCATTTTCGCCTCACAAAGCAGCGGTTGGTTCGGTCAGATCATCCAGCGCTCGGATGACGGCGGCAAAACCTGGACGCCGCCCGGCAGCAGCCCGGAAGAGTTGAAGGGCCCGGAAGGTTTTCCCAAAGGCGAAAGCAACAAGTTCGTCTACGAAGGAAACGTCGGCACCCATAAATGGTACGATGGCACCCAGCACCCGTGGGAATTCAAACGCATCTGGCACCTTGAACCGTCCCTGACCAATCCGGATAGCGTCTACGCTGGAGCCGAGGACGCCGCCATTTTCCAAACCACCGATGGCGGCAAGACGTGGAAGGAATTTCCGGGGTTGCGCGCGGCGAAGGGAAACCTCTGGCAACCCGGCGCGGGCGGCATGGCCGTGCACACGATTCTGCTGGACCGCAATGACGCCAATCGCATCTACGTCGCCATCTCCGCGGCGGGCGCGTTTCGCACCGATGACGGCGGCAACACCTGGAAGCCGATTAATAAAGGTCTGAAATCTCAATTTGAACTTCCCGACCCGGACGCGGAAGTCGGCCACTGCGTGCATCGCATCGCCATGCATCCCGCGCGGCCCAATGTTCTGTTCATGCAAAAACACTGGGACGTCCTGCGCACCGACAATGCCGGTGAACTGTGGCAGGACGTCGGCGGAAATCTGCCCTCGGATTTCGGTTTTCCCATCGACGTTCACGCGCACGAGCCGAACACGGTTTACGTGGTACCCATCAAGAGCGATTCCGAGCATTACCCGCCGGATGGCAAGTTGCGCGTGTTTCGGAGCCGCTCGGGCGGCAACGAATGGGAAGCGCTCACCAAAGGTTTGCCGCAAAAAGATTGTTACGTGAACGTCCTGCGCGATTCGATGTGCGTGGATTCGCTGGAACCGTGCGGGATTTATTTCGGCACCACCGGCGGCCAGGTTTACGGCTCGGCGGACAACGGCGATACCTGGGAACCAATCGTTCGCGATTTGCCGCCGGTCTACTCAGTCGAAGTGCAATCATTGGCCTGATGCGAGTCACGTTGCCATATCACCTGAGAAACCTCGCGCGTGTCGAGGGCGAGGTGGGGCTCGACGTGCCGGGTCCCGTGACCGTTCGCGCGGTCCTGGACGCGCTCGAAGCGCGCTATCCCGTCCTGCGCGGCACCATCCGCGATCACGATACGTTGAAACGCCGGCCGTTCATTCGGTACTTCGCGTGCAAAGAAGATCTGTCGCTGGAACCGCCGGATACGTTGTTGCCGGAAGCCGTCGCAAAAGGTGAGGAACCGTTTTTAATCATCGGCGCGATGGCCGGCGGTTAATTGGGAAAATAGATAACGGGCGTATTCACTGCCCGCAGCCGGTGGGGCGAGCGTCCTCGCGAGCCGGGCTTGACGGGCCATGCGCGCCAAAGCTCGCCGGGAGTCTCGCCCCACCAAAAAGTGCCCGATGCCGAAATCAATCAGTCGCTTGAAAAATAAAACTATGGAAACAAATACTGGAACTGAAACCGCGCCGCGCAAATCTTTCACGCGCTTCTTCCCTCCAATCGCGCGCGTACTGTTGGCATTGCTATTCTTAATCTTCGGCCTGAATGGATTTTTTAATTTCATGCCGATGCCAAAGGATATCCCCCAGGACATCATCACGGTTAGCATGGCGCTGATGAAAGCCGGTTACCTGAATGTGGTCTCGGCGGTAGAAATTATTGTGGCGATATTGCTGCTCATTAACCGTTTTGTGCCGTTGGCGTTGACGCTGCTGGCACCCATCCTGGTGGGTATCCTCACGTTTCATATCGCCTTGCAACCGGCAACCATTGGGCCCGGCATCGTCGTCACGCTACTGGAACTTTACCTCGCCTGGTCCTATCGGCGCGCGTTTTGCCCCATGCTCGCCGCCAAGGTCACGCCCGGCTGAAGTTGCTCCGATTAACCGGAGCGATGCCGATGGAAATGGGGAGCGCGCCCGCCCGGGCGCTGGGAGCTGCGCCTCGCGGCTCGCCCTTACGCTCTAAATCGTTTCACCGTTTGGCGACTTCCCACGCCGCAGGTGTTCGGAGTGGGGCGCATCAAACTGTAGCCGAGCGGCTGCGCTCCCCGAAATTCCACCGTTTTGGTTTAAATTCCGTGCCCGCCCGAAAATGTTGTGAATAACTCTCGAATAAAAATGGATTATTTTTCTTTCGGAAATCTCGTTCCCTAAACCACTATTGGAAAAAGCAACCAGTAGAAAGGTGAACGGATGGCAACGGAAGAAAGAGTCCTTTGTTTTAAACGCAAACTCCTCGAAGACCTCGGCGTCTTCCAGGGCATCAGTTTGGATATCGAGAAATATCTCCCGGTCGTCACCGCCTCCGCCAATATTCTTTACCTCAACCGGAGCGAAGCCGAACTCGACAAGCACCACAAGCAGCTCATCCCTTACGTCCTCGTCATTTGCAAAGACAAAATCCTGCGCTACCGGCGCGGCAAAGGCGGCGGTGAAAAACGGTTGCATGGCCTCTACTCCGTGGGCGTGGGCGGCCACATCTCCGAGGAGGATAACGGCCTCTTCACCAAAGCCGTCGGCTATCACGAAAGCATGCGGCGGGAATTGATGGAGGAAGTTGCCATCGAAGGCGCCCAGGAAGCGGCCGTCGCCGTTATCAATGACGACAGTACCGACGTCGGCTATGTCCATTTCGGCGTCGTCCACGTTTTAAATGTCGCCAACGAAAACGTCGCCGGCAGCCGTAGCGGCATCGTGGCCCCGGAGTTCGTGCCGATTGCCGACGCGATCAAAGACGCCGCCGAATACGAATCCTGGTCCCGTTTTTGCCTCGAACATTTGAGCGTGCTCCTGGCCAAAGCCGCCCGGTAGTGGCACGGGCGTCCTCGCCGGTGCGGTTCAACAAAGCCCTCCTCACCCTCAATGCGGCAGGATCACCCGCGGTCCCTTCCCATTCGCACGGGCGGGACGCCCGTGCCACTAGTCACCTTTTTCTAGCGCGTTTTATCGCTCTGCGTATAGTTCGGGCGAGTGAACCCGTCCGGAGAAACGCAACCACCGCGAGAAGTCTCGCAGGTCGTGGAACATCTTTTCCGCCATGAAGGCGCGAAGATGGTCGCCACGCTCACCGGCATTTTCGGCGTCGAACATCTCAACCTCGCCGAGGACGTCGTCCAGGAAGCTCTCTCGCGCGCGCTGCAAACCTGGCCGTTCTATGGCGTGCCGCAGAATCCCTCCGCCTGGATCATGCGCGCCTCGCGCAACCTCGCCCTCGACGTCGTCCGCCGCCAAAAAGTTTTTCGCGACAAAGAACCGGAAATTGTCCGCCTGATGGATCGTCCCGAGGCCTCGCCAGACCAGACTGTTCTGCTCGACCGCGAAATCGCCGACGACCGCTTGCGCATGATATTTGTCTGCTGCCACCCGGTCGTTCCCCCCGAGGCCCAGGTGGCGCTGGCACTCAACACCCTCTGCGGTTTCAGCGTCACCGAAATCAGCCGCGCTTTCCTGACCACCGACGCCGCCATCGCCAAGCGATTGACGCGCGCGAAACAAAAAATCCGCGAAGAGAAAGTTCCCTTTGAAATTCCCGCCGGCGAGGAATTATCCCGGCGTCTGCGCGTGGTTTTAACCTCGCTCTACCTCCTGTTCAACGAAGGCTACAAAGCCTCCAGCGGCGAAAAACTTGTGCGCGAGGAAATTTGCCAGGAAGCGATCCGCCTCATGGGATTGCTCGTGGAAAACCCCGCCGGCAATCGCCCCGAAGCGCACGCGTTGCTCGCCTTGATGCTCTTGAACGCCGCGCGTTTTCCGGCGCGCGTGGATGACGAAGGCAACCTCCTTCGTCTCCAGGAACAGGATCGTTCCAAATGGGACCAGGCGCTGGTCGCGCGCGGGATGTTTCACTTCGCGCAATCCGCGACCGGCGATCGCCTGACCGAATATCATCTCCAGGCCGGCATAGCCGCCATCCACTGCGCCGCGAAAGATTACGAGTCAACCGAATGGCCGCAAATCCTGGCAATGTATGATCGATTGATTGAGCTGGAAAATTCGCCCGTTATCGCCCTGAACCGCGCCATTGTCATCGCGAATATTCGCGGCTCGCAAGCCGGCCTGGACGCTGTGGCCGCCATTGCCGACGCGGACAAATTGGAATCGTATTATCTCTTCTACGCCGTCCTGGGCGAGTTCGAGGAGCAATTGAACCATCGCGAAGCCGCCGCCGAACATTTCCAGAAAGCGCTGGCCCTCGCCGATCTGAAATCGGAGAAAACGTTCCTATCGAAAAGACTTGAGGCGATCGGAAAGATTCAAAGATAGCCGTCTTTCCCAGGGCCCGAAAGGAAACATTCCAGGGTCAGCGCTTGCCGCGTCATAGCGCAGCAAAGACGGGAGCAAGAGCGCAACCCTGGGGTTTAACAGCGCCAACACTTCCAAGCCCTGCAAGAGGGCTCAAGCGGCCGATTTCCGAATTCTGCTCAATTCCATGTTCAACTAAAATATTGACAAGCATTGCACTGTTAGGTATATATTTTCTCCATGCTTTCAAAGGAATTAGTGGCTGCTTCAACCGTGCCGCTGGTTTTATCGGTCCTGACCGAGGGGGAAACCTATGGTTACGCGCTGATACAGCGAGTGCGCGAATTATCCAGCGGCAAGATTGAATGGACGGAAGGAATGCTCTACCCGGTGTTGCATTGGATGGAGGAGGAGGAATTGATCGAATCGGAATGGCGCGAAGCGGAATCGGGCAGGAAGCGAAAATATTACCGGTTACGCAAGGAAGGCCGTAAAGCGCTCCAGGAAGAACAGGAACAATGGATGACCGTCCACCAAACACTCACAAAATTATGGAAAACCAAACCTCGTTTGACCTGAATCTTGCCATTCAAAGCTGGCGTGAAAACCTGGCGCAATCCTCTGCGCTGCGGGGCGAAAATTTGAACGAGCTAGAATCGCACCTGCGCGATTCGATTGCGACGCTGCAAACGGCTGGATTGTCCGGCGAAGAAGCCTTTGCCATCGCCGGCCGGAGAATTGGAGCCGCGCAGCAATTGGAAACCGAATTTGGGAAGGTGAATGCGACATCCGTTTGGCTGGATCGGCTTTTGTGGATGTTGATCGGGATACAAGCTTGGACAATTGTTTTTGGCTTGATCCGGGCGGTTAGCTCGAACCTTTATGTGCTTGGTTTGGCAACCACCACCCATCACTGGCTGGGGCAGGGAATCGCGCTGCCGGTGATCCTGTTTTTACTGGGGCGTTTGTTATCAATCGGCGCTGGCGTTTGGTTTTGTAGATGGGTGATTTTTCGAAACGGTGGAAAAGTCAGCCAGTGGCTGCGTGGAAAACTTCAGCGACGCTCCTCCTTCGTGGTGTGTTGCATAGCCGCATCTTTGCTGTCAATTTTAGCTCAAAGTTTAGCCCCCGTCATGTCGTCGTATTTGAGGTGGAAAATCAACCCCAACGCAGTCGGCGAAGCCCTGGCCTACATGAGTTTTTCAGACGGAATGATCCAACTCGCTGTGATGGCGGGCGCGATTGTTTTTACGCTGACTCTCGCTCGAAAGCGGTTCCGCGTGAATTGCGGGTGAGGATAGTGCGAAGTGCCTACTACCCCGTCGCCAAATTCCCCTCCAACACCCCGGATTTCCCCGCGACCGCCTCAGCCCCGTTCGCCTCCCCATCGTTGCCGTGCGCCAGCACCTCGTAAAAGGTATTCCGCTGCACCGGCGTTCTGCCCGCCTCACGAATCGCTTTGATCATGGCGGCCTCCGTCTGCGCTTGCGGCGACGTCGCGCCGGCCATGTGAAAAATGTGTTCCTCGACGATCGTCCCGTGCAAATCATCCGCGCCGTAGCTCAACGCCACTTGCGCCAGCTTCATCCCCATCCCCACCCAATACGCCGTGATGTGATCGAAATTATCCAGGTAAATGCGGCTGATCGCAATCGTCCGCAACGAATCAAAACCCGTGGGCGGATGTTCCACCGGAATGTCATTGTCCTGCGGCTGATAAGCCAACGGCACGAACCCCACGAACCCGTGCGTCTCATCCTGCAACGCGCGCAACTGCCGCAGATGGTCCACGCGATCCGCCAGCGATTCGACGTGCCCATACAACATTGTGCAGGTGCTGCGCCCGCCCATGCGATGCCACGTGCGGTGCACATCGAGGTATTCGTCCGCGGATTCCTTGCCGCGTGCGATGGCCAATCGGACTTCCTTGCGGAAAATTTCCGCGCCACCGCCCGTGAGCGAATCCAAGCCCGCCGCCTTCAATTCCCGCAACGTTTCCTCCACGGACTTTTTCGCGAGCCACGCGAGGTGCAAAATTTCAATGGCCGTAAAGCATTTCAATTGCAGGCGCGCGTCCAATCCCTTCAGCGCCTTCAGCATGTCCGTGTAATAACTGAACGGCAGCGAGGGGTGCAGTCCCCCCACGATGTGCAATTCCGTGATCCCGAGCTTCATCGCCTCGCGCGCTTTCTCCACGATCTGCGCCGTCGTGAGTTCGAATCCATCCGCATCGCGTTTTTTGCGCGCGAA
>Ga0265338_10002803_pt1 | contig 25445 bp, 72 predicted proteins | sample 42126metaG_FD_193579 | JGI IMG/M metagenome (GOLD analysis project Ga0265338, IMG submission 193579) | Rhizosphere microbial communities from Carex aquatilis grown in University of Washington, Seatle, WA, United States - 4-21-26 metaG | ecosystem: Host-associated > Plants > Roots > Rhizosphere... | reverse complement strand
GAAAGGAACGATACCCCCACCAATGATAAGGTGGTGTCGTTGGAACAACAGTTGAATCTTATCCATAATATGATGAAGTCTCCTACCAATCTTTACATGTTGACGTCATACCTCGCCTATGATGGGTGCTTCGAGTACGAAACGGTTGGTGGTAAGGTGAAGGTTGTCAAGCGCGTACATGACCTTACAGGGTGGGGAATCATCGAGAGTAAGGAGTTTGTTGAGGCACACTTCGGTAAGGTGGCGCAGGGTTCTACACCTGAGCCGCCAAAGAAGGAGGTTGTAATCAAACGTGCGAAATGTATTGATATCAATGGCACTACCGTCCTTTGTAAGGGGAAGGTATATGATGTGCTTGACATGGATAGCTACGGTGGATACCGTGTGGCGGGAAGTGGCGTATACTGGCATCCTTCGCGCTTTGAGGATGTTGCGAGTGAAGCGCATATCTCGCAAGAGCCCACCATCAAGAAGGTTCGATGTATTGATAACGACGGACAGCATCATACCCTGAACATAAACGAAGTGTACGACGTCCTTCGTACAATGGGAGCCACTTACAACTTGCGAGGAGTCGGCGGATCGAATTGTTGGTGGGATTGTTCCCGCTTCGTCGATGTGTCGGATGAAGCCCGCACTATAAAGAAAGTGCGGTGCATCTATCCCTCCTTCGCTGAAAAGTATCTCGAGGATGATAAGGTGTATGAAGTGATTGAGTGTGACAGCACTGAATACACATTGCGCGGAATCTTTGGAACGTGGCATAAATCCCGCTTTGTGGATGTGGAAGCCTGAAAAAAAAACCTCTGTATACCGAAGGTAATCTCTAAAGGTTTCGCTTGGTCTGCCGTTCTCTCTATGTGAAGGATGAATGAAATGGATAAGAAGATTGTAGATAGGGAAATGAAGTCGCACATTCGTAGTGACATTGGCGACATTCGTGTGGAATTGATCCGCGATGATGATACATCGGAATACGGTGTGAAGGTGTGGGGTAAGGTTGGTGACGAGTATAAGCAACTAGAGTTCCTTGAATACACTGAGCGTGAGGATGCTTCTAACGAATACTATAGGCTCCGCAATCTTATTGGTAGGATTGCTGCTATTCATCCACTGATTGCTAGGGATAATCATGAGCGATAATCAAGTTGTTCCGGTTGTGGGGATGGGTGCTACGATCTGCTACCATAGCGATCGTTATCCGGCGACTGTCATATGGGTTAGTGCTAGCGGGAAGACCATTCGTATTCAGGAAGATAATGCCGTTCGAACCGACATGAACGGTATGTCTGAGTGCCAAGATTATACATACTCACCTGACCCCAATGGTGCTATCCGCACCGCGCGTTTGACCAAGCGTGGGTGGAAGGTCTCCAAGGGTCCGAGTGTGGCGCTTGGTAATCGTCGTAAGTATTACGACTACTCTTTCTAAACATGATCACACACGTCGCCATCAAGATTCCTGGGGAGACGCTTTCCCTACCCAAACCCTATCGTCACCACAATATCATCTCTCGATATCATTATCGTACAGGTGAGATGTTTCCCGAGGATAATGAACAGGGGTTTCTTACCGACACTGGAATCTTTCTGAATCGTAAGCGCGCAGTGTCGTATGCTATCCGGCACAATCAGTTGAAGCCCGGCACTGTCATTAGATGTGGGCAGTTATTCTCGGAGGATATATGGTAATTGATTATAGGAATGGTAAGGTAACGTGGGACAATTCTGACCGTTGGGCTCGCGAAAGCTACGACTGGCAGCAGGATATCCTACAGGTATCTTACGGTAAGAACTGTGTGATTGATGTGGGATGTTGTAATGGGGATGGAACCTTCGCCATCTTTGTAATCGACTTCTCACCTTATCCTAACGATGACGACAAGCCTACCGCGTGGAGCATTCCATACACGAAGATCGTGTGTAAGGATAAGCACGACATGCTCGTACAGTTGCAGAGAGCTATTGACATCTACCCACGACTAATCGGATGAAAAAGTTACTCAAGGTTTTCTAACTCTAACCGTTCTCTCTAATTGAACAGGGCGAGATGCCCAGGAAAAGAAAAAGGAAAAAGACAATGGCGATTCATAAGGTTGTGATTGTGGTTGACGTCGAGGCTAATACGTATGATCAGGCAACGGAGCTTGCCGCGGAGTTTCTTGACTCGGCGAACATGGATTCCCCTGGCATCGATGATGCAACGGTTGAGCTGAACTTCGAGTACGATGGTACTGAATATCAGCAACGCGTGCTCTATCTTCCCAATGAGAATGATCCTGATTGCGTGGGTGGGCTGGAACGAGACCACGGCATGGGCGACGATGAGGATGACGACGAGACGGATAGTCTTGACCCTGACAAGCTTTCTCTCGAAGACCTCGCCTAAAAAAAAAAGTTGCACGGCACGCGAGCGGTGCTATAATGGCACCGTGTTCGAAAAAACCCCTACTGAAAGTGATTCACAATGAAGTCTAAAGATACGCTCCAAGGTCTCAACAAGCCCGCCGCAATGTTCGTCAAGCCCAAAGAGATCAGCCTTATCACGAAAAAAGTTCTGCACAATATCGCCGATAGCATCCACAATCCTGACACCGGTCACTACCTGAACCTCTGTGCAGGCACCCTTCAAAATGGCCCTGACCCTGTGTGCAAGACTCGCACCATGCACTGCGGACTTGGGGAGTTGTACTTCGTTGTCACGGGGCGTCAGCCTGAGGAAGATCATGTGTGTGAAGATGACGTGATCGATGAAGTTGTCGAGCGTTCCACGATTCACGAGTGTGAGGAAAAGTATAACAAGAAGATTGCGAAGGCGAAAGAAAAGATTAGGGCGCTTGATCTTCCCGAAGAATTGACCTACGATCTACTTGAAGAATTCGACAAACACGATTATAACAGTCAAGATGATAATGATGAGGATCAATTCCGAAACCTTCTTGACAGTATTCCCAATGAGAATGATATGGGTGAGGATGTGACGAAAGACTTCCGCGCACGTGCTAAGCGTGTGGCAGAGGTTTTGCGCAAGGCTGCTGACCTTCTGCCTCGTTGAATAGTTTCGATTACATTAGAATAGAGAATAAGGCATCGTTTACTGAACCCGTGTATGGCTACTCAACCTCCGGCTACATGCTGGGAATCCTCTCCCTAGATGGTAGACGTGGGTAAGTCCAATGTGAATCTCTCACCTAAGAGAGGTAAGTATATCGGTGTAGCGAAAGCGCCCTACATGGTAACATGCTGGGTTTGGTAATGCACCGATGAACAGTAAGTGGCACGGGCTTTGATGAATAGTATCACATAAGTCAATTGTTTTTATACTTGACACCGAAAGGTGTTAGGAGTGGGGTAATCTGCCTGACTAAATTACAGAGTCGCAATCTGTACTAAGTGCAGTGTCCTGCGCCGTGGGGATAATCACGGCACCAATTTTTTCTCCTGTTTGAGCGTTAGCGAAAACGGAGCGAAGCGACTAAAGTTTCCCAGCAAGCAACCGTTCTCTCTAGATAACGGAGCAAGAAAGACGAATGTTATCTACATCAATTCTCGTGCGTACTTCTGACAAGAAAGAGTTTCGTGTAGTCGTTCATAGTCATTGGTCTGACATTGAAGCCTGTGATGGCTCGGGTGAGACTGACCACGTGAAGTGGAGCGGCGAAGGACTGAACGAACCTGAACACTATGTGTCCCATAGCAAGGGACATGGATACGATGTGAAACCGCGATGACATTAGATGAAGCAAGAGAGAAAGGATTACTTGTAATCAAAATCTTACTCCCTCCGAGCTACTGGGTATGGGATGAAGAGTTACAATCTCAGCGAAGACACTTTGATATGCCAGAAAGTGTGACAGCATATTGTCAAGAATATGCTAACGCAACTGGTACGGAATGTGCCGATGTAGTTGATATGGTGCAGATGTTTTTTGTCAATCCTGGTGATGGTCAACTTTGCACCGAGGCTCTTGTCGTAATTCCAACAATCTCTTTGCATTAGGATAATAATAGTATGGAATTATATTCTGATATCCTACCTGGGGTGCGGGTACTGGTGTTTGACTATCGTCTATTCAAGTGTGATATTGAAACTCCTCTATCCCACACGATGCGCCCTGCTACGGTGGTGTGCCGATATGGTAGGGTTGATGAGTGGAATGGGATTCAGTATCCTGATCTGGTAGATGTTGTATTCGATCATAGGCCTGAACGAGTTTCATGCGGACACTTCACATATGGAGTGAAGGCGTTCAAAGATGCTTGAACATACAATCTACGCCATCATTGGAGGATTCTCCACATATCTGTTCCTGACCATTAGGTGGAGCCGTGTGGTTGAATTGTTCTGGGGTCCGCACGATTGCTTCGGATATGGTGGATATCGTATCGGTTGCCCACGTTGTAAAGAACGTAGGTCAAAAGGTAAGTGAAGATGGATCATTGTAATACAAATGGTTTGGTTGACGGAAACATTCCCGCTCGTGATCCTTGCCCGTTTCTGAGCGAGTGTCGGTTCAAGGTTGACGGATGCCCTGGCTCAACGCACGGATTGAAGGACGGACCATTCTCGTGCGGCGCAGCACGGCTTCTCTCTATGGTGCGCGGCTCGGATCAAGAAACGCCCGAAAAGAAAAACTAAAGGAAAAGTTGCCATGTCATTCGGTCAAGCTATACTCTTGTTCGTTGCGATTGCAGTAGCAATCTATCTGATTCAAAAGCCGTGGGAAGGAAGATACTTCAATGATTAGGTTTCTGTCATACGTTATCGTGTTTGGTCTCGGCATCTATTGTGGGGTGCACTGCTATGCTACATTGCAGCAGATGCATCTTCAAGTCGCCTCGGGTCAGACTTCGTTCCACCTTCCGTGACAAATGTTTACTAAGGGCAATAGAGTAATAGTTACCCCTTCACTACCTGCTGACCGACGATACAATCGGCTGGTGGATGGTGATGAGGGTGTTGTGGTGTATGCTGTTGGCGGAGATCCTTCATCGGTTGGGCGACGTGGTCTTATCGGTCTGGTGTTGTGGGATAAGGACTTTCGCTCCAATGTAAACTGGGGTATGGTTGATGTAATCAAATGATTGAATTGTACTGGCTTCTAATTATTATAGGGTTTGGATTACTACTAACCTACATAAGGCGTCCTAAGAATCCCCCTATACAACGTATACAAATACAACGAAGAAGATGATATGTATGGCCCATGGTAACTAATGTAGGAGAAGGTAATTTTTCTCCTCGTGGAATGGTTGGTATGAAAAGAGCACGATGCAAACGCAATGCCAAGAAAATAATGTTCAAGGTTTGACGACGCCTGCCGTTCTAGTATAATGAGAGGCAAGAGGATAACAATGAGACTTGGAACGCGTGTAGTTATTTTTGATGTGGATGGTAAGCCTACTGATATCACTGGTACTTTTCATGGCATTGGTCATGTACAGTCTGGGCATAGCGATGATATGAGGGAAGTTTATATCGTACTTCTTGACGGATATTGCCGAGGTTCTGTCAAGCCTGATAACGGTCCTGGCTACCGTAGCAAGTCTGATAACTACATTACGACGATTGTCACAGATCCTGCTAACATTCGGGAGATTCTATGAAGATCGGATCAAATGTGGTTGTGTTGAATCAACGGGGTGGTCAAACCGACATCGAGGGAATCATCCGTGGAACCGCGACAGTCATCAATGACAACGAACAATTGGTTCCGTTCTACGTTGTTGAGCTAGATAAGGACCATTGGTATTGCAAGGCGGTATGGGTGGTTGACGGGGTGGCTAACGGAATGATTCTCGTACATCAGAGCCGGTTGAGGGAATTTCAATGAACATCGGACAGCGTGTAAGTCTATTGGATTCACAAGGGGAACCGTCCCACATTACTGGGGATGTCCGTGGGTTGGGGGCAGTTGCTGACGTGCAGGGATATGTCGTGCTTCTCGATCGCGCGAGTCAAGACTACGTCAACACACACTCCAACAAGTCAAGCTACATCTCCATGGTTGTTGTGCCATGGGATCAACTTCAGGCAGTATAGGATAGGGTAAATAATAATGCAACCGTGTAATGAATGTGGAGCTGAGGCTGGGTTTCAGTGTGATCCGTCGTGCCCTATGTATGTTGATCCGCGACACGCTAAGCGCCAAGCAGACTATGACTCATACTATGCTGCAACCGTTATCAAGGTCATGGTACCGGTTACGGTTAGGTATCACATGCCCACTGATGTGGTGTATAGTTTTGATCCGCCCACCATTGATGATGTGGAAGAGGCTGTAAGAAAACACAAGGGCTAAAGTTTTTCCCTAAAGGTTTTTCGGCGCGAGCCGTTCTATATAGGCAAGAGGATGACGATGCAAACGACTAAAGCAAAGTATATGACGAGTGTTCTGGACCGACGCCAAGCTATGGCCCTCCTTCAATTTGAAGGGGAGGATAACCCACAAGAGACGATTGCGCTGCTCGATAGCGGCGCGGCTATCATTCTGCCGGATAGTGTGGGGCAACTGACTAAGGTGTGTGACAAGTTTCTCCTCACCAATCCCGATGAGTATGATGTTGTGCGTAAGATGTGGAAGTAACTCATGATGAAGCTTCGCAGTCGGTCAGACGTACAGTGGCACATAGCCACCGCTATCTATGATGGTGATGTGGTGGGATGTGAGCCTGGTAGGCATCCTGTATGTGGTATCGTGGTTATGTTCGACAATCATAGCGAAGCTCGAATCTTTGATTGTCGGGCTACAACACCCGAGCGAAAACTTGAATGGAGATTCATTACTCGTCATTCAGATCCTGAGGAGTATGATGAACTATGTAAACAGTGTCCATGCTCCATTGACATGGGTAAGGGTGTTGTGTGTGGAAAGCCGTATGGCCATACTGGTGGTCATGCAGCGGCGAAGGTGGCCAAATGAATTACAAAGTTCCGGGTAGAGCATATACAGACGAAGAGAAAGAGGCGGTGTGTGCCGCGATCCTTGCTGCATGGAAAGATGCTCCACACCAGCGGCTTGGGCAATTGATTGATAATGCCTTACGGTATGCTCACACCGATCCCCGTTGTACCCACAGTCTCTTCTATACGGAAGATGATAAGCTCGTGGAGCAGGTTGCAGAGTTTGTGGTGGATCATCCTACCATCTCTTCTAATGTAAATGAAGATGGAGAATGCACTACATGTGGGTTTTCTCACTCTGGTCTCTGCAATCCTGACGCATGATGTGGAAAGACATACAGATTAGCGTTGCGTTTCTTATGGCGATGGCGCTACTCATGCGCTATACTATCTATGTGATTACCCACATGCCGCTGCCCATCCATACGGATGCGGATGCAAGTGTGGATGAAACCGACATGCCGTTCCGATGAAAGGATAATGTAATGAAAAGAACAGTAACGATTACGATTGAAGTTGATGCAACCGAGTATCATGAAGCGGAGGATACCGCCAGTGGAACGATCGATCTGGTGATTGATATGTTGCGAGGCGATGCTGACCTACCCGCGGTCAGCACGATTGTGTGTGAGAATATCAGGCGGCATACGAGGGACCATCTTGAAAGTTGAACAGAGCTACGAGATTGCGAACATTCTCCTTACAGTAGAGACGGCAGAGTGTGGGTCTCACTTTGTGCTCGTCAAGCGGGGTGGTAAGTCATTGGTTATGATCTATCATGGGGATGACCTACGTGGTGCAACGAATCAATTCGGTATGCTACAGCACCTTATCCCCGCGCTGATTAGGAACTAAAAAAAGAATTCAAGTTCCCCGGCGACTAGCCGTTCTCTACTTGTGAAGGATGAATCAAAATGAAGACGATTGAAGAAAAGTTGACGGCGGTGTTGGCGGCACGGGGCGAGGCATATCGCCAGAATCTTGCGCGAGCCAAAGAGTTTGCGATTGAGATGAAGGGGCGTGGAGTCAATCTCGAGCAAGTGATCGCTCCCTTGAATAAGGTGGAGGCCTAACTACTATGGCACTTGTAATTACGATCAGTGGTACTGCTAGCGAGATCATCGAATACGGTAAGGCTTTGGAACGAGGTATGCGTCCTAAGCGCAATAGTGCGAAGAAAGCTCAACTCAAAGTTGAGAACGAATACCTGCGATGCATTGTGATGCAGAGCGTTCTCAGTGCAATCAAAGAGTGTCGCAGTAATAATAAATCCGAAGTAACCGGCACCTTGAAGGGTGCTAAGGATTACATTGAGGCCTTGATTGTTAGGGCTGTGGCGGATGGTAGGTTGGTGTATGAGAAGCGCGGAGAGTTCCCTGTTAGTTCCACCTACAACTACGGTCCTAGTTTCAAGCCATGAGCGACGATACCTTCAAGGACACACGTTCGGTTGCAGTGGAGGCACTCAACTCCATTATCTCTAACGCTGAAGACCTTTTCATACAGGTAGTTGCCAGTCGTAAGGCACACCCCTACACCATCTCAGCTCTCCGGTTTGAGCTAGACAACATCAAAAAGAATGCTAAAGCAGCGATTGCCGCGCTCGACGCGACGGAAGAAGTGATCCCATGAGCGACATGTTTGATGCTAAGGAAGCCTGGACCACTAACGCTGCCAAATTGGATCGTAAGCTACATGCGGCATTGAAGCCTATTCTGCAAGAGTATGCTGATAAAGGGTTCAGTGTGCGGGATATCGCACACGTCATGATGCATGTGGTTTTCGGTATTGAGTGTGAGACGATCGTCCTTCGCAGGATGGAAGCGCGCAAACATAAGGAAGTCAAATGAAAAGTCTGTTTCGTGAGAATCACACCTACACTGAAGATGCAGGTGCCGTAGAGGATATGATTAGTAGCCAGGTGAATGAAACCTTCCGTACGTTCATTGAACTTGGTTACAGTCCGCGTGAAATCTCACACGTGATGCAATCACTTATTGGTGTGATGGAGAGCGAACAAGTTCTCAATATGCGCCTTGTAAAGAAAGAAACTCCATGAGTAAGTATGTAGCTAAGAGTGCGATGCAGGATGATGAGTCCTACACTACCGAAGGCAACAACATTGCTTACGATGTAGAACAAGCGCTACAACCTATTTTCGACACCTACACCTCAGATGGTATCAGTGTCCGGGATATCTCGCACATTGTGATTCAAAAGGTTACTGCGATTGAAAACCGCGTCATCTTGCGACAACGGCGATATGCTGAGACGCAGAAGCCGGTTCCCGACTTCGCAATGATCAAGGGGTTTTTGATTACATGGGGTTTGGGTCTGAATGATAGTGAACAGTTTCTATCTATTACCTCCCCAACGATCTCTTATCCCACAGTGTATGATAAAATGCTGGAGGCAGCCCTTGATGTGGGCGGACTGATCATGAGTAAGTTCATCTCATCTATTACTCACAGTAGTGGCACAAAGGCATATCTCCTCCCATCTCCTTCTTGGGATAGGATTGAGGATGAATGGAATATCTTCAAGGAAGAAAAAAGTTATCTCGCGGGCTAAAGGTTCTTGGCGCCCTGCCGTTCTCTCTATGTGAAGACGATGACTCCCATATCGCGGATTAGACTCCGCACCGTAAAGGATACTAGCGTGGAATACCGAATGACTGCGGAACATAGTGAGACTGGCGAATACAAGACGATTACGTGTGGCTCGATTGGAGACGCAATGGGCAAGGCTTCCGAGCTTCGCTCCAAAGGTTGGACCGTCACCTTCGATAAAGAAGCTGAGGACAAGCACGACAGCTACCAGCCGAAACCTGAGCGCGTGTCGCATCCTTCCCCTGCAAAACGTTTCGTCGCACAGTGAAAGACATTCTCGGCATTAGGCCCTTCCACAAGGGTTGGGCCCGTATGTGGGGAGAACTATACAAGCGGTACCCGCCCGGACTGAATCGTGGGGGCGAGTGGTTGTATATCTGTAGCACGGAAAGTGATCACCAATTCCGTAATAATGATCTAGTTCATGGCACCTTGCGCCACGGTAGGAAGTATGAATTCATTCCCATCGAACCTGGGGACTCCGAAGAGATTCCCTTATCAGCTCACACATGAATACATTCATAGCGATCATTAGGTGTGTTGGATTCTGGATTAGTTTGATCCTTATGATGGCTCTTTGCTTCTTCCCTGGCTATTATTACGGGTCTATATGGGGAATGGTTGGGACTATGGTTTCACCATTGCCTATATTCATAGCCTTCGTCATTGATGACGCAATCATTTGGTTTAGAAGGAAACGTAAGGTACGTCTTGCAAAACTTACAGTTGCCCCTATTATTGAACCGAAAACGGTTATAATGATGATTGGGGGCGATCCATATCGCAGCATGCCATTCACTGTGGTTTCTCAAATTACACGTAAAAAAGATACATGGTGGATGATGTGGGTATTTATACCTACACTGTTCGTAGTATATCTACTAGTCTTGACTGTTGTGTCCTGGAGACTTTGAGGGAGTTGAAAGATGATATTTCACAATAATATACAGCTAACTAAGTTGGCGGGTGAGCTTGACGAATTGCAACGCGTCGAGAATAATGGCCAAGGTATCGAACGTGTACGATACATTACGCTAAAAATGCGACAAGGTAATCAGGAGATAGCTGAGCTTACATTCAGGAATGAAGCTGACAAGATACGACAGTATCCTGCGGTATATGATAGGTTGGTAGAGATCTTTCCAAACTGAATACTTTGGCATACAATGAGTGAGGTTTGTATGCCAGATCAAACGACGATTAGTTTTGCAGAGGCGTTGCTCGATGCCGCTCTATCTATCATTGAAGACTTGAAACTACGCCAGTGGGGCTATAGCGAGGCAGCAAGAGCCATATTGCTACCGCTGGCGAAAGAACGAACCGACAGAGATGGGCTTTTCTCAGATCCTTTCGCCCTAGCCAAACATATTGAATTGAACTACAAAGAAATAGAAAGTAAGTAAATGAAACAGATTCTGATTATGTACGTGTGTTTCGTAGCGTTGGTATCATTTGTCGGCGTCATCATTACAATTTACGTCGGTAAGTAAATGACGTACGTCAGATTTGAAACGATTCGCCAGCGTGCCAATGAGCTTGTCAAGCAAAACTCTCCCGACGAGAGAACCCTTTTGGCAAAGTATATCCTTGAATTGATTGCAGATTTGCCGGCTGAATTCTACTTGAGACTGAAGAAGTAACATGATCCCTACAAACCCCTACACAAACCGACAACCCATCAACTTCGCCACCTTGCCCCGTGAAGTTGCCACGGTACTTGCCGCTATGACACACCTTCCTACAGAGGTTGTGGAATGGGCGCAGATACCCAACAATTATGACAAGCTAATCTACACTGCGCAAAAGCTCATCGATGCCAAGCATATGGCAGAGCATCCGCGTCTCTTCGCATCTTTCATTGCATATGCTTACGAAAAATTCGGAAGCGCTAAAGGTCTCAGCTAACGAGCCGTTCTCCCTTGATACGAGGGCAACATGATCGACAATTCTAAATGGATTGGTTCTCCGGCGCATGATGTGGTAATGGAACGATACTTCCCTGATGATCTGATCAACGTCCAGTTTGATGTGGAAGGTATGCGAGTCAAGGATAACCGTCTTACCTTAGGTATGCGTGCGGGCCCCAGTCGGTGTCTCACCAATCTCATTCATGAGATGTGTCATCTTGTGGAGATTGATGACGCACGTATCCTTTCATCGGGGTGGGGTCTTACTACTCCTACCCAATATATCCCTGGGCGATACAGTCACAACGCCCCTATCCCAGTAACCTGGCAACCTATCAAGCGTGAGGTGCGGGTGATTGCCATGCAGTGGCAACTTGAAACTTCCATTGGGGTTGGCCTTACTAAGCGTGAGGCATTGGCGGCAATGGAATACATGCCTGACTGGTGTAATGTTCCTGACGGAAGGCCAGACAACTATGACGAAATGGAATGGCAGGAGCGAGATGTAATCCGTCCTACGTTCGATGAGACGCGGTTTGCTCACCTTGAAGCCTACATGAACGAGTGTATTGCGGGGAAGTGGACGCTTACATTCTTCAATGATGAATGGAAACGTAAGACCGAATTGCTCCGCGCCGCTCAAGTTATCGCAGCATAGTCCGTTCTCTGTATATGAAAGGCAGAACAATGAATAACCTGGCAGACAATATCGCGAACTACGAAGGCATGGATCAGGAAGCACTCGAGACCCACAATGTAATGGATCGTCAGTATATTACTTGGGTTAGCAGGGATAGTGGGACACTGGGCACTAGTATCATCTTTAGTGGTTCTGAAGGTGAGTGTCTATACTACATGAGCACGTTGGTTGACCCTGGTTCAGTTCGATATTACATTCAACCGATTGCGTAGCTAGTGCATTACACAGTAACACAAGTAGGATTTTTTTGTTTCGTTGCGGGATTGCTTACTGGCATTGTCGCGATGCTTGTGGCAAACTTTCTCGACGGTGACCTAGATAAAAGGAATGATGACAATGAGTGATTCAGAATTTCAGGTGGGTGAGGTTGTTCGGTATAGTACGTTGCGTGTCAGCAAGGAAACGCTGATGCTGTTGTCGGACGAAGGATTCGTTGATGCTGACGAAGCGCTCAAACAGTTCTATGAACTTACATGGGAGCAGGATCCCAAGGATCCCAGCATTGTTGCTGGCGTCTACTACAATGCCCACGTTGACATGTTTCATCCTACGTTGCTTCTCGATGAGGCAGCGGCTTTGCAATTCGCCTAAAAAGTTCTCAAGTTTCTAACTAACTAACCGTTCTCTCTAAGTACAACGGAGCAATGCTCCAATAAAAAGGACACGTTACATTGGCTAATCGAGTGTGCAGTATTTGTGATGGTGAGGGCGTCATTGAGGTTCGTGGTAAGAATGGTGTGGAGGAGCGTGAGTGCCGGTGTGTTGTTCGCACGGCAAAGGCGAAGCTCACGAGGGTTGGGGTGGAGGTCCGCAATTCGGGCTTGACAGCTCCCGTTTCTTTCAACTTCGATGATGATCGAAAGCGTGCGGGACGATGAGACTCTCCCACACGACACTCACCATCCTTGCTGATGGCGGAGATCAGCGAGCGATTGCTGCCAAGAAAACTTGGCTTGCGCGTTCGGTTCTTCGCGGGTTGCTTGGGAAAGATTCCAACGTCACTGGATCGGTTGGTATCTATGCTGAGCTTGACGAAGTGAGCGGAGTCATTACTATCCGTGAAGAGAAGAAGGGGTATGTGTGATGGACGGTAGCATATTGGATCCCAACCTAGATGATGAAGTCAGTGAGCGGCTTCATAACTACCATAGCAGATATGAGAGCGACGCCCCTACAGCAGTCAAGCCTGGCTATCCCCCTAGCACCTTTACCTCACATGGTATCATGAAGTCGGATGCTATCTTGGCCAGTATTCTTCGTGACCTCAAAAAGCCTGAGGTTGTTATGATTCCCCCTCCGAATACAATTGGGCGAACACTTGGTAGGATGACGATTGAGTTTGTAAAGGTGAAACCTATGTTTACTTCCAAACAGATGTATGTGTGTATGGGTGCGTTGATGGCACTGTTTTTTGGGCTTGGGATGCTCGCGGAGCAACACCTACATTACCTATATCGTTGATGGCTACAGATCCACATAGCGGTTGTCCTCGGTGCAGTATCCCTTACAAGAAGGCGAACCTTCCTAATCTAGTATGTCCAAACTGTAATTTTCTCAAGATACTTGATACGACATCGCGCCAAAAGTATCAAATGAAATTTTGGACAGGTGCGATATTGTACACGGTATCATGGTATCGTGCGGAGAGAGATTTTAGTTTTTTGACTGTTGACGAACTAGATCGAATTGATATACTACAACCTCCGCAACGTATTGGACTTGATCATTGGTTACCATTTGATGTTACATTGGAGCAGTTGAAACTATACCTAACCTTCTCATGATAGATCCACACACTCACTGCCCGCGATGTAATACTCTATATGTAGAGGAGACTTTTGTCTACAAGTGTCCCATGAGTGATTGTGGGCTTGGGTTTCTTCACCGTTTCGAAGGGGGCACAAAATTCCTTGTGTCACTATGGCGTGACAATACGGAGTATGCTATTCACTGGCGGTACGATAATACCACCGCTATAAATATCCATATGTGGCGAGATAATGTGGGTAGCACTCGAATGCTGGATCCAATTGATCACTGGCTACCATTTGATATCACACTGGATACATTGAAGGTGTATCTGACATTCTCATGATAGATCCCTACACTCATTGCCCAAGATGCGACATTAGGTACTCGAGGGGGACGAAGGCGTCAAGCGTCTACAAACACTTGTGTTGTTTGACGTGTGGGTTCAAGAAGTTTATTGATCCACTGATGACGAAGCAGAAGTATCAGATAGTAATCATGTCAAGCGATAATGCCACATATCGTGTAACATGGAAGGTAGATTTTGGCAACGATGATGAGTACACGCTAGTTAGCAAGAATGTAATGTATCCAATCGTGATTGACTACTGGGTGCCATTTGACATTACATTGGATACATTGAACCTGTATCTTACATTCTCATGACCGATCCACGCACCCATTGACTCGGCGCTTTTAGATGTTATAATGGGTGTAGAACGAAACAAAAACACTCATGATTGACCCTGAGACACATTGCCCACGTTGTGATATCATGTATGATCTTCGCCCAGATGACGATCACATGTATTGCGTTATGTGTAAGTTTCGGCATTATCTTACTGCGGTAGGATATATGTGTAAATACGAGCTTACTATGATAGATGTGGACATGTTGTATATGATTGGGTGGTGGCGTGATGGCAGCACACATATCGGTATCAACCGTATAGGTGGCGGAGGTGGTCAGCATCTTACATTTGATCACTGGTTGTTGTTTGATATTACAGTGGAGCAGTTGAAAGTATATATGGCGTTCTCATGATAGATCCTTACAAGCGGTGTCCACGATGTGATGTTGAATACATTAGTGGCGACAGGAACATAGATACTTACTATCATGTAGTTTGTGGTGTATGTTCGCTGCGTTGTTATAGGGATACTTCCACACACCTAAAATTTCAGATAGGGTTTTGTGGGCGTGATGATGACAAGTTGTATTTGATATCATGGTTAGATGATGGGAGCAGTGCTGTGTGTATCGATCCTATCTGTGGTGGTATGGGGGATACTATGTTTTTTAGGTTTGACCATTGGATCCCTTTTGATATTGATATTGAGGGTGATGCGGGTGCGGGTGTGCTTAGGATGTGGCTGACGTTTCAATAAAGACGTTGACTGCGGTAGCTGTTCTGATATACTGATTGCGTTCTAAAACTCTATCTAAGAAAGTTCTATGAAAATGAAAAACTCTTTTTGGTCTCTATGTGCGATTGCGATGGTTGCTTGTGGTGGGGCTGGCGAAGCTGGACCTAAGGGCGATCCTGGTGTTCAAGGACCCACGGGCCCTCAGGGTGACCCTGGCCTCAATGGTGAGGCGGGCGTTCCAGGTCTTCAAGGTCCGCAAGGCGTTGAGGGTCCTGCGGGTGAAGCTGGCGCTACTGGACCCCAAGGCATTCAAGGTGTCGCTGGTCCGCAAGGTATTCAGGGGGCTGTAGGCGAGGCAGGGGCGCAGGGACCTATGGGTAATCCTGGGGTTGATGGTAGTCAGATTACGGCAAGTATCGGATGTTCTGGCGTACTGCAAGATACCGCCGGGTATTCGTTTTCTTACGATGTGGACCAATTCGAGAACGGTAATGTTTTTGTTTCGGGTGTGGTCTACAATGGTGCAGTCAGCGGTTCGTTCTCCAATTATTATGCCCCTACTCAAGGCGGGTATCTGACAGCCCCAATCGTTATTGATCTTGACTCCTATGCGCCCGCTGATAGTGGATGGTGGCAGTTGTCGTTGGATCGGTCCACTCTGATCGTTAGTATTGTATATAACGATGCTGACATTGATGGTGGGTCATTGTCATGGACTATGCTTCCGTCTCAGTGCATTGTGAATAATTACGTGGATGCGAACTAAAGGTTTGCCGAGGGTAGCCGTTCTCCATTGGTACGGAAGACAACGACGAAACGGAAGAAGGAATATGTAATATGAATAGATACATTCACATCCTGTGTGGATTGATGATGGTTGGCTGTGTAGAACGTGTGAGCATCAATGACGCTGTAAGTCAGGCAAAACAAGAGCCTGAATATGCAGTTGGGCTTGCTGAGATTATGGAGCTATCTCCTACCGTTTACGCATCCAATATCCTTACCACATTCTACAATGTAGGATATTTATCTGGTAAAGGCGATTGTGATAATGGTAGTCCGCGTGGGCCTTACTTTGGTAAGGGACTAGCACTTGCTAATAAAAAAGGTGCGGAGACTGGCGATAGTATCATTGTACTATTGGTCACAACTACATTCCAACGTGGGTATCAGCAGGGTTATAAGCACCAGCAGAATGAACTTGCGTCACATGCCATGACATGTGGATGGCACCGGGGACAATAAAAAACGCTAAAGGTTCCCCCTCCGCTGCCGTTCCCTACTAATGAACAGGGCGATGCCCTCAAACAAAAAGGTTGAATATCAAAATGGGTAAGTGGTTGTTGGCGTTGGCTTTCGCAACGGTTATCACGGGTCTCTGCATCGCGTTTCTTCCGACATCGATTGTGCACTTCAGCTTCCCTCTCTTCGGGATACAAATGTACCTTATGAACTTCGTGTTCTTCGGCGCCTTTTTCACTGGACATAGTCTCGCCACCAAGTAAACTACAATGGCTAAACCGTGGGTATTCGTTGGTGAAGGTAGACACCGCAGAGTGTTTCGTCGCAACAATGTTGTAATCAAAATCCCCCTCAATGAAGAGGGGATAGATGCGAATCGTAGAGAAGCCTACATCTATACTTGCCGTGACTCCTCCGGTTACAGCTATTGTAAGTACGCTAAGTGTCGCCTCATCAAAGATACCGACATCCTAATGATGGAGTGGGCACACTATCCGCGAGAAGGTATTACGGATGAACGTGGATACATTCCATACAAGGACATGCCAGATTGGGCATGGCGCGTGGATCTCTTCCAGGTAGGATATAATCGTAAAGGTAAGGCTGTCACGTACGATTACGGTGGATAAAAAAACTTGCATCGATTCTAAACTCTGATAAACTATAAACTCTCTAAAACAAAAGGATACTACAATGTCACTTCGTAAAGTGAAGCGCTCGGATCTCGTGGGTAAGACGGTCAAGTCGTTCAATCATAGCGGGGTAAATGTTCTCAAGCTTACCTTTACTGATGGCACCAAACTTGAATTGTGGGCGGATGACGCCGTCTCGTCTCAGTACGGCTCTATCCCTGGCATCTTCGTGGATGAGCCTGCGAAGAAAACGGTTGCAAAGAAGACCAAGAAGAGCTAATCTAACCTCTCCCAAACAATAAGGTCCAACAATGGAAATCACACTCAAAGTCAAGAGAGCCGTCGTCCTCCTCACTCATTCAACGGATCAAGTCTCCCTTGAATTGGAGGACACTCCCACCACCTTCCCCATTATGCAATACACTCCATTCGTTCGGATTGACGTGCAAGCTGGCTATGGTGCCGAGTGGTGTCGTACCGTCTTGGGGCTCGAGTCAGAAGTAATCAACACCGTTTCAAAACGTAAGATCTAAAAGGATAACTACAATGGCTGATAATGTTGATACGGTTGTGGGTGACACTGAGAACAAGCGTGGTAAGCGCAAGCCAGTGTCGGCTGAGGATATTCGTACCGCCGCACAAGATGCGATGCGAAAGCTTACCGACATTCAAGCTGCCCTGACTAAGGCAATCGAATCTCTCCGAGGTACCGTCATCCATGCCAAGGATGCGAACTTTTCGGTGCGAGATGACCTTACCGCTCTTATCAAAGAGCTTGATGACACCAATGTCAAACAAGTCGTTACCGAGGTTCAGAAGGTTGTCAAGGCCCGTTTGATTGCGCGAGCCTCGGAGTAATACAATGAGTGAGTTTGCAAGTAGACGTCAGATTCTGAATGCGTGCCGAGCCTATGGTAAGCTAACCCCCACTAAGGTTCGTTTCACCATCGATGGTACCCTGGGGCCCCTGGTCATCCTAGCATGCGTGCTGATGGTGCTGTATCCCGCCATGGTGAACTAAATGACACCGCAGCAGGCAAACGCCCTAGCAGAGTTTGAGATGGTGAAGGCAGACGCCGCACATGCATACAAAGAGCGTAAGAATATTCTCGTGGCGAAGATTGTAAACGAGAACGGTAAGTGGAAGATTGTTCTTCCCTATTACGCTGATCAACAGACTTGAGGGATAAACGCGGCGTTATCTCTTGGAGGATAATGTGTCATGACTACCGATAAGGAACTGAATAAGCTCAAAAAGATTGCCTATGCCTACAGAATCGGTATAAGGTTTACAGCTGAGCCACGCTACGTAAACACCAATAAGAAACACTCTATTCATAAGTCATACATTGAAATGGATCTGCGTATCCATGACCTTATCTTTCAGCCGCAATCAGGCCATAGAGCGCTTTCTAACCGCGTGGCTAGGCACGTAGCACACGAGCTTGGGCACTTCCTTGTAGCGCCAGGAGGGCGCCGCTATCGTAAAGACTTCGGTATCCCTGAGGTCAAACGTTCTCGCGCCTCGGGAGAGAGATGGGAACTAGATGAATACAAAGCTCAGCTTGTGGATAATTATATTCTGCGGCTGTGTGGGTTTGAGAAGCGCTTTAGACTACCAAAGAATCCTCTTTGGAGAGAGTGTAAGAAGAGAAACTATATTGCACTTCAGGCTAAGGAATGGTGGGATACTAAGGGTAAATTTCTGATAGAGAAAGAATTAGCTTTCGTCTGATTCATAAGAAATCGGAGCGAAGCGACTTATGGCTCCCTAAAAAAAGGGAGCCTACACTAAAGGTTTCCCGCTCCGAACCGTTCCCTATCAGTACGATGAAGACGACAAAGAAAAACAAAACGCCGCGAAACGAAACCGCCATGGTAATGATCCTTTCGGGCAAAGGGCGCAAACAGATCTTCCGTGCCAAGCAGGACCGCCGCAAGAATGACGCGCGAAACTCTTGGCAAAAAGATAACGGTGTGTAATAATGATCTCTCTCAAGGCGCAAACGGAAACGGTGGAAGGTAAGACGATGCATGTGATTATGGCAAATAGTAAGTGCGACGAACCGGGATGCAAGAGTTCGTGCGTAGTGAAACTCTCCACCCAGGCAACGGGTAGCGGCGTTGTGTGGCAAGTTGAGTCCGCACCCGAGGGCTGGATTGTCTCGATGCGTCATAGCACCTGCCCAATCTGTGCAAAGAAGAATGAGATCGTTCTCGTCTTTGATGATGCGGTCAAACCGGAAGACGCTGCTGACCCTGCCAAGGTTGAGCTTCTTATCGATCTCCAGAATAAGATTGCAAAGCTCAAAGCAGCAAAGGCGCGACAGATTAGTATTATTCCTTCTCCAGTAGAAGATATGTTTGCGCCAAGCCTATCTCAGCTCGATACGCCATTCCCCCACATGCAAAGTCACCCCTAATGAACCTCCTATCATTCCTATCAGTTGCCGCTTTCCTTGGTATCATCGGGGGAACTAACTTCCCTCAAACATCCTACGATGATAACAAATGTAGTTGTCCTGCTCATGTGGGTCCGACGGGTAGTGAATGGATCGGTTCCTGTTCCGCGCAATGCCCGACAGATATGGCCCCTACGTGCGTTTGCGAGAAGGCAAAGAATTCCTGTACATGTGAGAAAAAGTAATGGATACTATGTATATTTTTATCATTGTATTAGCTAGCGCCGTAGCCTACATTGCCGCGGGTTCATTCGTGTGTCAGTATATGATTGCACGATGGGAACTGCTCGATAAGTACGATGATGACTATCCATTTTTCAAGTTCGCGATTTCATTGGGACTACCGATTACAATCTTTATCTTGATTGCTTATTGGGTTGGCGATCGTGCTACGGCAGCATCGGAGCTTCATTCCAGGAAAAATGATCTCGCCGTGCAAAAAGAAAAGAATGCGCTAATCAAATTCCGCATTCAAGAAAAAGAATTGCTTGCTGCTGAACAAGATCTTGATATCGAATTGAGCCGTAAAAAAGTTTAGAGAGGATCAGCTATGACGTTCGCATTGGAATTGATTGTTGCAATTATAGCCTACCTCTCCGTGGGCGCGTGCATATGTGAGTTCATTAGTCGCGGTGTGTGGGATGGCGTTGATTTCGCATTGGGAACAATGTTTTTCCCTCTTGTGCTCATGGTCATTTTACTAAAAAATATCCTACACTATCCTCGACTACTTGGATCCTTTATTGCTGATGAGATCGAGGATTGGAAAAATAGTCGCATTGTGAACCGACAACGTCTTCGTCGACAACTTGAACGCATCGAATCGGAGATGGCCCGCGAACGTCGTGAAGAGCAAAAAGACGCCGAAGAAGATGTTGAAGAATTACTTAGGAACAATCATACACACATGAGGGCGTAAGCATATGGCGACAGTTACTACTCGCACATCTAAGCCGAAGTACGTTATCACTCTTACAGAGAAAGAAGCGCTAGGCCTCCTTCAATTGCTTGACTACGGGGTGGTCCGTGCTACCATAGAGAAGCTCTCGCTGGATTCTTTGACCCATTCACTTGCCGGAGAACTTACGGCAGACAAGGCGCACTTTGCCGCATACGCAAGGTTAGAGAACCAATAAAGGAATACATGGCCATCTTACTAATTATCATTGGTGTACTCATATACCTATTCGGTGTGTTCTATACCGCTGGGTTTGTGTATGGATATCTCCTAAAGTATAAGCAATCCATTTTCCTACCATCATGGATGACATGCTACTTCTGGGGAATCTTTTTCCCTGCATTCTACGCCATCCTTTTTGTGGATTGGGTCTGCTGGAATATCAAACACACAGGCGGGATTGTAATCTCTAAGCTTCTAAACACGGGTAAGGAGCACGGCAAGAAGGTAAGTGGAGAATGATGTACCACACTCTGGCACTAACGATCTATTGGACCATGGGTATCATTGCCTACCTGGCTGGCGCATCCTATACGATTGGACTTTACAGTTCCCCTAAAATTGGCCCCACGTTCCCGAGTGTAGTCTTCGGATTACTATTCCCTATCTCCCTACCCTTCCTCGCCTTTATATTGGGATTTGTGTACGCGACAGAACTCATGTTCAAGTATGTGCCCATTGTATGGCAACTCATATTTGGTAATCTTTATCGGGCGGGCCTCTACGCAGCAGGAAAGGGTAAGCCACATGACTCGTGAACTGGATACATACGATTACTTTAGGACACAACCGCCGCTCTCAGAAGTCCAGGTGAAGCCTGGGGTGCGTGTGATGTACAGGTTCGCTCACCTTGATCGTCTGGGCAAGATTGCCAAAATTGTAGCTAAAGACAGTCCATACATCTATGTCGAGTGGGAGGATGGCTCCACCAAGGACTGTATCTGGCTGCGTGCCGACAGTTTCACTCTAGTGCCAGATAATGTGGTTGTCAAGTCCACAAATTCCATAGTAGCTGTAAATGATTACACTTGCCCACACTGTAAGAATGATAGGTGTTCGCGCAGTGAGCGAACGTGTTGGAAGTGTGGGGGTGTGCTATGAAGGTGGGCGATCTAGTTACGCACCAGCATAATGCGGATGTAATCTACGAGGTTATGGGAATCGATACCCTCAAGGGCGAGGATGTAATCAAGATTCGCCTATGTACGTATCCATATCCTAATACCAGTTTTTGGATTACCACCAAGGGTTGGAGTCTAAGGAATTCGGTGTCATGATTGCAATTCTTGGCTACATTGCGATGGTGTGTTTGATTACTTCTTTCATACCACAGGTAATCAAATCGATCAAAGATGGTCACAGCAATGGAGTTTCATTGGGGTTCATTATATTGGCCCTAGTGGGTTTCGTATTGATGTGGCTCTACATCTACTTGACAACGCTAATTATTCCTGTACTATTGAACTACGGATTCAATTCAGCAATGGTTTTAGTTGTACTGTATTACAAACTCTTTCCACGTAAGGTAGTGTGATGGCAATTTTTACTTTGACGTTCAAGACTTCTGATGTCCTCGATCAGATTGCGGAGGATATGGTAATCGAAACTCTTCCTTTGGAAGAGAGTGAAGCACTGAGTAATGAGCTTCATGACATGAAAGAGTTTGCCCGCAAGTTTGTTCGATACGATGAAATGCTGACAGTGGAGTTTGATATGGAGAACGGGACCGCGACGGTGCGCCCTGTTACGCGTCGCTAATTATCTCCTAAAGGTTTAGGAGCGGACGCCGTTCTATATTGATAAGGAGATACGGAATGCAAAAAGTTTTATGGATGTCAACGAATCGTAGTTCCATTCGAGATGAATGTAATGGCTGGGGATACAATGATGGCAACGCTGTGCGTGATGCCTTTGTTGACCGCCTTGGCACAAAGTATGAATACGCGTACATGAATGATATTCCAGTTGGGCTGGTTAGGAGTTGGTCTCCTTCTTCAGGTCAGCCGCCGCGTTCATATCCCACAGTTCTCCATGCACTCGCTGATGGCTGGAAACTACTCGCCCCTCCTACCAAATATAAGGAAGGTTCTGTCATTCAATATGAGTGGTGGCTGGTGAAAGACTAATATGGATCTCAAAGACTATCATTACTCACGACTCAAGCATATGCGCGATGGTTTCGGCGTGTATGGTTGGGAGGAGTGCGACGACACACTTCAGGACTTAGAAGAGCTTGGCTACGTGCATGGTAGTTGGTTTGGTTCGCTTGACATGGAACCTCGCCCTGTGTGGCAGATTACAAGGGCAGGTGAGAAAGCTCTGAATGACCACACCGGATGCAATGTGGATGTTTGTCGCAGTGAATCCCCACACAAATGTACGGTTGGTACACAGTTCTGCATTACGGAGCATACATGAAAGTTCATATCAGCGCAGGTGAGTTGTATCCCTACTACCGCGTCACTACCACACTAAACAAAACCGAACATGTATTCGATGTGGATGATGCCTTGCTTGAACGCTTCAAAGCTGCTAAGAAAGAGTTGAATAAAGTTCAAGAAGAGATTAGGCGAGTCCTATCTCAAGCGGATCAATTGGATAAGATCTAAAGGGAATACAATGAAAGAGTCTACATCGGCACATGGGGATTGTCATTGCGGAGTCCCACATGACCCACCTTCTGGCAATGAAGTTATTGTTGCTGGTAAAAAGCCCTTGAACGAAGCGCAAAAGATGATACTATTGGCTGAGGCAATCGCCCCTGGCATTGTTAGTTCTCTGCTCGGGAAACCCCGCAAGCCAAAGAAGTGTGGGAAATGTAATGAAGAGTATTACAACCGCGGTGCCGTCTGCGCTAAGTGTCACAGTGAAGGTAAAAAGTAACGGCTATCAATAATTTTCCATTTTGATATGAAAACAGCTCAAATGAATAAACGTCACAATGATCCCGCTCCGGTCAAGGGAGACCACCTTTACGAGGTTGTATGTGGTTTACCTGGGGGCGGGACGAAACGCTCTGGACCCATGTCGGTTGAAGAAGCTGGTAAGTATTACCACGCCGCACATGTGGCAAACCGTATGCACATCGACACCAACGAAGGTGTGCCAATGTATACAAACATAATGCTGCAACCTGTAAATCAATACTAAGAAAGAGAAGTAAGGTAATATGATGACTGATAACGGTGCGATGCGCAAGCGCGATCTAATTTGGCTTGCCTATTTTGCGGTCAGTGCTATGCTGTTTGGTAAGGTGTGAGATGACCATTGAAATTGATAAAGACGATACCTCTACTGTGTCCAGCATTACCGTGAGTAATGGCTCGGTGCACATTGTTGCCCGTGGCAATTCTGAGATTGGAAAGGTCCATGTAGGTTCTGCTGAGCTTGCTAAGTCCAAAGGTAAGACAATCACCGCTAGCTCGGGGGATGAACTACATGTGGCATTCAAGGCGCTAGGGGATGCTATTGTAGACAAGCATGTTGACAGTGTGTTTGGCGCGGGATATAAGCTACTTCTCTTTGTGTATAGTTTGATTGTGGTAGGTGTTATCGTTGCGTGGGCTATGTATCTGATCCCATGAACATTCGATGATTGAAGAATTACAATCACCTGATTACAGATGTCCCCGGTGTGGTGAAGCCCTCGGAGGAACCGATTCGGAAATCCTAAGTTGGAACGTAAGATGCCACAAATGTCAGATGTTCTATCGATGTGCAAGCAATCGTGGTGAGTACTACGAGCTTATGATTATAAATCCTCCACGTGATGTGGATGATACCGCAGATGGTGGCGAACAAGCTATTCTACTAAGGTGGTATCTCAGGGATGGTATTGCATATGTAGGTACTAGGTTTCAACATAAGCGCCGTACTGCGATGGATGTGGGGTGGCCACCTTTCAATATAGACATCGATTCTGTAAAGATTTGGATTACATTTAGTTAGGATATGGTAAAGATAGATTGCGTTCGTTGCCTCACCAAACTTACCCGCTACCCAAATACCTTTGTAATCAAATGTGATCTGTGTGGCATGACTCATTTTCTTTCGAGTGGCAATGGGGCGCAGTATAGATTACGTATCGATAATAATAATATACTGTTCTGGGATCCCCATCATAAGACTTGTAAGTTTGGTACGATTGGTCAATTTCACTACGCTCGCCATACCTTGACTGATGTGGGATGGCAGCCCTTTGATATTCCCATTGACACCGCCAAGATTTGGATTACATTTAGTTGAACGAAGAAGGTGTATATGGATCACAATAACCCCGATGTATGTAAGTTCTGTTGTGCTGACTCACGCGCTGAGCCTATCTCAGGTCCCTGCCGTAAATGTAGGGAAAGTAAAGACCGACACACCATTGCAAGTATGGTGATTGTCATTGTTGTTGGGGTGAGTGCGATATTGTTTATCATGAGCATTTTCCACAAATGATTCACTGCATTGAAGGGATCGTTGCAAACATAGGCATCGGTTTCACATCGGGGTTGATACTGTATATCCTGCATAGGATTCATGAAAAGGTAATGAAATGACAAACGATAAAATGAAAGGTATCCTTGGGTGGGTCACTACTTCGAATGGAGTATCACACACTCAACCACAACAGCAGCAATATGCTCCATCAGGCTTACCCTTGATCAAGATCGGCGCCACTGTGCGTTACAAGAACGTGAAGAACGATGCTGTAGGGACTGTTCGCCCGTTCCCCGAGGGTTGGGCCCATACGTATGAAGAAGTAGCAGTTGAGTGGAACTTCAATAAGTTCCGCATCACTGTGGAATTGTATTCCAATTTGGAAGTTGTGGATGAATGATGGTTGTATTGCACATAATGCAAGTGATTGTATCCATTTTGATACTTTGGATCACGTATGAAACGATCACTCTAAACAAATAGTTTACA
>Ga0265338_10002802_pt1 | contig 25466 bp, 23 predicted proteins | sample 42126metaG_FD_193579 | JGI IMG/M metagenome (GOLD analysis project Ga0265338, IMG submission 193579) | Rhizosphere microbial communities from Carex aquatilis grown in University of Washington, Seatle, WA, United States - 4-21-26 metaG | ecosystem: Host-associated > Plants > Roots > Rhizosphere... | reverse complement strand
CCTCTCCCGCCTTCCCGGTGGCTCCGACCTCCTCCTGCACCGCTACATCATCGGGGTGCACTTCGCGGGCATGCTGCTCGCGGGCATCGGCTCGGTGTGGGCGTTCCGCGCGGTGCTCGGCGGGGCTCGGTTCGTGCTCAGGATCCCCGGCCGGAAGCTGGTCGCCCCGCTCGTGGTGTGTGTGCTCGCGGTGTTGGTGATGTGGCCGGTGGTCAACGATCGCGACAAGTACGCCAACGACGACAAGGCCTACATCACCGCGCAGGTCGCGGCCGACAAGGCCGACGGCGTCGCGGTCAATCAGCTGATCGACATGGCGAAGCGACTCGGGGGCGGCCGGATCTACGCCGGGCTCCCCAATACCTGGGGCGGCGCGATCAAGGTCGGCGCGGTCGTGGTCACGTACTTGCCGGTGCAGCAGGACGAGGACTCCCTCGGTTTCACGCTCCGCACCGACTCGTTGAGCCAGGACATCGAGGCCAACTTCAACGAGAGCAACCCGGCCCAGTACGACCTCTTCGACATCAAGTACGTGTTGCTTCCCCCGGGCCGTACGGCCTCGGTCGCCGCGAAGCAGATCGCCGAGGTCGACGGCTACACGTTGTGGGCGGTCGACAACGTCAGCGGCTACCTCGAGGTCGTCGACACCACCCAGGCAGTGCCCGCGAACCGCACGGACATGGCCCAGGCCTTCACGCAACCCGTCGGCGGCTACATGCAGTCGCTCGCGCTCACGGAGTTCCGCCACCCGCTCGTCGCCTACGACGGGCACCCGGCCCCGGCCCCGTCGATGAACGCCTCCGCTCCGTACACCGGTCCTCCGGGCCAGGTCGACACGAGCAGCTACTCGCTCGACAACGGCCGCTTCGCGGGCACCGTGACCGCGTCGAGGCCGTCATGGGTGATGCTGAAGGAGTCGTACGCGCCGCACTGGCGGGCGACCGTCGACGGGAAGCCGGTCAAGACCGCGATGCTCGCCCCGAGCTTCGTGGGCGTGCCCATCCCGGCCGGGACCAGCCACGTCGTGTTCCAGTACCACTCCGACTCGAAGTATCCGGAGTACCTCGCGCTCGGGGTGATCACGCTCCTGGCGCTCGCGTTCGGGCCGACGATCTGGCGCCGGCGGCGCAGCCGCGTGAAGGCCACGCCGGACGCCCCCGTCGCAGCTGCGTAGCGACCCGGTCGGGCCCGTTCGCGCGGTACGGGACTCGGGGTAGACTGGAGTGTTGCCGCTGTGCCCATTTGAGGTTGCTGACTGTGTCTGAACCGCCGAGTTTGCGATGCTTCGATTCCCGCGCCTTGCTGTCGCGCGTTTCGTCGCGCTGGTGCGCTCGGACTTTGCCGGAGTACGAGCGGGTTTCTTCGCGCTCCTGATCTCCTCGGGTGGCGACCTCGTCACCGGCTTGACGCTCGCCTCGATCACCAACACCCTCACCGCCCTCCCGGGCCTGTTCATCCTGATCCCCGCCGCGATCGGGATGCGGGGGAACATCTTCGGCGGTCTCGGCAGCCGGCTCGGGACGCAGATCCACGCCGGGACGTTCCGGGTCTCCCGCCGGGTCGACACGCTGTACGGGCAGAACGTCGGCGCCGCCATCGTCTTGTCCCTGTCGATCTCGGCCGTCCTCGCCGTCCTGGCCAAGGTCGTGTCGGGCACCTTCTTCACGACGCGGACGATCTCGGTCGTCGACTACATGGTGATCTCGGTGATCGGCGCGATCCTGTCGTCGATCGTGGTGCTCGTGCTCACGGTCGCGGTCGCGGCGTTCTGTGCCCGGCGCAGCCTCGACCTCGACAACGTGGCCGCGCCGATCGTGACCGCCGCGGGTGACATCGCGACCTTGCCGAGCCTGTTCGTGGCCACCTACCTGATCGGGTACCGCTTCGTCACCCCGGTCATCGCGGTCCTGTGCGTGGCGCTCGCGGTCGCCTCGCTCGTGTACGCGCTGCGTTCGAGCCTGCCGATCCTGCGCCGGATCGTGCTCGAGTCGTTCCCGATCCTCGTCCTGGCCGGCGCGGTCGACCTGATGGCCGGCGTCACGATCCAGAAGCGTCTCGAGTCGTTCATCGCGTTCCCGGCGCTGTTGGTGCTCGTCCCGGCCTTCCTCGAGGACTCCGGGTCGCTGGGCGCGATCCTCGCCGCCCGCATCTCGACCAAGCTCCATCTCGGCACGCTCGTGCCCGGCCGGGGCGCCTGGCGGGCCGCGATAGACGACGTGATGCTCATCTACATGTACGCCATCCCGGTGTTCGTGTTCCTCGGCACGTCTTCGATCATCGTCGCCCACGTCGCGAACCGGGCCAGCCCGGGCGGGCTCGACATGATGGGCGTGGCCCTGCTCGCCGGGTTCATGGCCACGACCGCCTCGGTCGTGGTGGGCTTCTACGCCGCCGTGGCGACGTACCGGTTCGGTCTCGACCCCGACAACCACGGCGTCCCGATGGTCACGTCGAGCCTCGACCTCCTGGGCGCGTTGTCGCTTATCCTGGCGATCGTGATCTTGGGTCTCGGCTGACGTGTCGGCCCGGGCGAACCTCTGATGCCGAACTCCTGATGGACGAACGACCGAGAAATCTGAAAGCCATGTTGTCGGAGGCGAAGGACACCTCCGAGCTCATGGTCGATCTCGGCTACGCCTCGCTCTTCTTCGCCGACACGCGCATGGCCGACGAGGTGACCGAGCTCGAGGAGCGCCTCACCGATCTCATCCACGAGATGCGCGAGGTCTGTGTGCTCGCGGCGCGCTCGAAGCGCGAGGCGGAGCAGATGTCGAGCGTGCTGCACGTCGTCTCGGCGATCGAGCGGATGGGCAACGCCGCGGTCGACGTGTCGCGCATCGTGACCCACCGCCTCGGCATCCCGCCCACGTTGGTTGCCGACCTCGCCGCGGCCGAGGAGGTGTCGCACCGCGTGCGGATCCGCGCCGGTTCGGCGCTCGCCGGACGCAAGCTCGCCGACGTCGAGCTGCCCATGGAGGTCGGGATGCGAGTGGTCGCGCTGCGTCGCGGCCGCGAATGGCTGTTCGACCCCGACGGCGAGGACCTCCTGCTCTCCGACGACGTCGTGATCCTGCGCGGCGCGCGCGAAGGCATCGCCGAGGTCCGGGAGCTCGCCGGTGCGCCCGAATGGCGAGCGGCCGCGGTCGAGGAGCAGCCGGCGATCACCGACCTCGATCGCGCGGTCGACGTGCTCGTCGACATGAAGAACTTGTCGGAGGCTGCCGTCGGACTCGCGTACTCGGCGCTGCTCCTGCGCGACGTCGGCCTCGCCGCGCAAGTGAGCCAGCTCGAGGACCGGCTCGACGAGATGCGCGAGCAGCTCGAGCTGTGGGTGCTGCGCGCCGCCGCGGAAACCGTCGACCCGTCGGGTCTGCGCGGGTTGCTCCACCTGGGCGCGGCCTCCGAGGAAGTCGGTGACGCCGCGCAACAGCTCGTGTGGCTGGTCGAACAGGACGAGGAGATGCACCCGGTGCTGGCCGTCGCGCTCGGCGAGACCGACGACGTCGTAGTGCAGTACCCCGTCGCGGCCGGCAGCTTGCTCGACGGCGCGCTGGTGGGCGGCACCCAACTGGGTGACGACACGGGATTCCATCTGCTCGCCATCCGGCGCGGCGGGCGATACCTCTACCGCCCGCGCGGGCGCATACGCCTCGATGTCGGCGACGAGGTGTTGGCGAGCGGGCCCCGCGACGGTCGCAGCGCGCTCGCCGAGCAGTGCGGCTATCGCCTCGTGGAAGACGACGACACCGGCGCGGTCGAGCTGGTGCCGTCTTCGAGCTCGACCGGAAGCTAACGCCCCGACACCGCGAACGCGACGCCGACGGACGCGACGCCGACCAGCGCGGCGCCGACGTAGCCCAGCGCCGGCATCTCGGCCTTCCGGGCCTGCATCATCAGCTCGGCAGTGATCGCGCCTCCGATGAGGCCTCCGATGTGGCCGCCGATCGAGATGTTCGACTCGAACAGGCCGAACAGCAGGTTCAAGACGAGCAGGGGTCCGAAGCCCGTGTCCCAGAAGCGCGTCCCGCGCCGTTGCATCACGAGCGTGGCCGCGGCGGCGACGCCGAAGATTCCGCCGCTGGCGCCGCCGTTGAGCCCGTGAGGGGTCGCGATCAGTGCGCCGGCTGCGCCGGCGAGCACCGACACGACGTAGATCGTCGCGAAGCGGATCGGGCCGGTTCCGGGCTCGAACACCTTGCCCACCATCAAGAGCACGATCATGTTGAAGCCGATGTGCACCAAGCCGAAGTGCACCACGGAGTACGTGAGGAGGCGCCACCAATCGCCGCTGCGCAGGGCCGGGCCGAACAAGCCGAGCTGGAACGACGTGCGTCCGTTCCCGGTGATGGTTCGGTCGCGCAGCGCGATCGCGACGAACGCGATCACGTTCACGCCGATGAGGACCTTCGTCGCGATGAGCGGGTCGCGCTCGATCGTCTGGCGGATGCGAACGCCGCGCTTGGGAGCCGCGGCGCGAACACACTCGAAGCACTGCGACCCGACCGCGGCCTGGATGAGGCAGTCGGGGCACGCCGGGCGCCCGCATCGCGTGCAGGCGCGGCCGGTCTCGCGGTCTTGGTGGTGGAAACAGGTGGGCATGACTGGGTCAACCGTAGTTGTCGCGATCGCCGGCACCGGCCCCGGGCGGGCGGCCGTCGGTGCAATTCGGCGCCGTGATGAAGATGGGCGTGCGGAAGTGGATGCCCAACTACGGTGCGTCGCGTGGCGGACGGCGGGCCTCTTCCCGAAGTGCCGGGGCGCACGGAACCGGCACTCGATGTTCCCGGGCTCGTTCAGCGCACCGGCGGCGACGGTCTCTCACGCGGCGAGGTCGCCGACCGCGAGGAGCGGGGGCTCGTCAACCGCGTCGAAGACCGCACGAGCAGATCACTCGCCGAGATCGCGCGGGCGAACGTACTAACCCGCTTCAACGCGATCCTCGCCACGATGTTCGTGCTCATCCTCGTGTTCGGCGCGCCGCAGGACGGCCTCTTCGGCTTCGTGCTCGTCGCGAACGCGTTGATCGGAATCATCCAGGAGTGGCGCGCCAAGCGAACGCTCGATCGGCTCGCGGTGCTCTCGGCGCCGCACGCCCGGGTCGTTCGTGGGGGCGAGAGCCGCGAGATCGCCGTCGCGGAGGTGGTGCTCGACGACCTCCTCGAGCTCCGGGCCGGTGACCAGCTCGTCGCCGACGGCATCGTGCTCCATTCCGCCGGTCTCGAGATCGACGAGGCGCTCTTGACCGGCGAGTCGGAGCCGCGGAGCAAGGGCGAAGACGCGCACGTGCTGTCGGGCAGCATCGTGGTCGCGGGATCGGGGAGGTTCCAGGCGACGCGTGTCGGTGCCGACGCGTACGCCCGCCGCCTCGCGACCGAGGCCCGGCGGTTCACGCTCGCCCGCTCGGAGCTCGTCGACGGGACGAACCGCATCCTCCAGCTGGTGCAGTGGGCGATCGTGCCGACCGCGGTGCTGCTCGCGTTCAGCCAGTTCGACGCGTTCGACTCCAACCGGCGGGCGATCGCCGGGGTGATCGCGGGCGTGGTGGCGATGATCCCCGAAGGCTTGGTGCTGCTGACCAGCCTGGCCTTCGCAGTCGCGGCGGTGACCCTCGCGCGCCGGCGCGTGCTCGTGCAGGAGCTGCCGGCGGTGGAGGGTCTCGCGCGCGTCGACGTGGTCGTGCTCGACAAGACCGGGACGATCACCGAAGGCCAGATCCGGTTCGACACGTTCGAGCTCGTGGGCGGCGACGCGTCGACCGGCGACGACGAAGAGATCCGGCAGGCCCTGGGCGCGCTCGCGTCCGACGAGAATCGGAATGCGACGATGCACGCGGTGCACGAGGCGTTCCCCGCGCCCGCCGACTGGGTGTGCACCGCGTCGGTGCCGTTCTCCTCCGCGCGGAAGTGGAGCGCGGCCGCGTTCGGCTCCCGCGGAACATGGGTGCTCGGCGCGCCCGAGATGGTCTGGGTCGGCGGAGCCGCCGACGATCCGGTTCGGCGGCGCGCCGAGGTGCTGGCGGGCGACGGCCACCGGGTGCTGCTGCTCGCGAGCGGCGAGGCACTCGCCGGCGATTCCTTGCCGCCATCGCTCGAGGCGCGGGCGTTCGTGCTCTTCGACGAGCAGATCCGCCGCGATGCCGCCGACACCATCCGCTACTTCTCCGAGCAGGGCGTGACGTGCAAGGTCGTGTCCGGCGACAGCCCGCGGACGGTCGGCGCGGTCGCGACCCGCGTCGGCATCGCCGGGGCGGAGCACCCCGTGGATGGTCGTGATCTGCCCGAGGCGATCGACGACCTCGGCGAGATGCTCGAGTCGACCGCGGTCATCGGCCGGGTGACTCCGCATCAGAAGCGCGCGATCGTGAACGCACTCCAACGCCGCGGCCACGTGGTGGCGATGACGGGCGACGGCGTGAACGACGCACTGGCGCTGAAGGACGCCGACATCGGGATCGCGATGGGCAGCGGCGCACCCGCGACGCGTTCGGTCGCGCAGGTGGTGCTCCTCGACGGTGAGTTCGCGTCGTTACCGGGGGTGGTGGCGGAGGGGCGCCGGGTCATCGCGAACGTCGAGCGCGTCGCGAACCTCTTCGTCACGAAGACCGTGTACGCGATGCTGCTCGCGATCGCCGTCGGCATCGCGCGTTGGCCCTATCCGTTCCTTCCTCGCCATCTCACGATCATCAGCAGCTTGACGATCGGCATCCCCGCGTTCTTCCTCGCGCTCGGCCCCAGCTCGCTCCGGTACGTGCCGGGGTTCGTGCCTCGCGTGCTGCAGTTCTCCGGACGGGCCGGGTCCGTCGCGGCAACCGCGACCTTCGTCGTGTACGCCGTCGCGCGCGACGTCGATCACGTGCCGCTGGATCAGGCGCGAACCGCGGCGACGATCGCCCTGCTCGTGGTCGGGCTCTGGGTGCTCGCGATGCTCGCGAGGCCGTTCACCCGACTCCGTGCGTTGCTGCTCGCGGCAATGGCCGGCGCGTTCGTCGGTGCGGTGACGATTCCCGGGATTCGCCGCTTCTTTGCGCTCGAGCTGCCGCCGGCCCGGGTGGGGGTGGTGATCGCCCTCGCGGTCGCCGGTGCCGGCGCCCTGTTGGAGCTGACCCGGTTCAGGACCCGCAGGTGAGCGAGTCGCTGTCGGGCCGGGCGACCGGGCTCGCAGCCGTGCCGCCGGTGTAACCGGCCGGGGGCGGACCCGACGTCGTGGGCCGGGCGAACTCCGTCGTGGCCCAGATCGACCCGTTCGGCGCGCAGTACACGCCGATCCCGACTTCTTGGTAGCCGGGCGACAGGATGTTGTCGCGGTGCTCCTGCGAGTGCATCCACGCGACGTGGAGTGCGCCGGCGGACACGCCCGCACTGCCCATCGCGATGTTCTCGCCGACGTAGTCGAAGGGCCCGAGAAGCGACGCGATGTTGCTGTGGTGGAGGTTCGAGCCGCCCATCGTCTGGCTCCACGCGGCCGCGTAGTTGGCGAGCGTCGGGTTCCACGCGAGGGGAGCGAGGCCCCGAGCGCCGCGTTCCGAGTTCATCCGCCCGAACAGGTCTGCCGCGGCGCTGCCCAGCTTCGTGTTGGCGGCGGGCTTGCACTTCGGCCCCGCCGACGCGGGGGACAGGGCGTACGCCTGCGCGTTCGCGAAGGCGATCCAGTATCCACGCGCATGGGAGGCGGTCGCGATCGCGACTGCCGGCGCCGCGGTACAAGCGTTCACGACGGATCCGTAGTTGGTTGCCGCACCGAAGTTGAACACCCGGCCGTTCGCGGCGAGCAAGAGGTAGCCCGCGCCGTTGGAAGCGGGTGCCATGCCGACGATCGGTTGGGTCAGGTGCGCGTTGCCGACCGATCCGTGGAAGCCGGCGTCGCCGAAGGAGAACACGCCACCGTCGCTCGCGACGAACCAGTAGCCGCGCCCGGTCGCGGTGGCGGCGCCTCCGACGATCGGCTGGTTGAGCCGGAGTGAGCCGGTGGAGCCGTAGAAGTGTGCGTCGCCGAAGGCGAACACGCCGCCGTCGCGTGCGATCAGCCAGTAGCCGTGACCCGACCGCGTCGCGGCCATGCCGACGATCGGCTGGTTGAGCCGGATCGAGCCGGTGGAGCCGTAGAAGTGTGCGTCGCCGAAGGCGAACACGCCGCCGTCGCGCGAGACGAACCAGTAACCGTGACCCGTGGGCGTCGCGGCCATCCCGACGATCGGCTGGCGGAGGTGCAGCCGGTTCGCAGAACCCAGGTAGGTCGCGTCGCCCGACGTGAAGATGCCGCCGTCGGACGCGACGCGCCACGCGCCCAGTCCGGACGGCGTTGCGGCCATGCCGACGATCGGTGCGTTCAACGAGAGCGCGCCCATTGCCGCACCGGGAATCGACTGTTCACCTTCGGTGACGGTTGCGGATCTCGCGGCGGCGCTCTTCGCGGGGGGACGGGTCGTGGGCGCGTGGGCGACGGCCGCGCGGCGTGCGCTCGGCGTGCTCGCGCCCGCCGAGTTCCGCGTGGTCGCGAACGCCGTGCCCGCGACCAGCAGGATCGCCGCGTATGCGATCCATCTGGACGCGTTGCGCCTTGGTCCCACGTTTCGTGTCCCCTCAGTAGCCCGTACTCTCGGCCCGACTTGAAGGATCGGCACGATGCGGGTCGGGGTTGAGGAGATGGGGCCCCGAAGGGCCGTCGGACCGGGGTCGAACCCGCGGTGTCGCGCCTGGTGGAGACGCTTTTCGCTCGGATTCTGTGACCCTCGCGCGTCGGGCTAGCCGCTCACCCGGCGGCGCTCGACGGCGCCGACGCCGTCGCGTTGCCGCTCCCGACGAGGATTTGGTTCGGCAGCATCGTGTAGTGCCAGGTGTAGTGCTCGCGGCGCGCGGGCCGGCCCGGCGTGTCGATCACGCGGTCGAACGCGACGTCGAACCCGGACTCGCCGGTCGACACCTGTTCGGACTGGCCCGCGGCCAGCGTCGCGCAGACGTCGTTCGGGTCGACGAGCTTCGACGCCGGGCACTGGAACCGCTGATCCGCGACGGGAACCGGGTTCGACGTCGCGCGGTTCTCCTCGTGTGCGGTGCGGCCGTCGGTGTCGCCGTACAGCGTGACGGTCACCGAGGTCGCGCTGTAGTACGCACGGATGAGGATGCCGTGGCGCGTGTCGTCGCGGAACTGCAGGTCGATCACGCCGTAGTTGACCGTCGCCTCGCGGCCCGGCGGGTAGCGCGAGATGTAGATGGTGTGCGGCTGATGTGTGACGTCGGCGTACCCCCCGAAGAACGCCGCGTTGTAGGTGGTGGTCGCGAGCTGACTGACGCCGCCGCCGTAGTCGTCGAAGAACTCGCCCTGCGCGAACACGGGGGCCGTCACGAATCCGCGCGCCGCGGTGCGGGGCCCGACGGTCTGGTTCAGCGAGAAGACCTTGCCCGGCTCGACGACGGTGTTGTTCAACAGGTCGGCGCCGCGGTGGATGTTGATGACGCGTGCCTCGCCGGGCGGGTAGTCGGTCGTGAAGGAGGACACCTCCTGATCGATGCCGAGGCTCCGGGCCCACGCGGTGTCGTGGCGGGGCACGACGACCCGCAGCGGCGCGGCCACGCGCCGTTGGCCCTGCAGGACCGCGGCAACCACCGCGTTCATGTCGACTTCGTGGCCGTCGTGAGAGGGCACGACCTGCACCGAGTTCGCCGGGGTCACCTCGAACTGCGCGTCGACGGGGAGCTGCTCGAGACCGGCCAGCGGCGCGCCGAGCGCGGTGTGCAAACGCTTCGCGTCGAGGGTCACGACGAGCTCGTGCCCGACGATGCGAGTGCCCAACGCGCTTGCGAGTTGCGCCGGAGCCACCGTGATCGTCGTCCGACCGACGACGAGCATGACGTCGCCGGCGAGGAGCCGGCGCGCGCGGGCCGCGGCGGTGGCGACCGCCCGGGCGTCGAGCCGGGGCCGGAGCGCCCCGACCGGCAGGTCGATGACGCCGCGCTGCGAGCCGGAGAGCGCGGTCTCGAGCACGGCTTGCGCCCGGCTGCGCACGATGCCGGTCCCGGCGCGGGGCTCGATCGCGATCACGTGGGCGTCGCGGAACCGGAGGCCGCCTTCTTGCTCGCCGTTGTCGGTCTCCGCGGACCACCCGTCGAGCACACCCTCCAGGCGGTCCTCGTCGTAGGCGACGCGGAGCCGGACGTGCTCGGGACGCAGCCAGCGTCGCGCGGTGCCGAGCATCCGGCTGAACGGGTTCCCGTGCCGGCCGGCGGCCACGGCATCCCGGGCGGTCGCCCGGGCGTCGACGGTGAACTCGAGGAGTGACGGGCTGACGGAGAGCTCCCGGGTTCCGATCCGGACCCGCACCGGCGCCTGGGCGAGGGTGACGCCCAGCCGGGCCACGCGGTCGTAGACGGCGACCTCGCGGTGCCCGGCGGCCGCGACGCCGTCGACCTGCACGCCCGGCAACACGCGCCCCGCGTAGACGTGCTGCTCGATCAGCGTGATCGCCGCGACCGCCAAGATCGCTGTCGTCACGAGACCGGCCGCGGCGACGCCGATCCGGCGGGGCCAGGTCGACACGAGCTCGGCGCCGCGCCGCGGACGCGCCGGCGCCGGGAGCGGCTCCGCGCGTTCGCTCCGCGGGTCGCGACGCGCGGTTTGCGACCCGGGCCCGAACATCCGGGCGAGGCTATAGCCACGTTCCGTCTCGTCACGCTGCGGGCGGTCGGTGGGCGAGAATGCCCGGATGCGATCCGATCTCCGCCGCTTTCTACTCGACGCAGGCGCGTCGGAAGACGACATCGCCCGCGCCCAGTCCGAGGGTTGGTTGCCGTTGCTCGCGCTCGACCGGCTCGTCACGCCCGGTCGGGCGGCGCACGATGTCGCCGAGGTTGCGACGCTCGCGGGCGCCGACGAAGATCGGCTGCGGAGTCTGTGGCGCGCCGTCGGCTTCCCGGATGTGCCGGTCGGCCTGCGCGTGTTCACCGACGCCGACGTCGAGGCGGCGCGACTCGCGCTCGATGGCGCGTTCGCGCGCCGCGCCGACTTCGGCACGGTCCTGCGCCACGTGCGCGTGATCAGCTCGGCGATGGCGCGCGTCGCGGCCGTGCTGGCCGAGAACTACGGCGACACGGTGCGTGCTCTGCGGGCCGAGGGAGTCGACGACGAGACGATCGCGTGGTGGATCGTCGAGGGTTTCGCGGCCGAAGAGCTCACGACGTTGCTCGTGTACACGGCCCGGCTCCAACTCCGGGCGGCAGCCTGGCGCCGCATGAGTCTCGACGCCGCGCCCGACATCGCGGTCGCGATCGGGTTCGCCGATCTCGCGGGCTACACCGAGCTGAGCGCCGAGCTCGATCCCGCTCGCCTCACGGAGTTCGTGGACGCCTGGGAGGAGCTCGCGTACGACACGGTCGCGCGGCACGGCGGCCGGGTCGTGAAGACGATCGGCGACGAAGTCATGTTCGCCGGATTGTCGGCGCAAGTGGCGCGCATCGCGGTTGCGCTGCGCGACGAGGCCGGCGCGCTCGACCTTCCCGCGGTGCGTTCGGGGATCGCGTCGGGAATGGTCGTGGCGCGAGACGGCGACTACTACGGCCCGGTGGTCAACCTCGCGAGCCGGCTCAGCGAGATCGCACCCCCGGGCGGGATCTACGCGTCTGCATCCCTCCGCGGCGACCTGGCCTCCGACGACTCGTTCTCGTGGTCGGCGGCGCAGACGCACAGCCTCCGCAGCATCGGCCCGGTTCCCGTGTATTCCCTGTTGACGGTATCCGAGACCTCCGCCTGAAGCACGTCAGGTAGCTTGCGGGGGTGCCGGACGCCGACCGACTCACGCTGCTGCAGATACATGCGCACCCCGACGACGAAGCGTCGAAGGGAGCCGGGACCACCGCCAAGTACGCGGCCGAAGGTGTGCACAACGTCTTGGTGTGCTGCACCGGCGGCGAGGCCGGCGACATCCTCAACCCGGCGGTCGACACGCCGGAGGTCCGCGCCAATCTCTACGAAGTTCGTATGGCCGAGCTCCGAGCCAGCGTCGATGCCCTCGGTTACGGCGCGCTGTACCTCCTCGGATATCACGACAGCGGCATGCCCGACAGCGAGACGAACGCCCGGCCCGACAACTTCGCGAACGCACCGCTCGACGAGGCGGTCGAGCGCTTCGTGCGGATCATCCGCGCCGAGCGGCCGCAGGTGATCATCACCTACCGCGACGAGCAGAACTTCTACCCGCACCCCGATCACATCCGGGTGCACGAGATCTCGGGCCCCGCATTCGACGCGGCCGGCGATCCGGACGCCTTCCCCGGCGCCGGCGATCCGTGGCAGCCGTCGAAGCTCTACTACGTGTCGTGGTCGATCGCGCGGGTGAAGGCGCTGCACGGGGCGTACCTCGCGCGCGGCGAGGAGAGTGCGTACACCTCCTGGTTCGAGCGCGGGTTCGACACGGATCGCAAGGACGAGTTCACGACGCTCATCGACGTCGGCGACTATCTCTTCAAGCGGCGCGAGTCGCTGCTCGCGCACCGCACCCAAGTGGATCCCGACGGGCACTGGATGCGCCTTCCCGACGACGTCATCCGCGAGGTGTTCCCGTGGGAGGAGTTCACGCTGGTGCGATCGCTGGTCGACAACGGTGTGGCCCCCGGTGAGTTCGAGGACGACCTCTTCGCCGGCCTGCGCGCCGACGCGGTAGACCGTGCCTGATCACGACGTCGTCGTCGAATTCGTCGTCGCGGCCGCCAAGAAGGAGCAGGCTCGCAGCTGGGTGCGGGTCGTCGACGGCGCAGTGGCCGACCGCGGAGAAGGTGCGCCGGCGGATCCCGCCGACATCACCTTCACGGCCACCCCCGCCGACGCGCACGCGCTGCACGACGGCACCCTCGACCTCTCCGTCGGCTTCATGCGCGGCCAGGTCAAGATGGCCGGCGACTTCGGCGCCTTGTTGCACTTCCTGCCCGCGACCGGCGGACCCAACCCGCGCCTAGCGATCGCCGACATCCTTCCGGCTTAGCGTTCGCCTTCCGCCGAGGAACACTCGCGAGACGCGCGCTCCGCACTTGCCGTAGAAGCGCAAGTTGCTGACCCAGGAGATCTCGCCGGTGGCGATGCCTCGCAGTTCGAGGTCGGCGCACAGACCCGCGAGCACCGCCGACCCGACGCCCCCGTGCTGCAGCGTCGGATCGGTGGCCATCGGCCCGATCCATCCGGCTCGGTTCACCGAGTGGCACGCGAAGCCGATCGTGCGGCCGTCGTCGGCGCGCGCCGCGACCGCGGTACCGAGCGCCACGGCCCGGTCGAGCTCCGGAACCCAGTGCGGGAACGCCGCGGCCGCGAAGTCGTGCGCGCCCGGTCCCGTCTCGAGCTCGACGGTCACGCCCACAGGCGGTGGCCGTCGGAACGACGTGTCGATCGCCATGTTGATGCCGATCCAGTCGCGTTCGAAGCCGAGCGATTCGAGCAGCATGCCCACACGCGTGTTCGCGGTGTCGACTCCCGGCCATAGGTAGCGAGGTATCGCGCTCGCGAGCAGCACGTCGTGGGCGCCGAGCTCGGTCGCCCGATCGATCACCGCGCCGACGAGCTCCTTGCCGAGGCCCTGCGACTGCCGCTTCGGGTGCACCGCGACGAGCACGAGCCACGCGGCGACGTGCTCGCCGAAACGTTGCACCTGCATCACCGCCGCGCCGTGCTCGTCGCCGAACACCTCGTCGGAGTCGCCGCCATCGTTCGCGCCGAAGCAGAGGTGCGCGAGCTCGGCGGCCGTGAGCTGTTCCTCCGGCATCGCGGCGTCGCACAGCTCGGCGAGCGCGTCGGGAGTCACGCGTTACACCGTCGTGCGTTGCTCGTGACGTTGGAGCTCCCGCAGCTGCCGGAAACCGATCAACGTCGCGCCCGATCGCTCGATCAGCTCCGGGAGCGTGGGATCCGACGTGACGAGCGCGTGATCGTCGACGCGATTGCGCCAGTCGGGATGCGACGCGCAGAGCTCGTCGGTCTCGACCGCGGGATGCACGTAGATCTCGGTCACCCCCGGACCGAGCGACGCGAGGGCCGCGGTGATCTGCGCGCGCGAACCGACATTCGTGTAGAGGAAGTGGTCGGGAAAGACGATGCCCTCTTGCTCGGCCAGCCGTCGGTACGGGAAGCCGATCAGGCGCTCGGCGGCCGCCGGCGCCATGCGGAGCGGGAGGCCGAAGTCGACTGCGGTCTCGAGGTACACGTCGAAGAAGGCCGGGCGAAGCTGGAGGGTGCCCATGTGGCTGTCGAGGTGCGACACGTCGAAGCCCCAGTAGATCGCGCGCTCCACCTGCGCTCGGCACTCCTTGCGCACCTCGTCGAGATCGGCGTGGTCCCACGCGTCGTCGACCGTGCGGGGGAAGCCGCCGTCGCCGTCGAGCAAGCTCGGTGAGTGCGTGATCGGGCCCCAGCGGTAGTTGCTCCACTCCGCGTTCAGCGTGAGGTGCACCCCGACGTCTTCGCCGCGGTACATCGCGGCGGCGTCGCGGGCCCAGGGGCAGGGAACCATCAGCGTCGCGCTGGTCGCGACGCCGTCGCGCAGCGCCTCGTAGATGGCGACGTTCGCCGCTCGTGACGAGCCGAGGTCGTCGCAGTTGACGATGAGCAGACGCGCGTCGGGCGCGTAGCCCAATCGTTCGGCGAGGCTCGGCACGCCGCGAGCTTATTTGAAGTTCTTGGTGAGCAGTTCGCCGGCCCGGGCGACGGTCTCGGGATCCGAGAGCGGCATGTTGAAGATCAGGCCGTCGAGGCCGGCATCGACGAGCGCACCGACCTGTTCGACCACCTCACCCGCCTCGCCGACGATGAACTGCTCGGCGAAGTCGTCGCCGGCCATTCCTCGCAGGAAGCTGGTGGTGCGGTCGGTGTCGGCGGTCGCGTCGGTCAGGACGAGCGTTCCCAGCCGCGTCGTGACGATCTCCGAGGGGTCCCGGCCGGCGTCCTTGCAATGCGAGCGCAACACGTCGAGCTTGTGCGCCACCGTGCCCGGGCCGCCCGACACGTTGCACATGTCGGCGTACTGCGCGACCAGCTTCAAGGTGCGCCGTTCGCCGCTGCCTCCGATCATGATCGGCGGGCCGCCGGCGCGCAGCGGCCTCGGGACGTTGCGCGCGTCGGTGATCGAGTAGTAGCGGCCGGCGAAGCTGGGCCGGTCGTCGCGGAACAACGCGCGGCAGATCTGCACCGCTTCCTCGAGGCGGTCGAGCCGCTCGCCGGCGCGAGGGAACGGGAATCCGAATCCGTCGTGCTCGGGCTCGTACCACGCCGCGCCGATCCCGAGGATCGCGCGGCCCTTCGAGATGATGTCGAGCGTGGTGACCATCTTCGCGAGCAACGCCGGATTGCGGTACGTGACGCCGGTGACGAGCGTGCCGAGTTGCACGTGCTCGGTGCGCGCCGCGAGCGCGCCGAGCAACGTGTAGGCCTCGAGGATCGGCTCGTCGGGTCCGCCGAGCGCGGGCAGTTGCCAGAAGTGATCCATCACCCACAGCGACTCGAAGCCGCTGCTGTCGGCGGCGAGCGCGTGCGCGACCGTGTGGTCGAACATGCTCGCGTCGGTCTCGCCGGCGTGGCGGAACCCCGGGATCTGGTAGCCGAACATCGTCATGCGGCGAACCTACTGCCTGGTCTCGAGTTGCGTTTGGAGAGCGTCGGCGAGGCGGCGGAGGCGGCGGCCGCGCATTGCCTCGACCTCCACGATCTCGCCGCTCGTGAGGACCAGCGCGAGCCCGGTGACGACTCCGTGCCTCGTCGTCGCGACGTCGGCCACTCGGGAGAGCGGAACCTTTCCGGCGATCGTTCCCGGCCGGCTCAACCAGAACGTCGTGCTCCACACCACGAGGCGCGAGTCGGTGACGCCGAGCACCATCTCCGGCCCGGCAGTCGTGAAGCCGGCGGTGTCCGCGTGCTCCCGCCACGCGTGGTACGCGTTCATGCGCTTGCGAGCCGCGACCAGAGCGAACGTCGACCGCGCGCTCGCCGCCGTCGCGCCGCGGAAGCTCACGGGCGCGCGGGCGAGCAATCGCTCCTCGGGTTCCAATCCCGGTAGACGCGGATCCAACGACGCTCCCCGCGCGGACCGGCGGCTAGACGCGCTCGAGGAGCGTGCCGGTCCCGAGACCGCCACCGCAACACATCGTGATCAGCGCCCGCTCGGCGCCGGTGCGTTCGAGCTCGTGCAGCGCGGTCGTGATCAAACGGGCGCCGGTCGCACCGACCGGGTGACCCAGCGCGATCGCGCCGCCGTTCGGGTTCACGCGTGCCATGTCGGGCTTCAGCTCCCGTTCCCATGCGAGCACGACCGAGGCGAACGCCTCGTTGATCTCGATCACGTCGATGTCGTTCATCGTGAGGCCGGTGCGTTCGAGGATGCGCCGCGTCGCGTCGATCGGGCCGGTGAGCATCAGCACCGGGTCGACCCCGACCAGGCACTGGTCGACCACCCGCGCCCGTGCCTTCAGGCCGAGCTCGCGTGCTCTCGCCGCGGTCATGACGAGGACCGCTGCCGCCCCGTCGGTGATCTGCGACGACGATCCGGCCGTGTGCACGCCGTTCTCCCGCGCGACCGGCTTCAACTTCGCGAGCGCCTCGAGCGACGTCTCGCGCAGGCCCTCGTCGCGGGCGACGTGGTGTGTGATGCCCGTGGGCTTGCCCGCTTCGTCGAGGTCGGGTGCGTCGATGGGCACGATTTCGCGCTCGAATCGGCCTTCGGCCCACGCCCGCTGCGCGCGCGTCTGCGACTCGAGTCCCCACTGGTCGGTGTCGGCCCGGGTGATGCCCCACTTGTCGGCGATGCGTTCCGCGCCTTCGAACTGCGAGGTGAGCTCGTAGTGCTCGCGATACGACGCGGTGGTGGGGCGCCCGAATTCGCCGCGGACCGCGGCGCCGAGCGGAACGCGTGACATCGACTCGACGCCGCACCCGAGCGCGACGTCGACGACTCCCGACTTCACGAGCGAGGCGGCGAGATTCGTGGCCTGCTGTGAGGAGCCGCACTGGCTGTCGACGGTGCTTCCCGCGACCTCCATCGGGAGGCCGGCGCTCAGCCAGGCGTTGCGCGCGATGTTGAATGTCTGCTCGCCGACCTGGCTCACGCAGCCGCCGAGCACCTGGCCGACCGCTCCGGGATCGATGCCCGAGCGCTCGATCACTGCGCGCTGCACCGTGCCGAGCAGATCGACGGGGTGCACGGTCGCGAGGCCGCCGTTGCGGCGTCCGAGCGGCGTGCGGGCCGCCTCGACGATGACGATGTCGTTGTCCGCGATCGATCCCACGGTTGTCTCCTTGATCGGTACCCGTCCGCGAACGCGCGGTGCGCGGGAGCTCGGCCAGGATCGTACCGGTGTCCCGGCGGGCCGGGCCCCGAGTGCCATGATGCACGCGTGCGCCGTTTCTCGCTGTGGGTCGGGTTGGCCGTGGTGGCGCTGAGCGCGTGCAGCAGCAGTGGCGGCAAGCCGCCGGCCTCGACCACGACGTCGACCTCGGCTCCGAGCCCGGCGTCGACGACCGCGACGACCTCGACGCCGACGAGCCGGCCGAACCCGTCGACGACACGGGCAACAGTCGTCCCGTCGACCACGCACGCGGGGTGCCCGCCGCCGGGAGGGTCCACCGCTCCGGTCACCACCCCGAAGTCTCCGGGGTCGTCGTTGCTCACGACGGTCACCATCGCGAGCTCGCCGTGCACCGACCGCGTGATCTTCGGCTTCATCACCAAGAGCGGTGGCACGCCGAATTGCAACGTCGCGTACAACGGCGGACCCTTTACCGAGGATGCGTCCGGGAAGCCAGTGGCGGTCGCGGGTGCGGCCTTCGTCGTCGTGCGTTGCACGGCGGCGTACACCTACGACCCCGAGACGAACCGAACGACGTACACGGGCCCGCAGCGGTTCACTCCGTCGGGCGCGCCCTACGTTCGCGACCTGGTGAAGACCGGCGACTTCGAAGGCGTGGTGTCGTGGGTGGTGGGTCTCGGCGGGCGTCGCTCGTTCGCCGTCGCGGTCAAGACCGTCCCCCCGGGCATCTCGACCCTCACGATCACGTTCGCGTGAACGAAGCGCATCAGGTGCAGTCGACGATGACCTTGCCGAACGTCGAGTCGGACGCGACGAGGTCGTAGGCCTCCGCCACGCGCTCGAGCGGGATCACCGCGTCGACGACGGGCGCGACGCGACCATCGGCGAGCAACGGCACGACGTCGCGGACGAAGCCGACGGTCGCGGCTGCTTTCTCCTGCGCGCTGCGCGCGCGCAGCACTGTCCCGACGATGCGCAACCGTTTGCCCATGATCGAGAGGATCGACACGTTGGCGTGCGCTCCGGCCATCGCCCCGACCAGGACGATCCGGCCCTGCCGCGCGGCCGCCGCGATGTCGGCCTCGACATAACGGCCGCCCGCGAGATCGACGGTGACGTGCGCGCCGCCGTCGGTCACTTCGACGATCTGCCACGCGAGCGCATCGACGTCGAGCTCGCCGTGGGTCGTCGGCGGAACGATCGCATGCGCGAGCCCGAGCGCGCGGCACCGGTCGAGCTTGCTCTGCGTGCGCGCGGTGCCGACGACTTTGGCGCCGAACGCGGTCGCGAGCTGCAGCGTCGTGGTGCCGACCCCCGAGCCGACCGCGTGCACCAGCACCCACTCGCCGGGTCGTAGCTGCGCGTGGCTCACGAGCGCGTCGTGCGCGGTGACGAACGCTTCGGGCACCCCGCCCATGGTCAGGAGATCGAGACCGTCGGGCACGAGCGCGCATTGCGCCGCGGGCACCGAGACGTACTCCGCCTGCGCGCCCCCTCCGACGATGCCGAAGACCCGGGCGCCGACCGGCACTTCCTCCGCCTGCGGGCCCACGGCCTCCACGACACCCGCGAACTCCATGCCGGGGATGTCGGGGGGTGATCCGGGCGGCGCGGGATAGTTGCCCGCGAGCTGCATCAGATCGGCCCGGTTCATCCCCGCGCCCTGCACCCGCACGATCACGAGGTCGTCGAGCGGCTCGGGATCGGGCCGATCGGCGATCTCGATACGGCCGTGCGTGATCGTTGCGGCTCTCACCTGTGCGCCTCCGATGCTGCTCCGCCAAGCCCTCGCCGGTGGCGGAGGCTACGGCACGGCGTACCCTCGTTCTCGTGGTCGGCGGGTTGCGGTTCCTCGACGAGGACGGAGAAGAGGTCGAGCTCGACGCGACCGAAGCCGACGCGCTCGAAGCCGTCACCGCCGGGCTCGAGGAGGCGACGGTGTCGGCCTGCGCCGATTGTCGCTCGCGCGTGCTCGCGACGGTGGCGCTCGTCGACCTGCTCGACCGGGCCCAGGCACATCCCCGCTCCGGTGAGCTCGTCGAGCTGGCCGACGACGCGCCGACGCTCCACCTGTACGTCATCGACCTCGCGACCGCATGCCGCCACGTCCGGTGGCGCGACCCCGGCTATGCCGAGTGGCTGGACGCGATCGAAGGCGACGGCCCTCGCGTCCGCCCGTAGTTGCCGTTTCGTCAGGCGAACTCGAGCAGCGCGTCGAACGACTCGGCGATGTCGGCCATGAACGCGTCGACGTCGGTGATCGCGGCGGGGTCGATGTTCAGGCCGATGTTCAGGTCGTCGCAGTAGCTCAACACGGTGGCGTTGAGTGCGGTGCCGGTGCGCGGGCCGAACGGGTAGTTCGCGATCATGCGCTCGCCCGCGATGTAGAGCGGCACCGGACTGCCGCGCAGGTTCGTGGCCGCGAAGTCGGTCGTTCGCGTCTGCGCGCGCGTCATCGCGACCAGGAAGGCGGTCGGAAGCCCGGTGAAGAACACCGCGAGTCCCTCTGCGGCGCCGATCGCGCTCTCGCCCCTCGCGGCGGTCAACCGCTCGCGCACGAGCTCGAACAACTTCGACGCGTCGGCGCTGGGTTGGATCGGGATCAGGACCCGCGCCGGCACGAACCGGTTGGCGGCGTCGTCGCCGCGGGTACGGGTGCTGATCGGCATCGCCAACCGGAGCTCGTCGACACCGCTCTCGAACCGTTCGTGATACCGACCGAGCGCCCCGGCGACGCCGGTCACGTACGCGTCGTTGATGCTCCCACCGAGCTTGTGCGCCGCGGCCAGCAACGCCGGCAGCGAGACGGTGTGCACCTCGAAGTGCCGGGCCAGTGAACGCTCCGACATCACGTCGGAGCGCGCGGGCTCGGTGTTGAGCACCTGACGCTGAAGTGAGCGCAGCAGGCGCGCGGTGTCGGCCGTGCGCACGGGGAGCTCCGCCGGGTGAGTGAGGACGTGCGACGCGTCGCCGATGATCCGCCTCGCCATGTCGACGTTGCGGGTCGCGGCGTCGATCAGCGCGGTTCGCGTCGCCTGCAACGGTGTCGCGTGCTCGCGCTTCGAGTCGAGGTCGGTGACGGGAGCGGTGCTGTCGGCGGGCGCGTCGGGTTCGAAGTCGACGAACGCGAGCGAGAGCCGTAAACCGCCGACACCGTCGGTGATGGTGTGGTGGATCTTCTGCAGCAGCGCCGCCCGCCCGTCGGGAAGACCCTCGATGATCGTGAACTCCCAGAGCGGGCGGGCCCGGTCGAACGGTTGCTCGGCGAGCGAGCCGCAGAGGTCGAGCATCGCGCGCACGCTGCCCCGGCCCGGCAACGCGACTCGCCGCACGTGCGAGCTGAGGTCGAGTGACGGATCGACGGCAAACGCGGGTGGCGCGATCCGCAGCGGCGCATTCACGACCCGCTGCCCGAGGCGGGGGATCGCCGCCACCGCCCGGGTGACCGTGTGCTGCATGCGGTCGTCGCGAGGTGCGCGCTCGAGGATCGTCAGGTTGCAGAAGTCGGACCGCAGCGCCGGGTCCTTCTCGACGGCCCACATGATCGCTTCGGTGTTCGACATGCGCACGGGGCCGAATGTACCCGCCCCCGTGGGCGACGAGGAAGGGATGCCCCGCTCCCGGGGCGCCGTCGGGTCAGCGCGGGACGCTGGTGTGCTTGAACTCGTTGAGCTCGGTCCACTCCAACAGGTCGAGCACCTTGTCGACCTCGTCGGCGTTGGCGCGGTCCATGAGTCGCACGAATGCCGCCCGCTCACCGATGATGAAGGTCGGGACGCCGAAGACGTGCCAGCGGTGGTCGGCCTCGGTGTGCTCCTCGGCGAGGACCTTCAGCGGCCGGCCGGAGGCGACCTCGGCGGCGACGGCCGCGGGGTCGAGCCCCACCGACGCGGCGACGTCGGCGAGCACGTCGGCCTTGGCAATCTGGCGGCCTTCGTCGTGGCGGGCCGCGAACGCGGCGACGTGCCAGTCGAGGAAGTGGTCGGCAAAGGAATCGCGCACGGCGATGCCCCAGAGGAGGGCCAGCACGCCCGTGCCCCACACGTCGGGTTCGCGCTCCCATACCGGGGGCGCGCCTTCCTCGACGTGTACCTGGTCGAGGGAGAAGGGCAGGAACCGGACATCCCAGTCGCGGCCCTCACGGAGGCCCGTCACGACCGACTCGTGCCCGTTGCGGGCAAAAGGACACCGGTAGTCGAAGCTCACTGCGAACTGACGGGCCACAGGGTCCTCCTCGTAACGTCGGCGACCAGCAAGTCAACCGCGATCGCCCCCTCATCATTCCTGCATTGGCGCGTGGCTGCGGACCCGCAGCTCAGCCGGTGACGAATCGGCGCGCCGCGAAGCCCAGTGCCAGGCCGAACGCTGCGCCGGCGGCGACGTCGGAGGCGTGGTGCAGCCGCACGTACACCCGGGTCGCCGCGACTGCGGCCGCGAGCGTGTACCAGCCCGGCCCGCCGCCGAGCAGGGTCGCCGCGCAGAAGGCCGCGGTCGCGTGACCGGAAGGGAACGACGTGGTGATCGGCCGGTGGAGGCCGTGGTGGAACTCGATGTCGTCGTAGTGCGCCGGGCGGACCCGGCCGAACATCGACTTCACGACCCCGTTGGTGACGAGTGACTCGGCGCCCATCGCAGCGGCGAAGCGAGCCGCGTACCGCGTGTCACCGCCGCGAGCGAGCGCGACCGCGGCGCCACACGTTTGCCAGAGGAGGCTGTGGTCGGCCGCGCTCGAGATGCGGTACACGATCCGGTCGGCCGCGGGGCCGCGGACACGGTCGACCGCGCGGTCGACCGCGTCGTCGAGCTGGGCGATGGCCGAGAGCATGAAACGGGGCGGAGCAGCTCAGGCGAGGGCGAGCGGGAGCTGCGGCCGGCCTTCACGATCGGCCTGGCGTGCGAGCATCACCGGTGCCGCTTGTGCCGGGTCGCCGCCGTACGCCGGGCAGAACTCCTTGAACGAGCAGTACGCGCAGAGCGCCGAAGTGCGCGGCCGGAAGTCGGCTCGGGCGCACGCGGTGCGCACTGCCTTCATCACCGCGCCCGACTTCACTTCGACGCCGCGCAACGACTGGTCGCTGGGCTGGGTGATGATCCGCTCCGGCTTCGACAGGTACAGGAGCTGGATGCGCTTCGGCCGCCGGCCGAGCATGCGCTCGCACAGCAGCGAATAGATGTGGATGCCGGCCATGCTCTGCTGTTCCCAGCCTTCGCCGGGTTCGCGGCCCGTCTTGTAGTCGGTGATCACCAGCTCGCCGTCGGCATCGAGCTCGAGCCGGTCGATGATGCCGCGGATGATCACGCCATCGGAGGTCTCGGCGGTGACGCGCAGCTCGACGCCCAGCACCGTGATCTCGCGCGGATCCTCCATCTCGAAGTAGCGCCGGAGGAGCACTTCGGCATCGGCATTGAACGACGCCCACTCGGCTTCGGAGAGCTCGAGCTCGGAGAACTCGGGGTCGGCCGCGAGCTCCTCGGCGGCCCGGGCGAGGTCGAGGAGCGCGGCGTCGATCGTGCGGTCGGCGGGCGGACGCCACATCAGGTGCTGGAGCGCGAGGTGCACGAGCGTGCCCTTGCTCGCGGGCGCCGACGGCGGTTCGGGCAGCCGCTCGATGTACGAGAATCGGAACGCGAGCGGGCAGCTCGTGAACGTGCTCATCGAGCTCGGCGAGAGCGATCGTGGCATCGGGAGGGACGCGGGAGGCGCGTCAACGGTCATGCGACGACGATACAACTGCCCTGCGACACTCAGGCGGACTCGGGTGCGGGCGCCGGGCTACGGATCCGCGAGGTACCGCGCGAGCCCCGTGGCCAACGCCCCGGCGGCCTGCTCACGGAACGTTCCGCTCTCGAGGAGCGCCGCGTCGGTGGCGTTGCGCATGTTGCCGGTCTCCACCAAGACCTTCGGGACGTCGGACAGGTTGAGGCCGCCGAGGTCGGTCCGCTCGACGAGGCCCTGCGTCCCGAAATAGGTGGAGGTCGGCATGCCCGTGGCCTCGAACGCGTCGCGGACGTCGACTCCGAGCTGGTGTGACCGTGTGTAGATGTCGTCGGTGTATCCGGTGATGAGCGCGGGCATGTTCACGTGGAAGCCCCGGCCGCCCGTCGGACCGCCGTCGGCGTGGATGGAGATCGCGACGTCGGCGTGCGCCCGGTTCGCGAAGTCCGCCCGCTCGTCGATGCACGGACCCCAGCCGGTGTCGGTCACGCGCGACATGATCACGTGCGCGCCGGCCGCGGTGAGGAGGTCGCGGAGCCGCAGCGCGACATCGAGGTTGTACGCCGACTCCGTGTAGCCATCGTTGGTCTCGGTACCGGTCGTGTCGCACGCTCGCGTCTGCGTGCCGATGAAGATCGGTCGCGCGATCTCCGACGCGTGCGCACCGTTGCCGCCGTTGTGTCCGGGGTCGATCGCGATCGTCTTGCCGCGCACCGAGCCGAGTGAGGGGCTGCCATTCCGAGGCGGCGGTGCCGCCGCGGTCGTCGGGGTGACGGCCGACGTTGCGCCGACCGTGTTCGTCGGCCCCTGCGTCGTCGCGATCGGCGGAGCAGTGGTGGTCATGGTGGTCGTTGCGGCCGTGGTTGCCGTCGTCGCGCTCGAAGTCGTGCGTCGGTCACGGGTCGGTGCGGCCGTCGGCGGCGTCGTGACCGTGCTCGACGACGGAGTTCCGGCCGCGGTCGCCGGCACCGAGTCGCGGTTGAGTCCGGCGGCCACGACCGCGCCGCCGCCGAGGATCGCGACGGTCAACGCGATGGCAGCCGAGCGACGTCGTCGGTCCATCACCTCACGCTACGGCGTTGACGCGACGATCCGTCAACGCATGGATCGCAGGGCCGACTCCCACACGTCGGGCGGGGTCTCGTGCGAGTTGCCCTCGAGGATGGTCAGGTGTACGTCGGCGACTCCGCGCCACGGTGTCACGGGCACCTGTCGATCACCCGCCGCGTGCCAGGCCTCGACCCGCGTCGACGATGCGACGTCTTCGACGCTGAAATTCCAGGGCCGGCTCACCCGGCGCACGTCGTCGACCATCCCGGCGCTCGTCTGCCTTCCGATCAGGAACATCAGCCGGATGGCAGGCCGGGGCAACACCGCCGCGGCGCGCATGGCAGCGCGCACGCCGAGTGGGAGACCGGGATCCGGGGGAGTCATCGGCGCCCACGACGACAACAGGCCCACGGTATGTACGCGCGCCGGTGCGGCCACCGCGCAGGCAAGCGCATGAGGGCCGCCGCCCGAGAAACCCAACACGGAGAAGCGGTCCACACCGCGATCGTCGAGATCGCTCGCGATCATCCGACCGACGTCGAGCAATGACGCTTCGGGTGCGGGCGCCGACTCGCCGTAGCCGGGCCGGTCGGCCATCAGTACGCGTAGCTCGAGGCGTTCTGCGGTTTCGGGAAACGGGATGTGCTGTTTCCCGTTCGCCGTGCCGTGGAAGTACACGACCACGGGCCCGTCGGGGTCGCCGGCCTCGGACCAATGCAACACGACCAACCCGCGAGGATCAGTGACGCCGGCGCGCGGCGACGATGACGAACGGCGGGACGTGCACGTAGGCCTCGACTCCCTCCGGGCCGCCGATCGCGGCGGCCGGGTCGAGCCCGGGCTCGGCGAGCTCGACGATGTCGCAGCCCAGAGCGATCAGGTGGTTCACGTACTGCGAGAGCGGTCGGTGAAAGTCGGTCGCGTGTGGCACTTCGATCTCGTACTCCTTCAGGTACTCGCTGACGGTGACCGACCCATGATCCATCCATGAGGTCCTCGCGTTCTCGAAGCAGGGATGCGTCAGCGAGAACACGAACGTGCCGCCCGGCGAGAGCGACTCGACGCATCGTCGCATCGCATCGCGCCAGTCGGGAATGCCGATGAACACCATGCTCGCGACGACCGCGTCGAACGGACCGATCTCGGGCAGCCGAGACAGGTCTTCCTTCAGGTAGCGGATGCCCGCGTGCTCCCGGTGCTCCATCTCGACCGCGTAGTCGAACAGTGCCGTCGCGGGCTCGACGCCGACCACGTGCGCGCCGCGCGCCGCGAGGAGCCGGCTGAAGTAGCCGTGCCCGCACCCCGCGTCGAGCACCCGTTTGTCCGAGACCTCGCCCAGCATCCGGAGCATCACCCCGTTGAGCAGATGCTCCTTGGCGAAGCCGCCGTACGGATCCATCGCGGCGATGGCCTCCCTGGGCACCAGGCTC
>Ga0265338_10002800_pt1 | contig 25483 bp, 45 predicted proteins | sample 42126metaG_FD_193579 | JGI IMG/M metagenome (GOLD analysis project Ga0265338, IMG submission 193579) | Rhizosphere microbial communities from Carex aquatilis grown in University of Washington, Seatle, WA, United States - 4-21-26 metaG | ecosystem: Host-associated > Plants > Roots > Rhizosphere... | reverse complement strand
ATGGTCCAAATCGTCGCTATTCAGGCAGCGTCGACGCCGTGAGAAAGCTGCTTGCATTCGCGCTCTTTGTCTGTGGCCTCATCACGCATGCTGCTCCGGTAAGCGCGTCTGAGGCACCTGTCGATCCGCCTGCGCTTAACGTATTTGACCACCAAGTAGGATCTCCGCTGGCGACGCCACCCGCGCCAGCACGGGAGCGTGTGGCTTCTACTATCTGGGGTGGCACACTTCAAGCACAAACGACGCTACAAGCCGTAGTCCCTACTGGGCTACACGGCTACCAGCCCGCGATGCTTGGGGCGGGCGGCTTCCTCACGGGCGGTAGTCAGTCGTCAGATGGTACTTTTGCCATCCGAACTGACACCTATGGCGGCTACGTCTGGCAACCAAACATGGTGGCATCGAATGGCGCGACCGGGAATTGGCTGCAAACAAATACAGTCGCCGGGTTCTTAGCGAATGGGAATTTCGCCGGGCAAGTTCTTAATTCAGGCATCTACGAAATTCAGGTCGCCTACAGCAATTCCTCCATCATGTATATGGAGACTGTAAAGAATTTTCCGACTTATGGCCCCTACTACACGCCCTACATCAGTATCGACGCAGGCGTTCACTGGACAGAAATTCCGCTTTTCACAAACGTCACTGTTACCTCATCAAGCGGTTCGGTCCTCACCAATTCTGGAACAAACAATCTCTTCGTTGGGCAAGGCGTCTCATTTGTAGGATCGCTGGGCACTTGCAACAGCAGCACGATTTGCGCTGGCAGCACTTACTATGTGATTTCAACAAGTCTCACATCTGGAACTTTTGAAGTCTCATCATCCCCTGGTGGCTCAGCCCAAACACCAGCAACATCAATCACGGCTACGGTCACGCCGGGCATCGTCACGAATTGCGGCGGCTCTAACGACAACTTCCGTGGTCAAGGGCCGAAGTTGGCAATTGACCCGCAAGTGCCTGGGACGGCCTATCTCGGGACACCTAACAACGGATTGTTCTATACGAGCAATTACGGCGTGACCTGGGCTCAAGTCAGCACGGCTCAAGTTCCCCTGCCTCTACTGCACGGCAGCGCCTGCCCCGGTTATGCTGGGATGGTTATGGACATGAGCCATAACCTTTACGTCAACTCCTACGGCAACGGGAATTATAAGTGCACTGCATCGACTAGCTGCACCGCGATTACTGGCGGACCCCTCTACATCTTCAACGCCTTCGTCGATTACAACACAGGCAACTACTACGCGATTGACGGCGTCTCGGGCGGAAACAATTCAAACGGCGACCTCTGGGTCTACAACGGTTCGTGGACTGAGACGATAACTGGCAGCGTTCAGGCCGCCGCCTCTGACCCAAATTGTTCGGGCCACATCGTCGCGATAGATCAATACGGCAACCCCAACGAGATCGCTCCAGCGTGCAGCGGCGGCTCATGGAGCGGGTTTTCGACAAAGAACAATAACAGCAATTATAATTTGTGGCGCAGCTACACCAACGACATTGGCTGGTGGACTAACAGCGGGGCCTTTCAGCCGTTTCAGTTGTACTTTGACAGGAGCGTGGCGAAGAAACTCTGGCTGGTCGCCAATGGTGATTTCTGGGTCAGCGTGCCATGGTCAGGGAACATCGTTAGTGGCTCCAGCGGTACGCAAGTTGTTTGGGACTCCCAAGGGCGCGGCATTGAGCAAGTTGTCGCGAACGAGGTTCTTGCGCCGCAGACAGCGACGCCGGTTGGCGGCTTTTGGGATTTTGGCGCGCAGCAACTAACCATACCCACCGGGGCCTACCCGGCGACTGCAAGCATCTGGCCTGCACTTTCAAGCGGTGCCTTGGCCGCTGTCTGGTCAATGGATTATTGCTCATCGAATCCGGCCTATATTTTTGCGCTTTCAGATGGGCAGTACGGCAGCAACAATTCATCGCCAAGCTACTCCAACAACTATGGAGCCCCCGGCTCGTGGACCCTCTTCGAGAGCACCGCGCCGCAGGCGAAGATGACGGGCGGCAACATCGCCTGTGCGACCCCCGACAATATCTTCATGACATCGTCGTCGGTCGTGTCGTCGGGTGGTTCCCCACAGCAGCCCTACTACACGACTAACTTCACGACTTCGCGGACGTGGAGCCCCGTTGTGCTGCCCGGCGTTTTCAACGCGGACACCATTTCATCTGGCACATACAACGCCAGCACGGGCGCGGTTTCTCTCACGGTTTCGACCGGCGGCACCGGGTCTGTCGGCAGCTTATTCAGGCTATACAATCTCACGGGGACGGTGACGCCAGTCTCGATCTCGTCTGGATCGTACAACTCGGGCACGGGACTGGTCACGCTAACCATGTCGTCGTCGGCCCTGTCTGGTAGCACCGGCTACACCATTGTCGTGTCGGGAGTCACCGGCACCGGCAGCGTCGCCTCGGTGAATGGCACCTTCTCAAGCGGCGTGACCGCGAGCGGCAGCACAATTACTTACACAATCGCCCAGAGTCTAACACTGACAATCAGTTCCAGCACCGGGTCGGTATCGCCGTCAGTCACCAGCTTGACCACCACGAGCCTCAACAACCCGAGCACCAGCGCCAACGAGACCGCGACCACCGGCACGACCGGCACAACCATAAACTACACAGCACCGGCCAATCTCGGTTCGATCACCATAACTGGCGGCAATACGACGGGATGGAGCAACTTTTCAAACAACAATCAATATGCTGGCTCTGGCACTCGCTGGGAGTGCGCGGATCGTGCGACGCCTGGAAATTTCTACTTAATGTATCAACCAGTAAACGGCGGCGGCACGACCACGATATTTGCGACCATCAACAACGGCGTGACGTGGGTGAACGAGGGTCCGGGGAATACCAGCCTTGGCGCAGGCGTCCACGTCGAGTGCACGCCGGGGAAAACTGCCGACGTTTGGATAGCGGAGGGCGGCGGCGGAAATTGTTGCAACCAGAACTTATACGCGAGCTACAAGAGCGGCTTGTTTCATACGACGAACGCGACGGGCAACCCGGCATCGTGGGTAAAGTCGACAAACATATATAACGTCTTGGCGCTCGGCTTCGGGCCGATCAAATCCGGCAACACGTGCTGTGGCGGCAGCGGTTACCCAGAAATCGTGGCTAGTGGGAGCGCCGTGTTTAACAGCACATCGAGTGTCAACGTCGGCCTCTCGCCCGTTCAGGTCACATCATCGAGCGGCGCTATCCTCACCAATTCCGGCACCAACGGATTTAGCTCGGGGCAGGCAATCTCTTTTCACAGTTCCGGTTTTGGGGGTTTCGCCCAGGCTACCGCCTTCGGCGGCTTAACGCCGGGGGCGACTTACTACGTCTTGCCGACCAACTTGTCCTCGACAACCTTTGAGGTGTCCGCGACCAGTGGCGGTGCTGCGATCACGCCGACCGCTTCTGTGTCCGCCATGGTCACCTGGAACGAGTCTTTCAATATCGGCACCGGCCTTACGGTCCTGCCGAACAGCAACGTCGGTGTGCAGGGAGTCAGCACGTCGGCTCTGGGCAATGTCAATTCGTATAACGCCACCACCGGCCTGATAGTCGTTGACATCACTTACCCCGGCACAAACACGTCCTACAGTTCCTGGTCGGTTTCGATCAACGGCGTGTGGAGTTCCGACGATGAGGGTGCAAGTTGGCAGGAACTTGTGGCGCCGCCTCAGTTTGATGCCCTAAAAACAACCGCGGGCGATCCCGTGATATGGGCACAGGCGTACTTCGGTTTCTCTGGGTCTGGGTTTGGGATGGTACTCCCCTACCTGCTCAAGCGTGACATTGACCCGGCATCGAACGATAACAGTCCGGTGGGGCTCAACAGGGCGGCATGATTCGTGGCAACGTCAGGCACCTATTCGTTCGACCCAAGTTTTGGAAATCTGGGCCTGACCGCTTTCAGCCGGATTAGGGTAAAGCGGACCGAGCTCACCCAGCAGCACATGGAGGATTTGCGGACCGAAGCAAATCTTCTCCAGGTCGAGTGGGTCAACGCCGGTGTCTTGCTCTGGAAGCAGGTCCTTCAGTCTTTCACGATGATACCGGGACAGGCGACTTACGACGTTCCGGACAACACCGTCATGGTGCTCGATCTCTATATCTCGCCGAGTACGGGCAGCAGCAGCGGCCAGAACCGGTTGATCTATCCGTTCTCGCGCACCGACTATGCGTCGCTCGGTAATCCAAACTCGACCGGCTTCCCGACATCGTTCTTCTTCCTGCGCACCGTTAGTCCGACCCTGACGTTCTGGCCGGTGCCGGATAACGACACGACGTACACCTGTAGTTACTGGTCCTATATCCAGATGGAGGACGCCAACCTCGCCAATGGCGGCAACCTCGACATCCAGTATTTGTTCTTGGACGCCTTTGTCTCCGGCGTGGCCAATCGGCTTTGCCCCGGCTACGGCCCGAACACCAACGGTATCCCGGACCCGAATTTCATGGACCGCATCGAGAAGCGGGCTACGACCTCGTTCGAGCTCGCAATGAAGCAGAACACCGAGAACGTGCCGCTCTACTTCAACCCCGGCTTGGCTGGATATTTCAGACCATGAGTAGGCGACAAGCTAACCACGTCCGCGTCGATCCGAGCAACCCAGAAGGCGCCGGCGAGTGTGACCTGTGCGGTCGGTGGTACCAGCTTCGGGACCTGCGGCAGCAATCGGAGTGGGCTGGCACGCATATCTACACGTTCAATTCGCTGCGCTGCGAAGAGTGCCTGGACGTTCCGAACGAGCAGCTTCGCACCATCATCCTGCCGCCAGACCCGCCGCCGCTGCAAAATTCTCGTGTGCCTAACTTTGCTTATGAAGAGCAGACCGTGCGCGTGACGGAGTATAACGCTCCGAAGAATCCACCGTGGGGGGCTGGGCCGGCGACCGTCCGTTGTCTTCAGGATGGGTCGACACCTCGCATCCTGCAATATCTGACGAGTAGCTGATGGCGCAGACCGCTACCTTCATCCCATTGGACGGCCGCGTCACGAGCCTGCAAATTTTGAATTTGCCGCTGACGGGCACTGAGGTCATGGAGATCGTGTCTCCGGGCAATGTGCAGTTTGGCAACAACTTCCAAGTCACCATCAATGTCCTGGCGGCCTACTTCTCGTCGTACCCCTATCTGAACACGACGGTAATCGAGACTGGAGCAACATCGATTACCCCGTACGAGATCCTGCCGACCGATAGCCGCATCCTTGTCGACAAGACGGTTGGGGCCGCAACCTTCATCGAGGCACCTCTAGCTGTGACTATGCTTTCGCAGTTTCCGGTTCTCATCAAGGATGAGAAGGGTGACGCGGCAACCAACAACATCACCATCACGTTTGACGACGCGGGTGGGTGCGATGGGCAGGCAGAAGTGGTAATAGACACCAACTATGGATGGGTGACGATCAATCCAAGACCTGGGGGCGGCGGGTGGTACGAATCCTAAAACGACTTGGTCTTGCGGCCGGCGCGCTGCTCATTTCGGCGACGGCGGCCTTTAGTGCGTGCACCGGCCAGTTTCCGAACGGCTATCTCTGCGGCAATGCCAAGGGCTCGCAGACCGATCCCACCGGCTCGCCGGCATCGGCGTTGCTTGATGCCGCCTTTGGCAACCCGTCGCCAGTTGGAAGCATCCTCAATCGCGGATCGTCGAACTGGTCGGCGACCATCAATCCCGTTCTCGGTAATCCCGGCGTGTCCGTCGGGACGCTTGGGTTTGCGAACGCCACGTCCGGGGTGGTGACGCTTTCCGCGCCCCTCGGCGCGCTCGGCAACAACAAAATGTTTATCCCGGTGCCGGCAGCCTCGACGGATACGCTGGCGTCGCTCGGCAATGCCAATGCTTTCACGGGCAACAACGTCTTCACCGGCTCCAATGCTTTCGGCACCCCGGCCAGCATAGTGCTGACCAATGCGACGGGGCTGCCGCTCTCGACTGGCGTCACCGGTACCCTCCCCACGGTCAACGGCGGCCTGGGTGGTAACTTTGGGGGCTCGACGGGCGTCATCCAGATTTCGAGTGGCGTCGCTTCGGCATCTACGGGGCTCGCCAATGGGACGTCGGCGACGACACAGACCCAGGGCGACACCTCGACCGCGGTCGCAACGGATGCCTTCGTCAATACCGCGGTGCAGGCGGTCGGCGCCGGCTTGACGACGCATACCCCAGTCGTCCTGGCTACGACTACGGCGCTGCCGGCGAACACGTACAACAACGGCGCTTCGGGTGTCGGCGCCACGCTAACCGCGAACTCGAACGCCGCGCTTTCGGTCGACGGTGTTGCCGTATCGACAACCCAAAGAATACTCGTCAAGAACGAGGCGGCGCCGGCAAACAACGGCATCTACACGGTCACCGCGACGGGCTCTGCTGGGGCCGCATACGTGCTGACGCGCGCCACGGATGCGAACACGCCGGGGACAGGCAACTCGAACCAAATCGGTGCCGGCACCTATGTATTGGTCACCAGCGGCTCGACGCAGACCAATTCGTCGTGGAACGTCAACTCCACCGTCACCACGATCGGCACCAGCGCGATTAACTGGGTGCAGTTCGGGGGGGCGTTCAGCGGCGTGGTTTCGATCGGCGGCATAAGCGGCATCGTCGCCATCAATTCAAGCTTGGCTCTCTCTGGCAGCACGCTCGGCCTCAACCTGTCCAACTCGAACACGTTCACGGCCGAGCAAACGGTCAAACTGAACTCGAACGGTGTCGGCCTGGCGCTCGACACCAACGGGACCGGTATCAGCAATTACCTTCAATTGCTCAGCAACGGTGTCGGCAAATGGCAGCTAGGGAAAGGCACCGCCGACAACTTCCAACTCTTCGATGCAGCGCGCGGTAATTACGACGTTGCTATCGGCTCCAACGGCAACATGGCGCTGATGCCGAATGGGGGCACCGTGGCTATTGGGCAAGGGGCGCCGAGTGCTGCGGGGAGCCAGGCAGTTATCGCCACCAACAGTACCAGTTCGCCCAGTCAAGTGCAGATCGGCAACGGCACGTTCAATGGCTACCTACGGGCTGCCGCGGCGCAGGAAGGCATCGCCATTGAGGGCGGTACTTATTATAACGGCACGAACCATATCGCGACCGCGACCAGTGCCAGCGCTTTGTCTGTGACTGCCGGTGGCATCAGCATCTTCGCCAACACTGGGCTGACGCCAACCAGTTCATTTACGCAGACCTTACAAGTCAACGTCACCAGCAAGTCCTCCACGTTCAGCAACACCGCATTGTTTGGTGCGGGGACGGCGACGGCGAGCCCGTGGTGCGACGTGGTTGCGCAGGGCGCTGACCCGACCGGCGTAAGCGACAGCACAAATGCCTTCCAAGCCTGCGATACGAACTTTGCAGGCATCGCCAACTCCGGCACCATCTACGTGCCTGCGGGTCATTACTGTCTGGGCAACCCTTCTGGTGGCGCGCGGCCGTTCATTATGAACCAGCCGGGCGAGTGGCTGAATATCAGTTCGGGGGCTGTCCTAATCGACTCCTGCGGGCACGATGCCACAGTTATTAGTATGCACAACGGTCTCCAGCGCCTCTCAGGCGGGCAGATCGTCTGCAAGGGCTGGTACGGCGACTCGAGCAGCTTCGCTGTCCCTACGCAGTCTTGCGTAACTGTGCCGCAGGGCTGCGGCCCGTGCTGGATCGACCACGTCAACATCAACGGCGGCGCGATACCGTTGGACCTGTCCCAAACGGTCTGTTGCAGCGAGTTTATCATCGAGGAAGTCTTTGCGAACGAGAACTACAGCCCGAACGGGATAATTTACGTCAAGAACAACTCGGGCTGGCTGCGCCGGGTCTTTCTGGACAATCCGTGGCCAACGTCTACGGGAGTGCCGGGCTGCAACGGCAATCCGCCGAACAATGGCCACGCCGCACCGGCTGCATGGCAAGCCAATCACGTTTACTCCACCAGCGCCTTGGTCACCATTAGCGGCATGGTGCTCGTTGCTTGCGCGGCTGCGGGCGACCAGAAAAGCGGCGGCTCTACCCCGGCGCTCCTGCCTTACTTGCAGAACATCGTGGACAATCACGTCACTTGGCAGATTGTCTATCCCGCTGGCGGCGCGTCGCTCGTGTGCGACACAGGCTGCAACGAGGTATATGCCGAGCAGTTGGATGTATCGACGGCCGAGACGTTCGGCATCGTGCTGCAAAATAGTGCCGCTGGAACGCCGCCAGGTTATTTCCGCTGCGTGCAGTGCATCATCGGTCAGCAGCAGAGTAACGGCGTCGCGATCTCCGCTGGCATAAGAGCGGATTTCACCGACAGCTTTATACAAAGTGGCTGGCAAAACAGCACCGCAGGCATTAGTACGACCGCGGGCGTGCTGACCGTGAAGGGCGGCTTCATCGGTGGGTATTACTACGGTATTGTATTCAATACTGGTAGTGGCGGTGGCACCGTGACTGGTGTAAATCCGATCAGTACGTCCGTTGGCGGCAGTCTGGGCGCGGGCGTAACGGTCGCCGTCAACAACGTGACCATTACGGGTAATGTTTTCTCTATCGGCAGCGGCACACCCATCGTTAATGTTGGCTCGCCGAGTTTTCTAATCGAAGCCATGAACGTGACGGCGTTCGGGGCCAGTTCAGTTTCTGGTGCATGCAGCAACTGTACGACGACACCGAACCAATAAATCGCTGGCTTTGCCAGTTCAAAAGGGGAAAGAAAATGAAGATTGCTTTAATCGCCACCGCATTTTGTTGTTTCTCCGCCGCTGCTCTTGCTCAGCCGGCGCCGCCTAGCCCCCCGTTTGTGCCGTTCACGGTTCAGGAGCCGGACGCCAAGGCGCTGCGCTCCTTTCTCGATGAGCAGCCCATGAAGTTTGCGCTGCCGCTCCTGCAATGGGTTACCGGCCTCGAGCAGCGCGCCGTCGCGGAGGCGCAAGCCCAAAAGGAGAAAGAGGACAAGGCCAGCGCGGACGCCAAGATGAAGGAGGCGCAGGAGAAGGCGAAGGCCGCCGCCAAGCCCCAACAGGCGGAGCCGCCCAAACAGGGAGATTAAGCCGTGGCCATCAACAAGCCGTTCTGCATCGACATCTATTCGGGCGACAACGTCAGCGACATACCGGCGCTGCTTGCCGGCTTCAACCAGGTCAAGGCGGCCGGCATCGCTTTCTTGATCCACAAGGCGAGCGAGGGCGTCGGCTATCACGACCCGCGTTATGCGGCGCGCCGATCGGCATGGATGAACGGCACGGCAATCCCGGTCACCGACGTTGATGGCACTGCGCTGGAGCTCTACCCGGCATGGGGCGCCTATCACTTTTTCCACGGCACCAGTGAAGCCGCCGCCATTGCCGAGGCAAAGTATTTCCTCGGCGTTGCGGCGCTTGGCCCAGGCGATTTTGCCTGTCTCGATTGGGAGAACGTCGGCGCGTCGGGTTACGCGCCGCCAGCGGTCTACGCCGATGCCTTCTGTAAGACCGTGGAAGATGCGCTCGGCCGTGCTTGCGCGGTCTACGGCGGCAACGTACCGCGCGAGAACCTTACCTCGTCGGTGGGCTCCGCGGTCATCACCAATTTTTCGGCCCGGCAGTTCTGGTTCTGTCAGTACGGTGCCTACCAGCCGTCGCTCTTGCCGCTGGCGTGGAAGGAAACCGGACCATTCCTTTGGCAGGACGACGGCGACCGCTACGGGCCCGGACCTCACGTCATCCCCGGCATCGTAAACCCCAATGGGTCACCGGAGCCTTGCGACAACTCGACGGTGGTCGGGGCGATGACGGTCGCCAAGCTTGCGGCGGCATGGGGTAAATAATGACCATCACCCTCGGCCTTCTCTGCGGGATGCCTGGGGAGCGCGAGGCCCTGGCGCGCGGCTTCGCCGGCTATAACAACGTAATGATCTTTTCGGGGACCGATCGGCTGAACCTGCCGAACCTAGTCCCGCCGACCGTCAAGCGGCTAGTCGACATGGGGTTATGTGGCGGCCTCGGTCCGCCGTGGAAGGTTGCCGACGTCGTCTGCGCGATGACGCTCCAGCACAAGACCGGCAAGCCCACCGATTGGGACTCGGCCTGGATGCGGGAGGCGATTCACGCCGCGGGGATGGTTGGAGTCGTCATCAATGCGGTGCCGTATTACTCGGATGGCCTGTTCGATGAATCGAACACGATCGAGCAACGAGCAACGATCTACAACCGCTATGATCCGAAGCCGCAGGCGATGAGCGACGAAACCCGTTTCGGCGAGGCGCTTGCGATCTCACGTTTCATTGAGTTCGGGGTCATCCGCTCGCTCTCCGATGACTGGACCATGACGCTGCCGCCTGCCGCGACCGGGGCGATAATGAACGCGGACGGCTCGCCGAACATCGCCTATCTGGCGGTTTCGCTCGGGAAGGACCCGGCGCAAATCCCGTCGCTTCTTTCGCTCGAAAAGGACTATCAAGCGTCGATCGCTTCGCTTGAAGCCGCCGCGCGGGCAGTCGCGCCCGTGCTGGCAAACATTTAACCGGAGAACGCAAAATGGCAACCCAACGGGATTATGACACCGGGACCGCAGCGCTAACTGCCTACGCGCTACAGCTTGTCAAAACCATTGGCGTGCCTGAGATGTTTCGACCCTCTCAGGACACGATCAACAAATACGCCGCAGAGGGTGCCAAAGATGTTATTGATGCGGTGGACTCGGACCGCGCAGCGGCTTCCCCAACCAAGGAGTAAGACTGATGGCTAAGAGGCGAGCGAAAACTGCGAAGAAGAAGAAACCGGTCGTTAAGAAGATTGCGTTGCGACCGGGGCATGTGGCTGAGGTCATCCTACCGCCAGGCCATGTTCCCGTGGTCGTCCAGGAAGAGAGCGTCGTCAAGATCGCGCCGACGAAGAAAAAGGGCTGGCTCGATTGGCTGCTTGAGGATTAATGGGGCACCGAGACCGGATATTCGTCGGCTCGCTCGTTTTAGGCGCGCTCCTGGTCTGGGGCGCGTCCGTTGCGGCCTTCTTGTTGGTAGAGCGCCCGGAACGTCCGGAGCGCCCCGTTTCGGTAACGATAGTAGTGAGGCAGCCGCCAGAGCGGCATCATGGTCGACCGTGCTTGCCGCCGATCGGTAATGAGATGTGCCAAGATAATTGCTGCTGAAGGAAAACGAACATGAGACTGCACCTCGTCGCCGGCTTCCTTCTTGCTGCTCTCGCCATTTCTCCGGCCATCGCACAAGACCCAGAGCCGCCACCACCGGCAACCACCGCCACACCGCCCCAAAGGCCACCGCTTCGAATCGTTCAGGCCCCTGCTCCGGTTCCTCCCGCCGCTCCGACTCCGGTCCAAGCCCCGGCCGCGACGCAGAACACAATCACCACGACGGCGCCGGTCTCGAGCGAGACCACGATTAGCGTCGGCTCGCTGGCTGGACAGGCCCTCGACTGGGCCTTCATCGCGTTTGGCGGTGTCCTGACCACTTTCCTCACGCGATTGTTTATCAAACTTGCCGCCGAGGCTGGCGTTAGGATCACTAAGGGGCTGAGTGATCAGATCAACGAGGCGTTGCTTAACGGATTAAACCACGGGGAGTCTGAACTCTCTGCCGAGTTGCAGGGGAAGGACCCCATAACGATTAAGAACGCGATCGTTGCCAGCGCTGTAGAGTATGCGCAGACGCACAGGGCCGATGCTATTGAGAAGCTCGGCCTCAATCCACAAAGCGGGGCGGCCGTACAGTCGTTGCGGGCCCGCATCGCTACGCTGGTCGCCGATCCGGACAAGCCGACGCCGGCCGTTCTTGCTCCCACTCCACCTCCCGCCACCGCCGCCGAGGCGGCGCCAACGAAAGGATAAGCTAATGCGCAGTCTCTTCATTGCCCTGGTCGCGCTACTTGTGGCTCCAGTGCTTTGCCACGCCAACGGCCGGTACCCAGAGGACAAGGCGTTTGATGCCGCGGTCCACAACAACGTGGCGCGGATACAGGTCGCGCAAGCCACCACGAACAAGACGACGGGGAAGGCTGTAGCGGTAACAACTCCGGCGCCTACGCTGCCGACTGATCCCATCAACTCCGCATTGACCGCGATCCAGAACGTCAACAACACCGTCATCCAAAACGCTGTCGCGGCGTTGCAGGAAGCCGATGCCGATGCCGGGACGATTGTAGTGCCGGCCGTTGCCGCAAGCCTGGGCACTCCAGCAACCGCCACGAGCCCGGCAGTTCCGGCCGTTGCCGGGTCGCCTGCCGTGGTCAAGGACCCGATCTCGCATGCGTGCTACCCAGCGCAGATTCAATATCTGCAATCGTTGCCGACCGCGCAGCCGATCAAGTCGCCGGCTCCGTACAATCTGATCGTGCTGTTTCAGTACAAGCGCGACTTCGTCAACATGCTGCTCAGCGGCAGCCTGGTCCCGACCTATCTGAAACTCGGGTGCTCGGCCCTGCTCGGGCAGGAGACGTTGATCCTCGCCGGCACGCTCGGCCTGGTCGGGGTCTCGCCGGCATTGTTGGCGCCGCTGGGTGCGTTCGGGACATCGCTGGGGGCAACTGCGGCCACTATCCCGCTGCTCTCGACACTTCTGCCCATCAAGTGATCTGACGGAGGGGGGAAATGAGCGACTGCGGCTCGAGCCTCTGGCCGGTGTTCTTGTTTCTCTCCGTCGTCGTGATTTGCGCGACGATACTGGTCGCACCGCGGCTACCACGAGGGCCAGACCGTGACGGCCGATAATCTTGCCAAGCGGGCCATAGCTTCGGTCGACAAAGCCTTTGACAAGGGCGTGACGAAAGCCGCACGCACCGAGTGGTTCAAGGTTTCCGGCAAGATGACCACGATGGAACAAGCCAGGAGCGCCTTCGCCGCCGCACTCTGCGAGCTCATCGAGATCCGCGAGCATCAGCTTGCCGTAGTCGCCGAGGTGTTCAAGGAGGGCGCATGATCCTCCCCACCGATATCGAGCTCGTCGACTGCGCGGCTCAGACCTATACCCGCAGCGATCCCTTCGCGGTGACGATCGATGGTGCAGTTCGGGCCTTCCAGACTACGCTGCCCTCGGGGATTAACGTCATCGCATTTGAAGGCACCCACGACCCTATAGGGTGGGCGCTCGATTTTTGTGCTTTAGGCATTATCGAACACTCTGGGGTAGATCACCCAACACTCGGTTTTGTTCATGCCGGGTTCCTTGCGTCGGCACTTTCCGCCCTCCCCCTTATCCAGCCTATAGCGGCCAAGGGCCCGTTCGCGGTCTGCGGCCACAGTCTGGGGGCGGCGCTGGCTTTGCTTATAGGCGGCCTTCTAATTGATGATGGAACCCCTCCCCTGAAGATAGGGGCCTTTGCGCCACCCCGCGTCGGGAGCGAGCAATTCGTCAAGACCGCGGCCACCGTCCCCATCTGCGCCTACCAGTACGGCAATGATCCGGTTCCTCGGGTGCCTTTCCGCATTGTTCCCCTGTTCCCCTACATGCAAGTGGCGGTGACATCGATTGGGACGCCAAGGCTCAATGAGTTTTCGTGTCACAATATCCAAAATTATCTCGTCGGCGTGAAGGAGAAGTCCTCGTGAAACCGAGGCGCGATAGCCGTGGCTGACGTTGGAGGGGTATCACTCAAGAATCACTTTGATGCGCTCAATGAGCTACGCGAGCGCATGGAGGCGATTGCCCGTGCAAGTGAGCAACGTAGTCAGGACATTATCCGCGCCCTAGAACAGCGCAGCGCCGACAACATCGCGGCATGGCTAAAAGAGAAAGCCCTTCTTCACAACAACCTCTTTCAGGCGTGGGAGAAGGCGACTGCCGAGGATCGGGCTACCTTCGTCAAGACCGCAACATTTGAGGCACTAAGGGACGCCTTCGGCGTTAATACTGCAACCACTGCGAAAGCGCTTACCTTGGCCGAGGGCAAGAGCAAGGGGTATGCGACTGTGGTTGCGGCGGCTTCTTTCGTCGTGGGTATAGCTGTGGCAGCCGCCTCAGCGTTTGCCATGTTCCGGCACGGAGGCTGATCCATGGCCGTCGGCGAGCCTGATCTGCTCGGGCAACTTCTAACGCAAATAACGACGGCAGGACCCGTCGCAACTATCCTATTTGTTGTTCTCTATCTAACGAACAAGGAGCGCAAAGAAGCCTATACGAGGCTCATCGACACTAAGGACAAGCATGCGGCGGAACTCGCAAAACTGGTCGAGGGCACTACAACCGCCGTCAATACGAACAATACGGTATTGTCCGGAATTGAAAGCAAGCTGGGGTCTAGTCAAAGAAGGCAACCTGCCGTGAGGCGCAGAGGGAGCCGACGTTGAGCATCATGCAAGCGATCAGGTCCATTTTCAGTAGCCGACGCCCCGCCCCGCCGCCGCCGCAGGTCACCCCTGCGCCCGCTGAACCCCCTATCAAACCTGCGGACACATCGAATCGCGTTAAAGAGTTTCAGGCTGCCGTGTCGCAGGGCGCTGAGGTCGCAGGCCGCTTAGACAAGATGCTAAGCAAGCCAGAACCAACTGACCCGTTTGCGGACTTTGCGGAGGAACTTAAGGGGCGCCGTCGTAAGTTGACGGCGGCAAAGCGCGGGAAGGCACGGCAATGAACGGTGAGGTTCTGTTTTCGTCGAAAATCCTGGAAGCGATCACCTGGCACCAGTTTATCGTCGGCGTTGGCATGGTCGGCTTCTTTCTCTGGTTTATCCAGCGCACGTTCAAATGGCGCAAGGGATTGTCGGTCTGGACTTTCTTCACGTCGCCGTCGCTCAAGCTCGGCTGGTCGCTGATGGTTTACGCACTCGGGGACAGCATCAATCGCGGCATGGTCTCGTACGTTCGGCACTTAGAGAACAGCCACAGCGGCGGTATTTCGCCGGGGGTCTACACAACCGTCATGGTCTTCGCCATGCTCATCAACATTTGGGGCGGCCTCTGCGCGCTTCGCGTTGCGACGCCGGAGAGTGCCGGCGAAATACCGTGGGTCTTGGTCTTCTGTGTAGCGACGGTCGTTGGTATCGGGGTGGCGTTCCTGATTTAACCGGTGGAGGTGGCGATGATGCTCAGCTACGTCTTCGAAGCCGTCAACGCCTTCCTCCTGGTCGCGGTCGCCGCAGCAGCCTGTTTCTTCGGTGCTTGGATCTGGCGCCGCATCCGCGCCAAGGCGTCTTGGGAAAATATCAACATAGCGGTGGCGCTTCTAATCTTCCTGATTGGCGACACGATCATCCGCGCGCCGGTCTGGTGGTTCCGCCATGCGATCAACCGCGGCGAAGAGTTTACCGATAGCAGGATGGCTCTCTTCACGATGTGGGTCTGCATCGGCGCTGCCGTTGGCGCAATCGGCGCGTTCTACCTGCTGGATGTTGCAACGCCGAAAAGATTGCGACCATGGCCGTTGCTGGCGGCAATCATCGTGGCTTCAGGGTTCACCACGATAGCCATACTGGAGCCGATGTTAAGGGGATGGCCTTAGTTAAATTTCCAAGTCGAAGATTTCAACGACTAGCATAAACGACGCAGCTATCCCGTCGATGAAACCCGCCGCCCACGTCGCAATCTCGATAGGCGTCATCGGCCCGCTCTCTATTCCGACCGGGGGTTAAAGTGGAAAGTCACTCCCGGCTTCCATTCTCGATTGTCGCCCTTGCTTCGTGGTTCACTTTTGTATTTTGCAATTTGAGCATTGATCTCAGCGTCGGTGATACGATGACCGCCGCCGCCGCGGCGTTTTGAAACATGGCCGTCCGGCTTGATCCAAAATTCAAACTTGCGAAAATCGCTGGGATGGAACGCCGGACGGAGATCAATCGCCTCTTTTTTCTGCGTTAGCGTCATCTTTTTCCAATCGACCCACATGGTCCGCTCTATTCAGGCTCAGGATAAAAGAACACCGCTGGCGTGTCCCACTGTGTTTTGCTCAGTCGTTCAAGGCGGCGCTCAAGTCCTCGAATGGCGTTAAGTGCTACCAAATAGGACCGCTTCCACATTTTCCACGCATCGGGAAGCTGCGAGAGGTTCCAGCTTACCTCAAGGCGCTGCAATTCGTCGTCCCAAGCCACGGTAGCTCCTAAAATGCTATCTCGATTATGCGGACGTTGACCGTTTTGGCGCGGCGCACCATGTCCGCTGTCCCGCGACCGCCCGGGAACGCCACAACGAGATCAGGACCAGCATCGAGCATTTCCTGATTGCGCAGAGGACCAGCCGCACGGCCATGGCTTTCCCATGCCGGGGTGAACGTCGCCGTTTGGACCTTTCCTGCCGCCCACTCATCGGCCAACCCATCGGCCCCGCGAGCGTTGCCGTGCATCAAAACGGAAATCGGAGTTTCGGCATGGATGGCGTCGAGCACAGAGAATACTCGTTACCGATCCGAATAGTTCCTGCCGCCACACACGATCACTTTCATGCCCGGCTCCCTCTAATGTCTCAGGCTTTTTGGACATTGGCAAAAATTAAAAGTGCCTTTCGCAGAGCTTCCTTCTCGCCGGCTTTATACCCGGCCATGAACCCGGCTCTGTATTCAGCCATGTCGCCGAGACCAACGATTTCGAGCGCATCCTGAACCATTTTCATCTGTTCCGAAGTCAGGTCGCTCTCGCTCATATCGCGAAGGCCCATGTCACGTTCTACCTGATCCATGTAGTTCTCGGGCATGTCGGCCTCCTTTACCGCTTCGCTTTCCGCGCATTCACACCGCGATCCGTCGGTTTCTTGCGCACGAATTTTCCATGCCCGACCTGCTTCCAGAACGCATAGACACTGGCTGTGGAAATCTTCATTTTATCGGCGATCTGCGGGCCGGTTAGCTGCGGCTTGCCGTTGCGGCCGTTCAGGTAATCCCCCACCAGCGCAATGCGCTCCGGCGTCATGTACACTTTCTTGCCCCACCGCTTATCCGGGCGCCTGGCCCGAACAGAAGCGATGGCCGCCGCAGTCCGATGCGAAATGAGTTGGCGCTCGAACTCGGCAACTAAGCCCAAAACCCCCAACACAAGCTTACCGGCGGCAGTTCCGAAGTCGAAATCCTCGGTCAGGGACCGGAAAAATGCGCCCTTGGCGTAGACCCGATCAAGATTGGCGTAGAGTTGCCGCATAGAGCGGGCGAAACGGTCGAGGCGCCAGACAACCAGGGTATCACCCCGGCGCAGGTCCATGATTGCAAGGTTCAGCGCTGGCCGCTTTTGGCTCGCGCCGGAAACCTTCTCGGTGTGGATGTTGTCGGGCTTAACGCCGGCCTTGCGGAGCGCCTCGATCTGCATATCGAGGTTTTGGTCCTGCGTCGAGACGCGGGCGTAGCCTACGAGGAAGCCGGTTCTGACAGGTTTTTCCATGACTAAAAACACATATCAGGTTGGAGGTTATACGTCAATGGCGTTTGACAACCTAACGTGAATATGCTAATCTGCTTTTTGTGAATGGGAGAGCGACATGGCAAAACGCAAAGAGCCGGAAACTAAACGCTACCACGTAGAATATCTCGATTGGGCCAAGGGCCATGCCCTTATGGTCGAGGGCTGCAAGAAAGACGGCGACGATCCAGAGCACGCGACTCTCTGGGATTATTGCGACCAGGGCGAGATAACCGCGGTGCATCCCTGCCCGACCAAGGAAGCCGCCTTCGCCTGGGCGCAAGAGAACGCCAAGCTCGACGTGTTCCACATGCCCCGCGTCCGCGAGCAAACCCTAGTCATGCACGATACCGATGACCGCGGCCGGCGCGTGGCCCCGGTGCTCGTATGGGATACGACCGGCTATTGGGAAACCGATGGCGACGAAATCGACTTAGCGGCCTAGCGGAGAACGCCCGATGCACCGCGACCGCCTTAGAAATTTGATTGAAACTAAGCAATTAAAGTATTTTGACGGCGCACATGAGCTTATGCGTGGAGCGCGAGCCATTCTTCTCCAACTCGACGCCGCCGAAGCATTCTTGAATGAACAGACAGAAGAAAATTCCGTCAAACTTCGTCAACTGTTAAACGCGAGGTAGAGGCCGCCATGCTGACGCTGCAAAAAGTCGAGAGAAACCTGACGCTGCCGATCTTCAACATTTGCTTGGCGGCAGCGGCCGGCAAGGAAAATGACTTGCGCGAAGCAAAGCGAATGCTTGTCGAAACGGTCCACGACATGCTTGTGACCGTGGCACACGAATCAAAGTCGGAATAGCCCCCGATGGCAAGCGTAAGCGAAATGAAGAAGGCAACCGAGGAGCGCAGCAAGCTTCTCGATGAGCTACGTGCGGCAACGGAGACGATGAGCCGCCGAGCGCCAGGTCAACCAGCCGTCGAAATTCCACTCGATAAGGTGCTGACGTTCAGCGGCGATGAAGGGCCAAAGGCGGTCATTGAAATTCAGCAAATCATATACATCGTCGATGGCATCCTTCGGGATGCTGCGAGCCAGTAGGATCACGCCAATGAACATACACCGCGAAGTCCCGGAAGGCGCAAAGGCAGTCGATTGGCCGGCAGAAGCCCAAAGATATTACGAGGAACGCAACAAGCTTCGCGCTGAGAACGAACGGCTGCGGGCGTCACTTGTTGAAATTGAACAGCAATGCGCTGTGGGCGATTCGCACACCTGGATTCGCCGTATCGCTCGCAAGGCGCTTTTGAAGGAATAGGCCGAGGACCGGCAAACCAAGAGGTAGACGCCCGTGGGAACCAAGGCGGCACTTTTACGAGGGTTGAGTGGCGCTGCTCGGCAGATGGTCGAGTCGCGCGATATTGAAATCGACCGCCTACGGAAGGCTCTCAAGGAGACAGAACATTTCTTCCTAGGGCACTTTGACGATAGCTGTGAGGAATGCCGTCGCGGCTATGCCACGATCAAGACCGCTCTCGGCGAGAAGGACTAGGCCGATGAGCTATGAATTGGAAGGCGGTCCCCCGCCATCAGACCTCAAGCGTCGCCAAGCTGCCGGCGTGGAAGTCGAGCGCAAGATGATCGAGTTTCTGATGCAATGGGCGCCAGTTCGCGAGTTGAAAGTTGGTGACGTGCAGCAGATCGCTACGTCAGCGCGCCTCTATGCGTTTGACGCCTTCTCGCCCAAGTAGGATCACGCCGATGGGCTTCGCAAACGTGACTTGGGACGACCTGCCGCAGTGGCCAAGGCGCCAGCGTTCATCGGCGGCGCTCTGGATGTGGGAAGAAATAACGCAGCCGCGTAGCTACATGGCGCGGTGGGGAATGCCGGGCTGGAAGTGGCTCGGATAATTTGTCGGAGAACGCCCATGAAATCGTCGCGTGTTGATCGCTCGCGATGGAACTGCCGGTTCCCGGACGCGGGTGTGGAACGAGCCGGTAGATGTGGTGGATCGGGGAGTTCGGCCCCAATGATCGCGACCGCAGCCAATTTGTAGGATCACGCCGATGACCGAATATGAATTGAAAGCCGCCCGCGATGCATTCCTGCGGGCTTTGGAAGTCGGCGCTCCTGGGCTTGCGGAGATCACCCGCAAAGCGATCGCAAATAACGCAACCATCAAACTGCGGCATCAATTCAATGTACCGACTAACGCACAGAGCGCTCAATTCGAGGCGTCGATAAAAAGCCTCGATCCAATCCAGTAGGCAGACCCCGCCGTGATTACAGCGATACCTATAGACGATGCTGCCGTTGGGCTCGGAGAAATGGTGCATCTAAAAGATGTGCAGAAAATTATCGAGCGCAAGGACGCTGAGATCGAGCGGTTGCGGTCGGCGCTCAAGAGTTTCCGATATTTGGTTAAGGAGGGTGGCGTCCCGCGTTATACGGTTCTACCCGGCGCTGCGCTCAATTCCCTAATCGAAGAAGTCGTTGATCCGCTTTTGAAGGAGTAGGCCCCATGTCACAGATCAAACCGCGAATTGGTTTTGCTGCCGTGGATTGCGACGGCATGATTATGCCGTGGAGTGTCGCTGCGTTGGCAAAACAGGTCCGCGACAACGTCGGCGACAGTTGGATCAACAATGATAATCCGACCCGTAAGGACGGATGGGAGAATGCCCGCAAGTGCGGTTATAAAATCATCAAAATCAAAATCTCTCAGTTGAAGGAATAGGCCGATGCCCGACGACCCGATGACGCTAGTCGAACGCCTTCGCAATCCGGCGTGGATACACAGTCATGTAAGCGTCATGGCGGACGCCGAACTCGACAAGGAGCAGACGCTTGAAGATTTAGGCGCGGCTGCATACGAGATTGAGCGGCTGCGAGCGGCATTGGCGGATATTGTCAAGAACTCCGAACGTCACGATTGCACCGAACTGACCCTACTCGTGGGCTGTCGCATGATCGCCGAAAAAGCATTAGCTCCAAACGAGGAATAGGCCGCCGATGCGCTACGACGAAACTTTCGGCAGTCCGGTCTGGCGCTACAACATGACGTGCTTGCTGATTGCCGCTGCAATGCTTATCGCGCCGATGGCGATATACACTTTTGCGAGGTAAAGGGTGGAAACGATCTTAGAGCAAACCGAAGATTTGGCCCGTAAGGAGATTAGGCAGACCGTTCGCCTTGACGATGGTAGCGAAGTCGTCCGCATAAGTTCTACGCGGCCAATGTCGAACACCTGCTCGATCTGCGGGGCAAAAAGCGACAAACCGTTTCCGACCTCCGCAATAAGTTGCTCTCGACCCAACTGCAAGCTGTAGGATCACGCCCCATGAGCAAAGCTGCAAAAATGGCTGATCTGCTTGTCCACACTCAAAAGGACATGCGGAACACGGTCGCGGCGCTTTCGTTCCAAGCGAGAGCTTGGCGCATTACTGCGATCATCGCGACCGATGATCCGAAGCGCGGCAAAGAAATGGCTCGCTGGCTGTTGATGCAAACTGTTCCGTTCGTGAACGGCGAAGCGGTCAAAAAATTCATCGACGAAAACGAAAAAGACGCCGAATCTGCTGGCTATAAATCTGGCGTGTTTGACAGACGCAAAACGGAGGCTGCCTGATTTGGCAGATTAGGCCGATGGTCGAACCACGCCGCAAGGAAATGGAACTAGCGATGAGCACGAGTTACGAAGGTGGCAAGTGGCATGTCACTTTGCAGGCATGGTGCGGCACCGAAGCGGCGTGCGACGCGCTGATTAAAACGCTTGAGGTCGTGAAGCCGTTGCTGGCCGAAAACGCCGCAGCGAAAACAGAGAATGCCGCGTTGGCATAATACCCCCATGACTGTAATCGTTACAATCATCCTGATCTGCGTTGTAGTTCAAATCTTATATCCGTAGCTTGTTGGAGCAGCCCCGTCCAAATGCTTCGCGGTCTAAACAAGCTGGAAAACGACTTGGCACTCGCCATCGAAGCGGCACTACCATTCGCTACGTCGCCGCAGACAGGATGGCGAGAGGTTACTCAGAGCCGTAAAGAAATGTGCGTGCGAGCAGCGCGTTCAACGATCCGCGTTATGCTTGCACACGGCTGGCGCAAACAGAGGCGTGACAGCGTGTCACGATAGGCCCGCAATGAGGGTCCTTGAGTACATGAAGCTGGCGGATAGACTTGCGGAACTCTACTCGACCGAGGAAGCTAATCAATGGCTGACGAGTCCGCACCCACTGCTTGAAGGACGAATACCGCTGGACTGCCATTACGCCGAAGTTGCCGCAATCATCGACAGCTTAGAGAGCGGCGCTTACCTATAGGATCATGCCGATGCCCGCGGATTGTATCCAACCCGAAGGTGCGCTAGGTTCCGTCTCGGGTAACACCCTCCTTGGGCGTTTCCTCCCTAGACTTAAGCCGCCCTCGGGCGGCTTTTTTCGTTCGGGTACTCGTTCCACTCTCTGCCGTCGAGCAGCCGGCCTGCGCGCTTCTTGCCGATCTTCATGTCTGGCGGGGGGCGCTTGCCGTCGAGCGTCGTGAAGCGAAGAGCATCCGAGTGCCACTCGCCCCATTGCTTAAAAAAATAGGCGACGCCTGCGGCCTGGCACTGATCGCGAAGTGACCGCGCCCACTCGGGGTCCATCGGCCGCGCCTTCGATCCTGATTCTCCGCCGACGATGACCCAGTCGATTTGCTGGCGTTTAGCGCCGACGTACTCGCATTGTTCGTTCACATAAAGCGCAGCGGCCATGTTAATAGGGTCGAGCAATGGTTCGAGAGAAAAGAACCTTACCGCTGCCGGCGTCTCTCGAAGGTGCCGCTCCCGTTCGTCAAATTCCTCCTGGCGCTCGGCGCTGATGCCCAACCACACGTTCGGCAACGGCCAGGATACGAGCCCAATCGTTTTTCCGGCGAGACTGGATGGCAGATCGCTCGGGACCGACCAGCGCAATGTTCGGCCGAAAGAACGTGCATGGCGCTCTAGGTAGTCGATGGACGTGCCCATCCTCTTAATCTGCTGAAACATCCGCTCCGCGCGCTTCGTCAGCACTTGAAACGTATGCTGCGGGCAAAGCGCCATGACGGCGAACACCTTGTCGATCGCCTCGTCGGGCAAGTCCCCGTGGAACAGGTCGGACATTGAGTTGACGAATATGCGCCGCGGCTTCTTCCACCTAAGGGGATGCAACAGTGCGTCCTCGTCGAGCCGGATTGCGCCGGTCCAGACGGCGTTGTCGTTCACGACCTTAGTAAGCCCGGTGTACTTCTTCGAGCCGAATCGCACCTCGAGGCTGCGCGCGGTTTTCATGGCGTAGCAATTCGTGCAGCCGGGCGAGATGATCGAGCAACCGACCGTTGGATTCCAACTCGCCTCCGTCCACTCGATCGCGCTTTTATCGCTCATCGTTGCGCTTCTTCCTGTGCATTGGGTGAACGTGGTCGGTGAAGTGGAGGGCTGTTCGGTGGCTCGGATCATCGTGACGGAGCAGGTAACAGATGAACGCCGCGAACAAGGTGCCGGCGCTGCCGGCGCAGACTAAGAGCGTGTCGTGTATCATCTTCTGTTCCCTCTCAAAGCTTGTAGTGCTTGTCGACGAAGCCCAGGTCTGGGTCGCCGACCAGCATCCACCTGATCCAGGTCTTGTGATTCTCGTAGTGCCGCCAATGTCCGCGCCGGAAGTGAAGGCGCACATGATAGGCCGGCTCGGCATCGGGATCGCGGTCTAGGCGTGGTGCTCGGCTGCGTCGGGAAAGCGAAATCACATGGTACGAGTTCACCGGCAGCTTACCCCGCCGCTCTCTGGCGTGATTAAGTTTATGAGGCGCGCGGACGATTTCGCTTGCGGCTACCTCTGCGTCCAAGGCGATCGCAACCGCCTTGATCTGCTGGCCGACGATTTGGACCAGGCTATCTATCGTATCATCGGTGCCGTGCTGCTCTGGTTCCCACCGGTCGCCGGCATAATAGTAAACGTATTGGGGGAATATCCATCCCAGTTTCGTTTGTACGATCGGCTGGAGATAGATTCGGCCATCTGCATCGCTCGCAATCACGATGACGTGCCGCCCGCTGATTCTAAACTCGAAGACACAGACATCGTCTGGTAGCTTGATCTCGCCATCGCTGTAGTCAGTTGCCTTCGCGAAGGCTGCCGCCCAGTCGTGCTCGATAAGAAACACCGACGCATCCGACCACATATCTTCAAATTCTTGCGCGTTAACTTCCGTAAATGTTTGGCGTGGCCCTCGACCCCGGTTCAGGGAAGCGCAGAATATGGCACTGCCGTCAATGACAGACTGGCGAAGGTGATGGAACATTGTGGCGGGGGGCGTTTGCATGACTAGCGGTTTTTTCGCCCACTCGCCCGCTTCTATGGCCGCGTCGAGCATGGTTTGCAGGCGCACCTTGTCCTTTGTGAGGTTCGCCAGTTCCCTGTCTAGTCGACGAACCTCTTCGCGTTGCTGCCGTACGTGATCCTTGCGTAGTTGTTTTAGGACCTTGCGCCGTTCCCGCGGTCGTAGGCCCAGCAGCTTCGCTTGTACCTCAGCCTTGATGCCCTCATTTTGGATACCGGCCTCGAGGATCACATCCAGGTCGTCGTTCGGGGTTGACAGCTTGATTTGATCGCGAAGCCTTTTCTTCGCTTCTTCGGAAAGAAAAGGGTGCGCGTCGATCGCGTTTAAGACGCCGGAAATCTTGCCGAGCCGATGGGTGTCTTCTGCCGACAGGTTGAGAGGTACGCCGTCGTTAAAATCAATCCGGTGGCCAAGTAGCTTTTCAAAGTCCTGCGATTTGAACGTGACGAAACGATCGCCTTGTCGGATATCGACGGTTTCGCTTTTTGCGATGAAGCGGAAGCCCTTCGCAGCGCCCTCCAATCTGACAAGGTGCTCGCTCATCGTCCCTTTTTTCTGTTCTGGATCTTGCGGCCTTTCGGCCATCGACTGCCTGAACGTAGCGGGCGCGAACCCCACTTGTGAGACTTCTTCGGTTTTTTACTCCGGCGCCGCCGCTCTCGCTTGATAAGGACGCGGTCGGGGAATTGCCCATGATCGCCGCGGACATTGGTCTTTATCAGGTGGCTGCGATCGAACTCCGGACCATGCGGGCGATAGAACAAATGGTCGGGGTCGTTGGCGTCTGGCTCGTAATAGGTCTTCTTCCCGAGCCCTCGCCTGAATTGCGGTCGCGCCGCAAGGGGAGGGTCGTGGTCAAGGCGCAGGTCTTTGACCTCGCAACCGAGTTTCCGGGCCAACGCGGCGAGTTGGCGGCGCAAGAACTTCCCGGACGGCTCTTTTTCCTCGCGGAAGATGTGTTCCACGAACACGGTGGTTCCGAGTTGCTGGGCGGCAACTTGGCAGCGGACACGCAACGGGATATGCGGGCGCCAGAGGCGTGCCATGCTAACCGCCCAGATCGCGCACAGCATCCTCGCGCGCTTCATTGAGCTCGGTCATCAATTCGACGGAGCCGCCGTCGACGTCCGGATGCCGGCGCTTGGCCAAGGTCTTGTATCTCGCCTCGACTTCATCGACGGAAAGATCGGCGCGCGCCTCCGGATTGTCGCCGTAATTGAGAACCTTCCACCACGGGCGCTTCGGTCTCGAACCTTCCGGCGCCGGCAGCGATGTGAAGCCGGCGAAGGCGCGTTCCATCATAACGCCGCCGCCGTGGCGCTCGAGTTGGCGCAAGGCTTCGATCGCCAAGCCGAGCGAGCGGAGATTGGCAGCGATGTTTGAGTAGCCGTCGGCGGCCATAACCATCGGCTTGCCCTTGAACGTGAAGTAAACGGCGACGCCGGGATCGTCCATCCGAGCACCCGCAGCATTGCCTCGCGGTTGTCCGTCAAGGCGCAGCGGGACGTTTGTGGAGAGGATGACGCCCTTTGCCTTCAGGCGGCCGAGTTCGTCGACAAGAAGCTGGCGCGCGCGGTCGAAGGTAATCGCCCGCTTGCCGACGTATTTCTTCTCGCCGTTGACCAAATCAAAACCATCGCCGGTGCGGAAGTGCCTCCCGTCGCCCTGCAAGTGCTTCGGGGTTCTGTCCCATCCTTCCGGCCAGCAAAGCGGGAAGGCTTCGATCTCGCGAACTCTGGTCACCGTACCGCCATCCTTTCCAGGGCCTGCCGCACCACCGGCCAGCGGCCAATGAGTTCCTCGCCGACCCGCTGGAGGTGACCGCGCTCGTACCCCAGGCGCGTTTTGGTGGCGATGCAGCCGTCGATCGCCCTTTGAAGGGCT
>Ga0265338_10002799_pt1 | contig 25509 bp, 11 predicted proteins | sample 42126metaG_FD_193579 | JGI IMG/M metagenome (GOLD analysis project Ga0265338, IMG submission 193579) | Rhizosphere microbial communities from Carex aquatilis grown in University of Washington, Seatle, WA, United States - 4-21-26 metaG | ecosystem: Host-associated > Plants > Roots > Rhizosphere... | reverse complement strand
CCTTCCAACACGAACCCACCCAACTCGTCGCTCCATGCACCGCCCTGCGAGCTTACGCCTAAAATTTTAGTCAAGTTGGCCTGTCCACAGGACTAACGTCGAAAAAAATTAACGAAGCAAGAATATCAGCGCGCCATATAATGGGGCAATGAACGACACGAAAACATCGGCTTGCCTGAACGGGGCCTCAGGAATTGCCGAAGTGCATGGAGACCATATCGTGGAGGGGTGGCTAGTGATGATTCAGGGCAACTTGTAGATTGTCCGATAAGTTGTCTCGTTTTTCCAGGTCCAATGTCCGATTCTCCTCCATCAACGACTTACGACGAAAATGGATGACCAAAAACCGCATTTTAACGAAGGTTGAAAACCGACCCCCGTCTTTAAGTCATTCCCGCTTGGTTCATGTTGTAGGTATTGTAACATGGATCAAAGCTCAACTACTGCACCCCGGGCAGGCTGGCAATCGCTTGGAGGAACAAACGGACGTGGCGCCTTTTTCAAGGCGCCACGCAGTGCTCCAAAAACTGTCTTACCTTCCAGCTTTAACCAGTCATCGAGTGAATATGGTTACTGCTGGATCAGGCGGTAGAACACGTTTGTCCTCGTGAGACTAGGCGTAATGACAAGGTTTGTAGCATTTCCCGAGTTAGGTACGACGAACCAATTGGTGGAGGCAGTCAAACCCACCGAATTGCTCTGCACCTGCCAGCCAAGATAGTCTTTGGGCCAGGTCAGGTTGAGCGTCGAGCCGCCAGTGACCGCAGCTGTAATGGCCGGAAGGTTGGTGCTCGACACAATAATCGTCCCGTTGACGGCCAACTGATTGTTCCAACCCACCCCGGCCCCAATGACCTTTAAAGTGCCGCCGCCAGTTACCGCCTTGTTGAACACGGCAAAGGTGTCCCCCACGTGGAGCGCCGTGCCGAGGTTGGTCACCATTACGGAACCGGTGCCGGTATTGCTGAGCGTATTGGTCACATTCGCTTGATCGCTGACAAACCCGGAACGGTTAACCCTGACTTTAACATTCCCCGCCAAGGTCAGAACGTTGTTGATGGTGAGAGTGCCAAGGGAAGTTGTCCCCGGGGCGAGCGTGCCACCAGCATTGACAGTGACTGTGCCGTTAATGGTGCCGGTTCCGGACAGAGTCGCATTGGAACTTACCGTGACTGCGCTCGCCGCAGCCAGCGAGCCGTCGATCTGGAGTATGCCGGCAGAGTTCGTCGTCGGACCCGTATAGGTTTCGGCATTGTCCAGGGCCAGGACGCCCACGCCAGTCTTGATAAGTCCAAACCCTAAACCGCCATCACTAATCACGCCGGATAGGGTGGTCAAGCCGGTATTCGTCACCTGAATGGTCCGGTTGGTGGGAGAGCCCAAGCCGTCGTTGCCGTTGAGGGTCAACGGCCCGGTAAACGTCAGATTGTTCGTGCCGCCAATCAATATTGTCTGATTGTTGGTATTATTTGGATACTGGATGGGATTTGCGATGGTGCGGGCACCGCCGGAGGCGAGCACCTGCCCGGTGCCACCACCGCCAGCCGCGGCGCCGGATTCGGTAGATACATACAGCGGGCCGGTGCCAATCGGGCCGGAAGCAACGGTACCGACCGTGTTAATCCCGAAGGCAACAGCACCAGCCGTGATAAAAGTGCCGCCAGAGTAGGTGTTGAGACCGTTAAGAAAGGTCGTGCCGTTACCCCGCTGAACGATGCCGCCAACACCCGAAATGACGCCGTTATAGGTTTGGCTGCCGAGCGGTTGATACGGGGCCAAAACCGTTCCGTTGTAGAGCGCTTCGCTGGTTGGCGAGTCAACATTATTCAAAACCAGATTTGCATTGAATACCGTGTTGGTTCCATATGCCCGGAAACGGTTGGTGGTGCCGCCGGCTGCCGGGTTGATGGTCAGGGTTTTTCCGCTTGTGCCAGACAAGTCACCCAGGAAGACAGTGGCGAAGGTTCCTACCCCGTCAGTTTGGATTTTGAAATCATCCAGCACATTTATGGGGCCATTGATGCCAACGGTGGCACTGCCGGATATGGCGATTTCCATGGTGCCGGCTGCATTGTCCAATATCACCGGCCCGGTGCCCAAACCGTTGTAATTTTGAAGATAGACATATAGAGTTCCGCCGGTTGTGTTGCTGACCAAGGTTCCTCCACTATAAGTATTGGCAGTATTCAATGTCAGTTGGCCCAACCCGGTGTAAATCAATTTGCCGGGACCGGCAATAATGCCACTGCCCGTAAAAGTGTAGGTGGCGCCGCTTTCGCTGTCTACCGTGACCGAAGAGGCACCGAGATAGCTGCCGGTCAGCGTTATATATTTTGAGGGCGCAGTATCATCAAATCTGACGCTGTCACCGTAATTAAACGTTTGCGGATTTGAGTCGGTGTCCTGCCAACTTACGGTGTTGTTCAAATCCCAGACACTTCCACCCGCCGCCGTCCAGACGAGGTTGGTCGCCGGCACCACCACCAGCGAGTTGGTGACCGAATTCGTAAAGTACCCGCCCGTGCCCGTAACCGTCACATAATAACCATTCACGCCCGAGGCCACATCCGCCGGTCCCGCGGAAGAGATAACGAGGGTGCTGGTGGCCGCGTCCGGGCTGGCGCTTACAGAAATATTACCGCCAGCATTAAGATTGGCGCCATTCCGATGCCATTGATACTGCATGCCAAAGCCGGTGGCTGAAACTGAAAAGATGCAGGAACCATTACTGGCAACGGTCGCTGACACGGGCTGGGAAGTAATGGTCGGCGGGTTGGTGATAACGGTCGTTTGCCCGGTAATTTTTATGGAGGTAATATCCATGGTCGGATTGATGGCTGGCCCCCCGGAGGGACTCTTGTTAAAAGCGCCAATGGAAAAGCCATCAAAGTTGGCGGTTAAAAAGGTCGCGTTAGTTGCGATGGCATTGGTTTGGTAATAAATAATTGGCCCGCTGAGACCGCTGCCACTGTAGATACTGTTGCTGAAGCCCAGGGTGTTCCCCGCAATAAGCGTAATTCTTAAATACAAGGTATATTGTCCCCCGGATACCAGCGGGACGGGCGCAACCGGGGTGGTGGCAATCACCGTGCCCGCCGGGCCACTATAACCGCCGGTGTTCCCGCTGCCGGCGATCAGATCCTGGGCTGCGGAAGTGGTAGCCGAGACTTGCAGCGGTCGGGTACTGATTCTGGAGGTTCCGTTGCTGGTGATTTGGGAAACGTATCCCTTCCAATTCGCACAGTTGCCGGTGAGAAAAGTGGCCGTGCCTCCCAAACCAGAATTGACCAGCCCGCCCGCCACCGGCAGGTTGCCGCCACCGGAATCATACAGTCCAACATAGATGGGGGAAGTCGTGCCGACCATCAGGCTGGAAACGGGCAGGTTGGCCGAACTGGCATTAGTCTGGGGGGTATTCGTGAAAACCACGCTGATGTCGATGTAATCGCCGACCGTGGAGAGTGCCACCGGGTTGGTGGTGAACAAAGCCTGGCTTTCCACCCAGCCCGCCGTCGTGGAGGTATTCAATCGCAGGGTGAAGTCACCCGGCGCTATGGTGCTGGCGGTGGCACTCTTGGTGGAAGCGATGTCATAGCTGGTAAAGGAAGCCGTCGGCGTCCCGCCCGGAACGCTCGGACCGTTGGTCGTGCTGCCATTGGCAAACGTATCGGTGAAAAACGTTGTTTGCGCCAGCGCACCTAGCGGGGCCATTGCTAGCAGGAGCGCGATCAACTTGAGTTGGGGTTTTGGTTTCATATGAGGTTCATTTTTGGATGTTGCCTTTGTTGAATCACTGGAAAGGGTAATGTCATGTCGTCCGTCTAAAGCAATTCGCACCGGCTTAAGGACGCCAGCAGCTCATAACGTAGGAATAATTGTCTCCGCCAGTGGTTCCGCCGGCGGCGATGGCAGTCCATACGTTGGGATCAAATCCATCCGTCACCAGCTTTACGCTTTGCCAATTGACGTGACCGTCGCCAAAGACCGCATTGAGACCTGCCGGAGTGGTCCCGTATTTGTGCGAGATTCCCTGGAGGGAGGAATAGATGACATCCACCGACATGCTTTTCGTCTGGTCAATGGCGGATTGTTTGAAGGCGGGGACACAAGCCCAACCTTTCATTACCGGGTCCGGGTTGCTGGTGTAATCCGGCCATTGCGGCACAGGGCCAGCGGCCACGGCAAGATCGTGCAAGACCACGGTTTTCTTTGTTTGCGGATAATAGCTGTAGCCGGCACGCACCCAGTCGGGGTTGAGATTGCTTGGATCCGTCCCGTCAACGCCACAGGGCCACGGCGCTTTCACAGCGTAGAAATCGTAAGACCAACCATCGAGTTTCGGGTTGCTGGGACAATACAAAGCTTTGCCTTCGGGTATGGCCTTGGAATCCCAGAGGGAGCCCAAATTGTAAGGCCCCTGGGTATATTGGGGCGGGTTTACATTCAGCGGCGAGTAACGGAACATTTCATACGTGTAGTTGGCATTTTGCTGACGCCAGTGTAGAGGCGGCATGAAGTCATCATTGTCGGCACAAAAAACAAAGATGCCCATGCCGATCTGACGAAGATTGTTCGCGCAACTGACGCGCTTCGCCTTTTCCTTGGCCGCCGCCAGCGCCGGCAAGAGCAGCGCCGCGAGAATGGCAATGATGGCGATGACGACCAAAAGTTCGATGAGGGTGAAGCCAATTTTCCGCAAACAACCCGGACCGGATGTCGGAGAAAATTTGGTGGGAAATCCGGCCTTGCGCTGATGAGTCTTCTGCATATGTGTTGTTCTATAAGATAGCTGAACCGCCGTTAGAGCCCCTTGCGAATTTCTTCAAAGCGGCATAAGAATTCTCCACCGCCCCTTTTTTGGTGAGGGTGCGGAATCAGGACAAAGTTGGCTCCGAAATTTTCCGGGTGACGTTCCGACCACGCGTTTGAAGGCAACATAAAACGTGTTCACGCTCCGGTAACCGCACCGGGCCGCGATATCCTTCAACTTGCACCTGCCGGCGACGATCAGTTTTTTGGCCTGTTCGATGCGAGCGCTTTCCAGTTTCTCGTGCGGCGTCCGTCCCAGATGCTTTTTGAAAGCCTTATAAAGCCCGCGTCTGGACATCGCTGAAACCGGAAGCAAATCTTCGATGTGAATCTGCCGGGTGTGATGCTTGGCAATGTAAATCAGACTGTGCGCCACTCCCTCGTGTTGCGGCATCCACCCGGCGTTGCTTCGGGGAAGCGCCGCAACGGCAAATCTTGGTTTTTTGCTGGAATGCAAGCGAATATCAGACCGCCGATTGCCGCCAGCGGTATCCATACCGGAGATCGGAACGGTTTTGGCGGAGAATCCGGCCTTGCGTTGATGCGTCTGCGTCATAAGTGTTGTTTTCTAAAATAGCTGAACTGCCGCCAGAACCCTTGCGAGTTTCTTCAAAGAAGGATAAGAATTCTCTACCACTTCTTTTGGGTGATGGTGCGGAACCTAGATGAAGTTGGCTCCGAAATATTCCAGGCGACGTTCCGATCACGCGTTTGAAGGCAAGGCAAACCGTGTTCAGGCTCCGATAAATGGATTTGAAAATTCTCCCGGGGACAGCGGGCAGAAACTGGATGAAGCCATTTACAAATCCAACCCGGGCCGGGCAGCGTTAACAGCAAGACGAGTTTTTAAATTGTGTGGGCGTCATTCCGGTCGTGTGTTTGAAAGCCATGCAAAAATTGGTGGCACTTTGATAACCGCACATCTCGGCCACGGCCTCCATTTTTACGGAGGATCGCGCCAGAATTTTCTTTGCCTGCTCGATGCGCACGCGTTGCAACTCCCTCCCGGGCGGGCGCCCGATGTGTTCCCAAAATGCCTGATGCAGCGCACTCCGCGACATCGCCGCCACCCTCACCAAATCCTCAACCCCAATCGGGTTGTGATAATTTCTCCAGATAAACTGCAGGCTGCGCGCCACGCCGGAATGATTGACGGCCAGCAAATCGCTGCTCTTGCGTTCAACCAATTCTTTCGGCGGAATGCGGACCGGTTCCTTTGGCGGCGCCTTTCCTTGCATCAGCCGGTCCAGAAGTTCGGCGCCGCGATAACCCATCAATTCCAAATTCCGGTCCACGCTGGAAATGGGCGTGCGCATCGTCTCCACCGCCAACAACGAATTGTCCATGCCGACCAGACTCACCTGTTCGGGAACGGCTAGGCCGGCGCTTTCGCAGGCCTCAATGACGTCCAGCGCGTGATCATCCGTCGCCGCGAACACCCCCAGGGGCTTGGGGGCCTGTTTTAGCTGCGCCGCGAGCCAGCGCAGCTTGGCTTTCCACTGAAACTGCTCGGTCGTAAACTCCCGGGACTGATGCCAGCGAATCCAGCGACAATCATGTCCCGCTGCTTTTATCCGTTGCACAAACGCGCGCCCGACTTCGTCAAACGACCAGTTCTCCGCCGCACTGTAAAACATGAAATTTCTCAAGCCGCGCACCAGAAGATGTTCCGCCACAAGTTGTGCGGCGGCGTGGTGATCGCCCAATACCCGGGGAAAGGGCAACTGTGGACGGCGAAAACTGAAGTCAACCGTCGGCAATTTTGCCTGCAGCACATACTCCACCAGCTCATCGCCCGCCCCCAGCCACGCCAAAATCCCGTCACCTTCCCAGCCCCAGGGAACGACCTTTTCCTTGCTCAAATCTGCGCAAAAATGCCAGCCGGCTTCTTCCGCATATTTGGCAACACCCTGGCACACGCGATGGTCATACCATCCCATGGCCAGCAAAATGCGTTTTTGTTTTTTTCGCATTCAGTAGAAATTCCCCGCATTTGACAACGTCCGGGTGAACGTTTCTTGCGGCCGCCCGGTCGGGTTCCAATGATCATTGCCGCCCAGAATGGTTTCGATGGTGATTCGATCCGCCTCGCTTTTCGTCAATTGCTTTGCCCACTTGAAACGTTTGTCAGGATTCGCCCCCGGGCCGGTGCTGTTATATTCAACAAAACGCGCAGTTAGTTCGTTGGTCGGATTGCGCCAGTTGTTCCAGCCTTCCGGTTTGATGTGATCACCCATTTCAGAATTCAAATAGGTCACGCTGGCATAAGGCCGCCAGGGACGGCCAAGGTCGGCGGTGGGTGCCTGATTCGTGTTCGCGGGATTACCTTCGGGACTGACCCAGGGCTGCGGGTCGCCCGTAAGCCTGCAGTTCATAAAGACAAAACCAAACGGCCTGTCTCTCGGCGTGCTGGCGGCGGTAATGTGGCCGCCATTTCTACTGTGAATATCGCAATGATCAAAAACTGCCGTCGCTGAGCCGTAAATGAAATCCACGCGCCCGGCGATATAGCAATTGGTGAAATAGTCCCGGCCATGGTTCATCATCAGCGTATCCTGCCAGCCGAGAATGCGGCAATCCTTGAAAACCGCCCGGTCGCCATCCACCCGCAAGGCGAGGGCCTGACCATGATCACCGGAGGTGTTTTGGAACGTGATATGTTCGGCGGAAAAGTCATCCCCGGCAATCACAACCCCCGGATTGAATTGATACGTTTCTTGCGGCGGCGGCTCGTTGACATTGAGCGCGTAGGTCAAAATTGTATTTTTCGTTTCTTCGCCGACAAATTTAATGTGCCGCTTCGTTATTGGCACAATAATCTGACCTTCATAGGTTCCGGGTTTGATGAGAATGGTAAAAGTGTTTGTGCCGTGGTCGGGCGCAGCGGCGATGGCCTCCTGCAAATTCGCATGCGTGCCTGAATCATCCGTGGCAACGACTGCGTCAAACCTGGATTCCCTGGTTTCCGGATCGGCGTCGAGCGGTTCAGCGCGCAGAACCGAAGCAAGTTCCGGCGCAACTTTGCGCAATTCCTCGACGACCAACTGCGCAAACATTACCCGACCCGCGCCTTTTAAATGCGTTCCATCGTAGGTGTTCGTACCATTAACCGTTTTGAGCGGGCTGAACTTCAGGCACTGTTCCTTGCCGAGCAATTCGCACAACTCAATGCTGCGAGTTTGCAGGTCCACCAGAGGAACATTTTTTGCCGAAGCAATTTTTCTGACCTCCTCGGCGTAGGGTGCCAGGCTCGATTTTATTTTTCCTGGATTCTCCTTGTCCCATTGTCGGCGCGTGAGCGGCGTGACCAGAATCGGCTTTGCGCCAATCGCCAGCGCATCATCCACATACTGAGTCATGTTGGCGACGAAGGTTGGCATGTCGGTCGAACGCCCCGGCTTGCCCGGCTCGTTGTTGTGGCCGAATTGGATCAAATAATAATCGCCCTTGAGCGCGAGCGCATTCGTCCAGCGGCCTTCGCGCATGAAACTCATGGAACTACGCCCGCCTCGCGCGGTGTTGATCAGTTCCGTCTTGTTGGTGTCAAGAAACTGCTTGAAACCGAGTCCCCAGCCGGCACTGTCAGTCATCGTCGAATCGCCGATGAGGACAATGGTGATTTTCTGTTTGGTTGCCGGACTATCCATTGCGCGCGCCAAATGAAATCCGGCAAGCGACAACGCGATAAAAACAGCAATGGTTCGCCTGTTCATGATTTTCAAGGGTAAACCAGCCGTAAAAAGACCGGACCGTTGGCCGAATCGGTGACGAGGGTGGCTTGAAGCAGGTTGGCGGAATCCGGCCAGTCAATCCAATTTGTGCCCAAGCCGCTGTTCAAACCGTTCGTCTGGATTTGGAGGCGCCAGCCGAGGTGATCCGGCGGCCACGAGATCTGCAGTTGGTTTCCGCTCAACTGAAAGTTTATGTTGGTTGATATCAAGGACGGCAGGGGAATGGCGCTCGCCTGAGCCGAATCGGCGCTTTCCCCAGCGGTGTTGGTCGCGGAGACAACGTAATAATAGGTTGTGCCGGGGTTCACCCCGAAATCGGAATAATGCGTCACGGCCACATTGGCGATGACCGAATAGGGACCGCCGTTGGTCGTCGAACGCTTGAGACGGAAAGCCGCCGGGTTGGAAGGCAAGGACCAATTCAAGCTTATCAAAAGGTTGGTTCCCTGTGCCGACAGGTTGGCGGGAATTCCGGGCACCGGTGGAATGACCACCAGATTCACCTGCCCGGCCGTATTGGTGTCAAAGGCGTACGTGTAACCCGCGGGCGTCGTGCCGAGCACCGGCAAGGTGCCGCTTAACGTTCCCGTGTAAGTCAGCAAGGAGTAGATGCCATTGGTAAAACCGCCACCGGCAGCGATGTTGTTGGTGCCTCCCAGCGCAAGATTGCCCTTCACAACGATGGTGGCGGCGTTTGTGCCGAGGATATAATTCAGCGAATTCGACGGAGACAAAGCAAAGTTATTGCTGATGATAAAGGTGCTCGCACCGAGCGTGACCGCAGTGTTCAAAGCCAGAGCGTTGGTGCTCTTGAGCGTCATCAGCGTATTGTAGAACGCGAAGCGGTTGGCCACGGAGTTGCTCGTAGCACCGTCGATCGTGACCAGGTTTGCGGACGAGGTGGAATTGGAGAAGGTAACGTCCGTGTTATAAAAAGAGAACTGGCTCACGCCATTGGGAACGCTATGGGAACTGTCAATGATCCTCACATTTTTTGCGGCGTAGATACCGAACGTCTTTGAACCAGTGAGATGGACATTGATGAGCGTAACATTGCTGATGGACATTTCGGGCAGGCCCCAGATGAGCCCGGCGGTTCGATTGGCCTGCGCGTTGCCGGTGATATTGCTGATGGTAATGTCGCGATAAGTCGGGGTCTTGCCGGCAACCACCGGCGCGCCGGGATAAGATGCGGCAATGGCGGGTGAAATGCTGTCCAACGCGCGGTAAATGGACGTGGTGTTGGTGTATTCAGTGTAAATCAGAATCGGATTCCTGACATTGGTCATCGAAAGATTCAAATAGGAAATGTTGTGAACAAAACCGCCCCGGTCGCGGTCGGATTTGATGCGCACGCCGGCATCCCCGTTGGTGAACGAGCAATTGATGACCGTCATGTTCGAAACGCTCGGCGAAGTGTAGCTGCCAATGGATACACCATGGCCATTGCCGTAAATGTTATTGGTGATCACCATGCCCGAAGTGCCACCGCTGCACGTGTAATTATCGTCCCCCACGCTGATGTCGCAGTTTTGCACCAGGATATTTGTTCCGCTGACATCGCAAGCGTCCGTGTTGTGTCCGGGGTTGACTGGGTCGCTTGATGAGTTGGCGCGTTCAGTGATGCCTTGAACGGTCGTGTCGCCGTTATTACCGCTTATGGCAATATGAAACTCCGGCGAATTTGAAAGCGTCATGCCCTGGATCAACGTGCGTTTGCAGCCCGAAAGCGAGATCATGATCGGGCGTGTATCGCCGTTGGTATTGGCATAAGGCCACCATGGTTCGCCCTGCCCTTGTATCCAGCCCGAACCGCTGATTTCAAGGTCGGTCAAACCGAACCCGGAAATGAAATTTGCCGCCGTCCAGGTAATGTTGGTCGTATAGTTTGTGGTGATAACCGTCAGGTTGGTCACCAAGGCAGTAGCGACGTTCGTGAAAAAAGTCTTTGGATAGTTGGTGAAAGGCAGCATCCGCAAAAATGCACCGCCGTCCAGCTGCAGATTTATCCTGCTCTTCAATGAAAATGGTCCGCTCAAAAAAATCCCGGCCGGAATTTCCACCGTGCACCCGCCGTTGGTCGTCGCTGCCGAGTTGATCGCATTCTGAATCGCCGTCGTGTTCGTCGCCACGCCATCACCCACCGCGCCAAAACTGGTGATGTTGACAAGGTTGGCCGTGTTGATGACCGGCAAGGCAGGCGCGGCCAACACCGGCCTGGCCTCAAAAAAACAGGCGGCAAGAATAAGCGCCAATGCCTGGACGGCTGGCAATTTGATCCTCAAATTCATCGATCAATTTCAGTTTGATAACGTTTTAATCCCGCCTCCCGCAAAAATTCGCGACGGGCTGAAAACCCGCCGCGAATGGGTCGTCCACCTTTGCCGATCGGATTGCCGCAATGATAGCCCGACGCGGCGCCCGCCTGGACTGCGAAGACATTCTTTTCACCGGTGTCGCCGTCAAACGATGCCGGATCACGGCCGATACGCCGAACGATAGAAACGATCCGGATAATTCGTCGCCTGCTGGTCCGTAAACTGCCAAAGGCCGTTGATGTCCGCCGTGTTCGTGCTGATCGTCGTCCAAACCACCGGCGGCGTCAGATCCATCGTCGCATCGAGCTGATACGTATAGCCCGGAACACCGACAATGCTCAAAGTGGCTGTGCCGTCACCGTTGACGACCGTGCCGGCGACGGTGCTGGTTGGCGCCGGAGTGACTGCGACATTGATCACCCCTGCGGCGGTTCCGCCGAAGCCGTCACCCACCGTGTAATTGATCTGGTCGGCCACATCGTTGGCGTTGGTGTAATAGACCGAACTGCTGTCGTAGCTCACCGTCGCCCCATTGGTGCTGCTGATGCCACCGGTCAGGGCCAGCGAATCAGCATCCGCGTCACTCCAATACGTCGCCAGATTGCCGGCGATGGCGATGACCAGCGGGTATCCCGCCGGACGCGAATCGGTGGACGGGTTGACCACCGGCGTTGTGTTGTTGTACGTCAAGGTGGAAACCACACTGGTCACACTGCCGGAGCCGTTGCTCACCACCACCGTGTAATTGCCGGCATTGGCCCGCGCGGCGCTGCCGATGTTATAGTTGGTGGCAGTTGCGCCCGAAATCAATTGGCCGTTCTGGTACCACTGATAGGTCGGGTCGGGTATGCCCGTAGCGCTTACGTTAAAGCTGGTGGATTGCCCCTGACTGACCGTTGCATTGGCCGGCTGGCCGATGATGTTCGGCGCCAATGCCGGCGTCCAACCATAGAGCCAGGTGGTTGCATTCTGCGCAGCCAGCAAGCGCGGGTCGTTACTGGTCAACTGAATCCCGTTGTAAGCCACCGGCAAGGTTCCATCCAAATTACTGTTGCCGTATTCCCACCAGCGCTCCGCCAGACCTGCGTCGTTTATATCCGACGGAGTCCAACCGGTTTGCACCACGTTGGTATCAATGTTGCAGTAGATCAGACCCACGTTGCTGTTGGTGTTGCCCAGCGCCCGCGCAAACAGACAATTGGTAAAATTGCTGCCGCTGGCGTTGGTGCCATTAAGCCGCGTCAGCTTGCATCTCACAAAGGCCATGCCATTGCTGCCCGCCGGAGTGCGCGGCTGGGTATAGATGCCGCCGGTCCGCAATTCGCGCAGTTCGCAATTGGTGAAGTAACAGTTGCCGCCACCCCAGATGAAGTCCACATCCCCTTGAATCAGGCTTCGATAAAAATACGCGCTGCTGTCAATCGTGTTGACCAGGATGGTGTCCTGATAGCTGTCCACGTCCGCGTTATTGCAGATAAACCGCTTGGCTCCGGTCTCGACCATCAGCGCGAAGGATTGCGAACCGCCCTGCGGCACGCTATTGGTCAGCTTGAGGTTTTCCATCGCGATGTCATTGGCCAGCACATGGAGCACCATCACCGTATGGCTGCTGGGGTTGATCAGATTGCTGTTGGGGTAGCTCAGGAGGGATTCCTGGCGGCTTTCGCCCCGCAGCGTGATGTTGTTTTTTCCAACGGGAATACGGACGATTTCCACGGAATTTCCCTTGCGCAGATAGATCACCCGATTCCATGCCGTGGTATTGGTAAAGTTGGGCAGGAAGTCGACAGCGCCTTGAATCGTGCAGAAATCCGCGGTGCCGTCCGTGGAAACAACCACATAATTTGTATTGGCCGGCGGACCAACCAGCTTGGTTTTAAATTGCCATGAATTCGTGGCTGCGATACCAACGAAATAAGCGCCGTTCGTATCGGTGAACACCCCATTGTCAACGGTAACGTAATACGTCTGGTTGGAGGTCATCACCCCTTCGTGGGGATAAATGGCCGCCGTATTGCTGGTAATGATGACCGGAAAAGTCACATAGCTGGCGCCGGCGATGGTACGGGGCTGGACGTTGACCGGATACGATGCGATGCCGGTCCCGATTTGGGTTATGACCGAATTCTGGCTCATGTCCAGCGTATCCACCGGAGTCACCGGATTGGTGGCGTTGTAAATCTTGATGGTTCCGGCATTGCGCGTAAGTGGTGTCTGGTCAAAGGTGATGTAGAGCGGCGTGTCATAACAAACGCCAGTCTGGGCATTGGCGGGCGACAACGTCACGGGTGACATCGTTGAATTCACAGTCAGGGAAACGCTGGTACTATTGGTCGTGCCCGCCAGATTGGTAATGGTAACCGAGTAGTTGGTGGATATGTCGCCGGGCGACACGCTGGGAATGGTGAACGTCGCATTCGTGGCCGTGCTGTTCAAGTTTGGCGAAATCGGCACCCCGTTCTTCTTCCATTGATAGGCTTCCGCCGGCACGGCGCCGACCACCACCACCGAGAAGGACGCACTTTGGGAATTGGTGACCACCAGACTGGTGGGCTGAACCGTGATAGTGGGCGGCACGATCACCGTCAACGTCGCGCTGTTCGTCACGCTGCCAAACGAATTGGAGGCGATGATGGAATACACCTGCTGGTCATTTGCCGGATATTGGACGTTGGGGATGATCAGCGTGGAACTGTTGGCTCCGGGAATGTCCGCGCCACCCATCTGCCAATAAACGGTTGCCGCTGGATTTGCCGAAACGCCCGCTGAGAACGTCGCCGCGTTTCCCTGGATGACCGTTTGATTCTGCGGTGCCGGATTGATGATCGGGGGGCCGCCGCTGCTGATGGTGAGAATGTTGACACTGCTCGGCGTTGAGCCATAGGGGTTGGTCACCAGCACAAAATAATTCCCGCTGTCGGCGACCTGGGCGTTGGCGATCTGAAGGTTCGTGGTGGTCGTTCCGGAAAGGGTTGAAGTTCCGCTCGGCCCCGGGCCATCAGCCAGGAGATTCGTCGCCCCGCCGTTGGTGTAATAATACCATTGAAACGCCAATGGCGTGACACTGGTGCCGGCGATGCTGACCGAAAAATTGGTCGTCACATTGTCTCCGGGATTGCCGCTGTAACCGGAAGGCTGGGCGGTGATCACCGGACGCGGATCGGTCGGCAATACCAGCGCAATGGATTTGGGAATCGTCGTCAGGTTGGTGAGATAGGCGCCCGGAGCCGAAGCGGGAATATTTGTCAGTCCAAAGTTAAACGCGCCGCTCAACGTGGTGTATTGAATGAGCGGAATGGTTCGCGGGTAGGAGCCAAACACCGGCACATTCAATTGCAGCACGTTGGTGACTCCACCGGCAGCCAGGGTTTGGACCAAACCCACCAGCGAGCCATTCGCCGGCACCGTCAGGCCCAGGATTGAATTGGCGGCCGACAGGCTGAACAGTCCCGCGGCATTCGTAGCGATGGTGTTGCTGACGATCAACGTGCCGTTCGCCAGATTGATGATGTTTGAAACACTATTGACGCCAACCGTGATATTGTTGGCGTTCACAGTGCCGTTGGTGATGTTCAAAAGACTGCGGGTACCGGTGCCGGCGGCATTGGCCAAAGTTGTCGTCCCCAGCGCCATCACCGTGTTGACCTTGAGCCAGGCACCTGATCCGATCACGTTGAATACGCCCAGGCTGGGGGTGCTGCTGGTGCCGGTTTCGAGCGACTGGTTGCCGAGAATCAAGGTATTCACGTCAACCGTGCCGTTCGTAAAGGTAAACACGCCCTTATGCGGGCCGGCCCAGGCATCGTTATTGACCGCGGCATCCCGGCCCAGCGACATCACGTTCACCAACGCGTTCACCGTTCCCAGGCTGAAATCATTCGTGCCGCCACCGCCATTGGAACTGGAGCCGCTGGAATTGCCATCGCCGATGGACCACCAGGTCACGCGCGTGCCGGGACCGCCGGCGCCGTAAAAATTGGCCACCGGGTTCTGGCCGGCAAAGGCGGAATTAAACACCATGATTCCGTGTGCCGGCGTATTAAGGTTGCCGGCCTTGTCCATGCCAAAGTTCATGCTGTCCACATTGAAGGTGTTGGCAATGCCCAACTGCAGGATTGAGACGAGTCCAGGATTGTTGCCGGAATTTCTGGACAGGATGATGGCGGCGTTCTTGCCGGCGGTCTGGTAGTTGGCCAAGGTGTCGGTGTACGCCAGCGTGATGACATTGGTCCTGGCCAGAATCAGATTGCCACCCGCTTTGTTATTGGCCGCCACCCCGGGAAACTGGCCGTCGCCGATCCCGATACGATTGGCGCTGACGGCGAAATTATCCAAGCCGGACAAATTCAAGTTCGCGCGATTTCCAGTCGTCGCGCCTGCCTGATTAATTGCGATGTTGGCGGTGAGATTACTCACATATAGCGCGCCGCCAGCGCCGGTGATGCTGTTGGTAAAGTTTTTTGCCGGTCCGGGATCCGTTGCGGTTCCCTCCGTCAGATTGCCGTTGGTTATGCCCAGGCTGGTTCCGGCAGCAATCACGATGGTGTGCAGGCCGTTGGTGTTGCCCAATTGCAGGGAACCGACCTGCCCAACAAACGCCCCGTCCACCAGACTGTTGGGCACACCGAGCGTCAGATTGGTTCCCGCGTCACAAAACTTCAAATCATCGCCACCGCCCGGCGCCACGGCACCGGCCCAGTTGTTGCCGTTGGACCAGTTGGTGTCCGTGCCACTGGCACCGCTCCAGACAATGGTGGCGGCAAAAACCGGCGCCACCGCAAGGATAAAAGCCAAGGCCAGGATTTGTTTGATTTTGTCGTGCATAGCAGGTGTGGGTTGTCTTGATGGGGTCGTGCCGATTCTGTGAAAATAATCGCCGGGCTTGATCAATTTCCCTCATTTGGGGCATTTTGAGAATCAATCTGATTCGTCAATTCTAACTCCAGGGAAAGTTTGTCGCTGCATCTTCGATAACGGGATATGGCTTGAGTCGGAAAATGGAACACGCGGACATCCTAAATCCAAATTGACCCGGCAACAATTGCTCGGAAGTCATAACCGGCCCTATGACTTTAGTAATAGGCCACAAGCCAGCCGTAACAGGTCATTGAGCTGTCTGTTGAGCGTGGGAGTGTGCGCGAAAACACATCCAAAGGAGACTGCAACGGGTGGCGTTCCAAACCGCCAAACCAGCCGTTCAGCGCACGTCAAAAAGCCCTCGTTTGATTGCCGTGGTTACAGCCTGGGTGCGATCTGCCACATGGAGCTTGTTCAAGATGTTGGTGACATGAACTTTTACCGTTCCTTCCACGATCCCCAGCTCATTGCCGATTTCTTTGTTGCTCTTGCCCTCCGCGATCATTTGCAGCACCCGCAGTTCGCGGGGAGTGAGTTTGGATTGACGCAATTGTTCGGGCAGCCGGCTGGCGATCTCAGCCGGGAAATACTGCTGACCGGAATGGACGGCACGGATCGCCTCAACCAGCTGTTTGAGCGGCATATCCTTCAACATATAGCCGGAGGCCGAAGCCTGAATGGCGCGGGAAATGTCTCCGTCGGAGCTGTAATTGCTCAGGACCAAAATGGGCATGTCGCCAAACTCCTTTCGCAGTGCGGCAATCGTTTCTATTCCGCTCATGCCTGGCAATCGCAAATCCATGATCACCACATTGGGCCGGTGTTTACGAAACATCGCCACGGCTTCTTCGCCGTCCTCGGCTTGCGCAACGATGGTAATGTCCGGCTCGATTTCGGAAATGGTCATCAATCCCATTCGGATCAGAATGTGGTCTTCCACAACCATGATGCGGATTTTTTCCCGGGGTTCAGTTTTCATGCTGAGTGGCTGGGCGGTCCGGGTTGGCCGGATGCGGATTCCCGTTACGGACCGGAACCGTTACTTCAACCGTGGTGCCCTGACCGGGCGCGCTGGTCAGCGTCAAGCGCCCGCCGATTTTGCGCGCCCGGCTTCGCAGGCTCTGCAGGCCAAGATGACCTGCGGTTCCATCCAAAACCGTTTCCGGAACAAACCCTCGGCCATCGTCACGCACGGATAGCCGGACCGACTGATCCGAGTAGCTCAAGCTGACTTGAATCGTTTTGGCCTGCGCATATTTGAGGGCATTATTCAAGGCTTCCTGACCGATGCGCAACAGGTGATGTTCCGCAACGGGCGGCAGCGGCAGCGCAGCACCGGAAACTTCAACGGTTGCGCGGGCATGATTTCCCGTGCTCATTTGTTCAACGATGCCGGACAGCGCCGCACCCAAATCCTTATTGGCGAGCGCGGGAGACTTCCAGTCCCAAAGACTGTGCCGGACTTCCGTGCGGCTGAACCGGATCATGTTGCGCGCGAGTTTCAGATGACGCGCCGCTTCGACGGGGTTTTCAGCCAGTTTGGATTCCAATCCGTCCAATTGCATCATGATCGCACTCAAGCCTTGTTCCAATCCGTCATGGAGTTCTCCCGCCAGCCGGTTTCGTTCGGTAAGCGTGGCGGAAAGTTCGGTCTCCTGCCCGAGTTTTATCATGGCCGCTTCCAGTTCGCGGGTTCGTTGAGAAACTTGCCGGTGGAGCAGCTGGATCCAGACCAGCGCGCCCGCCAGCACCAACCCGAGGCAGCCGATCGTTGCCGCGGTATGTTTCCAGGTCCACCAGGGCGGTCGTTGCTGCACCACCACGTCCGCCGGCGTTCGCAAAAGCACTTCGAAGGTTGGCGCAAGCCGTTCTTTCAGCCCGGTGCTGGAGGCGGAATCGCCAAGCGGTTCCATCCAGCAAACCCCGGTGACTTCCACCAGGCTGCCGACCGGAATCGCTTCAAGCCGATCACGGCCTTTCCCCAGCGCAGCACGGAAAACCCGTTGTCCGGATTGGAGTTCCAGGATTTGATTCTCGCCGAGAGCCTGTTGCTCCAGCAACCGGCCGGTCAATCGGACAACCTGCGCGTCGGGTTTTCCCTCCTGGAATTCAGCGGGCGTTGGCTGAACCGGCGCCAGAAATTCACGCGTTCCGGTTTTTCGCACCAGGGCTTCCGACAGGGACACGAATGCGGTTTCAACATCTGGAAAACCCGCCGCCTCGACCAGATCGCCGACCTGGACTCCGGGAGCCTCCACCGTTCTGACCCGGACGCCGCCGGATTCATCCTGCACCAGTAACAATTTGTCGTTCTGGTAGGTCACCACCCCCGAAACTTTCACCCGGTGAAACACCAATGAGTGGCGGTTGAAGTCTTTCAGGTCTGCTGTCGCAAGCGATGGGATGATAAAAGGCGCTTCCGGCGCAGGTTCGCCGACTTCAACATATTTCGGCGAAGGCACGAGCAGCATCTGCGTATTATCGGCGGTGCGGACCAGCACGCCGCGAGTCCGTATCAGCGCGTCAACATAATGACGCCTGATATCCATCGAGGTTTCGCCAACCCAGATCGTCATCCTTCCGTCTTTGCGCATCAGGATCAGACTGCCATCGGGCTTTACTTCACGAACGATTCCTTCAAATTCAGTCCAGTGCCCCTCGCCGCGCCGCGCCAGTGAATACTCGGCTGGATGGACCGCCGGCTCGGGCATCGGCGCTGTTCCCATCACGTTTATGCGGATCGGTTCCACCGGCACCGGCCATTTCCCGTTCACACTTCGAAGATCGAATTCCACGAAATCGCCCACGCGCAGCGGACTGCGGGCAAAGCGGCTGCTCAACCGGGCCAAAACACCGGCCGTCTGATCTTGAATGGAAACATAATTGTCGCCGTATGCATGGCTGTTGAAGGTCACCACGCCACGAACGCGGACCGAACCCGAACCACCCTTCAGGCTTTCGCCTTCTTCAGGAATTAATTGCCTGATCTGAACCGTCGGTGGATCACTGGCCGGACCAGCGGTCCCAATGATTGGTCTGGTGGAGACCTGCGGTTCATTCGTTGCGGGTTCTAACAGGCTGCGAACGTGCAAAAGCACCGGCTGGCCATTCTCCCATACCAGCGAACCCGCCAGATCCGCTTCCTGCCCCGCACAAACTGGAAGACTTTGATCCGCACGGGCCAAAACACCACGATAGCGCCGCGTCAATTTCAACCAGCACGGCGGGGTGTAGCCGGCAATGTTGATGGTCGCGCCGCGTTCATCCTTTTTCTGGCGAAACTGGAATACCGCCCCACCACCGGCACTCAATGCCAGATTGGCAAAACTGGACTTCGTATCCACCGAGTCACGGATCATGATTCCGGCAATGGCCCGGGAATTCGTTGTTTCCAGATTTTTGATTCGGGCGACGATTTCACCGGCTCCGGTCATCGGTTGATACACATAATGAAATTGATCGAAGCTGGAAGAGATCCCCACCCCGCCGCCTTTGACGGTGTAGGTCGAACCCTCGCAAATCGCCTCGCCCGCTGGCGTCGCATTGAACACGTCAACTCCCTGTCCGATGACTTTCAAACCCGTTACCGAATCAAAAACCGCGGTGGCCAACGAGTCCGCTGACAACGATGAAACGGAAAGTCCGGCCAGCGCAGAATTAGTCATTGCGATTTCGACCGACGGCGCGATTTGTTTCCAATGAATACCATCCGTGGAAAGGTAACCACAGAAACTGCCCTCTCCTTGAATGAAAAATCCGTTCGTGCCCTCGCGAACCATCGTTCCCCGAACCCGGATTTGCCGGTTCCAGGCCAGATTCGGATTTCCCGGATTAAGGTCGCTGATCGGAACCACCTTCAAGGCCGACAGGTCTTGCCCCGCCGATCCGATTTCAAGAACCTCTCGTGATGAAGGCACTGAAATCACTCCCGCGATCAGGTTTCCCTTGCCGTCTGACGCCGCTTCGCAAACGCCCTGCACCCGCACCCACGATTTGATCAATCGATTCGCGCTGTCTTCCGCCCACCCATACACCTGTACCCGGATGCGCGATTCGCCTTCGACCAGTTCCAGCGTCAGCAAACCTCCATCCACGGCCGCAAATCCAATCACCCCCTCCAGTTCAACCCAGCGGTAGTTGTCGGCCAACGCAACCGGCGCCCCAACTTCAATCGGCGTGGGTTCAGGGAATGCCACGTCGCCCAGCACCTCGACGCGCGGCTCAGTCACCGTGACGGCTGAATTCCACATGCCGCCCGAAGTCAACGACCCCACCGCGCCTACGAAATAATCATACCAGTATTCACGGATGATGCCGTTCGTCTTGCGATCCACATACGGAGAAAGATAGTGTCCATCAATCACCATCCGTTCCATTCCCGGCCCTTGCCAGGCTACCGACAGATTGTCATCCCGACCGCCATGCTGTTCCTGAATGGCATCAATCAGGTAACTCTGGCCGGCCTGCAAATGAACCGGACCGGACGATTGCGTCAGATACTTGGTCCACTGCCCGGGAGCTGCGGCTCTCCCGGTGGCGACAAAGGCGATTTTCCGAATCCCGGCCGGATCGGCATTGGTGCTCAGCCAAAGTTCTGACGCCCCTTTGCTGGCAATCCAAAATGTGTAATCGCCACTGGCCGGCGGAGTCAAAAAACCGCGCATTCGGGAAACATAGTAGTTGCCCCAATTCGTCGGTGCCGAAAATGAAGGCAACCAATCTCTTCCGGACGGCTTGCTGGGAAAATCCGGAAAGGCGGCAATCATCGGCATGGCGTTTTCGGCTTCCAACCGGATCCGCTGGCCCGGCCGAAGGGCAATATTCTTCAGCTCCAGGTGAATGGCCAGCGCACCGGATGCATCTTGCAGCACCAGCAGACCACGATTCGAATCCACCAGCGTCACGATGCCTTCCAACCGAAGCGGCCAGCCTTGAATTGCCTGCGGAACCGGCAGTTCGCAGATCTGAACCGTATTCGTAAAGACCCACATGGCTGGAATTCCGCGCGAAGTTTCAACTTCCATTGGCGATGCGAATGTCGGGAAAACCGCCACCATCCAGGCAAAGAGAATAAGTGTGGAACCCGATCGCATAGGCTTTGATTACGTTACGGCGGTGTGGGTCAGTTGCCAAGAAGGTTTGAAGGCAGGACATCCCTGGTGGTAAAACCACAGCGAATCAAACCTGAAATTGGCAAGCGTCATGGGCGGGTAGCCGACTACAGCGGTCTTGCAGGCAGCCTGCAACTTTCCTGCAGCCGATTTGCATGAGGTTTGATTTGTGCGCTTAACGCCTTTTCGACCGCAGCATCTGACGGGATGGCATTTTCTTGAATCGCCTTTTTTATGTCAGCAAACAGTACTTTTGTCTGATCTTCTTTCGCCGCCAGAAAACGTGCCCGACGCACAACCGTTTCAATTCCGGCCAGATATTTCGCCGAGGCTTGGGCATAAGCCACCAATGTCTCGATGGATTTGCGGTCTCCTCCCGGCAGCAATGAACGAACAACGGCCTTCAGGTCCTGCTCATTCAAACTCTCTGGCAATTTTTGATAATGAGCAATGCGTCCGATGAATTGCTCCGAGGCCCAATGCGTTCGCTTCTCCACCAATTGTTGCGCCCGGCTAAACTGCGGCGTGGTCACCAGGGCGACCGAAACTCCATAATTAACCAGTGCCGTCATAATCCAGTTAATCCGGGCTGGTAACGCTTCCCGGTGGTTACACTGCGGCCACAAATAATGTGCCTCGTCAAAAACGACCATCAGATCACCTCGCTGCAGCACATCCTCAACCCGATTTCGCAATTGTTGAGCTTTAAAACTCAGATTGATACTGACACCCAGGCTGCGGGCGATGGCCCGATAAAAACCGATTTCGTCGTTGGTGGATGGAACCTGAATGTACCGGGCCTTGCCCGGATGGAGTTCACACCATGCTTTGGTCGCGAAGGTTTTGCCTTTTCTGGCCAAACCTTCAATCAAGACCAGACACTGCCCCTCCAGTGCATAATCGAGTGTATCGAACACTTGCTGGCCAAGCTCAGTCACTACGCATGTGGTGCGAACGGTTTCAATTGATCGTTGACGATATTCCCACAGCATCTCAAATAGGTTTGGAAAGTATGGGCGCGCCACTGCTTCAATTTTGATCTCAGGGTTGAGACACAGCTCTGCCAGCAGTTTGTCCAGATCCCCCGCCCCTGCACCATGGTTCTGCCCGTGATTTGGACGCATCTTCAAAAGATCATTGGCGACCTTCTTTAACCCACCGTTGCCGTGGGAGAGGTATTGTAAAAACCAAATCAGTTCCCGATCTTCACGGTCAGCGAGCACCTCGCATCGCCTTGCCACCAGGTTGGCCAATAGGCCCCGTTCAAACTCGGGGCTGGAGCAATAACGCTCCTGGCGCAAAGGACTGTCCGGCGAAGCTCGGCGTGTGTTACTCATGGGATGCTCAGGCTGTCTTCAGACAATAGTTGGTTTAACTTTTCCAGCCCACGCATGGTTTCCTCGTTTTGCAGTGATGCTGGTGTTACGGGAATGTTCAGTTGTTTAGAGAGCCGTTGGGCTTTTTTGAATCGCTTCATCTTCTGGTTCCGTTCGGTTTCAATGGCCTGTTGCTGCTCGCGCAGGGTTTGGCCAAGTTCAACCGACTCATGATGGGCATAACAGGGGCGGAACATCTGGCTTCTAAAACTGGCTGAGAAGTGTGGCTGTACAGTTCGATAAAGCGCCTTGCGGTAGGCTTCGTGCCGGGCATTTTGCTCCAAAGCCTGTTCTAAAATATCAGGTGGCGCATCCATCCCGGATACCAGAATTGCCCGTTCCACGGTGAACGGGTTTTTACCATCCAAGTTGGTCACGGCCAGTAAATCAGGATTTTCGGAATTAAACCAAGCCAGCACCTCCTGACCCAGCAACCGCCCGGTCTGCTCGCTCTTATATGTGAACCGTTCCCTGCCGAATTGAAAGCTGATGCCATTGCGGCCCACCCGCACTCGCATCTTGTGGCTGGCCAGCAAGTATCGGCAGGAATCAGGCAGTTTGACCAGGGGTGCTTGAAAGAACTTCTCGAAACCTTCCTTGGGAGAAAGTCCCGGCAGGTATTTCCCGTTTTGTGGCTCGTGATTGTATTTTTCACAATACCCGCTCAACCGTTCAATCCACTGCTGTTTTGAGAACAAAAATTCACTGGGATGGGCTTTCCCTTGCCGAATCAGAGCCAGCTTTTTTTGTACCCGTTCATAACGATCATTCCGCTCATCCCGGCCGGCATAGCCCGGCTCCGCTTCCAAATAATTCTGGTAAGTGCCGAAGACCCGTTCAATAACCTTGCCTCGCGGCAGCGTGGCATGACAAAATCGCAACCCCAATTCACGAAGTCCCAATTCGGTTTCCAGCCAGTCCACTTCTGCGCTGCGACCCACAATCAACCGCGCTCGCCATGTGCCATTCTCAAAATAGAATCCTTGCTGGGGCAAACCGTAATCGTCGGCCACAATCGTGATCAGATTACGAATATGCCGGGCATTATAATTCCTGGCTGAAATCAGCACAAAACCCAGAATACAGGTTGTCCGGCAATCGATCATGGCCAGGAACTGTCCCCGCATGACCTCAAAACCATTTTCCCCTTCCTCATAATAATAATTGGGCAATGTGCAGTCATCGGCTTGGAACCAATCCCCGGCAGCAAACGACGTTGGATCACGTTCGATGTAGGCCCCATTCAACTTTGCCTGACGTGGTCCGTGATGCAGGTCTTTCAACATCTCCACCTTGGATCGAACGGCTTCCCGGATTCTGCGCGGCACGTAGGATTTGTTGGCCGGGTTGTGGAGATAATAGCTTGTGACTTGTGGGCTCAATTCATGTTTGGCCACCAATTCCCGCCAGGCTTGGCTTTCACGGCCTCCATACTCCACCGCTTTGGCCACCAGCTTCAATTCATCATCGTTTTTGAGGATGGGTGCGCGATGGTTGCCGGAGTGCTCATTCCTGCGATCAGCAATTCCTGATGGATGCCGTCCACCTGCCACCCATTGTCGGTACTTTCGGTTGAAATCCCGTCTCAATGCGTTGGCGGTGCGTGCCAGCAACGGTACTTGTTGGATCAGAAACTTTAGCAGCGAATGTTTTGCCCGGTTCCCCTTTTGTCCCAGGGCAAGTTGCGTTTCAAAATATTCAAAGGCCAGTAGCCACAGGAATTGCTTTTCCTTCGCGGTTGGCGTGAGTGGATTCTTGAAAGCACCAATGACGTGTTCCAATTCATGGAAATCCGAGGATGAAGACTGGATGACCGGTTTGTGCGCCGGATTTTCATCCAGATAAATTTCCAACCGCGCCCAATTCTTAGCTCCGCCATCACGCTGGCGGGTGCGTTGCATCAAACGCCTCCAATGGCGAGTCGTAATCGAGTGGCCGAAAACACGGCGGTATTCCTCGACGCCTTTCACTTCTAGGTCGGCACGGCTGAGATGGAAATGATCCGTTCGATCCAGAAACGGTTTCAGGGCGCTTTGAAGTTTGCTGGCCCGTTCCAAGTGATGTGCAGCGATCCTTTTCAGGGGCAGCGGTGCCGACCAGATCGGCGGTGGATTGGACAAAAGCGCTTCCGGCCCGGCATATCCGCGCTGTTTGGCCTGCTGTGCCAATTCCTCTTTGAATCGCACCGGCAAAACTTCGAATCTCCACGCCCAAGCCGGATTGCCACTGGTAACTGCCCGGCCACTTGGAGGGATTGAAGCCAAAGCGAAGAACACTCCCCGCTTGGATTTGTTCAGCGCAGCCGCAATCTGTGAGGCGGAATACATGTTTGATCAACATTTAAAATCGCTTTAAAGGCCCTCTTTCACGGAGCGAACACATCTTTTTAGGCGTGTCTTCTGGCCGCGTTGGGTACAACATGGAGCGAATTGTAACTAGATATCACGTTATTTGCAACACGAAAGTGACATAAAGTGGTCTTCAGACTTTGAAAGACTAGAGCGCCTTAGGGTGGCTCAGGGACTTACCTGGAAACAAGTGGCCGAGAAGATTGGCGTGGGGGTGACAATGTTAATGATGGTCAAGTCGGGCCGTCGGAATTTGAGCAATAAAGTTCTTTATCGTTTAGAACAGGCTGAAGTTGCAGTTGGCCTGCAGCCTCCGACTGCACATGAAACTTTGTCCTTCAAGCAAGAAAATTCAGATTTGGAAAAAGGGATGAAGCGTTTCCGCGCCAAATTGGCTGCGTTGGATCCAAAAACGCAGAAACGTTTGTTGGGGAGCTTTCTGCAAATTCTAAATGCGCAAAGAAAAACCTCGGATGAATGAGGTCACGGTGGTCGCATTGCACTTGATTTAAGGCAATGGTCGCCCTGTGTTCTGGATCGTAATTGGTTTCACACCTTCACACCCCATTTCTTGTCTGATAATTGTCCCATTCTTTCAGGTCCGATGTCCAAGACCTCAGGAAGTGGTTGATTTAATTGGCTGTTTTGCAGATCAGGGGTGTGAAGTGGTTGGGGCATGCAATCGGGACATGCCCGAAAAATCGAGACAATTTCACACCCCCATAAACCCTAAAAACCGTCTTCGTAAGTGGTTGATTTCCGGTCTATTCCAGCCTATTCCAGCCTATTCCAGCCTATTAAAGGTTTGAGACAACTTATCGGAAAATCTACAAACTCAATATAAAATGGCGCGCCCGGCGGGAATCGAACCCACGACCCTCTGCTTAGAAGGCAGATGCTCTATCCAACTGAGCTACGGGCGCAGCCAAAAAGACATTAATAGCTGGCTGGTAACCGCG
>Ga0265338_10002798_pt1 | contig 25512 bp, 45 predicted proteins | sample 42126metaG_FD_193579 | JGI IMG/M metagenome (GOLD analysis project Ga0265338, IMG submission 193579) | Rhizosphere microbial communities from Carex aquatilis grown in University of Washington, Seatle, WA, United States - 4-21-26 metaG | ecosystem: Host-associated > Plants > Roots > Rhizosphere... | reverse complement strand
CACCAGCGGGGCGAACTCCGGCTTCCAGGCCACGGTGAAGATCCACAAGAACGCCAGTGGAAACGTGCAGACCTGCCTGCCGTTCCCGAATGCAATTGCCTCCGGGGATGCCTTCAGCATTTATCCCGGCTGCGATCACCAGCAGGCGACCTGCTCAGCTAAGTTCTCGAACCTAATCCACTTCAAGGGCACGCCGTACGTGCCGGTCTCCGAGACCCTGTACGACGGTGGCACCAGCAATCCGCCGAACCCGCAGCCGATTGCTGCCCAGATCGGCAATACCTCGCGCAGCGGCCCCTCAGGGCGGGTCCAGGGCTGAGCATGGAAATTCCAGAGGCATGGCGGCAACTCGTCGTCGAGGAAGCCCGGACGTGGCTAGGAACGCGTTATGAGCACGGCCAGGACGTCAATGGACACGGCGTCGACTGCGCCATGCTTCTGGTCCGCGTCTACTGCGACCTCCGCCTGGTGCCTCCCTTCGATCCCAGGCCATACGCCGCCCAGTGGTATCTGCATCACACAGAGGAGCGATATCTCGCCTGGATTGAGAAGAGCTGCCATCGGGTCGATATGGCGCTTCCGGGTGACATCGCCGTGTACCGCTTCGGGCGCGCTGCCGCTCACGGGGCGATCGTCGTGAACGACCATCTGATGATCCACGCGTACCTGCCGGCCGGCCAGGTGGAGCTCGTCGAGCGACGCGCGCCGCTCAAGCACGGCGAGCTCGATAGCCTCTGGAGTCTGAACGATGGGTAGCGGGCCGACAAACTCCGTCACGCCGCAGCGCTACAACGGCATCCAGATCGGCTCGAGCCAGTACGGCGGGGCCGTGCCGCTGCTCTACGGCCGCCAGCGCATGCCCTTCACGCTGGTCTGGTACGGCAGCTTCAAGTCCACGCCGAGCAACAGCGGCGGTGGCAAGGGCGGCGGCGGGAGCCCGCAGGGATACCAGTACTCGGCCTCCTTCGCAGCAGCGCTATGCGAGGGGCCGATCAACGGCATCACGACGGTCTGGCTCGATAAGGATCTGACCACGCTCGCGGCGCAGGGCCTCACGGCCTTCAGCGGGGGAACACCCTGCACGTTCTCCAGCGCGCCGAGCTCCGGTGCCACGGGCGGCACGATCACCTCCTTCCCGCTCGCCGCCGCCAACTGGGGTATTACCTTCAGCGATGGGGAGTTCCGCCTCGCCTCGATCACCGGCGGCGGTGTCGCGACCTGGTCGCCAGGGCTTGCGAATTCGGTCAGCGCGAGCGCGGTGCTCGGCGGCCAGGCGACATGGACATACCTGTCGACGAACTTCTCCTCTCAGGCCATCCCGTACGACCACATTGCGTACGTTGGGGCACAGAACAAATCGCTGGGCGATTCCGCACAGATGCCGAATCTGACCTTCGAGGTCGACGGCTTCCTGGGCTACAACATCGGCGGCGGTATCGTAGACGCTGATCCATCCCAGATCGTCGTCGATTATCTGACGGATCCGAACCATGGGCTCGGGCTCCCGGCGTCCTACGTCGCGAATCTGTCCGGCAATAACAATTATCAGGGGTATGTGCAGTCCTTGGCGCTGCTGCTCAGTCCCTGCGAGAGCACGCAGCGACAGCCGTCCGACTTCCTGCGCGAAGTCCTGCAGGCGACGAACTCGGATGCAGTGTGGAGCGGTGGGCAGCTCAAAGTGCTGCCCTACTGCGACGGGTCCGTCAGCGGCAATAGTTTCAGCTATGCGGCGAACCTGACGCCGATCTACAGCTTCACGGATGACGACTTCATCCAGGACAGTTCTGACCCCCCGGTCAAGCTTACCCGCAAGCCGCTGTCCGAGACCTTCAACCATGTGAAGGTCGAGTACCTCGATCGCACCAACAGCTACCAGACCTCGATCGCGGAAGCGACCGACCTGGGCGATATTGCCGTGAACGGCGAGCGCGTCATGGATACGGTGAGCCTGCACGGTATCTGCGTGCTGGCGACTGCGCGCACGGCAGCACAGTTGCTGCTGCAGGCGAGTCTGTACGAGCGCAATACCTACACATTCCGGGTGCGCGCCGATTACTGGTTGCTCGAGCCGATGGACTACATCGCGATCACGGATTCAGGCCTCGGGCTCGCAGGCCAAGTCTGCCGCATCACGAAGGTGACGGACGATGATCTGGACGTGATCGAGATCGAGGCCATGGAAGTGCCGGGGACTGTGCGCACGACCCCGCAGTACAACTGGCAGGCGGTGCAGGGCTACAACGCGAACTTCGCCGTGAGCCCTGGCAGCGTACAGGCGCCGGTGTTCATCGAGGCGGCTTCGACCCTGGTGGCTGCGGACGGCGGCCGCGAGCTATGGATCGGCGTTTGCGGACCGAGTGGCTCGGCGAGCTGGGGCGGCTGCCAGGTCTATATGAGCTTCGACGGTACGACCTACAACCTGATCGGCACAGTCAGCTCGCCGGCCAAATACGGTGCACTCAATGGCAGCATCACCGCGGTGGCTGATCCTGATACCACGACCACGATGGGGGTGACGCTCAATAACACGCTCTCCGTGCTCGATTCAGGCACGGTCGCGGATGCCGACAATGACCGCATCCTGGTCGCGGTCGGCAGCGGGGCGACGCTGGAGTTCATGAGCTACGAGACCGCGACGCTGGTCACCGCTGGCCAGTACAACATCACCTATTTACGTCGAGGCCAGTTCGGCACCACGAGCCAGGCGCACAGTTCCAGTGCGCAGTTCGTGCGCCTCGATGGCTCCATGCTCGCGCTGCCGCTCGATCCAGGCTGGATCGGCCAGACGCTGCACTTCAAGTTCTGCAGCTTCAATCTGTACGGTCGCGCGTTCGAGCAGATCTCTGGCGTCACGGATTACACGTACACGCCATCTACCAGCGCCGCTGCCTATAACACCGGAGGGCAGGGCACGTGGGTTGCTACCGGCTCTGCGGTGATCTACAGCCCGACATCGATCATTAAGCCCACGACTGGCGCCAATGCGTGGGACTCTGCCGTCTATTCCAAGGTCGGATTTGTTGCATGTCAGGCGACGGCGCGGGTGCAGACGCCATGGCAAACTGCCCTGGGCATGCTGGGTCTATCGACGACTCCGACGGCGTCGAGCAGCTATACCAACGCTAATTTTGCGCTCTATACCGGGAACGATGGCGCAGGACACGCGCTGCTGCAGATCTACGAATCCGGGACGCATATCGCTGACTTTGGAACCTATGTTGTCGGCGATCAGATCGCCATCACCTACGACGGCGCCAACGTTCGATATTTCCACAATGGCGCGCTGCTGCATACGACGCCAGCTGTGGGGCTCACGCTCTACCTCTTCATTCCGTGCTCGACTCCAGGCGGCATTTATATAGACGTGACCTTCAACCAGATCACGGCCCAGCAGAACAACGCGAGCTGGGTCACGCGCGGCACCAACGGCGTCGCCATCGCCGGCAACCAGCTGCAGGCGAACAACAACACGACCGGCTGGGGCGTCGTGGATGCCTACACGCAGCAGAGCTATGGAAACGGCGCGACGTTTTCCTTCCGCGGTGCAGTCTGCCAGAACCTTGCCGCCGGCCTGACGACGGCGCTGTCCGGTGGTACGCCCTATAACCCCTCGGCGGGCGGCGGGAGCACCTATCAGTTCCTGTGGTTCCCGAACAATGCCGGGGGCGTGCAGCGCGCGATCATCGAGGTCATCAACGGCACCGCGACGACCTATGGCCTGGTGTCCACCGCGATCCTGGCGACCGATGTCATGTCGGTCGAGTATGACGGCTTCTATGTCCGCTATTACTTCAACGGCGTTCTGGTGCGCACGAGCCCGCCGGTGCCTGGCCTGACGCTCTCGGGATATTTCACATCCCACAACGCGCTCGATATAGCGGCCGACGTGTACTTCGCCAGCGTGCCGCAGGCGACGCCGTGGGCGTGGGAGCAGACTGGCACGTGCACGATCAACGACGACAACGCCTGCAAGCCCACTGGCAGCGCAGCCTGGGACTCTGGCGGATTTACGATGACGGGCTTTTCCTCGGCCTATATCCAGGGTAAGGCGACCAACGTATTAGACACCTGGATGCTTGGCTTGACGACGACGCCTAGCGCATCGGTCAGCTACACGAATATCAATTATGCCTGGTACAACGCCGCCGGCACGTGGGAGATCTATGAGAGCGGCACGCTCGTCGGCGGCTCGCGCGGTACTGTCGCGATCTCAGACTTCGTCGGCATAACCTATAACGCCAACGCCTCGACAATCACCTACTGGCTGAACGGCACGGCGATCCGGACGGTGTCAGTCTCTGGCCTTACGCTCTATGGCCAGGTCGCCATCAACAATGTTGATGGCCCCGGCGGCATTAACTCGCTGAAGTTCGGCGCTGGCTGCATATTGCCATTGCAGGACACCTCGCAGATCGCACCGAACGCGGTGTGCGATATCGTCTCCACGACGGTGTCAGGTCCGACGAACGTGTGGAACACGACCGGGACCACATCGGTCACCGTCGCCACAATAACGATCGGCCCCTATCCGTTCGCCACGACCGTGATTCTCACGGTGCAGGGGTATGTAGATCTGGAGGTGGTCTCAGGCCAAGCTTCTGCTTTCAGTTCGATTGGCTCCTTCAATTTTGGCGGCGGCTCCATGGGTACCGGCGACGGTCTCATGGCGCGCAACCCTAGCACCGCGCTTCCCACAGACGCGCATTCATTCTCCTACGAGAAGTCGCTATCGCTTGCCGCTAACACGACGCAGACCTATTACTTCACGTCGTGGGCCGGAGGCATCAGCGCGCCAGGATCGTCGTGCAATATCTCGAACGCGGTTTTTAAGGGCGAGGCGATCAAGCGATGAAGATATGGTCTATGTACGACCCCGCCACCGGGCTATTCCTTGGCCGCACATTCGCCGCTACCGAAGATAGTCATGTGGCCACTAATACAGCCGATCACGAGGTCGCGATCGAGGGCTCCTTCGACCATCTGAGCCACCGTGTCGATCTCGCGACCGGCGCCGTCGTGGACTATCAGCCGCCGCAGCCCTCGAGCGATCACGAGTGGAACGCGGCTAGCAAGCGCTGGCAGCTTACCGCCGCGGTCGCGGCGAAGCAGGCGGCTCGCGCGGCAGCGCTCGGCCAGATCGCCATGCTCGAGGCATCCCAACATCGCGCCGTGCGCGAGGCGGCGCTGGGAGATCCGGCCGCGGCCGCCACGCTCAAGGCGATCGACGATCAGATCAAGGCGCTGCGGGCGCAGCTGTGAATGACTCCATCCTACAGACCAGAGGATGAGGACGACCCAGACCAGAGCTTCATTCGCACTTATCCCGATATTCAGCGGCTGCGCGAGAACGCCGCGCATGACGACTGGCGCGACTGGCGCAAACCGGTCATTTCAATGGTCAAGGCAGGCGTGCAGCTGGAGCGCGCCGTCATCGAGCTGCAGGCCGAGCGCGAGCTGTGGGCAAAGCAGAGCGCGCAGGACAGATTGCGCATTCGCGTGGAGGCGCTGGAGGCCGCTCAGCGCGAGACAAAGAACATCCGAAAGCAGGTGCTCAGCTTCTTCTGGAAGCTTGGAGCGCTCGTGTTGGCCGCATGGCTAGGACACATATGGAAATGAAGTCACAACCGATTCCCTCCGATCAGTTCGAGCGCTGTGTTGAAGAATTGCGCAAAGCCGCGCTCCTGGTCGAGGAGATCCAGCGCGCTGCCGACGTTGCCAGCGGGCTCAACAAGTTCGAGGCGCAGGAGCGACTGGCGAAAGCGCGCGAGCACATGGAGCTGGCCGGCTTCTACCTCGACAAGGCCATAAAGGCGACACTGAAATGAACATCAACTGGAAGAACGCTCCGAACGCACCGGTCTACCTGCCGGCGCTTCATGCGGCCGAGATCCGGCATGGCATCCCGCTCGACTTACTCGCCCGGATCGCCTACCAGGAGAGCCATTTCCGATTCGACATCGTGAGCGGCGCGGTGCGGTCTCCTGCTGGCGCGGTCGGGCTGATGCAGCTCGAACCGTCAGACTTTCCAGGTGCCGGAGCAAGCTGGCTGGCGGACATTGAAACCGCGGCGCGGCTGCTCTCCGGTCTGCATGAGCGCTTTCAGGACTGGCAGGTCGCGGTAGCGGCCTACAACGACGGCGGCGGCAACATCGACATGTGGCTCAAGGGCCAGCGCGCACTGCCGCTGGAGACCGAGAACTACGTCCACCAGGTGGCGAGTGACGTGGGCCTTCCTGGATCAATCGTCGACATCGGACCAGCTCAGGAAGCCGGCGCGGAACTGGCCTGATGGACTTCTGGGAGTGGCAGGCGCGCCAGGAGGAACTGCGCCGCGACCGGATGCTCGGGCGCGTGCAGCCAAGCCAGGTCGAGACACAACACCCGGCGTTGATGGTCAAGCCGCTCGACGAGGACGGCTTCGAGGTCAAGCCGACCAGCTGGACCGACAGCATCATTCAGCGTTTCAGGTTTTCCGACACTCAATCCAAGGAGCAGAAGCGATGAGCAACATTCTCAGTGCACTGAAGGTGAAGGCGGCCGCGGAGCTCGCGACGCTCAGGGCCGATGGCGTCGAGTACGTCTCGGCGCTCGAAGCGAAGATCGATGCGAATCTGAAGATCTCGGTGATCTGCGGTCTGGCCGGCCTGGTCTTTGGCACCCTGGCAACGCTGGCGGTCGTGAGACTGTGAAGGAGACGTGGCTAAAGTGGGCTGAGCTATTCGATAGCTGGCGCGTCGTGCCGCGATTGATCCTGGCCGTCTATGGATGGTTCGTCTACCACGTCACGATGTACTTGCTCGTCTGGTACACCCATGAGCCGGCGACGGCTCGAGGGGCTGAGGAAAGCGCCGTCGTGAGCGTGGTATTCACGGCCATTGCGGGCTTCTCGCCATGGATCTTCAAGATCTATAGCGAGAACGGCCGCGACTGGACGGCTCAGCAGAACGGGGGAAAGCCATGAATCCATATGTACTGATCGCGATGGTCGTAATCGGCGCCATAGGCGCTGCCTGGATCACGCACGAGATCGACCAGGGGCGGATCAACCAGATCCTGCTCACCGATGCCACCGCGCTCAACAAGGCGCACACAGACGCCACCGTCGAGGCAGCGCGACTGCGGGGCCTTGCGAGCGCTGCCGATAAGGAGAAACTCGATGCAACGCAAAGCCTCAACGCTTATATGGCTGCTCATCCCGTTGGTGCTGTGCTCGTGTGCAAGCAGCCCGCGAGTCATAGCGGCCAGGGACTGCCCAGCGCCCCCGCAGCCGCCACCGGACCAGCTGGTGCCGGGACCGGACCCGCTTCTGTTCCCGAAGTGCTGGGAGGAAGCGCAAGAGAGGCCATCGACGTCGGCCCCGAACAGCGAACCCTCCTGCAAAGCGCTGCAGAGCTGGCTATCAGATATCGGCGTTTCCAGCAGCAGCCCGTAGCGCCGTGAATCTCACACTCGAGGAGCTGCGCGAGGTTTGGGGCTTTCTGCATGGCGGCCCCAAGACCGAAGTCGTCGAGCGTTTCGACGATTACCTGGCCGCGCTGGTTTCTTCAGGGGAGCCGGCCGCGCGCGTGAGGAACTGGCACACCTTGGCACAGGTGCAGTCCGCGCCCTCAAAGCACGTGTCCTGATCCTCGGCGCAAGCATCGAGCACGTGGGCCTTCAGTAGCTCGCACGCCTCGTCTAGCAACTCGCGCGCCATGCTCATAGCTTCACCACGCGCACCCTCTCATGCAGCTGCAGCTTTATGGCTGCTTCGGCCGCTGGACCCTCAAGCCTGATCGCTAGCGATACCCCCCCCTTGACCCGCTGCAGACGGTTTACCGTCCCTTCGATGCCATGGTCAGCGTGATAGGCTGAGCGGCATTTGGCGGCGCAGAACTCTTGATGTGGGCGGCGACGAATAAAGACGGCGCCGCACTGCGGGCAGGCGTTCAGCGCCTCGCCTGCGGCGGCGGAACGCGTTGTAACCGCGGCGCTGTTCATGGCCGACCCACGCACCCACGCTTGGCATCAGCTTCGCGATTTGGGAACATCCTGCCGCCGAACTGCCAGTAGCTGCCGACAGGCCCCGTCAAGTCATAACCGATCGAGCTGATCTGCCAGGCGGTTTCGATCCATGGCGTATGCACGTAGCGCTGCAGCAGCTCGGTGATGCCAAGGTGCACCAGGCCGAAGGCCAGCTGATAGCCAACGATCGCAGCTGAGCTCGGGTGCGGGCCGGTGAGGCCTAGTTCCCCACTCTCGACGTAACACCCCTCACGCTGAGCGGCGATCGTCTGCGCCGTATCGACGGCGTTGCTGAGCTGAAATAGCCCTTCCTCGACTTTCGTCTCGGTCGAAAGCTCTGCGCAGCCCGCCAGTAACAGACAGATCAGCGCTGTGCCCAGAATGTGCTTGAACGTGCCAGAATGTGGCCTGTTTTGGCCTGGTCTGACTGTCCCAAGTGCTTGAAATCCCTTGAAACGCTCGTCTTTACACGGCGAATGTCGGGGGTTCGAGTCCCTCAGCACCCACCATAAGCCTTTGTTCCACGTGGAACATTTCAGGCAGCGGCCCGTCGGCGCCGTTTCTTCTGTGCCCCGAACGTGCCCACCTTGGCAGCCGCCGAGGCCAATTGGTCCGGCGCCAGATGCCCGTAACGCAGCACCATTACGTAGCTTGACCAGCCCCCGAGCTGCATCAACTCCTGCAGCGTGACGCCGCTCTGGACGGCCCAGGAGGCGAAGGTGTGCCGCAGATCGTGCCATCGTAGCGGCACCAGCCCGGCGGCCTCCACGGCCTTCCTGAAGGCCTTGGTGTGGCAGTTGTCGATCGCTTTCCCGTTCCACTGGAACACGGCCGATCCTTCCGGATTCAGGCGCCTGAGCGCGCGCAACGTCCGTACGGCGGCCGGCGAGAGCGGGATGCCGTGAGCCCTGCCTGCCTTCATCTGCTCGCCTGGGATCCATGCCCGGCGCGCCTTCAGATCGATCCGCTCCCAGCGCAGAGACAGCATGGAGCGCATTCTCAGCCCCGTCTGGACGGCCAGGTCCGCTGCCAGCTGCAGGTGCGCTGGTAGCTGCGCCCGAAGCCTGGAAAACTCCTCTGGCGTCAGCCAGCGCGGTTCCGGTGCCCTGGGCCGATACATCGGGATCTTCGGTAGAGCTTCCAGGTAACGCCATTCCACGCATTTGCGCAGGATCGCCCGCAGTGTGTTCATGAAGCGATCGACCGTGGAGCGGCTCATGCCGCCAGCCAGCGCCTTCTGGCGCAGCGCCTCGATCGCAGTCTCGTCTACGGCCCGCACCGGATCGTTGTCCAGATATCGAGATAGCCATTTCACAATCTCCCGGTCCCGGGATCGCGCCCGGTCGCTGTCTGTCAGCCATCGCGTTGCGACCTCTTTCCAGAGAACGGCACCACGGTCGCCGAGCTTGTAGAGCCGCCAGAGGCGGTCGCGTTCGACGCGTTCGAATTCTTCCGCCTGCTGCCGGTCGGATGTGCCGGTTGAGCGGCGATTCTTTCGGCCAGCGACGGATATGCGGACCCACCAGTTGTCGGAGCCAGGACGGCGGTAGAGCGGCATTGCTGGTCCAGCCATTCTTGGAATAGTTCGGCGGATACTACCCACCGGCGCCCAATCTTTGCACCCGGGGCAGCCCTGGTCTTCATCAGCTTGCGCATCGTGTCCGGATGGCAATGGGCGAGCTCGGCCGCCTGCTCGATTGTCAGCGTGCTCACCGCTCATCCCCTCCCGCCTTGATAAACCCATGTTCGAGCCACCACGCCTGCGTGCGAAATATGCCCTCGGCATGCATCAGCAGAATCTCCTTGCGCGTGAAATGCTGCGAGTGCGTGCGACCGTCGACCAGGTCGTGACAGGCGCTGCAGCCAAACGCTCCCAGAATGTCGCTCGCCTTGAAGCCCATACCGCTCAAACCGCCCAAGCGGTAATGACAGAGCACGACCGTGTCAGATTTGAAGTTGCAGCAGTGGGGAATGCGGATGAGGCACTCCTGCTCGCGGGCGCTGTCGCGAAGCAGACTCATGCGGGCCGCCTTTGACGTAAACCATCATCACGCGCCGCATTGATGCGCGCCATCCTATGCGAGTCGCCGCCGCGATCCGGATGATGCTCGGAGGCGAGGAGTCGGTAGGCGCGCTCGATCTCCTCTTTGCTCGCGCCCGCGCCGACGCCCAAGACCTGAAACCATTGTTCCGGAGCCGGAAGCGCCAAGAACCCCGTAAAGGCCTGCTCGACCATCTGGCCGGAACCCCATCGCTCTATCCCGCGCAACGCCTCTATCGTTTTCGCGATCGCCTGCATATTGGCCTCGACGCCGTCCCATCGATCGCAGGCGAATACCATCGGTTTACCCTTGAGCTGAAAATAGGCCGCGACGCCAGGATCGAAGATTCCGCCGGCGCGCGCGGATGACATCCCGTCGCGCCGCAGCGGGATATTCGAGGAAATCACGAGCTCGCGGCCGCCGAGCCTTTCGACCTCCTCGCGCACGTTCACGATCGCGACGCCGAGCGTAGTCTTGAATCGAGCCGACTGCCGGCTGCGCTGGCGCGGCCGTCCTGGCGGCCAGGTCAGCGGATAGGCCTCGATCATTGCCATACCCCACGAATGGAAATCGAAAGGTGATCCTCATGCCACGCCGCATCCCGCGGTAAGAGTGCGGCCTCCAGCCATGGAAAGCGCCTCCTGATCCGCTGCCTCAATCGGTACGAGTTCGCATGTCTGAAGTGGCCCTCATAGCTCGCTGCCACGGACTGGAGTTCGCGCAGCTGGACGGGCGTCGCCCGGATCGCACCATTCGATATGTGCTGGCTCTCCCAGGCCGCAAGTTTCGCTCGCGCGTGACCGATGACGCGCCGGCGCACGACTGTATGCGTCGGAAAAACGACGTAACCCAAGAAGTCGACGCCGGCGGAAACCGGCCGAAGCTTTATGTCTGCCTTCAGCTTCAGGCGAAGCCTCTCGGCCAGGAAGCGCTCGATCGAGGCCTGCGCCGCCTCGAGCTGCTCACGCCTTCGATCGATCAGCACGAAGTCATCGACGTAACGCAGATACCGCGGCGCGCGCAGCTCGTGCTTCACGAACTGATCGAGCGCATCCAGATAGACGTTCGCGAAGAACTGGCTCGAAAGGTTGCCGATAGCGATCCCGCAGCCTGGTGCAGCGTTCTCCAGGCGCTTGTGCGCCGGCACCGCGGTGCGTTCGGCGGCCGTGCAGGCATAGCGCACGCCCTGGTCGGCCGGCGAGTGCCGCAGCAGCGCATGCGTCGCCTGCTGCGTCGTGAGGGGCACAGCAAAGCGCTCCATCCGTCGCCTGAGCATTCCCCAGAGAGTCGGTCGATGGATCGAATTGAAGAAGTTCGCGATATCGAGCTGCAGATACCATCCGCCCGGCACCTGGCGGACGAAAGCCTGCAGGCGTTCGACCGCCGCGTGCGTGCCCTTTCCGATGCGGTTCGAATAGCTATCGAAGACGAAAGCGGGCTCGTAGATCGCCTCGAGCTGCGGCACGAGCCAGTGGTGCACGATGCGATCGGAGAAGTCCGGCGCGTGGATCTCGCGCGCCTTGGGCTGTTTCGCGATGAAGCAGATGGTCGGCTTCGGCGACCAGGTCCCGGCCTCGAGGAGCCCCTGCAACTCGAGCAGCCCGTCGAGCCAGAGGCTCTCGAAGTCCATCTGATTCGGACTGGGTTTCTTGCCGCGGCGTGCTTCGCGCCAGGCAGCGTGGAGGGAACGAAAGCTCGGAACGCCGTGATACTCACTGGAGCGCACGGCGCGGACGTGATAGTCGTTTCTCTGGTTGTTCCAGTTGGAATTGCCGTTGTTGAAGTCGACGATCCACGCGTAATCGCCGGGCGAATACGCCATTATCCCGCGCGCTTTGGACTCGCCCGCACAGCCTCTCAGGTAGCGCGGGCTCGTCATGAATATGCCTCGGAGGAGGCGTCGCGGGAACTCAGTACCTGGGCGCGCTGCGAAGATGCGCTCGGCTCAATCGCATTCTGGCCTCTGCGGCGCTTCTGCCTCCGCCACCCTCCACACTGCCGTCCTAATTCTGAGACCAGCCGCGCGAGCATTTCGAACTGCGCGAAACTGGCGAATGCCTCGATCTGCTTGCCCAGCTGGAGCGAGATCTTCATATCATCGATTGCATCGCTCAGTCGCTCGATGGCTACGACTTGGTGCGCACGATCGCGCCAGGCGCGGTGCGCTGCCTGGGCCACAGCCATCGCTTGATCGCGTAGCCGCGCGCCATGCGCATACTTGTGATATCGGGGGAAGGCCCGGACGGCCTTCTCGACTTCCACAAGTATTCGCTCCGCGGCTTTCACGATCTCAGGAAGCTGATAGCCCATGGCACAGTCCCAATAGCCGATTTACTGACTGGAGCGCACGGCGCGGACGTGACAGTCGTGCCTCTGGCTGCCCCAGCCGGAACCGCCGCCGCCGAAGTCGACGAACCACGCGCAAACGCCGGGCGAATACGCGGCGGGCGTCGAGGTCCAATACCAGTCGGACTTGCAGTCTGGGAAGAACGTCGTGTCGATCGCCGGCGAGTGGCGCGTGCGGTCGGCCAGGAGGAACAGCTCCTCGACCGTCGGCAGCCGCCAGTCCGTGAAGCCGGCGACGGTGAGCTTCTTCGCCCATTCGATCGACTTCTTCCATGTCAGCGGCTTCTTGACCTCCTCGACCGACCATATGAGGTCGCTGGTGCTGTCGCGAACCGCGACCCATTGCGTTGCGTCCTCTGGCAGCTCCGCGCCGTCCGTTCCGATCTTCGTAAATCTGGCTCCCATCGAGTGCTCCTTCAGGTTTTGCGGCGGAAAGAATCTGCTTGCGGACACGTCGCGAAGTGCGACACGTGCCGCTCGAGGTCGAGCTCGTCGTCGTCAGGCTCAACCGTGTCCGCATCCACCGGCATATTCTTGCCGGCTGCGGTCTTGAACCAGATGATCTTTGCGCGGCAGGAGCGGCACCGGACGATCCGACGCTCGTGCGCTTCGTTGGTGTCGTTGAGATCCTCGAAGCTCATGAGGCCAGCCTCGCAACCTCTTCCTCGAGCGCAAATGAATCGACTCCAGGAAGCACCCGCTGAAAGACGGCATCGGTGACCTTCTTCCAATACAGTGCGAACTGCTCAGCGTCCATCGCATCGAAGGCGATCGAGCGTGTCTTGAGGGCGATCAGCGTTTTCTCCTTGTATCGGAACACCTGCCGATCGTAGAAACCGGTCAGATACTTCATCGCCTCGTGCATGTCCTGGACGTCGTTGATCACCATCCACCACTCATCCAGCTCGGTCGTCGCGATGTTCACGCGCTCGACGTTCTCAGAGAGCAGCTTGAGGAGCGCCCAATAGCGGCGGTGGAAGGCAAGCGAGCGCGCTTTTCTCAGGACAACCTCGCACTCGATCGTCGTGTCCGGCTTGATCTTGGCGAGCTGCTGCGCGGATTCCTCGTTGTCAGGAATCAGACCGAAGGCGGTGCGTTTGAGCCAGACTTTCATTCCCGCAGCCCCTCGCGTTGCTCGAAGCGCCGGATGGCATCGATATGCACACCGAACCGGCGCACCAGAGCCTTGAGCGTGTACTGCGTGCGCATCCGGTATCGTTCCAAGAGTGCCGCCTTCAGCTCGGCGCGCTGCTGGGGCGTCAGATTTCGAAGCCCCTGGCTCATGCGGCTTGCGCGGTCTCATACTTGGCGGTCAGCGCCATCACCTTGCGCGCGAGCTCCTCGAGGAAAGTCCTGACCTCGCGCTCGAGCTCATCGATCAGAGCGGGGTCGCGGGATACGCGCTTCTGGAACACCTGCATCGATGCTGGCATGCGCGGATCGAAAGAGAAGAAGTCGCACCACTTGCGACCGGTGCAGGCCATCTGCCATTGCATCTGATACACGTACTTCGCAGCGATCGTGCTGGAGAGCAGCGTGTCGATGTGCATGGCGGTGTTCGGGCACTTAATCTCGACCAGGCCTTCAGCGCCGACCAGGCCGTCCGGAGACGCGCCGGCATAGGTCAATGCCGGATGCGGGATGAAGCCGGCCTGTTCGACCGTCACATCCTGCAGGAACTCGTAGGCGATCCGAGCCTGTGCTTCCGTCTCGACGCCCCATTTCATGGCCGCATTCTCGAATCGCTCCTGGCGCGTGCCGGTCAGCCGTTCGGCGATGAGCTCGGCCATGTAATTCTCGCGCGATGCGCCATAGCCGCTCTTGGTCTTCGCCATCAGATCTCCCATGCGGGAGGCTGTGACGCAGCCGAGCCGGGCGGCGAACCATTGCTCGCTGAGTTGGGGCGCTGACTCAGGCTGTTCCATTACCGCTTCCTCTTCGCTTCGATCTGTCTGACGACGGTGCTGTAATTGACCGCCAGAATGTCCTCGAGCCGGTCGGCTTTGATGTAGCGCAGGAACCGCGCCTTATCGGCACCGACCTCCTGGATCAGCGCATTTATATCTGCCACCTGGCGCTCGCTGATGCATTCGCCCCCCTTGTCGCCACCTTTGCGGCCGTCATCGTCAATGTCGCCAGTGCGCAGGTTCAGCAGAGCGGCGGCGATGTAGCGCTTGCCATAGGAAGTGCTCGAACCGACCGACTGCACGGCATTCTTTGAGCCCGACGTGTCGATCGGAAGCTTGAGACTCGTTTCTTCGCTGTGCCCCGCCGAGTGCGAGAGCACGCCGGTGACCGTGACGCCCTTGTCGTCATTCGCGGTCCGGAACGATAGGCTGAAGCCATGACGCGCGAGCACCGGCACGATCGCGGTGACGACGTCCTCCCAGAGCGCGTACTTGCTCTGGACGTTCCCCGAGCCGTTCTTGATCGAGCCACGCTCGGCCACGATCGGCAGTTCGGGCTGCAGCTGAGAGAGCGCCGCGGCATAGGATGCCTTCGCGGTGCGCGCCATGATGCGCTCCTGCATATCGAGCAGCCGCTGCATCTTGTCGATGTCGACGTGTGGATTGAGCGCCACGCGCTCGATCACCTGGATCATGGAGGTGGCTTCGGCCGGCGCGTCGGGCCGCATTGCCACCGCTGTCTCTGCGCTCATTGAATTCTCCTATAGGCCAAAATCACTGACTGGAGCGCACGGCGCGGACGTGATAGACGCCTCTCCGGCCGTACCAGTCGGAATAGCCGTCGCCGAAGCCGACGAGCCACGCGTAATCGCCGGGCGAACACGCCGCGGGTGTGCTGGTCCAGTAGTAGCTGGGAACGCACCGGAAAATCGGATCGATCGCCGGCTCGTGGCGCTCGTAGTCGACGAGCGTGAGCAGCTCGCGCACCGTCGGCAGCCGCCAATCGGTGAAACCTCCGAGATAGAGCACTTTGCAGACGTTTGCACCCGCTGACCAGATCATGGGCTCGGTGCCGACGTTCCCGCGCGACCAGCTCAGTCCCGTGGTGCGATCAGCCACGATGTCATCGCCGATCAGCGCGAAGCGCTCGCCGGTATCCAGCGGCGCCGGATTGAGTGACGGCAGTATCTCGGCCGCGCAGAGGTTGCTGGCTATGCTAAGAATATAGGACGCCGGCGCGGCCTCGACGCGGCGCGCGATCAGCGCTCGAATATCGCTGGCAAGTGAGTTCATCTGGATCTCCGGTAATCGCGATTGCACAAATTGTTAGGTGGCGGCAGCGGCTCGCGCTTCTTCGGCCAGACGCTGCTGATGATCCAGGTAAGCGCGCTCACGATCGCCAGTAGGATCAGGACCGTGGCGTACGCTCCCTCGATGGACTCGCTCATGGCAGCGCCCTTGCCAATTCGCCAGCGGCCCGCAGTCCGATATCGACGCCGGTCGATATGGCCAATTCGATCAGCTGGCGCAGTTCTTCCTGGGTGGGCGTCAGGGGCGAGCCTGTGAAAAGCTCGAGCGCCTTGAGCTTCACCTGCATCGTGATCTGCGAGGAGGTCTGACGAGTCGCGAAGGATGGGTCGGTGCTCATACTTCACCCTCTCCAGCGCACGCATCGAGTGGCTCGCGCTGGATCTCAGCAAGGAACGACTGCATCGCACGCAGCCGCGCGACCTTTGACACCTTGGCCTCGGCGACGCGCCGGTCCCAGTAGGTCTCGACGTGCTCGAGGCACGGTTGGCACAGGTCGGTGCCTTCGGCCGGGAGCGCTTTGTGGCACTCGACGCAGGGGCTGACCTCGTCGATCTCCTCAGACCCGCAGGCGTTGCAGCGATCGATCTGGACAGCGCGCGTATGCACTTCGCCCCAGAACTCGCCGGTCTCATATTCGGTGCGGAAATGCGCCTCGCGCTTCGGGAAGAGGGCGCTGCAGCTCTGACAGTGGTAGTGACTTGGATTCATGGTGCTACCCAAAAGCCCAATCACTGACTGGAGCGCACGGCGCGGACGTGATAGCCGCTTCTCTGGCTGTCCCAGTCGGAATTGCCGTTGAGGAAGTCGACGAACCACGCGTAATCGCCGGGCGAATACGCCGCGGGTGTGCTGGTCCAGTACCAGTCGGACTTGCAGGCAGGAAAGAACGTCGTGTCGATCGCCGGCGAGTGGCGCGTGTCATCGACGAGGGTCAGCAGCTCCTTGCGCGTGGGCAGGCGCCAGTCGGCGGCGCCGGCGAGCGTCAGGTCAGTGCAGGCTTTCTTCGCAGCCTTCCAGTTGACGCTGCCGCACGGAAGATCGTCGCGCGTCCAGATCAGGCTGGTCTCGCGATCGAGGACCGCGACCCAGGCGGGGGCATTGAGGCGCAGCTGCTTGCCGTCCTCGCCGATCTTGACGAAGCGGGCTTTGGGCTTTGCGGGCATCTGTCTCTCCAGGCCGAAATGGCGTGGGAGAGACGGTATCACCGGATGGTGATAGGTGTCAACACCTTTTGGTGATAGAGAGCGCGACCCGGTCTAGGCCGGGTTTCTACGGTGTCTTTTGCAGGGCCAGACCGACTGCGATCAGGAAGCCGCCGAATAGCAGGAACGCGGGCGCGGAGTGCTCGCCGAACCGTGCGAAGGCTTCATTTGCGCCCCAGCCAATGAACAGCACCAGCGCGGCGAGAATGAATGGCAGGCGACGCATGGGTTACTCCGCTGGCGGATCCTGGTGGTGGCTTCCGCGGGATCGGCGCTCGCGCACCGTACGCGCAACGCGCATGTGAATCTCTGATTCAATCTCGGCGCGATCAGCGACGTCGAGCTTCTCCCATTCCGCCGCCAGTAGCGCGCCGGCACGCGTAAGGCTCGCGCCGTAATAGAGCAGCGTAGGTTCGCTGACACTGTCATCGCCGTCGAGCCAGCCCTTCGGAATGTGAGCATCGCGCTCCAGGCGCATCACCAATTTCTCGCCGAATGATTTACGCCCTGCCAGCGTATCGGCTATTTGCGGCTGACTGATCCCGCACGCCTGCGCAAACTTCGACTGATTGTCGTCGAAGCGACGCAGAATCCATTCGCGCAGCCGTTGTCTCCGAACGTCCTGAATTCCCACGCGAATATTCTTGCCCGTGCTACACCGTCCGGTGAATTCCCCAAACGGTGTTGATTTACATATCACCGTATGGTGATATATGCGCATGGACTTGAAGACATACCTCTCGGCGCTATCCACGGAAGAACGGGAGGCGCTCGCAAAAGCCTGCGGCACCACACCCGGCCACCTTCGCAATGTCAGCTATGGAGACCGTACCTGCGCGGAGAAGCTCGCGATCGAGCTCGAGCGCGAGACCGGTGGCCGTCTTCGATGCGAGGACCTGCGCCCCGACGTTGACTGGGCCGTAATCCGCGGCACATCTCCGGAACCCGCGGCCATCTGACGCATGGCCCTCCCGCTCAAGGATTTCCGCCTCGGAATCACCGAAGCCATCGACATCTGGCTCGATGCAGTGGCCGTCGCGAATAGTGCTGATAAAGCCGCTATCGCGCGCGACGTGCTGCAGGAGTGGGCTGACCGCAAGGCTCATGAGCACAAGGTCGCATGGCGCCGGATGAGGGCCAATGGACTGCAGCCGGAGCTGCCAGGACTCGACACGGAAGACGACGGAACGAGCCGGAAGGGGCGCCGATGAGATTGATTATGTCGCCACCAACCCGTCGGCATGCAGTTCCGCAACGACAGCATCCACAACCTGCGCGCGTCTGTATGTGCGGCAACGTACGGAGCGGCTGATGCGCGATTATGGCCGCATCCATTGTGCGTTCTGGTGCAGCCAGGACATTCGCGTCCTATCGGACGACGGAAAGCTCCTCGCGCTCTACCTCCTGAGCTGTCCCCACGGGACCATCATTGGTGCATTTCGACTACCGGACGGGTACGCGAGCGAGGACTTGGGATGGCCTCAAGCAAGGGTTTCGAAAGGGTTTAAGGAACTGTTCGCGAAGGGTTGGGCTAACCGTTGCGAAACGTCGAAATGGGTGTGGATTCGACGCTTTTTGAGCTGGAACCTTCCGGAAAACCCGAACCAATGGAAGGCCGCGCGAAAATTGATTGCGCAGATACCCCCACAATGCTCGTGGGTATCTGAATTCACAGCATTTTTATCCACTTTGGAGTCAGGAGAGATACCGAGTAAAGGAAACGGTTACGAAACCCTTGGCGAAGGGTTGCCGAATCAGGAACAGGAACAGGAACAGGAACAGGAACAGGAACAGAATCGAGATCGAGAGCCGGCTCGCTCCGCTCGCGGCCCACGGATCAACGGCAAGCATGCCCGAGGCATCAGGCTCCCTGCCGACTTCTCCCCCGACCTCGCGTACGGATCGGATCGCGCTCCGGACCTCGATGCCTCGATCGAGTTCGAGAAGTTTAAAAATTACTGGACCGCGAAGCCCGGCAACGCCGGCACCAAACTCGACTGGGAGGCGACATGGCGTAGCTGGATTTTGAACGGCATCGACCGAGGCAGCTACGCCCGCAAGCAAGCGACGACCAGGCGGTGGGAGTGATGGACATCGCCGACCTGCTCTCGCGTCTCGATGGCGTGAAGGAAACTCAGCGCTGGACCTGGGTGGCACGCTGCCCGGCGCACAAGGACCGGCACCCGAGCCTCACGGTCAAGGTGCTCCCTGACGAGCGGATCCTGATGCACTGCTTCGCTGGCTGCGAGACCGAATCGGTGCTCTCGGCGATCGGCATGCAATTCTCCGACCTGTTCGCGAAGCCGCTCGGCCATCACTTCCCGAAAGTACGTCGTCCGTTCACGGATCGCGATGCGCTCGAATGTTTGAAGAACGAATCGTTCGTGTTGTGTCTGGTTGGATCGCAGATCACTGACGGCAAGCCAGTCTCTGGCGAAGATCTGGCGCGCGCCTTCACGGCATCCGCGCGTATCACCGCAGCCCTGGAGGTCGTGCATGGCTACTGACCCGTATCCGCCCGAGCTCGTTGCGCGTATCGACGCGTACCGCGCCAAGCGCGTGGGTGAAATGCTGGTCACCGAGGGCTCGCCGGAGTTCGAGATCGAGCCCGAGCTGCTGGTCGACATCGAGCCACTCGATGGCAAGGAACTGCTCGCGAAGTTCAAGGCGAGAGCCGCCAAGTACGGCACAACGCCATTCGATCCGGATGGCAATCTGCTGCGTCTCTACCCGGGCGGCGTCACGATCTGGTCAGGCTTCCCGGGAGCCGGAAAGACCACGCTTTTACGGCAGTTCGTGTGCCAGATCTTGCATCGCGGTAGTTCGGTGTTCCTCGCATCGCTCGAGGAGGACCCGGCAGACATGCTGGTGCGTCTTGCAGCTACCGCTGCGGGCGTGCAGGAACCGAGCGTGCATCAGCTGCAGTGGTTCATCGACGCCTACGCAAAGCGCTTCCGGCTCTGGGGAGTGGTAGGTATAGCGCGCCACCTGAAGCTCCTGGCCGTGATCCGCAAGCTCGCCGAGGAAGGCATCAGGCACGCGGTGATCGACAGTCTGATGTGCCTGGATGTCGCGAACGATGACTTCGAGGAGCAGCGCAAATTCGCGAACCTGCTCGCCACCATTGCGCGGGCCGCGAAGATCCACCTGCACCTGGTCGCACATCCGCGCAAGTTGGTCAGCGCGAATCAGGAACCGGACCTGAACGATGTGGCCGGCGCGCGCGAGATCGGCGGCATGGCGGATAACGTGATCTTCGTCCGGCGCAGCAGCAGTAAGCCTGATTACGGCAACAATGCTCAGGCGACGCCGATGTGCATCTCGATCCGCAAGCAGCGTCACTTCAACGGCTACCTGGGCGATGTAGAGGGCTGGTTCCAGCGCGATATGCGCCAGTTCAGCCTGGTGCAGTTCCCGAGCACTGCGACCCGCTACCTGCCGGACGATGCGTTCCTGACGCTGGACCAAGTGATCGGGAAAGTTGGATGACCATCCGCACAACCACGACAAGGGGAATAACGATGAAGCTGAAGAAACGGCCCTGCAAGCTCGGCGATTCGATCAACTGCCGCACGGAGAAGCACGGCGATGAACCGGTGCCGGCATTCGACATTCCGGTGATCGACATCCTGCTCGATGCCGAGGAGTTGAACGAACTGCTCGGCGATGAGCATGCCGACAAGGCGCTGTTCAACACGCGCGGTCGCACACGCGAGCCGATGTTCAGGCAGTTCAATCCCTTCACGCTCAAGGACAAGTTCAAGGAATCCAGCGTCACGCTGCATCTGGGACTTGCGGAGAAGTCGATCGCGCTCAAGGACGTGACGCTCGCGAAGCTGAAGATCGAGCCGCTCGCCGGCGGCCTCACGAACCTGTCGGTGCAGGTGCAGTGCCATCCGAAGCTCAACGGCGAAGTCGAACTCGTCATGGAGTTCATGGGACGGGAGATTCACGCCGCGCTCGAGATCGGTGAGCGCATCGAGAAGGCCGACAAGCAGCGCGACCTGGCGCTCGGCGAAGCGGGTGATGACGAGGAAAACGAGAAGCCGAAGTCACGCCGGCGCGGCAACGGGCATCAGCCGACAGCGCAGTGAGCGGCAGTCCGACAACCAGGTCGCTCGCGGAGCTGCGTAAGCGTGGCTGCCGCCTGGTCGCGGTCACCGAGAAGTGGAATCCGCACGCGAAGGTCCGCCAGGACCTGTTCGGGATCATCGACGTGCTGGCGATCGGCCAGGACGGGGAGGTCATCGCGGTGCAGGCCACGAGTGACTCTAACGTATCGAGCCGGGTGAAGAAGGTTCAAGACAGCGACGCCATTGCACATCTTCGGGTCGCGAACATCCGGATGCTGGTGCACGGCTGGAAGAAGAACGCGGCCGGGCGCTGGCAATTGCGGGAAGTCGATATCAGCTAACCCAGGGGAGAAACCATGCGCCTTCACGAACACGACCAGGACGATCGACCCGACGAGGAATGGATGTACTCGCGCGACCCGCCATCGACCGAAGCCGCCGACTGGATCGTCTGGCTGATCGCAGTCGGTGTCCTGATTGGGCTGACGGCCTACTTCATCAGGGTGATGTGATGGCCGACAAGCGCACCAATGGCTCGCCAGCGCCGCCGGACGAGCTGTTTCAGTACCGCGCCGCCGATGGCGTCGTGCACGTGCTGCGCGACATGTCGGACCCGCAGCTGCAGCAGTTCTACAACGAGGCGGTCATGAACGACCAGAAGGCCCTCGGCGAGCTGCACGCCTGCACTGAGCGGTTGCAACTGGCGTTCTCGGCATCGCGCGCAGTGAACCGCGCGCTGTCGGCAGCCGAGTTCGAAATGGAGCGGCGCAAGAAGAAGATCATGGTCGTGAGCAGCGTGCGAGAGGCGATACGGGGATGAGATGGGATGGAACAGGCAATGCGAGCAGTGTTGCCGTCGCGACTATCGCGACGCGGAGGGAAAGGTGCATGCGCTCGAAGTCTGTCGCGATGTCGATACGGGCTGGTGGCTATGCAAGCGCTGCTTCTTCGAGTGGCTGGACTTGCAGAGCAAGAGTGGGGCGGTAAGGAGTTGAGCGTGTCACATCGGCAGCCTCAATTGTTCGGGGACTTGCTCGCTCTCCCTCTGTCTGCGTCGTGGGAGTTGATAGCGCGGATCGTTCGCGGCTTTCTGCTTGATGCCCCATTCGAGCCAGTGGCCGCCCATGTGACATGGAGGACAGAGCACCTGCAGGTTTGCCTCATCTGCCACCAGTTCAGGGAACCGGCTGACAGGCTTGATGTGATGGACTTCAAGGTCGACGCCGCAGTGCGGACCCTTGCCGCAATCCTCGCACCGCCAGTGCGCGCGGATCAGGGCTATCTTGCGAGCGCGCAGGTAGGAAGGGGAGAAGTAAATGTCTGCTGATGGCGCTGATAGAGACATTGGTGACTCCGGTGCCGGTGGTGACGACGCCGAAGATATTCGGCCGCACATGGATCAATTGATACGGGAACTTCTGCACTTCTGCCGTGCGAATAGAAAGTTGACAAGTGCGATGGATTCTGGCTTGAAAATCAGAATTATGGAGTTGGCTTCTCTTCTGAATCGATCAGAGGTCCTCCTAAGGCGGTGGGAGCAGTGCGAACGTTTGCCGCCCCGGCGCCAAGAATCGGCGAGAAATCGCTATTGGGACGCGCGAGAGTTGCTCTTGCACTGCCTGGAATATATGACGATCGAATTCGAGGCGCATGCTCCTTTTATATACCACCAGGGTTCACTTAAGGTCGTCTATGACCGCTTAGTGTTTCATGCCAGTCGCACGTTGTCGGCGCTTGCAATTATCGAAGTTGGGAGTGGTCACCCCGCTGAGAAACGGAGCCTTGTTGCTCACCAATGCGCGTGCGTTATTACTGTTGGCCGGATGGAAGCGAAAGAAGCGCGGAGTTCGCGCGATTGTGCCGTATCGGGGTTTCTCGCTGGCGCCTATGACCAATGGTCAAGGGCGCGGCGCAAATGAGTCTTGAACCCAAGGAATGGCTACCGCGTTACCTGCAGGAATGGGCGAGGCAGTACTCGCGCATCCGTAACGCCGGCCGTTGGGTGACGGACGCCAAAGGGCATCGGGTCTGGCACTTCGACGGCTGGCCGACCGCTACCGTGCTCGGCAAAGTGCGCATGGAGGGCGAAGGCGCCGCTCAGGGAACGCGCGCGCAGACATTCGCAGATGTCTATACCGGCGATGCTCTTCTGGTCTGGCGCGCAATGTTCGATATGCCGATCTCGCCTCGCGAGGTAATCCACGCCAAATACTTGAGCCATGAGCCTTATCGAGAGCAGATCAAATCCCTCGGTATCACTCAGGGCGAGTACTGGCGCGAGCTGGATCGAGGCTATTACTGGATCGCGGCGCGACTCACAATTTCCTCAACCGCCGTAGAAGCTTGATTTTGTGGACTGCGACACTTGACAAGCGCATGGTCCAACCATCACAACGCGCGCACTCTGTCAGTGTCTCAAAGTTGCCACTGCAGAGATCTCCCTGTCGATACCGCCGCTGGCCCCAAGACCCCCAGTGGGTCAGCGGTAACCTGGCCCCGGGCAACCGGGGCGTTTTTTTCATGAGCGCACGCTGGTACGTCTATCGAGTGAATATCGGGGCCGAGCTGGTCTACATCGGCAAAGGCTGCGGAGATCGCTACATCGGCAGCGCCAAGCGCATTGGCGGTATCGCGGGAATCTTGGAATGGTTTCGCGATGAGCGCAAAGCGCTCCTGCGCGAGATAGATCTGATCGCTAAGTATCGGCCGCGTCTGAATAAAACAGCTGGCGGAGAGGGGCGCAGCTTCACTGAAGCTTTTCAGGCCGCCAAGGATGCTCGCATCGGAATCAGATGGGAGCGCGAGGCGTACGAAAAGGAAGACAGAACAGGCAATTGGATCGATCGGCTGATCGCCGCGAACTTCGCAAAGGTCGAATTAAATTCACGAGGAATCAAATGGCCGTCGGAGGGGCCCGCCCCGGAGCAGGACGACCCAAGGGTCGCCGAAGCGAAAAGACGCTTAAGCAGCTGGCTGCAGTCGAAAGAGGCGGTGTTACTCCCCTCGATTACCTGCTTGGAGTTATGCGCGATGTTTCACAGCCGGCATCGATACGACTCGACGCCGCCAAGTCCGCGGCCCCATTCGTGCATGCGAAGCTGTCCTCGACGGAAGTGAGCGGACCAGGCGGCGCGCCTCTGACGCCACCATCCATTCATGTCAGCTTCGGCACGCCAGACGCTGAAGGTTGAGGTCCCGAGGGCGTTCGATTTCCTGTTTCGCCCCGCGCCCTACAAGGTCGCATATGGGGGCCGCGGCTCTGGCAAGAGCTGGAACTTCGCCCGCGCACTGATCCTGCTGGCCTACCAGAGCCCGCTGCGCATCCTATGCACCCGCGAGATCCAGAACAGCATCGATGAGTCGGTGCACCATCTCCTGGCCGAGCAGGTCGGCCTGATGGGACTTGAGGACTGGTTCACGGTCCGCGACAAGTACATCGAGAGCCGCACGGGTTCGGCCTTCCTGTTCGCTGGGCTGCGCTCGAACGTGACGAAGCTCAAGTCGATGGAGGCGTTGAACTACGTCTGGGTCGAGGAAGCCGAGAACATCTCGAACGACAGCTGGGAGAAGCTGATCCCGACCATGTTCCGGCGCGAGCCGAGCGAGATCCTGGTGACGTTCAACCCGCGAGCGATTCGCGATCCGACGTACCAGCGCTTCGTACTCAATCCGCCGCCCGGGGCGATCGTGCGCAAGGTCAGCTGGCGCGATAACCCGTACTTCAGCGAAGGCCAGCGACGCGAGAAGGACTATCTCGCCCGCGTGGATCCGGCAGCGTACGCGCACGTCTGGGAAGGCGAGTGCACGGCGCAGAACGATGCACAGATCTTCCGCGACAAGTACGTCATCGAGGCCTTCGAGCCCGGCAAGGACTGGGACGGACCCTACCTCGGCGCTGACTGGGGCTTCGCCGTCGACCCGACGACGCTGGTGCGCTGCTGGATCTACGAGCGGACGCTGTTCATCGAGTACGAGGCGTACGCGATTGGCCGTGACATCCACAAGACCGGCGAGCTGTTCGACCTGGTGCCCGGTAGCCGCAAGCACACCATCCGCGCCGACAACGCGCGGCCTGAGACGATCAGCTACATGCAGCAGCATGGCTTCCCGAACGTCACCGGCGTCGAGAAGTGGGCCGGCAGCGTCGAGGACGGCATCGCGCACATGCGGAGTTATGAGCGCATCGTGGTGCACCCACGCTGCACGCACACGGCCGATGAATTTCGGCTCTATAGCTACAAGACCGATCGGCTGACGGGCGATGTGCTGCCGGAAGTGCTCGACATGCTCAACCATTGCATCGACGCGATCCGCTACGCGCTGCAGCCGCTCATCCGCAACGTCAATACGGGCTTCCTGACCTTCATGAAAAACGAGGTCGAAGCAATGAACGCACGCCGGCGACCGGAGTCTACTTGATGGTTTGGACCCCTTCCCCTTTGCGCAAAGCGGCGAATCCTGGAGCTGCGCGCTCCGATGCCGTGGCGACGCCGATACAGCCAGGAGTAATCGCCAGACTCGTCGCTGGGGTGAAATTCGCGCTCTCCGGCAAGGATGCGAACGGATATTTCGGCCCCGGTCAGCCGCTGCCGCCGCTCGGTCAAGACGAAGCTCGTGGTCGAAATAT
>Ga0265338_10002797_pt1 | contig 25515 bp, 21 predicted proteins | sample 42126metaG_FD_193579 | JGI IMG/M metagenome (GOLD analysis project Ga0265338, IMG submission 193579) | Rhizosphere microbial communities from Carex aquatilis grown in University of Washington, Seatle, WA, United States - 4-21-26 metaG | ecosystem: Host-associated > Plants > Roots > Rhizosphere... | reverse complement strand
TCGTGTAGCCGCCGAGGTCGATGTTCTCGTGCACGGTCATGTCGGTGAACAGGCTGTGGTTCTGCGGCACCTGGACCACGCCGAGGTCGAGGATCTGCCGGGGCGACTTGCCGTTCAGTTTCTCCCCGCGCAGGGTGACGGTGCCAAGGCGCGGCCGCAGCAGCCCGCTGATCACCCGCATGACGGTCGACTTGCCCGCCCCGTTGGGCCCGACCACGCAGGTGATGGCGCCCTCGGGAACCTCGAGGCTGAGCCCGCGGAGCACGTCGCCGCCGCCGTAGCCGGCCACCACCCCGTCCATCGCCAGCAGCGGATCACTCATGGCGCGTCCTCCTCGGCCAGGTCCACGCCGAGGTAGGCGTCGAGCACTCGCTTGTCGGTCCGCACGATGTCCGGCGGGCCGCTGACGACGTCCGCGCCCGACTCGAGCACGGTGATGGTGGAGCACAGCCCCATGACGAACTCCATGTTGTGCTCCACCAGCAGGAACGTCTTGCCCTGCTCGCGGTTGAGCAGCCGGATGCGGTCGGCGATGTGGTTAATCAGGGTGGGGTTCACCCCGCCGGCCGGCTCGTCGAGCAAGACCACCGCGGGGTCGGCCACCAGGACGTAGGCGAGCTCAAGGAGCTTGCGCTGGCCGTAGGACAGCGACCCGGCCAGCAGCTCGGCGTGCCGTTCGATGCCGACGAACGCCAGCAGCTCCATCGCGCGGCGCCGGTGCTGGGTCCACGCGTCCCGCCCGAACCAGGCCAGCAGGTTCTTCGGCCGGTCGGTTGCCTGCGCCGCCACCAGCATGTTCTCGATGACGGTGAGCCGGGGGAAGATCCGGGTCAGCTGGAAGGTGCGGCCGATGCCGACCGCGAAGACCTTTTCCGGTGCGTAGCCGGTGATCGCCCGGTCGCGGAACCAGACCTGACCCGCGTCCGGGCGCGCGTAGCCGGTGATCACGTTGAACAGCGTGGTCTTGCCGGACCCGTTCGGCCCGATCAGGCCGGCCACGGTGCCCTCCTCGACGGTGATCGCGGCGCCGTTCAGCGCCTGGACGCCGCCGTACGCCTTGGTGATCCCCTCGGTGCGCAGCAGCGCGGTCACCGGGCACCTCCTGAGCTGACAGACGAGCCGGGGCGCGGCGACGGCGGGGCGGACCCGGCGGCCGGGCCGATGTCGGTGGCCGGTACGACCGCCGGGCGGCCGCGGGTGCGCAGCTTGGTGATGAGCTCGCCCCCGGTGGGGACGATGCCGCGCGGCAGGAAGAGCACCACCACCAGGAAAATCGCGCCGAGGACGATCTCGCTGACCGAGCCGCTGATGGCCGGCTGGGTGTTCAGCCAGAGGGTGAGCGGCTCGATGAGCAGCGCGCCGAGCACCGGCCCGCTGACCGAACCGTAGCCGCCGAGGAACGCCATCAGCACCAGCGTGAGGTCGAACAGCGGGTTGAAACCGGTCTGCGGCTCGACCTGGTTGAGGTAGTAGAACCAGACGGCGCCGATCATCGCGGTGATCGCGCCGGAGATGACGAACGCGCTCAGCTTGACCCGCATCGCCTTGACGCCGAGCCCGCGCGCCCGGTCCTCGTCGTCCCTGATCGCGCGAAGCTGCAGGCCGAAGCGGGACCGCCGGACCAGCCAGGCGATCAGCACCGACCCGGCCGCGAAGGCGAGCGCGATGTAGTAGAAGGACCGGTTGTAGCTGACCGGCGGCCAGCTCAGGAAGGGCGAGCCGAGTCCGCTCGACCCGCCGGTGAACCAGAAGTTGTACGCCATCAGCTGGAAGATGAAGAACACGGCGAGGGTGATGACGATGAACGTGTGCCGCCGTACCCGCAGCGCGACCAGCCCGAACGGGACCGCGATGAGCGCGCCGACCGCGCCCGACAGCGGCAGCAGGGCGAAAACCTGGGTGCCCTCGACGTGCCAGTCCCGCGCGGCGATGCCCATCGCGTAGGCGCCGCTGCCGTAGAACACCGCCTGGCCGAGCGAGATGTAGCCGGTGTTGCCGGAGAAGATGTTCCACCCGGTGGCGGCGGTCACGAAGATCATCGTGAGCACGCCGTAGTTGGTGATGCCCGGGTTGCTGAAGACGAGCGGGAACAGCACCGCCGCCACCGCCAGGGCCAGCAGGCCGCCGCCCTTGCTCGCGCCGCCGACCGTCACCAGCGGGGTCTCCCGGCGCCGGGTCCCGCTCACTGGGCCCGCACCGCCTTGCGTCCGAACAGCCCGGTCGGGCGGTAGAGCAGGACGATGACCAGCGCCGCGTAGTACACCGCGACCGCCCAGGTCGGCTGCCACACGGTCACCAGCGACTCCAGCGTGAGCATGAACAGCGACGCCCCGAGGGCGCCCCCGACGCTGCCCATCCCGCCCAGGATGATGATCGACAGCAGGCGCGAGATCAGGTCGTACCCGCTGTTGGCGTTGAACGCGTTGGTCGCGCCGAACAGCATGCCGCCCGCCGCCGTCACCGCCACGCCGATGCCGAAGGTCAGCGCCGCGACCCGGTTCACGTCGATGCCGACCAGCCGGGCGGCCGTCTCGTCCTGCATGGTGGCCCGGACGCTGCGGCCGAACCGGGTCCGGTAGAGCAGCGCGTAGAGGGCGCCGACGAGCGCGACCGCGAGGACGAAGCCCCAGATGTAGATCCAGCCGATGTAGAAGCCGAGCACGTGCACGGTGCTGTTGGCGTAGGACGGACTGAGCTGGACGTTGTCGGCGCCGTAGATCTTGAACAGGACGCCCTCGATGATCAGCGCCACCGCGTAGGTGACGAGCAGGGTCATCGAGGTCCGCTCGGTGCCGCGCAGCCGCCGGATGAACGCCCAGTGGATCACCACGCCGAGCACGAACATCGCCGGGATGGTGATGAGCAGGCCGAGGAACGGGTCGATGTGCGCCTTGGTGAACAGCGAGTACGACAGGTAGGCGCCCAGGATGACCAGGACACCCTGGGCGATGTTGATGATGTCAAGGACGCCGAAGATCAGCGTCAGGCCTATCGCCATGAGGGCGTAGACGCCGCCCACGAGGATGCCGTCGACGATGGCCTGGGCGATCTCCCGTGCCATGAGTAACTCCGTCCTGGTCGGTTGGCCGCCGCCCGCGGGGGCGGGCGGCGGCGCGCTGCTAACGCCGCTGGCTCAGCTGGTCCAGGGCGGCTTGGTCCCGATGATCTTGACCGAGCCGGGGTCGCTGGCCGGCAGCACCTGGACGTACTTGGTGCCGTTGGCCTGCCACTGGAACACGAAGCCGGCCGCGGTCGCGTTCTCGCCGAGCGAGTCGAACTTCACCGTGCCCTGCACCGTCTGCATCGAGCTGCCACCGTGCAGGTAGGCGATGATCTTGGCGTTGTCGACGCTGCCGACGGCCTTGATCGCCTGCTCGACCACCTGGCCGACCGAGTAAGCCTCGGCCACGTCGGCGTTCACGCCGGCCGCGGTGCCGCCGTACTTCTTGACGTACTCGGCCACCAGCTTCTGGCTGGAGGCGTTGGCGTAGCCGGGGTACCAGCTGTTGGGCACCATCATGCCGGTCGCGTTGCCCGCGCCGACCGCGCTGGTGAAGGCGGAACCCTGGTCGGGGCCGGCCGCCGCGATGAACAGCTTGGGCGTGTAGTGCAGCTGCGCGAACTCGTCGGTGAAGGCCTTGACGGTGGGCACGTCGACCGAGCCGAGCACCACGATGTCCGGCTTCTTCGCCGCCACCAGGTCGGCCTGCGGCTTGTAGGACGAGGCCTCGGCCGGGAAGACCTTGGAGTACACCGTCTTGACGCCGATCGCCTCCAGCTTGGACTGGGCGAGCGACACCGGCGGGTCGGCGAACGGGTCCTCTTCGGCCGGGTAGGCGGCGGTCAGCTGGCTGCCCGCCGTGCCGAGCGACTTGATGTAGTTCACGAACGGCATGAGCTCGTCCGCGATCGGCAGCGACACGTCGAAGACGTTGTGGTCGGCCTGGTTGGACTGGGTGTCGAAGACCGTCGGGGCACCGCCCGCGCCCTCCACGAACGCGTACCCGTTGCGGGCCGCCACCGCCGAGGCGGGCGTGGTCAGCAGCGACGAGTAGGGCCCGAAGGTCAGGTCCACGTGGTCGGTGTTGATCAGCGTCTGGTAGTTGGTGACCACCTGGTTGGGGTCGCTCTTGTCGTCGAGGATGGTCAGCTGGACCTGGCGGCCGAGGATGCCGCCGGCCGCGTTGACGTCCTGGACCCAGAGCTTGTAGCCCTTGTCGAAGGCCGTTCCGTCGGTGGCGAAGTCACCGGTCAGGGACAGGGAGGCACCGATGGTGATGGGCGCGGACGACGATGACGCGCCAGCCGAGCCGCTGGAGGAGGTGCTCCCGGTTGAACTGCCTGAACTGGAACTGCTGCATGCGGCAAGAAGGCCAGCGGAGAGCACGACGGCTCCCACGGTGATGGCGTTCCTGGAGAACCAGGGGTGATTAGCGCTCACGCCCGGCTCCCTCCTTTCGCTCGTTCTCGTCTCGGTCGCGCCGCAGGCCCGCCGGCCGGCTCGGAAACGGCCCGGCCGACCGCGCTGGGCGCGGGCAAGCAGCGCCGCCTGAACTGACACGGCACGGCGCCCAAGTTGGTCACGCAATCGTTTGCATGAGATTGGACCGCGACACGGTTGGTTTGTCAATCCGTACGGGTTTGTCGGTATGAAAATCGGCTAAAACGGTGGTTAGTCCCCGTGCGCAACAGCCGTTGGTGCGCACGCGGCACAACCAAACCACAGTGACACACCCGAATGTGTCGTTTCGTGACACTTGGTACACACGTTACGGATTACCGAATGACGGCAGCGCGCCGCCGCCGGGCGGCGAACGGCGGATTTCAACTAATGAATATCGATAACCGCAGGCCGGGGGGCTGCCTGGGCGGTATTGAGCTGGCCGCCGGGCGCTCGCTAGGCGCTGTCGCGGCTCTGCCGCAGCGCGATGGCGCCGCTCGCACCGGGCGCCCCGGCGGCCAGCCGGCTGGAGCCGCGGGCGATCAGCTCGGGGGCGAGGAAGGTGATCTTCACCGGCCGGTCGACGGCCTCGATCCGCTCGATCAGCAGCGTGGCGGCCTCGGTGCCGAGCTGGTAGTGCGGGAAGCGCACCGACGTCAGCGCGGGACGGAGCCGGTCCACGAACGGCATGTCGTTGAACCCGACCACCGAGATGTCGTCCGGGCAGCGCAGGCCGAGCTCGTCGAGCGCGGCGTAGCAGCCGATCGCCAGCATGTCGTTGGCGGCGACGACGGCGGTGACCCCGCCCGCGCCCCCGGCCGGGCCGCGCAGGAGGTCAAGGCCGCAGCGGGTTCCCTCGTCGAGTGAGTAGGCGGACGCGTAGCTGACCCCGGCGCCCGATAGCGGAAAGCCGTGGCCGGCCATCGCCGCCTGGAAGCCGCGCAGCCGCAGCGCGCCGGTGGAGGCGTCCTGCGGGCCCGCGATGTGCCCGATCCGGCGGTGGCCGAGCGCGGCCAGGTGCGCGACCGCCGCCCAGACCCCCTGCTCGTTGTCGACCGAGACGGAGGAGAACGGGAAGTCCTGCGAGGTGCGGTTCACCAGCACCAGCGGCACCCCGGCGGCGGCCGCCTCGGCCAGCACCGGGCTGCCCGCGGTCGCGGTGGCGAGCACGAACCCGTCCACGTGCCTGGCCCGCAGCTGGTCGAACACCAGCCGCTCCTTGGCCAGGTCGGTGTCGGTGTTGCCGAGCAGGGCCACGTAGCCGTGCTCGGCCAGCCGGTCCTCGATGCCGCGCACGATCGGCGGGAACAGCGGGTTGTTCAGGTCGGGGATCAGCACGCCGATCGTGTTCGAGCGGCGGGTGCGCAGGCTGCGTGCCACCGGGTTGGGCTGGTAGCCGAGCCTGGCGGCCGCCTCGGCGACCCGCTGCGCGGTGTCCTCGCTGACCAGCGGCCTGGTGCCGGGGTTGAGCGCGCGTGACGCGGTGGCCGGGTGCACGCCCGCGGCGGTGGCCACGTCCCGCAACGTGGCCGGCCGGGCACTGTTGGCCATTGGCGTTCCCTTATCTGTCACTGGGCTTCATCGGCAGGGGGCACGGGAGGGGGATCACGCGCCGGTAGCTCACAGTACCCACGCCGTACACCGGCCGCCAGCCACCCTGACCTGCGGCGCGCCGCAGGCAGGGGCGCTCACAGCGGGCGAGTCGCGGAGATCACGATGACCCAGCTGCGGCCGCGCCCGGTCGCGCCTGCCTGGGCCGCGAGCGTGACCCGCGACCAGCTGACCCGCAGGAACGGGCGGCGGCGGCCGGCGCCGCGGTCACGGCGGGCCGGGCCCGCGGGGGGCGGGCCGGTCCGGCCCGACCGGGCGGGCGGGCGGTGCGCGTTCATGCTCGTCGCCACGGCGCGGTGCCGCTCGGCGACCAGGGACGGCAGCATTTCGGGGTGCATGGCGGGCTCCTTCGGGGTGTCGCGCGGAACGCGGTCGGCGGTTGCGGTTATCAGTTGCCTTCGGCCGGCCTGGCCTGGTCGTCCGCTGGCCTGGCCTGGTCGCCGGCCGCCTGGCGGGCCTGTTCCCTGGTCAGCTCGGCCAGCTCGGCGATCGGGGCGCTGAAGATCGACCACTCGACCGGCAGCGCGCCCGGCGGGCGCAGTGACGGGTCGTCCTTGCGGGGCTCGTAGCGCCGGATGAGGGCGTCGATCTGCCTGCTCAGCTCCATGCTCTCGTCCGGCGTGAGGATCATGGCGCTGCGCGTCCAGCCGGTCGCGTCCTGCCAGCCGGGCAGGGCGGCGGGGGCGCCGAACATCGGCCGGGCCCGCTCCACCCACTGCTCGAACCAGAGCCGGTTGAGCGAGCTGGCGGCCAGCGCCGCCTGCGGGTCGGCCTGCTCCGAGCTGACCGAGATGCGCAGGTCGGCCGCCTTCCACGGCCGCTCCCGGCCGCGCCCGCCGCCCGCTTCCTGCACGAAGCCGTACTTGGCCAGCGTGCGCAGGTGAAACGCGCAGTTGGCGGGGCTCTCCCCGAGCAGCTCGCTGGCCTGGGTGGCGGTCACCGTGCCGAGCGCGCCGAGCAGCTCGACCAGCGCCATGCGAACCGGGTGCGCGAGCGCCCGCATCACGGTCGGGTCGGTGATCGCCCGCGACTGGGACGGCCACGCGGCCTCGGACGGCTCGGACGGCTCGACCGCGTCGGACGGCTCGGACGGCTCGGGACGCGCTGGCGGCGCGGGCGGGGCCGGCCGGGCCGGCTCCGATGCTTCGGAACTCATGTTTCGAAAGGTTACTCTCGAAAGAGTTCTTTCGCAAGGCTCTCGAAAGGGTTGTTCCGAGCGGCCGCGCGGCGGGCCCGGTTGGCTGCTGGGGCCGCGCGGCGACCCCGGCCCGTGGGACGATGAGCGCATGCGGATCGCTGGGGTCGAGTCGACGGACCTGTTCACCGGGAGCGCCGCTCCCACCGGCCACGATGCCGCCGACGGCAGACGCGCGCGGTCACGGACGGCCCCGCAGGCCGGGCGGGCGCTGCAGGTGGTGCGGGTCACCGTCGAGGCGACCGAGCCGGCCGAGGCCGGGGCCAGCGCGCGGCTGCGGGTCATGGGGGGCGGGGCGGACACGCCGCACCCGTTCGGTATCACCCTGGGAGAACCCGGGGAGCGCCGCACCGGCGAGCTGAGCGTCGCGCTGACCGCGTCGCCGGGCACCGAGCTGCCGGTCACCGTCATCGCCGAGGCGGAGCTGGCGGGCGGCGGGGCCACCCGGGCCGAGCTGGCCGCGACCGTCACCGCGGCCGAGCCCGGCTGGACGATGTGGATGGTGTCGCACTTCCACTACGACCCGGTGTGGTGGAACACCCAGGGGCAGTTCACCGAGGCGCGGCTGGTGCTGCCGGACGAGGACGGCGAGCTGCCGGACACCAGGACCGCGTTCGACCTGATGCGGCTGCACCTGGAAAAGGCCCGGCGGGATCCCGACTACAAGTTCGTGCTGGCCGAGGTCGACTACCTCAAGCCGCACTTCGACGCGTTCCCGGCCGACCGCGCGTTCCTGCGGTCGCTGCTGGCCGACGGGCGGGCGGAACTGGTCGGCGGCACCTACAACGAGCCGAACACCAACCTGACCGGCGTGGAGACCACCATCAGGAACGCGGTCTACGGGATGGGCTTCCAGCGCGGGGTGCTCGGAGCCGAGCCCGCCTCGGCCTGGATGCTTGACGCGTTCGGGTTCGACCCCGGCTTCCCCGGCCTGATGGCCGCGGCCGGGCTGACCTCGTCCTCGTGGGCGCGCGGGCCGTTCCACCAGTGGGGCCCGGCCGAGAACAGCCAGATGCAGTTCCCGGCCGAGTTCGAGTGGCTCTCCCCCGACGGCTCCGGGCTGCTGACCGCGTACATGGCCAACCACTACGGCGCGGGCTGGACCCTGCACACCGCCAAGGACCTGCCGGGTGCCCTGGCCGCGGCCCACGAGCAGTTCCGCCTCCTCGCCCCGGTCGCCGCCACCCGCAACGTGCTGCTGCCGGTCGGGTCCGACCACGTGATCCCGGCCCGCTGGGTGACCGACGTGGCCCGGGAGTGGTCGAGCCGGTACCTGTGGCCGCGGTTCACCCCCGCCATACCGCGGGAGTTCTTCGCGGCGGTGCGGGCCGGGGCGGAGGCCGAGCCGCAGCGGTACTGGATCATGCCGCAGACACGGGACATGAACCCGGTCTACACCGGCAAGGACGTGTCCTACGCGGACACCAAGCTGGCCGCCCGGGCGGGCGAGACGGCCGTGCTCGAGGGCGAGCGGCTGGCCACCCTGGCCTGGCTGGACGGCGCCGCCTACCCGGCCGAGTCGCTCGACAAGGCCTGGCGCCAGCTCGCCTACGGCGCGCACCACGACGCGATCACCGGCACCGAGTCGGACGAGGTGTACCTGGACCTGCTGGCCGGCTGGCGCGAGGCGTGGCAGCGGGGCGAGGCCGCCCGGCGGGACGCGGTCGCGTTCCTGGCCGGCCCGGGCGAGCCGGGCGACGGCCCGCCGAGCCCCGACGGCCTGGTGGTCACCGTGGTCAACGGGCTGGCCAGGGAACGCGACGGGATGGCGACCGCGGTGGTGCGGTGGCCGGCCCCGGGCGACACGGGGCCGGGCGACACGGGGCCGGGCACCGGCTGGCTGGCGGTCACCGACCCGGAGACCGGGGACGCGGTGCCCGCGCTGGCCGACGGGGTACGGCGGCACCCGGACGGGTCGCTGGCCGAGGTGACGCTGACGTTCCGCGCCCGCGCGGTGCCACCGCTCGGGTTCCGCCGCTACCGGCTGGTCGCCGTCCCGGTCCCGCCTGGCGACGGTGCTCCTGGTGGGTCAGCTGCCGGCGGGTGGGCGGACGTCGACGGGCTGGTCATCGAGAACGACGCGTTCGCGGTGGCCGGCACCGCCGGGCACGGGGCGCTCGCCTCGGTGCGCGACAAGGCGGCCGGGCGCGAGCTGCTGGCCGGGCCGGGTAACGACCTGGTGCTGCAGGAGGAGTACCAGCAGCATCCCCGCTGGAACGAGGGGCCGTGGCACCTGTCGCCCAAGGGGCCGGGGCTCGCCTCCCGCGCGGTCAGCGCCGACGTGCGGGCGCAGCGGTCGCCGGCCGGCTCGCGGCTGGTCGCCCGGTACACCCTCGGGGACCTGTCGGTGACGGCGGAGACCCTGCTGTGGGACGGGGCCGACCGGGTCGAGTTCCGCACCCACGTGTCCGGCTCCATCGGCAAGGAGCACCTGCTCCGGGTGCGGTTCCCGGCCCTGCTGCCGGGCGGGCTGCCGGTGTACCAGACCGCCACCGCGGTGATCGGGCGGCCGTTCGGCGCGCCCGAGGCGGACGTGGCCGAGCACTGGTGGACGCTCGACAACCCGGCCAACCACTGGTTCGGCCTCGGGGCGGTGGCCAGGGCGACGCTCGCCACCGCCGACGGCGACGTGCCGGTTGCCCTCGGGGTGGCCGAGGTGGTCACGCCGGACGGCATCGCGCCCGGGTCCCGCCCTGGCGTGCGGGACCTGCTGGTGGCGCTGGCGCGGCGCGGGGTCACCGCCACCTGCACCCGGTCCTCCGGCACCCGTTACGGGTCGATCGACCTGGACTCTAACCTGCCTGACTTCCGTATCGCGCTGGGCGGGCCGTCGGCCAACCAGTTCACCGCCGAGGTGCTCGCCGCCTGCGACCCGGGGGTCGCCAAGCGGCTGTCGGCGCTGGTCGCGGAGGACGGCAGCGCCCGGCTGTGGGTACCCGCGGTCAAGCCCCGCAGCGCCGCGTTCGGGCCGGGCGCGGACCTGCGGGGACCGCGCGACCTGCCGGTGCTGATCGTGGCGGCGGACGGCCCGGCCGGCCTCGACCAGGCGGTGGCCGGGCTGTCGGATGACCTGGCGGCCGGCCGGCTGCCCGCCGGGACCTGCGAGTCGGACGCGCTCGCGCCGGGTGACGCACCGCTGGCCGACGGCGCGGTCGCGGTGTTCAACCGGGGCACCCCCGGCGCCGTGGTCAGCCCGGACGGGACCCTGTGGATGTCGCTGTTCCGCTCCTGCTCGGGGTGGCCAAGCGGGGTCTGGATCGACGGCGACCCGCGGACCGCGCCGGACGGCTCGTCGTTCGCCTGGCAGCACTGGTCACACACCTTCGGCTATGCCCTGGCGTCAGCGGGGGCGGCGGGCGACTGGCGCACGGCCGGCTTCAGTGCGGCCGCGGAGGACTACAACCACGAGCTGACCGCTGTCGTGGGGGCGGGCGGGGCCGGCCCCGGCGAGGGCGGGCCTGGCGGGACCGGTCCTGGCGGAGCGCGTGGCTGGCAGCCGGGCGGGCTGGTCTCGGTCACGCCGGCCAGCGTCACCCTGTCGGCGCTGAAGCCGGCCGGCAACCCCCTGGCGGCGGGGCGGCCGGGCACCCCCGGGCGGTCGCCCCGGGAGGTGACCGTGCGGCTGCGGGAGACCGACGGGCTGCCCGCGGTGGCGCGGCTGCGGCTGGCGGCCGGGATCGAGGCGGCGTGGCGCTCCAGCCTGCTCGAGGAGCAGCTCGACGGGCAGCGGGCGCCCGGCCAGGAAACCGCTGACGAGGCCACCGGGGAGGCGCTGACCGTCACCGACGGGACCGCGCTGGTGCCGGTGCAGCCGTTCGAGACGGTGACCCTGCGGGTGCGGCTGGGCAGCGAGCCGGGTACGGCCGCCGCGGCGGTGGCGGTGCTGCCGGAGCCGGCCCAGCCGGTCCACACCCGTTACTGGCTGCACGGCAAGGGGCCCGCCCCGGCCGGCAACCTGCCGGTGGCGGTGCACTTCTCGCCCGCCCGGGTCACCCTCGGCGGCGCGCGGCCCGACCCGGGCGGGTCCCGGCTGACCCTCACCGTGGCCTGCGGGCCGGCCGCCGCCGCGGGCCAGGTCGAGCTGCTGGTGCCGGACGGGCTCAGCGTCACGGTCGTCCCCGGCGCGGGCACGGCGGCCGCGGGCGGAGCGGCCTCGGGCGGAGCGGCCGCGGGTGCGGCTGAAGTGAGCAGGACGGTGCTCGACTACAAGCTGGCGCCCAGCGGCTTCGCGTCGTGGGCGGTGACGGCCGGGGCCGCGCCCGGCACGCCGGACGGCCGGTACTTCCTGACCGCCCGGATCAGCGACCGCCAGGGCCAGTCACTGGAAGACACCGCGCTGGTCACCGTGGGCGAGGCGGGCGCCCCCGACCCCGAGCTGCCGCCGGAGGAGCTGTTCGAGCGGCTGCAGTCCGACCTGACCGCGCTGGCCGGCGAGGCCGAGCTGGAAGTGCTCACCCCGGCGGTGCGGCTTGCCCCGGGCGAGACCGGGGAGCTGGCGGTCCGGGTCGCCAGCCGGCTGGCGTCGGCCCTGCGGGGCGAGGCGCAGCTCGTCTCCCCGGTCGGCACCTGGCCGGGAACCGGGCCGTGGACCCAGCCGGTCGCGGTCGAGCCGGGCGGCGCCGCCACCGTCCGGTTCACCGTCACCGTTCCGGCCACAACCGAAGCGGGCTGGGAATCGTGGCTGCTGGTGAAGCTGATGTACTTCGGCCGGGTGCGCTACTCGGCCGCGGTGCCGCTGATCGTCAGCTGACGGCCCCGCGCCGCCGGGCCCGGCCCTGGCCGCGCCCGGCCCATCGGGCTATCGGCGACAAAGGGAACAGCGTGGATGTTCCTGTACCGCGGAGGGTGCAGGAACATCCACGCTGTCTCGGTCGTGCCTCCGAACGCAGGCGCCTGTTGCTGTTATCTCGGCTGGGGCGCTAGTCGGTGACCGCGCCCGCCGTGACCGCGTCGTCCTCCGCCAGCTCGGCCGCGGTGGCGGGCACCTTGGGCTTGCGGTCGCGCAGCAGGACCGCGATCACCACCAGGGCGACCGCGTCGAAGATGGCGGCCAGGCCGAACGCGGTGGACATGCCGTGGGCGAGGGCCTGGATGTGAGCGGCCCCGGCGGTCAGCCCCGCCGACGGGTGGAAGCCCCTGGTGGCGGTGCCGAACACGGCCACCAGGACCGCCAGGCCGATCGTCCCGCCGAGCTGCTGGGTCACGTTGACCATGCTGGACGCGGCACCCGAGTCCTGCGGCCGCACCCCGGCCAGGGAGGCGGTGGTGAGCGGCACGAACACCACCCCCATGCCCGCCCCGATCAGCACCATCGGGCCGAAGACGCTGGTCCAGTAGCCGGTGTCGACCGACACGCGCGACAGCCAGGCCATCCCCGCGACCACCGGCAGCATGCCCGCCAGCATCAGCCGCCAGCCGCCGAACCGCGGGATCAGCCGGGACGCGAGCCGGGAGACGGCGAACACGAGCAGGGTCATCGGCAGGAACGCCACCCCGGCCAGCAGCGGGCCGAAGCCCAGCACGACCTGCAGGTACTGGGTGAGGAAGAAGAACATGCCGAACATGCCCGCCACGATCAGCAGCCGCGCCACGAACGAGCCTGAGCGGGTCGCGCTGGCGAACAGCCGCAGCGGCGTGATCGGCTGGGCTGCCCGGGTCTCGGTCACCACGAACGCGGTCAGCAGCACCGCCGCGGTCACGAAGGAGGCGATGGTGAGCTGGTCGCCCCAGCCGTTGGACGCGGCCCGGATGAAGCCGTAGACGAGGGCGGCCACGCCGGCCGTCGAGGTGACCGCGCCCGGCAGGTCGAACCGGCCCGGCAGCCGCGGCGTCTCGGCCACGAAGCGGGGCGTCAGCACGGTGACCACGATGCCGATGGGCACGTTGACGAACAGCACCCAGCGCCAGGAGGCCCACTGGGTGATCAGCCCGCCAAGCACCAGTCCGAGCGAGCCGCCGCCCATCACCACGCCGGTGTAGATGGCCAGCGCCCTGACCCGCTCCTTGCCCTCGGCGAAGCCGCTGACGACCAGGGCCAGCACCGCGGGCGAGGCGAGCGCGCCGCCGACGCCCTGCAGCGCCCGGGCACCCAGCAGCACCCCGGCATCCGGGGCGAGGCCGCCGGCCAGCGAGGCCAGGGTGAACAAGACAATGCCGTACATGAACATGCGGCGGCGGCCGAGGATGTCGCCGGCCCGGCCGCCCAGCAGCAGCAGGCCGCCGAACGTGAGCGTGTACCCGTTCATCACCCACGACAGGCTGGTGGGCGAGAAGTTGAGCCCCTCCTGGATGTGCGGCAGGGCGATGTTCACCACGGTCGCGTCCAGGATGATCATCAGCTGGGCGCCGAGCATAAGGGCGAGCGCGACTCCGGGGCGCGTGACCGTTTTCCGGCCGTCCCTGGCTGCCGCTCGCCGGGCAGCCAGGCCCGAGGTACCATGTGGAAAGATACGGAGGTTCACTCCGGTTACTATACGGAGGGTGCCTCCGTTTTGCAAACCGGTAGTGTTCGAGGACCGATGGACATGACTGACAAGTCCCGCACCGACGCGGGCGACGACGAGCCGCGGATGCGGGCCGACGCGCGACGCAGCCGCGGCAAGCTGCTCGACGCCGCGACCGCGGCGTTCGCCGAGAACGGCGCCGACGCGCCGCTTGAGGACGTCGCCCGGCGGGCCGGGGTGGGCATCGGCACGCTTTACCGGCACTTCCCCACCCGCATCGACCTGCAGGCGGCGGTGTTCCGCAGCCAGGTGGAAAGCGTCTGCGCGGCCGCCGACGAGTACATGATCAGCACCGCCCCGGACCAGGCGCTGACCGGCTGGCTGCACGCGATGGTGGCCTACCTGGTCACCAAGCGCGGGCTGTCGCGGGTGCTGGTCGACGCCCTGGGCCGGGACTCGCCGCTGATGACCCGCTGCTGGGACGCGATGAACGACGCCACCGAGCGGCTGCTGACCGGCGCGCAGCAGGCGGGCACGCTGCGCGCCGACATCAAGCCGCTCGACGTGCTGCGCCTGGTGCACGGGGTCGTGATCGCCACCGAGCAGGCGCCGGACGAGACCGACCGGCTGCTCGGGCTGATGCTCGACGGGCTGCGGACCAAGGACGCCGGCCCCGGTACCGGGACGGGCACCGCCGGCTAGATGCCGGGCGGGCGGTTCTCGTAGGCGGTGGACAGCACCACCGTGGTCCGGGTGGAGACGTTGGCCAGGGTGCGGATCTGCTGCAGCAGGTCCTCCAGGGCGGTCGGCGAGGCGACCCGGACCTTCAGGATGTAGTTCTCGTCGCCCGCCACGCTGTGGCACGCCTCGATCGCCTCAAGGTCCCTCAGCCGCTGCGGCACGTCGTCCGGGGCTGCCTGGTCGAACGGCTTAATCGACACGAAGGCGGTCAGCGGAAGCCCGATGACCTCGGGGTCACACAGCGCTACGTAGCCGGTGATCACGCCCTCGGTCTCCAGGCGGCGCACCCGCTGGTGCACGGCAGACACCGAAAGGCCAGCCTGCCTGGCGAGTTCGGTGAAACTCATCCGCCCGTTACGGGAAAGCAGGGACACGATCCGGCGATCGATCTCTTCCACTACGACAACTTAACGTGAAATGTGGGCGGGCCGTGACAGCACGGGGTAACGGGTTAGTCTCGGGAACGTTCGGCTCCCGTCCACCGGGACGTAAACCGCGTTGCTCGTCCAAAGCCCTCCTATGGGGTGAGAGACTGGGATTATGGAGCCGGAAGAACTCTTCGAACTAGACGATGCGGAGGCGGGTGACGCTGGGGCCGGCGACGGTTCCGACGACGGCCCTGACGGCGCCGCTGACAGCCCAGCCCTGCTCGTGTACCTGGAAGGCTTCATGGACGCGGGCGCGGCCGGGCGGCTGCTCACCGAGCACCTGCTCGACTCCTTTGAGCACACCACGGTGGCCAGGTTCAATGCCGACCGGCTGCTCGACTACCGCTCCCGGCGCCCGCTGATGACGTTCGACGGCGGCAAGTGGGAGAGCTACGACGCCCCCGAGCTGTCGGTGTTCAGGCTCGCCGACGCCGCGGGTAAGCCGTTCCTGCTGCTCACCGGCCCGGAGCCGGACCACGAGTGGGAGGGCTTCATCACCGCCGCCAAGACGGTGGCGGAGCGGCTCGGGGCCGGGACGATGATCACCTACTTCGGGGTGCCGATGGGCATACCGCACACCAGGCCGCTCGGCGTGATCACCCACGCCACCCGGCCCGGCCTGGTCACCTCCAAGGTGCCGCTGCCGTCGAAGCTCCAGGTGCCGGCGTCGGCCACGTCGCTGATGGAGCACCGCTTCGGCGAGGCCGGGCGGGACGCGATCGGCCTGGTGGTCCAGGTGCCGCACTACCTGTCGCAGGCCGCCTACCCCACCGCGGCGCTGACCCTGATGGACGCGCTGACCGAGGCGACCGGCCTCGACCTGCCCGCGCTCGAGCTGCGCGAGGCGGCCGACCGGACCAACACCCTCATCGACCGCCAGGTGGCCGAGTCGGCTGAGGTCGCCGAGCTGGTACAGGGCCTGGAGGCGCAGTACGACGCGGCGGTCACCCACGAGGGCGAGAACCTGCTGGCGGAAGGCGAGGAGATGCCGACCGCGGACGAGCTCGCCGCGCAGTTCGAGCAGTTCCTGGCCGAGCAGAACGGCACCGACGAGTAGCCACCGGAGCGGCCCGCTGAGCGCGGGCCCGGGTCACACGATCGCCAGCTCCCGCGGTCCGTTGTTCATCCGCAGGCAGCCCGCCCCGTCGCTGGCCGGGTCGGCACAGACCACGATGTCCTCGATGCGGGCGCCGTGCGGGCCAGGGTAGATGCCCGGCTCGATGGAGAAGGCCATTCCGGGCGCGAGCGGGATCGTGTTGCCCTCCACGATGTAGGGGTCCTCGTGTGACTCCAGCCCGATGCCGTGCCCGGTGCGGTGGATGAACCACTCCCCGTACCCGGCGTCGGCGATGACCTCCCGGGCGGTCCGGTCCACGCTCTGCGCGGTGACGCCGGGCCGGACGCTCAGCGTCGCCGCCTCCTGGGCGCGCCTGAGCACCTCGTAGTAGGCGATGAACTCATCCGGGGCATGGCCGACGGCGTACGTCCGGGTGCAGTCGGAGCAGTAACCGGACGGCATCGTGCCGCCGATGTCCACCACCACCACGTCGCCGTCGGCGATCACCCGGTCGGACACCTCGTGGTGCGGTGACGCCGCGTTGGGGCCGGAGCCGACGATCACGAAGTCGACCTGCACGTGCCCTTCGGCCAGGATGGCCTCGGCGATCCGCGCGCCGACCTGCCGCTCGGTCAGCCCCGGCCGGAGCCAGTCGGGCACCATGGCGTGCACCCGGTCGATTGCCTGCCCCGCCTCGAGCAGCGCCGCGACCTCGGCCGGCGACTTGCGCATCCGCAGCGGCGACAGTACCGTGCTGGCCAGTTGCTGGGTGGCAGCCGGGAACGCGTCGGCGAACTGCAGCACGTGCAGCGCCCACATCCGGTCCGAGAGGGCGGTCGACCGCACCTCGCCGAGGGCACCCGTGATCATCCCGAACGGGTGCGCGGTCTCTCCCCAGCTGAGGATCTCCAGGTCGAGCGCGCCGGCCGGCGACGCCTGCGCCGCCTTCAGCTCCAGGGCCGGCACCAGCAGGAAGGGGTCCCGGTCGGCCGGCACCGCCAGGCAGGTCAGTCGCTCCAGCTGCTTGGCGTCGTAACCGGTCACGTAGCGCAGGTCCGGTCCCGGGGTGAGCAGCAGCACGTCCAGGCCGGCCTCCCGGACGGCGGCGGCGACGCGGCTCAGCCGCTCGGTCGGGTAAAGGGCGGTGTCGCTGGTCACGGGTCTCCTTCGGTGCTGCTGGCCGGTCGTGTCGGCTAACGGCGGCGGCGCTGCGCGCTTCTTGCTGTTATCTTGTGTCGTCGTCGGCGGGTCGTCGGCGGGTCGTCGGCGGGTTAGCGGCGGGTGACCACGGCCAGGAAGCGGCTGAGGGAAGAGCCGAGGCCCAGCTCAGCGCCGATGTCGGTGAGCAGCGCCTGGTCGGGCGGCAGCGCCGGGAGGGTGCCGTCGGCCGCACCGGTGTCGAGCGGCACGTCGGTCGCGGTGCGCACCACCGGGGGGGCGACGTCCAGGTAGCCGCGGGCGGCCTCGAGCTTCTTCCTGGTGCCGGGCGGGAAGCCGCCGTGGCCCTTGTCGAGCGCGTTCTTGACCGCTTCGAGGTCACCGAAGGCCCTGATGAGGGCGGCGGCGGTCTTCTCGCCGATGCCGGGGACGCCGGGCAGGCCGTCGCTCGGGTCGCCGCGCAGCACGGCGAAGTCGGCGTAGCGGTCACCCGGGATGTCGTACTTCCTGGCCACCTCCGCCTCGGTGACCGGCTCAAGGCGCCCCAGGCCCTTCACCGTGTAGAGCACCCGGACCTGGCGCTCGTCGTCGACCAGCTGGAACAGGTCACGGTCACCGGTGACCACGTCGACCGGCTGCGTGGCCCGGGCGGCCAGGGTGGCGATCACGTCGTCGGCCTCGTAGCCGTCATGCTCGGCCAGGGCGATGCCGGCCGCGATCAGCACCTGGGTGATCAGCGGAACCTGCACGGCCAGGCCGGGCGGCGTCTGCTCGGAGCCGTCGGGCTCGGCCCGGTGCTGCTTGTAGCCGGGGATGGCGGCGGTGCGGAAGGCCGGCCGCCAGTCGGCGTCCAGGCAGGCGATCAGCCGGGCCGGCCGGTGGTCCCTGACCAGCCGGGCCATCGCGTCGAGCAGCCCGCGGATGGCGTTCACCGGCGTGCCGTCCGGTGCCGTCACCGTCTCCGGCATCCCGTAGAACGCGCGGTAGTACAACGAAGCCGTGTCAAGCAGCATCAGCGAGCCCACCCGGTCATCTTGCCACGTCGCCGCGGGCGGGCGGGCGCGACGGTGCAAGCGGGAGGCGGGGATGCGGCATAATCGGCCCATGCCAAAGCAGACACCGGGGCAACGCTGGAGCATGCCGGCCGTGCCGCGGGTCAAGTTCCTGCTCCAGTACCTGGTGTGCGCCCTGGTGGCGGCGGTGTTCTTCCCGCGCTGGCTCGGGCTGCCGCTGGGGGCGCTGCTGGCAGCGTGGGCCGTCAGCATGGCCGCCTTCGGCGTGTCCGTCCGGGTGGACGCCGACGCCGGGCGGCTGACGCTGCGGGTGGGCTGGATCTTCCGCCGGATCTCGCTCGCCCAGGTCACCGGGGTGCTGGTGGACACCACCAAGGTGACGATCAAGCGGAGCACCGGGTGGGAGATCTCGTTCTACGCGTGGCGCAAGGGACCGCTGGACGCGCTGCTGCGGGTGCCGGTGGTGGCGGGCGACATCGGGCACGCGATCTCCCGCGCGGTCGCGCTGACCCAGGCCTATGCGGAGGGTCCGGACGGAAGCGGCCCGGGCCGCGCTGACCGGGCCACTGGCAGGGGGAGCACGGCCGGCTCCGGTGGTACGCCCGCGGTCACCCGGTCCCGGCTGGCCACCGCGCTGCTGGCGGTAGCGGGAGCGGTCTCCATCGCGGGCGCGCTGCTGGTGCGGGTGCACTGGGGCAGCCCGGTGCTCACCGTGCTCGGCGTCATCATCGCACTGGCGCTGGGCCTGGTAGGGCTGCTCCAGCTAATGATCGCGCTGTGGCTACTGCTGACCGGGCGGACACCGCGCATCATCGCCAGCTCCTGATCCGCGCCCGGCCGGCGGCCTGCGGAACCGCGCTACGCCATCATGATCTTGCCGTCGGCGACGGTGACCGAGGTGGCCGCCGCCAGCGCGGTCGGGGCCGGGCCGGTGACCACCGAGCCGTCGGTGATCTTGAACTTCGCGCCGTGGCAGGGGCAGTTGATGGTGCCGTCCGCCACCTGGTTGCACAGGCACCCGACATGCGTGCAGACGGCGCTGAACGCCTTGTACTCGCCCTTGGTCGGCTGGGTAACCACCACCTTGGCCGCGGTGAACACCTTGCCGCCGCCCACTGGCACCTCGGCCGCCATGCCGAGCACGGTGCCGCCCTGGCCGCCGGCCATGCCGCTGCCCGCGGCGGAGCCGCCGGGACTGGCCATGCCGCCGCCCGCCGCGCTGGTGGTCGCCGTGGTGGGCGCGGCCGCGGTCGACGGCGCCTGCCCGGCGTCGTTGGCGTTATAGGGCACGGCGGCGGCGCTGCACGCGCTCAGCACGCCGGTAGCGCCCAGGACTCCCGCGCCTAGCAGTACGCAGCGCCGGGTCGCGTGCTGATCCCGCTGGGACTCGTCCGTCATCGATCATCCTTCGCTCGTTGGTGCCGCCCGGGTTAACTTCTACGGCAATCCGGCCGCCCTGCTGTGATCACCGTGAATCTCGTAAGAATCCGGTAACCGCAGCCCACGGGCTTTCCGGCAGGCCAACGTTAGCGTTTCGTGACCTTGGCGGGCGGGGATTCGCGGCGATATGGCCCGGACAGGCCACGGGGCGGCCCGGCCGCCCCGGCGGCCTTAGCTTGACCGCGGCTGGGTAACTACCCTGGTGGCATGGACGAGTGGCAGGTTAGTTCAGCGGGCCGACGAGAATGACGGAACACCAGCACGGAGCGCACGGTCACGCGCACGGCCCGGCGCCGGACGCCGACTGGCGCTGGCTGGCCGCGGCCGTCGCGCTCATCCTGGCCTTCATGGTCGGCGAGGTGGCGGCCGGGCTGGCCGCGCACTCCCTGGCACTGCTGTCCGACGCCGCCCACATGCTGACCGACGCCGCCGCGATCGGGCTCGCCCTGGTGACCGCCCGGCTGGCGGTGCGACCGCCGCGCGGCGGCTACACCTACGGGCTGCGCCGCCTGGAGATCCTGTCCGCCCAGGCCAACGGCATCACCCTGGTGCTGCTGGCGATCTGGCTGGCGTGGGAGGCCATCCGCCGGCTGGTCACCCCGCAGCCGGTGGCCGGCGGCCTGATGCTCGGCGTCGCGCTGACCGGGGTCGCGGTCAACGTGGCGGCGAGCTGGCTGATCGCCCGGGCGAACAGTGCCGGCGGCCGCCGGAGCCTCAACCTGGAGGGCGCGCTCGCCCACGTGCTGACCGACCTCTACGCGTTCGCGGCCACCGCCGTGGCTGCCGTCGTCGTGCTGGTCACCGGGTTCGACCGGGCCGACCCGATCGCCACCTTGGTCGTGGTGGCGCTGATGCTGCGGGCGGGCATCGGGCTGGTCGGCAAGTCCGGGCGGATCTTCCTCGAGGCGGCCCCGGCCGGCCTCGACCCGGCCGCGCTGGGGGTGGCGATGGCCGCCCGCCCGCACGTGGCTGAGGTGCACGACCTGCACATCTGGGAGATCACCAGCGACATGCCGGCCGCCTCGGCCCACGTGCTGGTGGAGCCGCGCCAGGACTGCCACGCGGTCCGCGCTGACCTGGAGGAGCTGCTGTCGCGCCAGTACGGCATCGGTCACCTCACCCTGCAAGTCGACCACCTGCCGGGGGCCGCGGCGGACGAGCCGGGCCACCACGGACACCAGCCGCCCGGCCGCGCGGCGGACGGGCACCCGCACGATCAGGGGGACCGGGCGGACGAGGGGCATTCCGCGCACTGCGAGGACGCGCACGGGCCGGCCTACCGGCCAAGCCCGGACCGCTGACCGAGCGCCCGGCCGGTTCGGCGCGCCGTCCCGTTCAGCTCAGACGCCGCGGAACTCCGGTGACCGGCGCAGCGCGTCGGCCACTGTCCGCGCCGTCACCAGGCTGGCCACCGGCAGGCCGACACCGCGGACCCGGAACACGGTGGCGCCGGGCACGCCGCTGATCCGCACCACCACCGCGGTGAGCAGCGACCGGCGGGCCACCACCTCACCCGGGTGGCTCCCGCTGGCGCCGGCCACCTCCCACTGCGGGCCGAGCCGCTGGCGGAGCACGGTGGCCAGCTCTGCCTCGGTGACGCCGGTGCGCGGCACCCGGACCCTGGCCATCGGCGTCCCTCCTGTGTCCGCCCGGACCTCATCGGCCGCCGTGCGCGGGCCGCGGGTGCCGAGTGCCTACCGCTGGAAGATCCCAAAGGAGAACGGGGCGGCCGTGATCGTTGCCTGGCCGACCTCGACGCCAGTGTGCTTTACCGCCGTCGCGCGGGTCAATTCAGGGCGGTCGTGCGGCAGGACGCGCACCCGGTCGCTGGGGTTGATGACCACGAGGAACCGGTCGCCGCGCAGGTAGGCGAGGGGATACCCGTCGCCCAGGATCTCCAGGCGGCCGCCGTACCCGAGTTCGGGGTGAGCGCGCCGCAGCGCGATCAGGTCCCTGACCGTGTTCAGCAGCGAGTCCTGGCCGGCGCGCTGCCCGGCGACGGTGGGGCGTCCCGGGTCGGGATCGACCGGCAGGTAGAGGCTCGAAGCCGGAGCCTCGGAGAATCCCGCGTTGGCGGTCGCGTCCCACTGCATCGGGGTGCGTGACCCGGCCCGGTTGTAGCCGGAGCGCATGACGCTGCCCTCGATGCCCGGCAGCCCGGGAACATGGCGCATGCCGATCTCGTCCCCGTAGTAAATGGCCGGCAGGGTCGGGAAGGTGAGCAGGAACGCGAAGGCGGGCGGCAACTGCTCCGGGATGCGCGGCCCGGCGTTCAGCCGCGCGAAATCGTGGTTCGCGGTGGGCAGCGCGATGTGCCCGGACTCGCCGATCGCGGCGCGCGCATCGTGGTACGCGGCCAGGAACGTACTGGCGGTGCCCCGGCCCGCGGCGTCGAAGTAGCAAACCTCGGTCACCCATTCCGGGCGCTCGGTCGACGTGCCGTTGCTCCACAGCGAGCGCAGCGGCCGGCCGTCGCTCGGGCCGCCGAAGTGGAGGAAGAAGTCGGCGTGGAAGCCCGCGGGCACGGCCACGGCCGGGTCGCCCCATTCGGACAGCAGGGCAGCGTCCGGGTGCGTCCGGTCAAGCCAGGCACGCTCCTCGCGCCACAGCCGGGAGGTCTCGGCCAGGCCGGGATCATCTTTCACCAGCGAGTAGGCCATGTCGACCCGGAACCCGGACACGCCGAGCCCGAGCCAGTGGCCCATGATCGCGCGCAGCGCCGCGCGGTTGGCACGCGGCCCCTCGGCCTCCGTGCCCTGCCGCCAGGGCTGGTCTGCCTGCTGGCGGGCGTAGCCGAAGTTCAGCGCGGGCTGAAAGTCGAAGAAGTTCGGCAGGTAACCACCCGGGCGGCTGCCCGGAGAGGGGACGAACCGCTCCGGCAGCCGGCCGTCAGGGCCGGGGCCGGACCAGATGTAGCGGTTATCTCCTGGGTCGTGGGCGGAGGCCACGAACCACGGGTGGGTGTCGGCGGTGTGTCCAGGCACCAGGTCAAGCAGCAGCCTGATGCCGCGCGCCCGGGCCTGGTCGACCAGCTTGGCCAGGTCGTCGTTGTCTCCGTAGCGCGGGTCGACGGCGAAGTAGTCGGCGATGTCATAGCCGGCGTCGCGCATGGGAGAGACGAAGCAGGGGTTGAGCCACACCGCCGTGACCCCCAGCCAGGCAAGGTAGTCCAGGTGGTCCGCGATGCCGCGCAAGTCGCCAATCCCGTCACCGTCAGAGTCGGCGAAGCTCTGCGGGTAAATCTGGTACAGGACGGCGTCGTTCAGCCAGGTCGCCATGTCCATGCGCAGGTCAGCCCTTTCGCGATCGGAACTCGGCGGTCAGCGGCATGCCTACCCCCTGCCGCACCCCCAGACAATACGCGAGGTAACAGGCCGGGAACACGCCCGGGCGGACTGACCGGGGTCACCGGGCCGGCTCGCGTGGCCGGGACCGCCAGCCTGGCCCGCCCCGGGAAGCCAATAACGCCGGACAGAAATTTCGTGTTTTCAGGAAAAAGGAACGGGAAGAATTACCGCCGCCCTCGCTATTCACTGTCTCACGTCAGTCAATAAATAGCAAACGCCCCACCAGGCCTGCGACAGTGGCTTAACGCGAGGCGTGCTAAGCTCCCATTAGCTGTTCCGCTCATCGTTATCGGTGCCGTGTGGTTTTCTGGCCGGCATCTCGGTTTGAGCGTTTCGCTGAAGGACCAGCCGCAGCCCCGTCGCGGGCCTGAACGCAGTCCGCCTCGCACTTTCTGTCACCCGCACGGCACGCCCCGGACCCGGCTCGCTAGCGCGCAATCCCCATCTCCTCCCGGCCCTTCAGCCACCAAGAAACGCAGGCGACAAACGTTGATATCGTTCATCTGGTCCCCGGGAAACGCGCTGCCGGCCGGCACCGGCGGCTCTGAGAACTACACAGTCGGCCAGGTCAGGGAGCTGACCCGGCGTGGCATCGCGGCCCAGGTGGTCACCGTCGGGCTCGGCGCCAGGGACGGCCGGGACGGCTTCGCCAACGTCCCCTTCCTGTCGCTGCCAACGCTGGCCCGAGTCGGCGAACTCGACGGCACCGTCGTCTTCGTCAACGAGCCGCACACCGTCGCGACCAGGGAGCCGGCCTTCCTGATCCTGCACAACCCGCCGCCCATCAGGGAGCACAAGCGGGCGTTCGCGGTCGCCGGCACCAGGGACCGCGCCCTGATCGCCACCAGCCGCTACGCCGCCGCCCTGTGGGCCAGCTACCTGGATGTCGACGCCGCCACGATCAGCGTCGTCTACCCGTTCGCCGAGCCGGGCTTCGCCGCCCAGCCCCGGCCGCCCCGCCCGCCGGGCAAGACCCGCGTCCTGTTCGCCGGCCGGCTCAGCCCGGAAAAGGGCGTCTACACGCTGCTCGAGACCCTGCACAGCGACATCATCGACGAGGACTCCGGGCTCACGTTCACCGCGACGACCGCGGGCGCCGATAAGCCCCCGGGCAAGATCATCGAGCGGCTGCTGCGCGCTCACCCGGCGATCTCCCTGGTCGCCAGCCGCAGGACCCCCGCCGCGATGGCAGCCCTGATGGCCCGGCACGACGTGGTGGTCATGCCGTCAAACAGCCAGTACTGGCATGAGACGTTCGGCATTGTCTCGATCGAGGCCCAGCACGCGGGCTGCCGGGTCGTCGCCTCCGACGACGGCGGCCTGCCAGAAACCGACTGCGGCGGCATCACCCTCATCGCCCCCGACAACGCCGAAGCACTGGCCTGGGGGATCCGCCGGGCCGCCCGCGCCGGAGCGATCACCCCGGCCGACCGCCACCACGCAGGAACCAGGTTTACCGTCAGTCAGTCGGTCGACACGCTGGTCAACGTATTCGCCCGGCCGCTGCCCATGTCGCCCGCGGCCATCGTCCGGCAGCTCGAAGAGCTCATCGCGGCACCGTCAGCCGCGACGCCGAACATCCCTGTCCCGGACGGCGAGCCGACCGGGACAGCGGCCTAAGCCCTCCCCTAGGCGTAGCCGCTGCCGTTGCCGTCACCGACGCGGCGGCAACGGCAGCCCGGTCACCGGTGTGCCCGGCTGGTCCGCCGCCGGCCAGTGCTCCGCCTGCTGCTGCTCCGCCTGCTGCTGCTCTGCCGCGCGCTGAACAGGTGGAACAGCAGCAGCAGGATGGCGGCCCCGACGATGGCGGTGAGCCAGGTGGAGAGGTTGAAGAACCCGTGCAGGGTGTGGACGTGGAACAGCTGCGTGGCGAGCCAGCCGCCGCCCAGTGCCCCGAGAATCCCGATCACGCAGGTGAGAATGAGGCCCTGCGATCTTCGGCCAGGAATCAGTAGGTTTGCCAGCAGGCCTGCTACCAGGCCAAGAATGATCCACGCGAGGATGCTCATAACCGACTCCTCAGTCAGTAAGGAAAGTGACGTACGGGGTAGCCGGTCCTGCGCGACGGGTCGCGGTGGGAGAAGTGAACTCCCGCGGGCGCTTGCCCTTTTCTAGGTCACAGCGCCTGGCTGACGCCGACCCGAATAAGAAAAACCCCGGATCTGCACTGCCGACCCATTTTTCCCGGGTCGGCCGCCAGTGTCCGGGGCGATACCTTATTGTACGCCTTAGCCGACCCTGGCGTCCAATCACGGATCCGGCCGGCCGACGGCAATAAGCTGGCTGAGGAAATCCCTCGGGCGGCCCGGACTCCCTATTGGCGCGAAAAGCTCGCCCATAGGCATCTGCCATTTAGGCGCGTCGCGAGCGCGGCCGGACTGGGCCGCCGGACTGGGCCGCCGGACATCCCGGATAGCACACCAACGCGTGCTGGGAGTAGTGTGGCGGGCAGAAGCAAGTCAGCCTAGCTGCCGGGCCCGGACCCCGCTTTGCTGTGAGACAAGTGGGGGGAAGCCGTCATGTTCAGCATGGACCTGAGGCCTGATCCGGCTGTCGTGCCAGTCCAGCGGCGCCGCTAAGATGCGCAGGCAGCGCACGGCCGCGAACACGGCTGCTACGCGGCGGCCCGCGGTAACCGGCG
>Ga0265338_10002796_pt1 | contig 25519 bp, 28 predicted proteins | sample 42126metaG_FD_193579 | JGI IMG/M metagenome (GOLD analysis project Ga0265338, IMG submission 193579) | Rhizosphere microbial communities from Carex aquatilis grown in University of Washington, Seatle, WA, United States - 4-21-26 metaG | ecosystem: Host-associated > Plants > Roots > Rhizosphere... | reverse complement strand
CCGCCCGGCGCTCGAGGCAGTGTCGAGGTGAAGGTCCTCGTCACCGGCGCGAGCGGGTTCATCGGCTCCCACGTCGTCGACCGCCTCCTCGCCCACGGACACGAGCCGGTGATCTTCGACCTGATCACGTCTCCGTATCACTCCGACATCCCGTCAGTGGTCGGTGACCTCACCGAGCCCGAGTCGCTGCGGCGTGCGGCGGGCGGGTGCGACGCGATCGTGCATCTCGCCGCGGTCGCCGATGTCAGCGACGTCTTCGCCGATCCTGTTCGCGCCGATCGGGTCAACGTCCACGGGACGCAGGTCGTCCTCGAGGCCGCGCGCCACCTCGAGATCGGGCGAGTCGTCTACGGGAGCACGATCTGGGTCTATGGCGACTCGCCGGCCAAAGGCGAGCTGGACGAGGAGTCGCCGCTCGCGCTGCCGGCACACGTCTACACGGCGACGAAGCTTGCCGGCGAGATGTACTGCAACGCCTACGGCACGCTCTACGGCGTCGAGACCACCGTGCTCCGGTTCGGGATCCCGTACGGGCCTCGCGCACGGCCTGCCGCGGTCGTGCCGGCGTTCGTGGCCCGCGCGCAGCGCGGCAGCGCGCTGACGATCGCCGGCGACGGACGCCAGACCCGCCAGTTCGTCTATGTCGAGGACCTGGCCGACGGCGTCGCGCTCGCACTGCAGCCACAGGCCGCCCGGCGGATCTACAACCTCGTCGGCCGGGAGGAGACGAGCGTCCGCGAGATCGCCGACACCGTCCGCGAGGTCGTCGCCGACGTGCCGCTCGTGCACGAGGCCGAGCGCCCCGGCGACGTCCATCTCGGCCGGGTCTCCGGCAGGCGCGCGGCCGACGAGCTCGGCTGGACCGCGGCCACGAGCTTCGCGGACGGCGTGCGCCGCTACGTCGACTGGCTGACGGTCACGAGCGGCTCCCCCGTCGCGGAGGCGGCGGCGAGCACGGCGGGGAGCGCCGAGACGGTCTTCCTCCAGGAGTCGGCGGAGCTGTAGTGGTCTGCGTCGTGCAGCAGCACGACGTCTCCCGGCCCGAGCGTGCGTGAGGCGCGCGCCGCGATCGACGCCGCCGTCGCGCGGCGCTCCCAGTCGCGGCCCCAGCGCGACCAGAGGAGTGGCCGCCAGCCGAGCTCGCGCACCAGGCGGAGCGCCGGCGCGCTGAAGACGCCGTAGGGCGGCCGGTAGACCGAGGGCTGGACGCCGGTCGCGGCGCCGATCGCCTCGAGGGCGCGGGCGAAGTCGTCACGAAGCGAGCGGGGCGAGCGGCGAAGCAGGAGCGTGTGGCGGTAGCCGTGGATCCCGATCTCGTGGCCGGCGTCGGCGATCGCCCGCGCGAGCTCGGGCATCCGCTCGACCTGCTCGCCGACCAGGAAGAACGTCGCCCGGGCCTGGACGCGCTCCAGCTCGGCGAGCGCGGCTGGAGTGCCCTGCGCGTGTGGGCCGTCGTCGAAGGTCAGGGCGACGCCGCGACCGCCCGCCAGGCGGCGCGGGATCCGGAATGCGGCGGCGACGGGCGGCAGGACGGGCGCTGCGGCGGGCCCGAACCAGGCGGCGAGATCGCCGAGCGCGACGGCGTCAATGCGCATCGGCGGCGGCGAGGACGAAGGAGGCGGCGGACGGGAGCTCCTCGAGGCCGTAGGGCGAGCGTCTGCCCTCCGCCAGCACGCGCTCGAGGACGGCCGCGAGCTCTTGCCTCGTGGCGACGACGTCGGCGAGGCCGAAGCGGAGGAAGGCGGCGTTGTTGATGCGCACGTGGCCCCGCCCCCACCCGTAGGAGATCGCCGGGCAGCCACGCATCAGCGCTTCCAGCATCGTCAGCCCGCCGGTGCTGTGGACGAGCACGCTCCCGGCGGCCAGCCAGTCGGCCATCCGGTCGGTGAATCCCTCCACGCGGACGCGCGGATCGCCTGCGAACCGAAGCTGCAGCTCGGCGCGCAGCTGCTCGTTCTGGCCGCACAGGCAGACCACCTGGGCGACGCCGCCGAGCTCGAGCGCGGTGGCGGCGGCGCCGGCGACGTCTCCGACGCCCCAGCCGCCGCCCGAGACGAGCACGACCGCTCCTTCGCCGGGCAGTCCGAGCTCCCGTCGCGCGTCCGCCGGGGCGCGCGGGACTCTGAACTCCGGCCGCGTGAAGCCGTGCACGCACTGCACCGGCGCCGCCTCGCCGACGATCGCCCGGACTTCGGCGATCGATTCCGGGTGTGTCACGAGATGCACGTCGACGCCCGGGCTCGCCCAGTAGCGCATCGCCGCGAGGTCGGTGATCGCTGCGACGACCGGAACCTCGAGGCGCCCCGACCGCCGCAGGCGTCCGAGCACCTCGGTCGCGTTGGGGTACACGGAGACGACCACGTCCGGGTTCCGCGCCTCGATCAGCCGCAACAGCCCCGGCGCGCCGAGGCGAGTCAGCAGTCGCTGGGAGAGCACGCGCGTGAGCGCCGGCCCCGTGAAGAGCCAGAAGCCGAGGTCCCAGACCCATTGGAAGCGGTAGAAGACGGTTCGCGCCGCGCCCTCGCTGACCGCGGCGACCGGCCGCCCCATCACGGCCAGGCAGTCCTCGATGACGACCTCGACACCCGGCCGCTCCAGGCGCAGCTGCTCGGCGAGCGTCTGCGCGGGGAGGTCGTGCCCGGCGCCGACGCTCGCGCTGAGGATGAGGACGCGGGGCGGCACGGCAGCAAAGCTAGCTCAGCCCTGTGAGAAGCTCGGGCGGTGCTCGCGCTCATCGCGCTCGTCGGGCTCGTCGCGGTCGCCGACTCGATCAACCCCTCGACGATCGCGCCGGCGCTGTTGCTCGCGCTCGGCGAGCGCCGGGTCGGCAGGGTCGCGCTCTTCACGCTCGGCGTCTTCCTCGTTTCGAGCGCCGCCGGAGTCGTGCTCGTCCTCGGGCCTGGCGCCGCCCTGCGCGGTGCGGTTCCGCACCCGGGCGCCAGGACGGTGCACGTGAGCGAGATCGCACTCGGTGCGGTGCTGCTCGCGGGCGCGGCCGGGCTCTGGCGGCTGCGGGCCGTGGTGGCACGGCGGCTCGGGCGTCGCGGCACCACGTCGGGACGGCGCGAGTTCCTGCTCGGAGCAGGGATCATGGCGGTGGAGCTGCCGACGGCGTTCCCGTATTTCGCCGCCCTCGCGGCGATCGTCGCCTCCAGGCGCGCCCCCGCAGTCGAGGCCGGAGTCGTGCTCCTTTACAACGTGATCTTCGTCGCACCGCTCCTGGCGCTGATCGTGACGCTTGTCGTTGCGGGGCCGCGCGGCGCCCGGACCGCAGCCGCTCTGCGAGCGCGACTCGACCGCGTCGCCCCGGCGCTGTTGCCCGTCGTGCTCCTCGTCATCGGCTCGGCGCTCGTCGCCGTGGGTGTGACCGGTCTCGTCCGCTAGGCGCCGGCGTCGTCCCGCGTCACCGCGCTCGGCGCCTTCCTGAAGACGAGGACTGCGTTGTGGCCGCCGAAGCCGAAGCTGTTGCTGACCGCGAGCCGGACCTGGTGGGCACGCGCGTGGTTTGGGACGTAGTCGAGGTCGCAGAGGGGATCCAGTTGTTCGTAGTTGATCGTCGGCGGAACCATGTCGTCGCGGACGGCGAGGACGGTGGCGGCGGCTTCGACGGCGCCCGCCGCGCCGAGGCAGTGGCCGGTTGCGCCCTTGATCGAGGAGATGGGGATCGAGCGGGCGTGCTCTTCGCCGAGGGCGAGCTTGAGCGCTGCGGTCTCGAGCTGGTCTCCGAGCGGGGTCGAGCTGGCGTGCGCGTTGACGTAGTCGACGTCTTCCGGCGCCGCTCCGGCGTCGGCGAGCGCCGCGCGCAGGGCCCGTGCCTGACCGGCTCCGTCGGGGTCGGGCTCGGTGATGTGGTGTGAGTCCGAGCTCAGGCCGTAGCCGGCCAGCTCGGCGTAGATCGTCGCCCCACGCGCCTGCGCCTGCTGCAGCTCTTCGAGAACGAGGACGGCCGCGCCCTCTCCCATCACGAATCCGTCTCGCCCCGCATCGAAGGGACGGCTCGCGCCGGCGGGATCGTCGTTTCGGCGCGAGAGCGCGCGCATCGCGGCGAAGCCCGCGACCGCGAGCGGCGTGATGCCGGCCTCGCTGCCTCCGCAGAGCATCACGTCCGCGCGTCCCAGTCGAATCGCGTCGTAGCCATCGCCGATCGCCATCGCCGAGGCGGCGCAGGCGGTGCACGGCGCCGTCGTCGGGCCGCGCAGACCGAGCTCGATCGAGATCCAGGCGGCCGCCATGTTGGGCATGAACGCCGGCACGAGCGTGGGCCGGACTCGATCCTGCGGCGCGTCCGCGCAGCACTGCGCGAGACTCGCAACACCGCCCTGGGCGGTGCCGACCGCGGCGCCGATCCGCTGCGGCTGCGCCGACACGTCGAGCGCGGCGTCGGCCACCGCCATCCGTGCAGCCGCGAGCGCCAGTTGCGTGAAGCGATCGGTGCGATGCAGCACCTTCCGGTCGACCCACTCGGCCGGTTCGAACTCGTTCGCCTGGCAGCCGATCCTCACCGAGTGGCCGGCCGTCTCGAACGCCGTGATCGGAGCGCAGCCACCCTCGCCCGCGAGCAGGCGACGCCACGTCGTCTCGAGACTCGAACCGAGCGGCGTCACCGCGCCCATGCCGGTGACGACCACACGCCGCCGCTCTTCGCTCCCCCCGCACCCCACCGAGTACACGCTACTCCACGCTCAGCCACGGACGGGAAGACGCGTCCGCCACCGCCAGCAATTTCAGCAGGTGCACTGAGCCTGTGCGCTAGGGATCGAGCGTGCCGCGCGCGGCGGCAATCCCACCGGGATCGCCGCCCGGGCCGCGCAGGGCAAACGCGAAGGCGACCGCGATCAGGGCGCCCGCGAGCGGTCCGACGAGGTAGACCCAGAAGTGGTCGAAGCGGCCGAGCACCAGGTCGGGGCCAAAGGAGCGTGCAGTGTTCATCGACGCGCCACTGATCGGGCTCGACCACAGGCCGGCAAGCACGATGTAACCGCCGACGGCGACGGCCGACAGCGGCCCCACGTTCTGCGCGCGCGACGCGGTGCCCAGGATCGTGCTGACGAGACCGACGGTGAGGGCGAGCTCGATCAGCATCGCCTTCCAGTCGGCGACACCGCCGCCGGGCACGGTCGCACCCAGGTCGCCGACCGTGCCGAACACGGCTCGCAGGAAGAGACATGCGAGCGCCGCCCCGGCGAGCTGCGCGACCACGTAGCCGGGAACGCGCCGCCACGGGAAATCGCCTCGGAGCGTGAACGCGAGCGTGACTGCGGGGTTGAGATGGGCGCCCGAGACGGCACCCATGAAGAGGATGATCGCCATCACCGTCAGGCCTGGCGCGGCGACCGCGGCGGAGCGGCTGATCGCGCCGTGGCTGACCGCACCGACGACCGGGGCGCCAGCGCCGGCGAGCACGAGCAAGAACGTCCCGAAGAGCTCGGCGAAGAGCCGCCTCGGCGTGGCCGCCCGTCTCACGGCGTGTCGACGATCCGGCATGGGATGTCGGCATCCTCTGCGAGGTGGTAGCTCGCACAGATCCGGTGGTAGCCGTCGGCAACGACGAGCGGCGCGCCGCGCACGAGCAGGACGGGCGAGAGCGCTTCCCCGCGTGCGACCTTCTTCAGGTCGTTCGCCACCTCGGGATCGCCCTTTGGGAGCAGCTCTAGCTGCGCTGCACGCAGCACGTCCTGTGCCTTCCGGTGCGTCGTCGTCGCCGTGCGCAACGCCTCGACGATCGCAGCCGCGACAGGCTCCGGGAAGCTGAGGCTGAGGTAGTCCGCCGCTGCCGGGAAGTCATGTTCCTCCGGCTCGCCCTTCCAGCGCACGCGCGGGCGCTTCGCCTTCGCCATCGCGAGAGTCTCGCAGCCCCGCTGCGCTCACCGCGCCTCGCGGAAGGTGACGAGCCGGCCTCGCCGCTCGTCCCAGAGCTTCAGCCTCGTCGCGCGGAGCCCTTGCTGCAACGTGAGCTGCGGCACCGTCCGGAGGCCTTCGGTCCCATTGTGCGCGGCTTGCAGGTTGTAGTTCGGGATTCCGACGCTCAGGTGGTGCACGTGGTGGAAGCCGATGTTGCCGGTGAAGAACCGCAGCACGCCCGGCAGCTTCAGATACGAGCTTCCCGCAAGTGCAGCGTGGTCGTAGCGCCAGTCGGCGTGGGCCTGCCAGTAGGTGTCCTCGAACTGGTGCTGCACGTAGAAGAGCCAGATCCCCACTGCGCCGCTGATCACGATCACGGGGCCTTGCACGAGCAGGTAGGCGCGCCAGCCGATCGTCAGGCAGAGCGCCGTGACGATGAGCGCGAGGACGACGTCCGTTGCCAGCACACTGTTGCGAATGCGCGGCTGTGCCCCGCGCGACACGAAGCGCGGCTTCAGCACGAGTACGAGGAACCAGCCGAGCCCGAACATGACGAGCGGATTGCGGAAGAGCCGGTACGCGACGCGCCGCCGCGCAGGAAGCGCCTGGTACTCGGACACTGTCAGCGTCGCAATGTCCCCCACCCCGCGCCGGTCGAGATCTCCCGCCGTCGCGTGGTGCACCGCGTGCTCGTGCTGCCAGCCGCGATACGGCAGCCACACGAGCAGACCCAGGGCGACACCCAGCAAGTCGTTCGCTCGCCGCGAGCGCATGAACGAACCGTGCGTGCAGTCGTGGAACACGATGAACGTGCGGATCAGAAACGCGGACGCGGGCACAGCGAGCAGCAGCGACAGCCACACGGAGACACGCAGCGCGAACACCATCGCAACCAGCAACGCGAGATACGGGACGACCGACGTCGCGAGATCGAACAGGCTCCGGCTGAGCCGCGGCCTGGCGTAGGCGTCGAGGACACCCCGCCACGCGCGGGGCGATTCAGTGCCGGTCAGCGAATCGGGCGCAGCCACCACACTCGTTGTAGCTGAAGCGCCGCGCCACCGCGGGCGCGGCCTAGCTCGCCGCTCTCTTCACGAGCTTGCGGATCTTGGCCTCGTCCGCCGAGGTGAGCTTGGTGAGCGCGAAGGCAACCGGCCACAGCGAGCCGTCGTCGAGCTTCGCGCTGTCGTTGAAGCCGAGCATCGCGTATCGCTCCTTGAACTTCGCCGCGTCGCGGAAGAAGCAGACGACCTTGCCTTCCTTGTTGGCGTACGCGGGCATTCCGTACCAGGTCTTCGGCGTGAGCCCAGGCGCGGTCTCCTTGACGATCGCGTGGAGCCGCTCGCCGAGCGCGCGATCGTGCGGCGTCATCGCGGCGAGCGCCTCGCGCACCGCGGTCTCCCCGTCCTCGGCCGCCTTGAGCTCCTTCGCGCGCGCGCGCATCGCGGCCTTCTCCTCCTTCGTGAATTCGCTCATCGTGCTCCTTTCGTTCGTTCGACGACCTGGCGAAGCGGTCGAGCCGCTGCAGCCACGTGCTCATGCCCGCGAACGCAAGATTGCCTAGCCTTCCGAGCGGTGTCCGTCTTCGATCTGGACGAGCTGAAGTTCAGCCCAACCGCCTCGCTCTTCGAGGGGCTGCCGAGGGCCGGCATCGAGATCACCGTCTTCGTCGTCCGTACGCCGCCGGGCATGTTCGTGGAGCTCCACGTCCATCCGTACGCCGAGACGTTCGTCCTGCTCGAAGGCAGCGGCCGCTGGACGGCCGGGAACGAGGTGGTCGAGCTGCACGCGAACCAGATCCTCGTCGTGCCGCCGGAGACGCCGCACGGCTTTCGGAACACGGGTGACCAGCCGCTGCTCCTCGTCTCGATCCACGAGTCCGGGACGCTCGAGCAGACGTTCCTCGGCCGCGACCCCGCCTAGCCGAGCGGCAGCAGCGCCCCCTCGTGCTCGAGGAGGAAGCGCTTCACGTGCAGACCGCCCCCGAAGCCGGTCAGCGAACCGTCGGCGCCGATGACACGGTGGCACGGCAACACGATCGGGACCGGGTTGCTCCCGTTAGCGGAGCCGACCGCCCGCGCCGCGTCCGGCCCGAGCCCGAGGCGGCGGGCCTGCTCGCCGTAGCTGACCGTCTGCCCGTACGGGATCGTCGCGAGCGCGAGCCAGCAGCGACGCTGGAACTCGCTCCCGTGCAGGTCGAGCGGCAGGTCGAAGTCGACGAGTTCGCCGGCGAAATAGGCAGCGAGCTGCCGCGCGGCCTCCGCGAGGACAGGCGAGTCGCCTTCGGGACGAAGCTTCCCGCCGTCGAAGAGCACCGCGTTGACGCCGGCGTCGGACGCGACGACGCCGAGCGGACCGATCGGGGTGTCGACGACTGTGCGTGCCATCTCGAGTAGTAGAACGCGCGGACGGGACGGCGCGTGAGGTTACGCGGCTATAGCGCGCCGCTCAGCCGTCTCGACGGCGGTCGAGCAGTCTCGGCAGAAGCGCACCTGCCGACCGCCGCGTCAGCGCGGCACGCCAGAGACCGGCCGAGTACGACGCGTTGTCGACGACTCGGAACGCCGCGTGGAGCGGCAGGGGCGGCGAATGAACCGCTTCGCGGGAGGCGAGGATGTCGAGGGCGAGTGCCAGTGCGGCTAGGCGCCGGCCTCGCCGCGACGTCGCGGCGACTGCAGTCAGCGGTAGCCACTCGCGCACCGCGACGCGCGCGAGGTGGCGGGTCGCGCGCGCGTGTCCGCGGAGCGCGAGGGCGCCCAACTCGCGGCGCGCTTCCGAAGAGGCGTTCGCCGGCCCGGCGAAAGCCCGGACTGCGGCCGCTCTGGCAGAGATCCTCAGCGGGGCGAGCGCACCGGGGTGCCTCTCCTCCAAGACGACCGCAGACGCGCCGTAGCGGACCCGTTGCGCCGCAAACCCAAGCACCGTCGACCGCGGCTGGTGCGCCACACGACTTTCCGGCGCGTACCGGACTTTCCAGCCGGAATCGATCAGGCGCCAGACGAGGTCGACGTCCTCGCCGACCTGCAGTTCCTCTGCGAAGCCGCCAGCGTCGAGAAGTGCGAACGTCCGCACGAGCAACGCGGCTGAGGGGACGTAGCTCAGGCGCCTCCCTCGCCCGACCGTCGCCGGGTGCGGACCCAGGTCGAGCGGCGAGCAAGCGCGCTCGTACTCCGCGAGGTGGGATCCGCCGGGTGCGCTGACGACGCGGGGGGCGGCAACAGCCAGGCTCGGGTCGTCGTCGAACAGGGCGAGGAGCGGGTCGAGCCAGTCGGAGTCGACGACACAGTCTGCGTCGACGAGGGCGACGAGCTCGGTGGACACGTCTGCGAGACCTGCGTTGCGCGCGCCGGCCGGCCCGGGAGTGCGGTCGTTCCGGAGCACGCGGGCGCCCGCTTCCGCAGCGACTTCGGCCGAGCCATCCGTCGAGCCGTCATCGACAACGACAACCTCGTCGCAGCCGGACCGAAGCGCGGCGACGGCGTCCGCGACATAACGCGCCCCGTTCCTGACCGGAACCACGGCGGCAACGGTGGCGCGTCGCCCGGGCGGCGGAGCCCCTGTCGGATGGAGCAAACCGCGCCCCACGAGGCGACGGACCAGCCCCGCGGCGGCAGCGCCTCCCGGCGGATCTCCTGCGAGCACGGCGTCCAGCACCGCGGAACCTGCCTCGGTCAGTCGCACGAAGCGGGCGGGCGCGCCGCCGACGAGGACGCGACCGCCGTCGATCCGCCGGACCCAGCAATCGAGAACGAACCCGCGTCGTGTCGCCGGCGTGGTCATCGCTCGCCACGTGCGCCGGCGAGGAGCACTCCGAACGCCTGCTCGAGGTTCTCGGCGAGGACATCGTCGCGGTTTCTCGCCCAGCGCGCGAACGCCGCCATCGAAGTGCCGAGCGCAGCATGCGCAACCACCTGTGGCGCGAGACTCCCCTCCTCCACACCGAGGCGTTCGGCCACGAAGGCGGCGACCGCCTGCCGCCATGCCCGGTAGCGAAGCATCGAATGCGCCTGCAACGCCGGCACCGAGGTGATGAGCGTGATGCGCGTTCGGAGCTGGTCGAGATCGCCCTCGGGGTAGGAGTTCGAGAAGACGACGGCCCGCGCGACCGCCTCGAGCAGCGGCTCGTCCGGGCTCGAGTCGCGAAGCGCGTCGCGCAACCGGCCGATCACCCAGTCGAAATCTCCCCAGACGATGTCGTTCTTGGACGAGAAGTAGCGAAAGACCGTGCGCCTGCTGACGCCGAGGGCGTCGGCGATATCGCCGACGGTCGTGGCTTCGAAGCCGTTGCGCGCGAACAGCTCGAACGCAACCCGCTCGATCTCCCGGTGCGTCGTCTTCTCGGGGCGGCCACTCCTCAATTTGTCACCCGGTGTAGTAAGTTACTCGGCAATCCGACCGCAGGAGGAGTGCGAGGTGGAAGCGCTCGACTACGAGAAGCCCGTCGACGAGCGGACCGAAGACGATCCGCCGGCCGACGAACCGCTGATCGAGGAGGATCTGCTCGTCGAGGACATCTCGATCGACGGCATGTGCGGTGTCTACTAGCGCGCTCGGGCGCGCGTGGCGGCTCGACGAGAGGGTGGCGCTCCGCCCGGAACGCTTCGGCGCCCTCGCCTACAACTTCGGCACGCGGCGACTCTCGTTCCTCAAGAGCCGGGAGCTGCTCGAGCTCGTCAACGCGCTCGACGTGCACCCGACGGCGCGTGCCGCCTGCGACACGGTCGGGATCGTCGAGGCGGAGCTCCCGCGGTACGAGCGTGCTCTGGCGCGACTGGCCGAGATCGGCCTCATTCGCGAGCGGTCGGCCGAGTGAAGACCCTGCCCCTTGTCGAGGAGTTCGCGTACGGCCTCGACGCTCCGATCTGCCTGACCTGGGAGCTCACGTACGCGTGCAACCTCGCCTGCATCCATTGCCTCTCCAGCTCGGGCCGCCGCGATCCGCGCGAGCTGACGACGCGGGAGTGCATGGACGTCGTCGACGAGTTGGAGCAGCTCGGCGTCTTCTACGTGAACATCGGCGGCGGCGAGCCGACGCTCCGTCGCGACTTCTTCGAGCTCGTCGACTACGCGACGGCCCACCGCGTGGGCGTGAAGTTCTCGACGAACGGGAGCCGCATCACCCCCGCCGTCGCGCGTCGTCTGGCCGCGATGGATTACGTCGACGTCCAGATCTCCCTCGACGGCGCGACCGCCGACGTCAACGACCGCGTGCGCGGCTCGGGCTCGCATCGAACGGCGATCGCCGCGATGGAGCGGCTCGCCGAGGCCGGTTTCCGAGGCTTCAAGCTCTCGGTGGTGGTGACGCGCGAGAACGCGGCGCAACTCGACGCGTTCCATGCGATCGCCGACCGTTACGGCGCGCAGCTTCGCCTCACTCGCCTGCGTCCCTCCGGTCGCGGCGCCGACGTCTGGGACGAGCTGCGGCCGACGCCGGGTCAGCAGCAGGCACTCCACGGTTGGCTGCTCGAGCATGGCGACAACGTTCTGACTGGCGACTCCTTCTTCCATCTCGGCGCGTTCGGGGAGCGTCTTCCCGGCCTCAACATGTGCGGCGCCGGGCGCGTCGTCTGCTTGATCGACCCGGTCGGCGACGTGTACGCGTGCCCCTTCGTCATCCATACAGAGTTCCTCGCGGGGAACGTGCGCGACGACGGGGGCTTCACGCGCGTGTGGCGCGACTCCGAGCTCTTCCAGGGGCTGCGCGAACCACAGTCCGCCGGTGCCTGCGCCTCGTGCGGACAGTTCGATGCCTGCCGGGGCGGCTGCATGGCCGCGAAGTTCTTCACCGGTCTGCCGCTCGACGGCCCGGATCCCGAGTGCGCGCTCGGCCACGGAGAGCCCCTGCTCGTCTCACACGCCGACGCACCGCGACCGCGACCGTCGGTCGACATGACGCGCCGGCTACCGATTCTCAGCGGAGGGGCTCGATAGGCGCCTGGTTCGAGACGGTTGCGGAAGCCGAGCGTCGTGCAGCCAAGCGGCTGCCGCCGTTCGTGTACAAGGCGCTGCTGGCGGGCTCGGAGCGTGGCGTGACCCTGGACGACAACGTCGCCGCGTTCTCCGAGCTCGGATTTGCGCCGCGGATCGCTGCGCAGGCGGTTGAACGCGACCTCACGACCACCGTGATGGGCAAGCGAATCGCGCTGCCGGTGATCCTCTCGCCGGTCGGAGTGCAGGCAGTCCATCCGGAGGCGGAGGTGGCGGCGGCGCGAGCCGCGGAGGCGCACGGCACGGCGATCGGGCTGAGCTCGTTCGCGAGCAAGCCGCTCGGAGAGGTCGTCGCGGCGAATCCGCAGACGTTCTTCCAGCTCTGCTGGTCGGGAACGCGAGACGAGATGTCGCGGAGTGTGGAGGCCGCACGCGTCGCCGGCGTCGCGGGGCTGATTCTCACCCTGGACTGGTCGTTCTCGCACCACCGCGACTGGGGGAGCCCACGCATCCCCGAACGGCTGGACTGGCGCGCGAAGGCGAAACTCGCACCGCAGGTCGCCCGCCGGCCTTGCTGGCTGTTCGATTGGATCCGAAGCGGCTCCATGCCTGACCTCACCGTCCCGAACATGGCGACCGCGACCAGCCCGAAGCCGACCTTCTTCGAGGCGTACGCACGCTGGATGCAGGCGGCCCCGCCGACCTGGGACGACGTGCGCTGGCTCCGTCAGCAGTGGGTGGGGCCGTTCATGCTCAAGGGCGTCATGCGGGTCGACGACGCCCGCCGGGCAGTGGACGCCGGCGTTAGTGCGCTCTCCGTCTCGAACCACGGCGGGAACAACCTCGACGGAACTCCGGCGTCGATTCGTGCGCTTCCCGCGGTTGCGGAGGCGGTGGACGGCGAGGTCGAGGTGCTCCTCGACGGCGGTATCCGACGAGGGAGCGACGTTGTCAAAGCCATTGCTCTTGGCGCACGCGCGGTCATGATCGGGCGCGCGTACCTGTGGGGCCTTTCGGCGGCCGGACAGGCGGGCGTCGAGAATGTCCTCGACATCCTGCGCGACGGCATCGACTCGACGCTCCTCGGCCTCGGACGCAGCTCGGTTCGAGAGCTCTCCCGTGAGGACGTCCTCGTCCCTGACGGATTCGTTCGGCGCCTGGGCGTGGACGGATGACGTCTCTCGCGGATCTCGCATGGCCGGAGGTCGAGCACAGCGCCGCCGGAGCGCTGCTCGTCGTACCGATCGGCGCCACCGAACAGCACGGTCCCCACCTGCCGCTGTCCACCGACACCGACATCGCGGTCGCGCTCGCGGAGGCGATCGCTCGTGAGCGAGGCGCGGTCGTCGCCCCGGCGCTCGCGTTCGGCTCGAGCGGGGAGCACGCCGGGTTCCCTGGAACACTCTCGATCGGGCCGGCGGCGACGGAGTTGCTGCTCGTCGAGCTCGTCCGCTCGGCGTCGGCGACGTTCGCGCGCGTCGTGCTCCTCAGTGCGCACGGGGGGAATGCCGAGTGCGTCAGCCGTGCGGAGACGAGGCTTCGCGAGGAGCAGCGCGACGTCCGCGCCTTCTTCCCCACCTGGTCGGGCGACGCTCACGCCGGCCGTGCCGAGACCTCCCTGATGCTGGCCCTCGCGCCCGAGCGTGTGCGGCTCGATCGCGCAGAGTCGGGCGTGACCACAGCGCTCCCGGAGATCCTTCCCCGGCTGAGGGATGCCGGAGTGCGCGCCGTCAGCAAGAACGGCGTGCTCGGCGATCCGGCCGGCGCCTCGGCCGAAGAGGGAAGACAGCTGCTGCGCTCGGCGGTCGACGAACTGCTCTGCTTCGTGGACGACTGGCGCCCATGACTCGCGTTGCCCTCGTCACCGGCGCCGCACGCGGCATCGGCGCAGCCACGGTCGCGACGCTCGCCGCGAAGGAGTGGCGTGTCGTTGCGCTCGACCGGTGTGCCGACGACCCACGTCTCCCCTATCCGCTCGCGACCGAGGCCGAGCTCCACGCGGTCGTCAGCCGGACGGGCGCACCGGACCGCGTTCTGCCGATCGTCGGCGACGCATCCGATCCCGTGGCGATGGCCGACGCGGTCGCGCTCGCCGAGAGCTGCTTCGGCGGCCTCGACGTGATGATCGCGGCCGCCGGGGTGATCGCAGGTGGCGCACCTGTCTGGGAGCTGCCCCCGAAACAGGAGGAGGCGCTGCTCGACGTGAACCTCCGCGGCGTGCTCGTCGCTGCGCGGTCCGGGATCCCCGCCCTGCTCCGCCGACCGCAGCCGCGCGCCGGACGGTTCGTCGCGGTCGCCTCCGTCGCGGCGACGCGCGGCCTGCCGCTGCTCGGCGCCTACTGCGCGACGAAGGCTGCCGTCGCCGGCCTGATTCGCGCGCTCGCCGTCGAGTTGCGAGACACCGGAGTGACAGCGAACGCGGTCAGTCCAGGATCGACCGACACCGCCATCCTCGCCGAGAGCGCGCGGCTCTACGGCCTCCGCAGCGCCCAGGCGTTCGCAGCGCAGCAGCCAATCGGAAGGCTCATCACCCCCGAGGAGGTCGCGGACGCAATCGCGTGGCTCGCCGACGAGCGCACGCAGGCCGTCACCGGCAGCGTCATCCCGGTGGACGGCGGCCTCGGACTCTGAAGCGGTCTAGGACGCCGCGAGCGTCGGAGCCGGCGCCGACGCGATCTCCGCCAGGCGGCGAAGGTGGCCCGGGAACTCGCTGGTCCACCCGCCGAACGGTGGCATGACCGTGATGTGGTCGATCCCGAGCGAGGACAGCAACGCCAACCGTTCTCGGACGACGGCCGGCGGGCCGCACAGGGAAACCGCATCGATCAGCTCCGCCGGGAGCGCCCGCTCGGCCTCGCTGCGATTGCCTCCCAGGAAGAGCTCCTGCACCGAGTCTGCGGCGGACTCGAACCCGTAGCGCGTCACGAGGTCGTGGTAGAAGTTCGCCCCCTTCGAGCCCATGCCGCCCACGTAGAGCGCGAGGAACGGACGAATCTGGTCGCGAGCGCGCTCGATGTCGTCGTCGATGAAGAGCTGGAAGATCGGGTTGACGTCGAGATCGCTCAGCGGTCGACCCGCCCGGCTCGCTCCCGCCTCCAGATGTGGGAGGAACTGTTCGCGGTAGTGCGCGGGCGAGAGGAACATGGGAATCCAGCCGTCGGCCAGCTCGGCTGCCAGCGCAACCGACTTGGGACCGAGGCCTCCGACGTAGATCGGGATCTGCTCCTGAACCGGGGCGATGTTCAGCTTGAGTGGCCGACCGCGCCCTCCGGGTAGCGGGAGCCGATAGATCTCGCCGTCGTACTCGAGCCGGGCGCCGCTGAGAACGAGGCGGAGGATCTGCACGTATTCGCGGGTGCGCCGCAAAGCCGACCCGTACGGCTCGCCGTGCCAGCCCTCGGCAACCTGCGGGCCGGAGGGGGCGACCCCGAGGCGCATCCGGCCACGGGAAAGCACGTCGAGTGTCGCCGCGGTCATGGCCGTCATCGCCGGGCTGCGCGCCGGCATCTGGAACATCGCCGAGCCGAGCCCGATGCGTGTGGTGCGCGCGGCGAGCCAGCCCAGCATGGTTGCCGCGTCGGACCCGTACGCCTCGGCCACCCAGGCCGTGTCGTAGCCGAGCTGCTCGGCGAGGAGGACGAGCTCGAGCTGGTCGGTGGCCTCCATGCCGAGGCCGAGATACATGATGCTGACGTCGAGCCTCATCCGCGTCTCCCGCTCACCGCGCGAGGAGTCCGGCATCGACCGGCAACGTGACGCCGGTGACATAGCGCGCGCCGTCGGAGGCGAGCCAGAGCATTGCGTTGCTCACGTCCTCGGGGTCGATCAGTGGAACATGGAGGAGGTTGCGCACAGAGCTGAGAGAGGTGCTCGTCTCGAGCTTCTGTTTGAACCAGTCGTTGATGACCATCGGCGTCCTGACACCCGTCGGATGCACCGTGTTCACGCGGATGTCGTGGGGGGCCAGTTCGTGGGCGAGCGCCTTCATGATCCCGACCACGCCGTGCTTCGCCGCCGTGTAGGAGACACCGCCGCCCATGGCCTTCAGACCCGCCGCGGACGAGGTGATGATCACGCTGCCCCCGTTGCCTCCCGCGACCATGTGCGGGACGAGTGCCTGGCAGAAGTACCAGACGCCCGAGAGATTGACGTCGATGATCTCCGTCCAGGACTCGACCGAGGTCTCGAGCGGGGAATCGGAGTCGTTCGTGATCGCGGCGTTGGCGATCACGACGTCGACGCGGCCGAAGGCCTCCATCACGCTCGCTGCGAACGCGTTCATCTCGTCCGGCTTCGAGACGTCCGCCTCCGCGGTCAGGCACCGGCGTCCTTCCGCTTCGACGAGCGTCTTCGTCTCCGCGAGCTCGTCCGGTGTCCCGGTCGGGTAGGGGACGGTCTTCAGTCCTTTCGGGACGTCGCAGATCGCGATGTCGGCGCCTTCTCTCGCGAAGGTGACCGCGTGGGCTCGGCCCTGCCCGCGCGCTCCGCCGGAGATGACAACGACCTTGCCGTCGAAACTCTTCATCTGGGGCTCCTCGTTGGGCATGGTCAACGGAGGGTGAAGCCGGCGTCGACGGGCAGGCTGACGCCGGTGATGTAGCGGGCCCCGGTGGACGCGAGCCAGAGGATCGCGCTCGTGACGTCCTCGGGCTCGAGCATGTCGACGGCCAGCAGGTTCCCGAATTCCGTCGGCGGCGCCTTCGCCGCCCACTTCTGGATCTCGTCGCTGACCGAGAGCGGCGTGCGGACGCCCGTCGGGTGGATGCAGTTGACGCGGATGTTCTCGTCCGCGAGCTCGATGGCCAGCGTCTTCGTCAAGCCGACGAGCCCGTGCTTTGCGGCCGAGTAGTGGCCGATGCCGCGCATCCCGCGGAGCCCGGCGGTCGAGCCGATGATCACGATCGTCCCGCCCTTCCCGCCCTGCAGGATTGCCGGCACGGTCACCTTCAGTGTCCGCCAGACGCCGCTCAGATTGACGGCGAGGACGTCCTCCCACTCCTGCTCGCTGAGGTCGAGCGTGGAGCGCCGGCCCGAGCCGATCCCGGCGTTCGCGACGACGACGTCGAGACGCCCGAACTCGGCCATTCCCTCGGCGGCCGCGGACTCGAGCTGCTCCAGGGAACGGACGTCCGCCTGCCGCGCGACGCAGCGTCCGCCGGCTTCCCGGACGAGCTCGGCGGTCGTCTCGAGATCCTGCGGTGTGGCCATCCGGTACTTGACGGTCGAGATCTGGTCGCACAGATCGACCGCGACGATGTCGGCGCCCTCGCGCGCGAGTCCGACCGCGTGCGACCGCCCCTGGCCGCGCGCCGCGCCCGTGATGAACGCGACCTTCCCCTCGAGGGTGCGGCTCACATGAACTCCGCGCTCTCGGAACCGAAGCCTCTAAACCGATGCCGGGCCCGCGCGCGCTGCGCTCGGACGGGGCCGTCTGCGAGCGCATCGAGCGCCTCGACGAGCGTCGCGCGGGTATCCCGGGGCTTGACCACGCGGTCGGCGTTGGTGCCGCCCGCTGCGTCCCACGCGAGGGCGAAGTCCGCGTCGGCGTGACCGCCGGCCGAGGTGTGAGCGGCGACGGCAAGCAGGACCGGCACGGCCTCGCCTGAGGAGTCGAGTGCGGCTGAGGAGAACAGCGGCGCAGCACCGTCCGGCGGCTCGAGCTCGACCACAACCAGCGGCAGAACGAACGTCGCGCAGATGCGGCGGAGCTTCACCAGCCTCACCGCGTCGGCAGGCGTGGCGATCGCACCGGCGGCGATGCCGACGACGCGCCCTCCGATCCGGACGAGCGCCGCGACGGCCGCTCCCGAGGCGTGGGCCGAGAGCTCGACCGCCTCGCCGGCGTCGGCGAGGCTCCTCACCAGCGCGGACGGGCCCGCTGCGGCGTCGACCGTGCCGCCGGCGTCGCGCGCCGGGATTGCGGGCGGGGCGCTCCAGCAGTTGGCGGGCAGGTGTGCGAGCACGGCCGCCACCGCGGCGACGACGTCGTCCTCGGACGCGCAGACCAGGTCGACCCAGCCGAGCTCCGCGGCCCGCGCTCCGTCCACTCGCAGCCCGTCCGGCGTCGTCGCCCCGAAGCCCGGCCCCACGACGACGTAGTGCGCAAACGTGGACTCGAGCAGGACCGGCGCATCCACCGGCCCGGTCATGGCGACGATGTTCGGGACGATCCGCGACGCAATCGCATGGAAGTCGAGGTCGACCTGGATGCCGACGTCGAAGAACCGCACGGCCGGGAGCAGGTCGGGCCGGTTGCGCGGCGCCGCGTCGAACGCGATGAACGGACCTCCGGTGCGCAGCGCCTCGAGGTGAACGTTGTGGGCGGTCGCCGCCGCGGCGGGATGCCTGGGAACGCCGGGCTCGAGCACCTCGTCGGCCGTCACGAACAGCGCGCGGTCGCCGTGCCAGCCCCAACCTCCGACGAGGCCGCCCGCCACCCTCCCGGGAGCGTCGCTCGTCCTCTTTTCACCCGGCGCCGGGGAGACGCCGATGATCCGCCCGAGCTCGGTGAACGTCTCGGCGTCCACGAGGCGTTCGACGAAGGCGCGTCCGGGCGTGTCGATCCGGCCGCGGCGATTGTCGTCGCGGACCTCGGCGACCATCGCCTCCCACGACTCGCCGATGCTGACGTCGGGCGGAAGCCCGCCGCTCCTGCGAATCTGCTGAGCCGGATCAGTGGCCATCGCTGCCCTCATCGGCACCGACCGTCGTGAGGCTGCCGAGCACGTCGATCAACGCCTGGCGTGTCGCGTCGGGCTCCAGCACCTCGTGGATGACTGCGGCCTCGACGGCCGCGAACGGGCTCGTCGCGAGCGGACCCAGCTCGTCGTCCTCGGTGTACGCCCGCCCCGCGAGGTCGGCGCGGGCCCAGGCGACGACGTAGTCGGCGCGCGCGGCGACGGCTCCCATCAACGCCGCCCCGAGGCCGTACGCGCGCCCCGTGATCACGACGCACTTCGGAGTCGCAGGCGACTGCACCGCGAGCAGCGCGTCGCGCAGCGCGCCCAGCAGATCCGCAGAGTCGCTCCAGCGCTCGCCGGCGGTGTCGACGAGCGACACGAGCGGCAGGCGCAGCGCACCCGTAAGCCGCACGAAGCGCTCGATGCGCCGGATCTCCGCCGAGTCGAGCCTGCCCTGGTCGCGCTCGGGGCGCGACGCCATGATCCCGACGGGGATCCCGCCGATCGAGGCGAGCGCGGTCGAGACACCGGCGGCGTGCGGCCGCGCGATCGGAACCGTCCGTCCGCCGTCGACGAGGCGCGCGACGACGTCCGTCATGTCGTAGGCGCCGTCGAGCTCGAAGGGGACGACGTCGGTCAGCGAGCCGGGCGCGGGCGGCACCACCGTGCCGCGCCCGTGCGTCACCGACTGCAGGACGACGAGCGCCTCCGCGATCGCCGCCTCCGCACCGGCCACGTCCGCGACCGCTAGGTCGACGTCGCCGCCGTCACCGTCGCCACGCACCGCGATCACGATGTCCGGCCCCTCCCCCGCCGGCGCCAGCGCACCCGCGTCGGCGCCCTCGAGCAGGAGCGCGATCAGCGGCCGGTTCAGGCGTTCGACGTCCACCGTCGAGAGCGGATCGGCCTCCGGCGCCGCGCTCCAGCTGCCGCGGAGCGACCACGCGGTCTCGTCGGACGTGTCCTTGTCGACGATGGCGACGATCGGAAGCCGCCGGCGCAGCGCCCTCCGCAGCGACGCCGCCGAGGCGACCGAGCAGTGCACGAAGCTCACCGGCCGGCCGCCGACGTAGCGGAGATCCGCCCCCGACGCCGCCGCCGCCAGAAGCGCGCCGGCCTCCGCTGCCTTTCCCTTCTTCTTCAGCTCTTTGGTCGTCATCGCCGTCCTTACTGCCTGAGGGCTGGCTTGGGGCTGTAGCGGATCCCGGCTCCGCGGATCCCGATCAGCGCGAGCTGCCGCGCGAGGAAGGCGCGCGTCTGCTCGGGCTCGAGGATGTCGTCGAGGCGGCCGGCGTACGCGGCGTGCCGCGCGCGGGAGTCCTCGAAGAACGCGGCGAGCACCTCGGCCCGCCGCTCGTCCGTCAGCGTGCCTGCGCGCTCCTCGGCCGCGAGCACCGTCGCAACGCCTGCCTCCGGCCCCGCGAGGGAGATGGACGCCGACGGCCAGGCGACGACGGTGTCGCCGCCGTTCATGCGCGCGCCGAGCAGCAGGTACGAGAAGCCGTAGCACTTGCGGACGAGGACGGTCAGCACCGGCGTCGTCACCGAGCGCATCGTCTGCGAGAGCCAGACGACGTTCTTGACGATCTGCTGGCGCTCGACCCCCGGACCGACCATGACTCCAGGCTGGTCCTGGAGGATCACGATCGGGATGTTGTAGAGGTTGCAGAGCTGGACGAAGCGGACGAGCTTCTGGATCGCCGGCGGATCGACGATGCCGGCGGCGTGGAGCGGGTTGTTGGCGACGATCCCCACCGTCCAGCCGTCGATCCGGGCGAGCGCGGTCACGAGGTTGCGCGCGAAGTCGCCCTTGATCTCCAGCAGCTCGCCGTTGTCGACGACTGCGCGCGCCACCTTGCGCATGTCGTACGCGCGCCGGTAGGCGAGCGGGACGATGTCGTACAGCTCCGGGCAGAGCCGGTCGCCCGGGTCGTCGCTCGGCAGGCGCCGCGGCGCGGCGCCTGTGTACGGCGGCAGGTAGTCGAGGAAGCGCCGGATCCCGTCGATGCTGTCGGCCTCGGAGTCGCCGACGTAGTCGACGAGGCCCGTGCCCTTGCCGTGCATCTCCGCACCGCCGAGCTCGTCCGACGTGACGGGGCCGCCGATCGCCGCGCGCACGATCGAAGGGCCGGCGAGCGCCATCGCGGAGCTGCCGCGATTGAGGGTGACGAACTCGCTCACCATCGCGGCGAAGGAGGGCCGCCCGACCGACTGGCCCGAGATCGCGATCACGGTCGGCGCGCGCAGACCGGAGGACATGAAACGAAGCGGCGGCAGTGCGCCGAGCTCGCGCTCGAGGTCGCCGGCGAACTGCGCGCCCATCACGTGCTGCATCCGGTTGACCGACGACTCGGCGAACCAGACGAGTGGGAGCCGGCTGTTGCGCGCGAAGGCGCTGATCGCAGCCGCCTTGCGGTTCGCAGCGTGGCCGCGTGCGCCGGCCGCGATCGTGCCGTCGTCCGCGATCACACACACGCGCCGGCCGACGACGTCTCCCCAGCCGACGACGATGCCGTCCGCAGGGGCAGCCCGGTCGGGCCGCCCGGGGACGATGAGCGTGCCGAGCGCGAGGGCGCCCTGCTCCTGGAAGGAACCCGGGTCGAAGAGCAGCTCGACGCGCTCCCGCGGGGTGAGCCGGCCCTTCTCTCGCTGCTTCTCGATGTTCGCCTCGCCGCCCATGCCGAGCGCGAATTCGCGGCGCGCGGCGAGCACCTGCGCGGCCTCGGCCCACGACTGCGGCCGGCCCCCCGAGGTCGTCTCCGCGACGGGAGCGGGGCTACTCATGAGAGCCCCCGGCCTTGGCCTTGACCTCGGCCTCCGCCGCGTCCAGCCGCTGCTGCACGACCTGGCGCGGCCCCGGGCCCTGGCCCTTCTCCATGACATCCTTGCGCCACGCGGCGACGTCAGCGGAGTGAGCGATGAGCTCGACCATCTCGACGCCCTGCTGGAGGTGGAGGCGCATGCCCATTCCCTCCCAGGCACGCCGCACGAGCGACTTCACGCCCATCAGGGTGGAGAGCGGCGCCTGGGCGATCTGGCGCGCCATCACTTCGACCGTCTCCTCGAGCTCCTCCCGCGGCACGACCCGGTTGACCATGCCGAACTGGAGGGCCTCCGCGGCCGTGAGCGTCTGGGAGAGGTAGAGGTACTCGTAGGCCCGGTGGAAGTTCATCATCACCCAGGGCTCGATCGGCGTCTCGCCGCCGGGAAGCGCGAAGCCCTGGGGGAGCGGCATCTGGAAGTACGCGTCCTCCGACGCGACGACGACGTCGGGGAGGAGCGCGAAGTAGGTGCCGCCGCCGATCGCGTAGCCGTGCACCTGTGCGATCGAGGGCTTCGCGAACTCCCAGAGACGGAGCACGGGCCAGGTGAAGAGATCCGACTGACCCTTCCACGGATGGCCTGCCTCGCGTGCGGCCGTGAACTCCGGGAGCGGATCCTCGTCCGGGCTCGGCATCACGTCGTGGCCGGCGCAGAAACCCTTGCCGTTCGCCTTCAGGATCAGGACCTTGATCGCGTAGTCGCGCTCGGCGTCGGCCAGGCAGTTGTCGACGTCCCAGACCATCTTCGAGTTCTGGGCGTTCGCCCGCTCGGGGCGGTTGAGGATGATCCGGGCGATCGGCCCGTCCTTTTCGTAGATCACGGTGTCGAGCTCTTGACGTTCCATCTGTCGCTTTCTCCTGACCTGGCTAGCCGATGACGCCCTGCTCGCGCAGCGCCGCGAGCCGCTCGGCCGAGACGCCGAGCCGGGATTCCAGAATCTCGTTGGTGTCCGCTCCGAGCCTCACCGGAGGCGCGAACTCGCTCTGGCCCGAACGGGAGAGGGAGACCGGCGTCCTGATCGCCGGGATCTCGGTGCCGTTGCGCGCGACCGAGCCGACGAAGGCGTCGCGGACAACGTCGTCGTCGAAGAACTGGACGACGTCGTTGACCGGCCCCCACGGGATCCCGTGCGCGCTGAGCGCCTCGTCCCAGAAGGCGAGGTCACGCCCCCCGATCACCTCGCTGAGCACCGGCCCGAGCTCGTCCATGTGCTGGCTCACGGCCCGGATGTCGGCGAAGCGGGGATCCTCGAGCAGGTCCTCCCGGCCGGCCGCCACGCAGAAGCGCCGGAAGATCCCGTAGTTGCCGAGTGAGAAGGTGATCGCGCGGCCGTCGGCCGTCTCCACGACGGGGACGAGCGAGTTCGCGAGCTGCTCGCGGGTGCCGCGCTGCATCGCCTTGCCGCTGGCCCAGTAGCTGAAGATCGACGATCCCATCAGCAGCGCCGACGAGCCGAGCAGGGAGACGTCGACGTGCTGGCCCTTGCCGCTCTCACCGCGCTCCTGGAGGGCGGCGAGCACCCCGATCGTGCCCAGGAGCGCGGTCGTCAGGTCGACGACGGGCGAGCCGGCGCGGACCGGCGGGTCGCCGTCGAAGCCGGTGCTGAGCATGAGGCCGGCCATGCCTTGCAGGATCGGGTCGTAGGCGGCCCGCTCCGTGTAGCGGTTCCCCGGCCCGAACCCCGACACCGAGCACGAGACGAGGCCGGGGTTCTCGGCGCGCGCCGCTTCGTAGTCGATCCCGGCTCGGAGCAGCGCGCCCGGCCGGAAGTTGTCGATCACGACGTCGGCTTCCCGGAGGAGCCCCATCACGAGCTCGGCGCCAGCGGGGTCCTTGAGGTTGACGGCGACGGACCGCTTGTTCCGCCCGTACTGGGCGTAGAAGTAGCCGTCGCCGTCGATCAGGGGTGGCAGCGCCCGGGCGTCGTCGCCGCCGTCGATCTTCTCGACCTTCGTCACCTCGGCGCCGAGGTCGGCCAGGATCTGGCCGATCAGCGGGCCGCTGACGAAGTTGGCGATCTCGATGACCCTCAGTTCGTGGAGGGCCGTCCCCCCGGGCGCTGTCACCATGCTCCTCTCCCTACGGCCCGCTGTCGTACTGCTTGGGCTCGCGGACGAATCCGCCCAGTGAGACCCACTTCCCGCCGCTGATCTTCTCCGTGATCGTGTACGGCGAGCCGAGATGCACGCCCGGGCCAAACGTGAGCTTGTGGTACAGCCCGCCCGTGCTGAAGTTCTTCATCGCGTGCTCGGCCACGAACTCGAAGTGCTTCCACGAGAGGTCGTGCCCGGAGAGCCTGAGGATCTGGATCATCGTCTCGGTGATCGCGAACTCCTCCGCGCCCTGGTCGGACGGAGCGACGCCGGTCTTCGCCACCCACTTGCTGAAGTTGGCGTAGCCGGCCGACGTGGGCGAGTACTCGGTCACGCGGTAGCAGTTGTTGCTGCAGGACGCGAGTCCGAGCATCCCCGAGGCCGCCATCGTCCCGCCGTTGCCGATGTAGAGCGGCTTGAAGTTCTGCTGGTCGGCCGCCTGCATGAACAGATAGTTCTGGGTCGAGCCAGTGAACATGAGCATCGCCTGCGCTCCCGCGCTCTTCGCGGCGAGCACATACGGCGTCATGTCCGTCGCTGTGAACGGCACGTTCGCCTGCGTCGAGACGAGGTTGAGATTGGAGAATTGCCCCATCAGGTCCTTGGCGGCAGACACCGCCGCGGCCGAGCTTGCACCCGAGATGATCCCGACCTTGACCGACTTGCCCTTGAAGAGATGGGCGAGAACCGGCACGGTGCCGACGCTCTGCGCGGTGAGCGTCGATCCGAGCAGGAAGACGTTCGCGAGCTTCGGATCGGGGTACGCGAAGAGCGGGAACGTCGGGGTTCCCTCCTGGGCCGCCAGCTGATAGACCCCGGCCGGCGCGATCAGGACCGAGCCGACGATCCCATAGACCTTCGACTGCTCCGCGAGACTCCGGTAGTTGGTCACCTCCAGCGTCGGGTCGAAGTTGTCGTTCAAGCTCACGAGCTTGAGCTTCCGGCCCTGGATCCCGCCCGAGGCGTTCGCCTCTGCAAACGCCGCCAGGATCCCGCTCTGCTCCTGCCCACCGGCCAGCGCGAACGCGCCCGCCAGGCCGGAGCTGAATCCGAAGGTGATCGTCTTCGCCGTAACACCCTGCGACGCACCGAGCGACGGGTTCCCCGCGCCACTCGACGACGACGCGGCGGTCGCGGCGGCCACAGCCACCAGGCCGACGACCACCATGTACCGCCACCTACCACGCAACCTTGGCATTTCGTCCCTCCTACGAGACAGTCGGCTTTCGCTTTTCCAGAGATCAACTCCGCCCTTACGACGCGTCACTAATTGCTCGCCCAGGCCGTCCCTCCTGACGCTCGCCGGGTCATCCGATCATGTGTTCGAAGAGGTTGTCGCGATCGTCGAGCAGCGCACCGGGGTCGCCTTCGTAGACGACCCGCCCGGTGCGCAGGACGTAGACGTAGGACGCCATCTCGAGCGCGCGGCCGACGTTCTGCTCGACCATGAGCACCGTCGTCCCATGCTTCGCGTTCAGGTCGGCGACGTGCTTGAAGACCGTCTCCGTCACGACCGGCGCGAGCCCGAAGGACAACTCGTCGGCGAGCAGGACCTTCGGCTCGAGCAGGAAGGAGCGCGCGAGCGACAGCATCTGCTGCTGCCCGCCGCTGAGCGTCGCCGCGTGGTCCGAGCGCTTGTCGTAGAGGATCGGGAACTGCTCGAACGCGGGCTCGAGAGAGTCCTTCGCGCCGCGCGTGATCCACGAGCGGCGCTTGTAGAGAGCGGCGAGGAAGAGGTTCTCCTCCACGGTCATGTCCGGGAAGATCCCGCGCGCCTCCGGCACCTGGACGACGCCCATCCGCGTGATCACGTGTCGCGGCAGGCGCCGCAACTCCTTCGAGTCGAGCTGGATCGACCCCGCTCTGATCCGCTGCAGTCCGGAGATCGCCTTCATCAGCGTCGACTTGCCGGCGCCGTTCGCGCCGATGACGGTCGTGATCTCGCCGGCTTTCGCGTCGATCGAGACGTCCTGGAGCGCCGTGAAGTCGCCGTAGCGGACGGAGACGTTCTCGAGGCGGAGGGTGCTAGACGCCAAGGTACGACTCCATGACGTCCGCGCTCTCGAGCACGGCCTGGGGGGCGCCGTCGGCGATCACGCGGCCGACGTTGAGGACGACCAGCCGGCTGGCGAGCTTGCGGACGAACTCGAGATC
>Ga0265338_10002795_pt1 | contig 25520 bp, 21 predicted proteins | sample 42126metaG_FD_193579 | JGI IMG/M metagenome (GOLD analysis project Ga0265338, IMG submission 193579) | Rhizosphere microbial communities from Carex aquatilis grown in University of Washington, Seatle, WA, United States - 4-21-26 metaG | ecosystem: Host-associated > Plants > Roots > Rhizosphere... | reverse complement strand
ATGTCAAGCGGCGGCGTTTCCACGGTGAACAATTGGGGACTGGTGCTGACGGTCCCGGAACCTTCACCGGCAGCGCTCGGCGCCTGTGGCCTCATCCTGTTCGCGCTCGTACGGAGATGCAAAGCCGCCAAGGCGGCGTAACGGTTTTTTGTCAATCGATACCAGGCGCAAGGAGAAATCTTTGCGCCGGTTCCGTCTTTTCAAAAGCTCCGTCGCGTTTCTATAATCCGCCATGGCCCGATTGTTCCTTGGTTTGGATTCCAGTACGCAAAGCCTCAGCGCTGTGCTCATCGACCTTGATGCGCGCAAGGTCGTTTACGAAAAATCGCTGAACTTCGACAAATCCCTCCCGAAGTATAAAACGCAAAACGGCGTATTGCCGAACCGTGACCCGCTGGTCAAGCACAGCCCCCCGCTTCTGTGGGTGGCGGCGCTGGATCTTCTTTTCGCGGAAATGAAACACGACGGTGCGCCGCTGGGAGAGGTTCTGGCTATCAGCGGCAGCGGGCAACAACATGGCTCGGTTTATCTCAACGCCGGGGCCGCCCGCGCGCTGGCGCAACTGGACGCAAAAAAATCTCTCGTCGAAAATGTGCGCGGTATTTTCTCGCGCGGCACTTCGCCCATCTGGATGGATTCTTCGACTGCAAAAGAATGTGCTGAAATACGGAAGAAACTTGGCGGCATCAAGGCCACGGCGCAAAAAACCGGTTCGGATACGTTCGAGCGTTTCACCGGCCCGCAGATCCGGAATTTTTTTAAGACGGAACTACGCGAGTATGCCAAGACTTCCAGCATCGCATTGGTGAGTTCTTTCATGGCGTCGTTGCTTGCGGGAAAGATCGCGCCGATCGACCACGGCGATGGCGCAGGGATGAACCTGATGGATATCCGCAAAAGGACATGGCATCCCGCTGCACTTGCCGCCACCGCCCCTGGCTTGCGTAAGAAATTGCCGCCACTCGCCCCGTCGTCGAAATTGATCGGTACCGTCAGTTCTTATTTCGTAAAAAATTTTGGCGTGAATCCGCATGCGCAGATCCAGGTCTGGTCGGGTGACAATCCTTGCAGCGTCATCGGATTGGGATTGGTGCGCGAAGGCATGACGGCGGTCAGCCTCGGCACGAGCGACACTTTTTTTGGGACGATGAAAAAGTGCTGCACGGATGAGCGCGGCGAAGGCCATGTTTTCGTCTCGCCCACCGGCGATTACATGACGCTGATCTGTTTTAAAAACGGCTCGCTCGCCCGGGAAAAGATCCGCGAACTCTACGGCATCAAAACATGGGACGAATTCGGAAAACTGGTCGCCTCCACGAAGCCCGGCAATAACGGCGCAATCCTGCTCCCGTGGTTCGAGGCCGAGATCGTCCCGCGTGTCAATCATCCGGGTATCCATCGCTTTGATCTGGACGCCGGAAACGTTGCTGCCAATTGCCGCGCGATTTTCGAGGCGCAGATGCTTTCCATGCGGTTGCATTCGGAGTGGATGAAAGTTTCTCCCCAACAGATCTACGCGACCGGTGGCGCCTCCAATAATTTGACGCTGTTGCAGATTATGGCGGACGTGATGAACTGCCGCGTTTTGCGCATCGAGGTCTCCAAGAGCGCGGCGCTGGGAGCGGCCTTGCGCGCGGCGCATGGTTATCTCTTGAAGACCAAAGGAAAAACTGTCTGGGAAAACATAGTTGCCGGATTCACTGCACCAGTCATGGACAGCGAAATTCGCCCTAACTCCAAAGCCGTCGCTGTTTATAACGAACTTCTGCAAAAATACCGGGCGTGTGAAGCTAAATCGGTTGTTTAGATTATGCAAACACATCGCCGTATGCGGTGAATAAGTTTCCAATAAGTTTTCAAGCAGGAGGCACGCGCTACGCTCTGTAGAGGAGCATGTATTCAGACTCATTCGACTCGACGCTTAGCCAGGGAGAAGTTCAAGTGATGTTGGACGGCCTGCTGGTGGGGATTCCCGCTGGCAGACGATCTTTATCCTCCATCCGGTGTTACCTCGAAACACTGGCGATGGAGCATGAGCGTATTTTGTGTTCATTCAACGTGGATACCGCCCCGGCAAATCCTGACCAACTGGGCGGAACTTTTTACCGCATCGAAGCGGCAACAGTTGACCTCGACAACATGCCCCTGCAAGTCCTCCAGACCGCTTTGAGCCAGACAGTGGATGCCCGCGCGCGGATCGAATCCGCCATCGCGGTTGTACTTATCAATGAAGGTCAAACCGCCCGCGAATTCTGGTGGAAACTCGCACAGGCTTTGAAGCTGCCGCTGGTCACACTCAGCCTTTTGCCGGATAATATCTGCGGACCGGCCAACAGCGCCGCTTCGGCGAAGAAATTGCGCAAATGGCAATTCCAACAACTGGCCACCATTATCAGGGACGTGGATGAAGCCTGTTGGTGCGAAGATGTGAGCATGTTGTCCAATGCCCTTGAAAGCCGCGTGCTGCCCTGGCTGCGTGACCTGCATGACCTGATTGTGTTGTGGCATGAAACCGCCTCCGCCGGTGCACGCCGCGAATTTCAGACCGCTTGAGTTCATTCCGGCCGGGCGGATGCGAAATGCGCTGACACGCGTCCCCAGATCATACCGGTGATCAGACCCGCCACGTGCGCGACATTTGCGATCGGTCCCAAAAGGCCGGTGAAACACAACACCAGCCACACCAACGAGATGATCAGATTCGTCCGGTCAAGAAACACTCCCGACTTCCGGTCGTATTTACCCCGCATCCAGACATAACCCACGAGCGCATAGACGACACCGGACATCCCCCCAAAATCCGGTCCAATGATGAGATACTGTGCCATGCCCGAGATGAGTTGCGACCCCGCCACTACCAGCAGCAAAATCCACCAGCTTTGCCGCGCCTCGATCATGCAGCCAAGGTTATAGAGCCACAGCATATTGAAAATGATATGGGCGAGGCCGAAGTGGACGAACATCGGCGTGAACAACCGCCACACTTCACCATTCTGGATAATCTCCGGGAGAAAGCCGGCGCTGCGCGGCTGTTCGCTCATGAACAGCTTCCTCACCACATCCGGGTTCTCGCCAAGTTTTGAGTAATACGCGACGATGACGCAGACGATAATGAGCGAGTAGGTCAGCCAGCCCACACCGTAATTTCCGAACTTCGGCCAGATGCTCCGGCGGCCGCGCACGCGCCGGTGGTAGTCCGCGAGCGATTTGGCCTCAGCCGCGCGTGCCGCAGCAGCGGCGGCAGTGGCAGAGCGAAATTCTTCCGCGGCTGGATGTTTGCGGAATTGTTCCAGCCATTTTTGGGCTTCCACAAATCGCTCTTCGTCCTTGGCCCAGATGGACCACGCGCCCTCGTCCGGTTCGATCTCGCTTTTGATGCCCTTGGCAAAAAGGAAATCGGCGAACACGCGCGCCTTCGTTTCATCCGGAAGATTGCCGATGTGCCTCATGAGAATTTAACCGCCGTTTTGGATGCGGCTTTTACCGTAATGACCGCCGTGCCGGCTTTCAATCCTTTTCCCACGCGATATCGGGCTGGAACGGTTGACCGTCCTGGCGTAACCTGCGGCATGTCGTTGTTCAGTCGGTTCGTGTTGACCGGACTCGTTGCCGGCGTTCTTTCCGCACGCACTGCTTCCGCCGATCCCACGCCGGTGCAGATTCTCCAGCAGGCCCAGACCGTGTTCGTCATCGCGATGGAGAACCATAACTTCACGCAACCGACGCCCACGTCCAGCCCGCAACAGATCTTCACCAATCCCGCCGCGCCTTACATCAACAGCCTCATCACGCCCGGCAACTCGAACGCGGCACAGGTCTCGTATTGCACGCACTACTACAATGCCGGGGTCAACGTGCATCCCTCCGAACCGAATTATGTCTGGGCGGAAGGCGGCACGGATTTTGGCGTGCATACCGACAACGATCCGACCGGCGCTTCGGGAAATGTCTTCACAGCGAACCATCTCACCCGGCAGTTGAACGTAGCCGGCATCGCCTGGAAAAATTACCAGGAGGATGTCCAGTTGTCGTCGTCGCCTACGAACAGCGCCAGCGGCACCAGTGGCACGACCATCAATCCCTATTACAGTAGCGGCCAGTATAACTACGGCGTGAAGCATAACCCAATGGCGTTTTACAACGACACACAGACGCAAAATGTTTATGCGCTGACGAACTTGTTTCGTGATCTCACCAACAATTCCGTCGGCCGTTACAACTGGATCACACCGAACCAGTTCAACGACCAGCACACCGGTTTGTCCGGCGGTTTCACTTATCACGGCACCGACTACACCAGCGACCAGGCTGCCATTGCACAGGGCGATAATTTTCTTTTCATTGTCGTACCCAAAATCATGGCGTCGTCCGCTTACCAGCACAACGGCGTCATCATCATCCGCTGGGACGAAACGGAAGGTGGCGATACGACCGGCTACACCATCCCTGAGATCATTCTTTCGCCGTTGGCCAAAGGCAACGCCTTCGCCAGCTCTTTCGAATACAGCCATTCTTCCCAGTTGCGGACGGTGGAGGAGATCTTTGGCCTGAGCTTTCTCACCAACGCCATTCCTTCTGCCGAGACAAAAGTCACCGGTAGCGGTTATAACGCGGTCACCAACGTCAACGACCTGAGCGACCTGTTCCAGGCGATTCCGCAGATCCATGTCCAACAATCCGCCGCCACTCTCACCAACGGCATCGGCACAGTGAACTTCGGCACGGTCAACGCCGGCGCGCTGGTCACCAATCTCTTCGCGGTGACCAACTCTGGCCTTGGTACATTGACTCTTGCCGCGCTTTCCGTCAGTGGCGCCAACGCGAGCGCTTTCGCCGTTAGCGGCATCACGCTGCCCGTAACCATTGCCTCCGGCAACATCGCTACGTTCAAAGTGGCTTTCGCGCCCACTGCTGGCGGTTCTTATTCGGCCATGTTGCAGCTCACCAACAACGACGTCATCCGTAACCCCTTCACCATCGCGTTCGCCGGCACGGGCAACGCCGCGCCGGTCGTTAATGTTCCTTCGACGATTACTGTGGAAGCCACGAATGCCGTCGGCAACGTCGTGAACTTCACTGTCACCGCGAACGACCCCGAAGACGGTGTGCTCACTCCGGTCGTTGCTCCTGCCAGCGGCAGCGTCTTCCCGGTGGGCAGCAACACTGTGGCGGCCATCGCCACCGACTCTCAGGGATTCAGCACGACCAATTCGTTCGCCATCATCGTGCGCGACACGACGCCGCCCGTCGTCATGCTTAATGGTGCGAACCCGTTCACCAACTGGAACACGGTTGCGTTCGTTGATCCCGGCGCGATGGCCAGCGACATTGTTTCCGGCACAGTGCCGGTCACCACGAATGGCGTGGTGGACGTCAACACGGTTGGAGCCTACGTCATTCATTACATCGCCAGCGATATGAGCGGCAATTCCGCGACCAATACGCGTCTCGTCCAGGTGATTCCACTGGTAGTTCCGGATAATGTTAGTGGTGTGGTCATGCCGGACGGCGGATTCCGTTTATCGTTCAGCGCGGGAATGGGCCAGCCCTATCGCGTACTCGGCACGGACGACTTGACCCGGTCCGTCACCAACTGGACGGTCTATGCGAGCGGCACGGTCACGAATATTCCCACGGCTTTTGTGGACGCGACCTTCGCCACCAATGCGTTCCGTTTCTACCGCATCATCTCGCCGTGATCCTATTTCGTCGTGCGCTTCTGCGTCTTGCGATAACTCGTCGGCTTGGCGATCTTCAATTCCTTGTCGGACGGCGCGCCTTCCATCAGTTTCTTGAGTTCGCGGATCTGGTCGCGGAGCAACGCCGCCTTCTCAAATTGCAGGTCCTCCGCCGCCTTCAACATGTCCCGCTCGAGTTCCTGGATCGTCGAGACCAGGTCCACATCCACGCCCGCCTCACGCAGCACCGCGTTCGCGTCATCGCGCTTCGATTCATACGTCGCCAGGCTGTCTTCCACCGCCCGGCTCACGCTGCGTGGGGTGATGTTGTGTTCCGTGTTGTATGCGACCTGCCGCTTGCGCCGGTATTCCGTTACCGCCAGAAATTTTTTGATGCTGTCGGTCATCACATCCGCATAAAGGATCACTTCGCCGTTCAGGTGGCGCGCGGCGCGGCCTGCCGTCTGGATCAAACTCGTTTCACTGCGCAGAAAGCCTTCCTTGTCGGCATCCAGTATCGCCACGAGCGAAACCTCCGGCAGGTCCAATCCTTCGCGGAGCAGGTTGATTCCCACCAGCACATCAAACTCGCCCTTGCGCAATGCGCGCAAAATCTCCACGCGTTCGATCGCATCAATCTCGCTATGCAGGTATTGCACGTTCACGCCGATGTTGCGCAGGTAATCCGTCAATTCCTCGGCTGTACGTTTGGTGAGCGTCGTGACGAGCACGCGCTCCTTGGTGTCCGAACGCTTGCGACATTCTTCGATAAGGTCATCGATCTGGCCTTTCAACGGCTTCAGGGTGATCTTTGGATCAATGAGTCCCGTGGGTCGCACCACCAGTTCCACCACGCCCGGCAGCGGAACTCCCGGGATGATGGGAATCTTCGGCAGCGGTGGGCCTTTCGGTTTTTTGCCCGCGTCCTTGAATTCACCGCGTGCAGCAGAGAGGTCGCCATTCCCCAACACTTCATCGAGGTCAGCCTGCGCATTCGCTTCATCCGCCGCCGTGAATGGAACAGGCAGGGGAGCCACGTCCTCGCCCAAAGAGCTTTGCCGTGACCAACCGATCTCCCGCTGCGTCGGCGTCGCGCTCACATAAATCGTCTGGTTCTGCAACCGCTGGAATTCCTCGAACTTCAGCGGGCGATTGTCCAGCGCGCTCGGCAGCCGGAAACCGTGCTGCACCAAAACCGTTTTGCGCGAGCGATCCCCCTCGTACATTGCCCCGATTTGCGGCACCGTCGCGTGCGATTCATCGACCACCAGCAGGAAATCGTTCGGGAAAAAATCAAAGAGGGTGGTCGGTCGCGAACCCGGCGGACGTCCCGCGATGTGCCGTGAATAATTCTCGATGCCGGAGCAGATGCCCGTTTCCTCCATCATCTCCAGGTCGAACTCCGTGCGCTGCTTGATGCGTTGCGCTTCCAGCAACTTGCCGTTCTTCTCGAACCATGCGATGCGGTCGCCCAGTTCCGCGCGGATGGTCAGGATGGCATTGCGCAATTTGTCGCTCGTCGTCACGAATTGTTTCGCCGGATAGATCATCGTGCTCGATGGCCCTTCGAGCTTGTGCCCCGTCAACGGATCAAAGCGCGTGATGCGTTCGATCTCTTCGCCAAAAAATTCGATGCGCAAGGCGTCCTCGCGTCCCGCCGGCCGCACTTCCACCGTGTCGCCGCGCACCCGGAAATTGCCGCGCTCAAACGTGATGTCGTTGCGGTCGTATTGCAGGTCGATCAACCGTGAGAGAAAAATTTCCCGCGATAGGTCCAGCCCCACGCGGATGGGGATCACCATCGCCTCGTAATCTTCGCGGCTGCCGATGCCATAGATGCACGACACGCTCGCCACTACCACCACGTCCCGCCGGGAGAACAGCGATGCCATCGCCGAGAGCCGCAGCCGTTCGATCTCGTCATTCCGGCTCGAATCCTTTTCGATAAACGTATCCGTGCGCGGGATGTACGCCTCCGGCTGGTAATAATCGAAGTAACTCACGAAATACTCGACCGCGTTCTTCGGAAAGAACCCCTTGAATTCCGCGTACAGTTGCGCCGCCAGCGTCTTGTTGTGCGAGATGACCAGCGTGGGCTTGTTCACGTTCCGGATGACATTCGCCACCGTGAACGTCTTGCCCGACCCCGTCACCCCCAGCAACGTCTGGTGCTTCGCGCCGGACGTGATCGCCGCGGTCAATTTCTCGATCGCCTGCGGCTGGTCGCCTGCCGGTTGATAATCAGAAACAAGCTCGAACATGTTGGTAGATGGTATCATGACCTTTTCATCGCTTCCACCCTCGATTCCCGTTGCATTGACACTGGCTCATGAATTAATTCCTTAAAATATCTTAAACCGGTTTGAATTGGTCATGATCGGTTGAAAAAGGAAGGATTGATGGGAAGAATCAGCTGGCGGCAAGTTGACGCCCGCCCCGTCATGCGAGGACGCATGACGCTACACGAGGGTGGCCGTACCCATGCAAAGTGGTTTGAATTGGTTGGAATCGGTCTGATGCGTGTCAAATAAGCCCGGAGGATCTGGCGACTGGAAAGACGCCAGATCCCGCAGGCAGGAATGCCTGCGCGGCCGGCAGGAAAAAAGGATTCCTTATTTTTGCTGCGATTAAACACGATAATGCACGATTCCTTCGAAAAATAGCACGATCCCAAACACGATATTAAAGCGATGAAACTGGATTTTCCACGATGACCTTCGATTTCTCGTGTTTGGCGCGAAGCGTCGTGGAGTGCGCCATTCCCCTGGCGCTTTTCCCTGCCTGACACCTGCTCGCCGCGCCAAAGCGGAGCGGCGGCGGGACACCTGGCACCTGACACAATCTTTGTCATCCCGCGATTTTACCACGCCTCTGCCACCTTGTAATCGCGACCGTCGCGAAGTCAGGCAGATTTTTTTAATGACCAAAACGAGCATAGAAACCGCTCAGGACGGCCATTTCATCGAAGTCCCCCTCTGCAAGATCGAAAAACGTGCTGCTCTTTTTTCATCGTCTTTAATCTTCCAGTGAGTAATTTCATGCATCCTACGCCATGTTGATATGAAATTAAGAACCCTTTCTCCATTTTGGGTCGCTCTTTGTATTTTCCTGTGTGTCGCCAGGGCGCAGGCCGCTCCAGATGGTTCAGGCGCCACCAACACTGTGGTTGCCTCCACCAACGCAACCGCCCGGCCCACGATGCACTTCACCGAGCCCGACCCGCTCAATTTCAATGACCACGAAGGCTACGTCTCCCTCTTTGACGGCTCAACCCTCAAGGGCTGGGACGGCAATCCAAAATTCTGGCGCGTCGAGGACGGCGCCATTGTTGGGGAATCCACCCGGCAAAATCCCAGCGGTAACAGCTACATCGTTTACCGGGACATGAAGGCCAAAGATTTCACCCTCAAATTCGAGATCAAAGTCCTCGGCAGCGGCGGCAGCGGCGTTCAATATCGCAGCCTGACCGGCAAACCATGGCTGACACCCATTTCGCCCACGGTCATCTCCAACACCGGCCCTGTGAATCTTGCTTGGATGATGACCGGCCCGCAGGCCGATTTCTGGCCCAGCAAGGTCTACACCGGCCAGTTCTATTCGGAGAACGACCCCATGCGCATCATCGCCTGGCGCGGTCAGGTCGTGGAAAATTATGGCACCTCGAGCAAAAAACTCATGGGCACCATCGGCGACCGGAAGGAACTCGGCAGTTATGTGAAGACCAACGATTGGAACGAATACACCGTCATCGCCCGCGGCAATACCTGCATCCATATCGTGAATGGACAATTGATGGCCGTGATGGTTGATGACGACCCCAATTCCTCCAACAACCAAAGCGGCTACTTCGGCATCGAGATCGAATCCATCACCAAATTGTTCGTCCGCAACATCTGGGTCAAAAAACTGGACTGAGCATCGCTTCTTTCGCTCCGCCGGGGGACGCTCTATAATCGCGGCAATACAAAACATAGACATACCCTCAAATCGATCGACTCCATGAGCAAAGTAAACCTGCATACACTGTCTCTCCATGCCGGCCAGGTTCCTGACCCCACCACCACGGCCCGCGCTGTCCCGATCTACCAGACCACGTCTTACGTCTTCAAGAGCACCGAACACGCGGCCAATCTCTTTGGCCTGCGCGAATTCGGAAATATCTATACGCGCTTGATGAACCCCACCACGGACGTGTTCGAAAAACGCGTCGCCGCCATCGAAGGCGGGACGGGTGCCCTCGGCGTTGCCTCCGGTATGGCCGCCATCACCTACGCGCTGCTGGCCATCACCCGGCTCGGCGATGAGATCGTGGCCGGCAACAACCTGTACGGCGGCACGTATCAATTGTTCCACTACACGTTTCCCAAGCTGGGGCGCACCGTGAAGTTTGTGGATTCACGCGACCCGGGAGCCTTTCGCAAGGCCATCACGCCCAAAACCCGCGCGGTCTATATCGAAACCGTCGGTAATCCCAAACTCGATGTGCCGGACTTCAAAGTGATTTCCAAGATCGCCCACGAAGCGGGCATCCCCCTGGTCGTGGACAACACGGTCGGCGTCGGTCTCGTCCGGCCCATCGATTTTGGCGCCGATATCCTGGCGTACTCTGCCACCAAATATATTGGCGGTCACGGCACCAGCATCGGCGGTGTCATCGTGGATTCCGGAAATTTTCAATGGAACAACGGCAAGTTCCCGGAATTCACCGAGCCAGACCCGGGCTATCACGGCCTGAAATATTGGGATGCCTTAAGCAATGTGCCCGGCCTCGGCAACGTCGCCTTTATCCTGAAAGTTCGCGTCACGCTCCTGCGCGATATGGGCGCGGCGATGAGTCCGTTCAATGCCCACGAATTACTCCTCGGGCTCGAAACGTTGCCTTTGCGCCAGCACCGTCATTCGGCCAACGCACTGGAGATTGCCACTTTCTTGAAGCACCACCCGCTCGTGAGTTGGGTCACCTATCCTGGATTGCCCAAGGATCCCAGCTACCAGAACGCTGCTAAATATCTCAAGAGTGGATTTGGCGGACTCGTAGGGTTCGGCATTAAAGGCGGGCTCGCAGCCGGAAAAAAATTCATCGACTCCGTGAAGTTGATCTCGCATCTCGCCAATATCGGCGATGCCAAATCGCTCGTCATTCATCCCGCTTCCACCACCCATCAACAATTGACTCCGGAAGAACAGCAGGCTACCGGCGTCACCGCCGATTACGTCCGGCTTTCCATCGGGTTGGAAGATGTGGATGATATCAAGGCCGACATCGAACAGGCACTTCGGGCGTCCCAAAAATAATCGACGGCCAACCGTCCCGAACCGCTGGCCCCATTCCGGGTCAGCGGTTTCGCCGTCGAAATGAAACAGCAATCGTGAGCGAAAATATTTTCGACAGTAGTGATTCCGTGCGCCACGCGCGCGCCCTCCAGCATGCCCAATCCGTCACGCTGGCTGCGCCATTGGAACTGGAATCCGGCGGCCACCTCGATAGTGTTGCCGTGGCTTTCGAGACCTATGGCAAGCTGAACTCCGCGCGCGATAACGCCATTCTCCTTTGCCACGCCATCAGCGGTGATTCGCATGTCGCCAAACATGACGACGCCGACGACCCCGGCTGGTGGGACATCGTGGTGGGTCCCGGCAAACCGGTCGATACCAACCGTTTTTTTGTCGTCTGCCCCAACCTGCTCGGTGGGTGTCGCGGCACCACCGGTCCGGCCAGTATTAATCCCGCGACCGGCAAACCGTATGGCAGCGATTTCCCCATCATCACCATCGGCGACATGGTCGAAGTTCAGCGCCGCCTGCTGGAGCATCTGGGTGTTACGAATTTACTAGCGGTCATCGGCGGTTCCGTCGGCGGACATCAGGCCCTCACCTGGGCCACCCGGTTTCCTGACCGCATCCGCGGCACCGCTGTGCTGGCCTCATCCCCGCGGCTCACCAGCCAGGCCCTCGCCTTTGATATCGTCGGACGCAATGCCATCCTGCGCGACCCGAATTTCAACGGCGGCCAATACTACGATCAACCCCACGGCCCCACCGTGGGACTTGCCCTCGCCCGCATGATCGGCCACATCACCTATCTCTCGCGGGAGGCCATGCGGGAAAAGTTTGAGGCCAACCGCCTGGAACCGCGCGATGTCGCCATCGAATTCGAGAAAACCTTCTCCGTCGGTTCGTATCTCGGTTACCAGGGCACCAAATTTGTCGAACGCTTTGATGCGAACAGCTATGTCAGCCTGTCGCTGGCCATGGATCTCTTCGACCTCGGCGCCACGCCGGAACAACTGGCCGTCGCGCTCCGCCCCGCCCGCTGCCGCTGGCTGGTCTTGAGCTTTTCCAGCGACTGGTTGTTCCCGCCCGACCAGTCGCGCGATATCGTCAACGCGCTCATCGCCAACAACGCGCCGGTCAGTTATGCCAACATCCAGAGTGCCTGCGGCCATGATGCCTTTTTGCTGCCCGATGAAATCGCCAGCTACGGGGAGATGCTGCGCGCATTTTTGGATAATGTGTCGACGGGTGGGGCTCTGGCTGAACCGGCGGCGGAAGTCGAACAACCCGGCCCCACCAGCATCTTTCATCAGCGCCGTCTCGATTACGACCGCATCATCGAATTGATTCCGCCCGCCGCCAGTGTGCTGGATCTGGGTTGTGGTTCCGGCCGATTGCTCGCCCGCCTTAAACAGAATGACCATCGCCGCCTGGTCGGGTTGGAACTGGACGAGGCGAAAATTCTCGGCGGCATGCAACGCGGGCTCGATGTCATCCAGGCCGACCTGAACAAAGACCTGCGCGCCTTCGCCGACCAGCAATTCGATTGCGTGGTCCTCTCGCAAACCCTGCAGGCGGTGCAGGACGTGGAAGGCGTCATCGCCGACATGCTGCGGGTGGGCCGGACCTGCCTCGTCAGTTTTCCGAACCTGGCTTACCGGGCGTTGCGCCGGATGCTCACCGAGGATGGCCGGGCGCCGCGCGCCTACGGCTGGCTGCGCGGTGAATGGTTCAACACCACGGACATCCGCTTCCTGTCCATCGCCGACTTCGAAGAGTTTTGCCGCAAGAAAAACATTCGCGTCCAGCGCCGCCTCGCCTTCAATACCGAATCAGGGATTGAAGTCCGCGAAAATGCCAACCTTGATGCCGACCTCGCCATCTTTGTCCTGGGATCCAAATAGCGGACTGATTCGTCATCAAGAAACAGGGCTTAGCCATTTCCCGTTGGAGCTACGGAATCCATTGGGCACGGTAGAATTGCGAAACGTTCGACGCAGCCACTGTGAGATTGGTTGTGCCGTTTAATAAGGTATTGGTTTGGATCGGTTGCCAATCCACGAGGTTGCTGGAAGAACTGATGGCGAAGACCACGCCCGTCTGACCGTCCATTCGAAACGTAAAATTGTTGAGATCGACCCGCGCCGGTTGGCTCAACACGGGCGGCAAGACCGTCTTCGAAAGCGTTACATCTCCCCGGTTGGGCACCACATCGAACATAATCAAGTTGGTGGAATTGTTGGTGGCCAATACGGTCGGCAATGGTTGATTGTTTTGGAAAACCGCGATTGCCGGCCACCCCGCTGGCACTGGGCGGCGCAGGGTGATCGGATAATTATAGATCGTCAGATCAAGATTGTTGGTGACTTGAAGCGTGAACCCGCCTGCGACGTTGGTTGTTTCCGTGACCACGACCGCATCCCGTTCCTTGATGTACCGGACCACGTTGCCAAACGTCTCCACCCAGAACGTTCCGGTATGTGTGCTCAGGTAATTCACGCTTTGCTGCAAGGTCGTGCTCGCAATCGGTGAATAACCGTTGTCACCGTCGATCGCATGGATGAGATACACACACCAGGCGTTTGCGGCGGCGGCGTTGTTCGCCATGTTGTTGAAATCCTGCGCTGTCTGGACCGAACCTTGCGGGCCGCAAACAAACGAACTGATGTTCAGGAAATTTGGCGGTGTCGCCGGTACCAATTGCCCGGAACATCCCCGCGCCGCGATGTAATATCTCGACGTGAGCCGTTCCTGCCCTTCATTGCAGTAGGGATACGCCAAGGTGACGCAAAGCTGGTTGGTCACCTGCACATTGATGGCATATTGCGAGGCTCCCAGTTGATTCGTCTGGTCGGCGCCGCTCAAGGTTGAAAGATCGGGATGCGACACCGTGTGGCTCGCGACTTCGTTCCCCGCCAGCGCCGCCGCTTGCAACGGCGCCCACGACCCGCCCGGAACCCAATCGCGTACCGTAAAAAGCGTTATTTTGAACCCCTTCGCATTAAACATCGGCACGGCCACCGCATATTGATTCGGCAGGTCATCATCAAAGGTGTACGAAATGGCCGCCGTCCGAAAGCCCCGCCACACCGCCACTTCATAAGGCGCCACCACCGTGTTGGCCAGGCTGGTCAACGCGGTGAACCCGACCATAAAATATATAAATCTTTTCATGTCCGTTACATGTAATTCCGCCTCCGGAATCAATAACTACGCTGTGCCTTTGACTATACTGCTATCCGCATCGCCCGGGTTGTTTTTTCTCATGGATTTTTCTACAAACGGTTCTCCCGCTGTTTGCTATGAAGGTTTTTCTCCCTAAACCTTGACCCACGTCAACGCACGTTTCCTTGCCACCCGCTAACGTGGAGGCATGAATGAGAAACCGCTGATTGATGTGACCCGCGAAAAAGTCCTCTCGCTCGCGCGGGAAACCCAGTTCGCCGCCAATGGCATCGTGAGCCGCACCCTGTTGCGCACGCCTAATTCCCGCGTCGTCCTGTTCGGCTTTTCCGAGGGCCAGGAACTCACCGAGCACACCTCCACCCAACACGCCACCGTCCAGATGTTGAGCGGTGAATGCGAATTTAGCCTCGGCGACATCCCGCACGCGCTGAAAGCCGGCGACCTCCTCTACATGCCGCCCAACCTGCGCCACAGCCTTCGCGCCACCAAACAGTTTTCCATGCTCCTCACCCTGAGCAAACCCGAAACAAAACCCTGAATTTAAAAACCATGAACACAAACATCGAACCCCCAGCCGCTACAGACACCGTGATGGATGTCCGCTCCATCCCGTGCTCTGTCAAACATCCGCTCCTCGTAAAGACCTGGCTCGCTTTGCCGGTGAATCATTCCTTTACGATCGTGAACGACCACGACCCCGTGCGTTTGCTCCAGCAATTCGGCGCGCAATGGCCGGACGCTTTTTCTTGCGAATACCTCCGTCTGGGCCCGGACGAATTTCGTGTGAAGATCACCAAATTAAAATTCCTCCAGAATACCACCTCACCGGCCCCTCTTAGCTGCGGCGGACATTGAAAGAATCCATGGACGATTATCCGGAAAATCCGAACTCAGAGGCGCACCGCCCCTTGGCATGTGTCCTCGCGTGTTCGGGTTGTTCCCGCGCCGGTGAATTGGCGGACAAGACCGCCCGGCGCCTGAACGAACTCGGCCTCGCAAAAATGAGCTGCCTCGCCGGTGTCGGTGGTCGCGTCAAATCCATCACCACCACCGTCCAACGCGCGCCCGAAATCCTCATGATTGACGGCTGCCCGTTGGAATGCGGCGCCCATATCCTGCGCCTGGCCGGCTTTTCCGGATTCAAACACATCAAACTGCACGAACTGGGTGTTCGCAAACACGACAACGAAGTGAACGACACCATCGTGCAATCCCTGGCCGATTCCGCGGCCTCATTGTTGGCCGTCCCAAAAACTATTTCTGAAACTGTAACCAAATGAAAAATATCGAAACTGAAAAACCGCGTTCCTACAAAAAACTTTGGCTCAGCCTCGCCACCGTCATCACGCTTTCCTTCGTGGTTCTCGGTTATTTCGGCTGGGAAATTTATCGCACCGCGCCGCCCATCCCGGCGCGTGTCGTCACTCCTGACGGCACCGTGCTCTTCACGGGTGCAGATATTCAGGACGGCCAGAACGTCTGGCAATCCATCGGCGGTGAAGAAGTTGGCACCGTCTGGGGCCATGGCGCCTACGTCGCGCCGGATTGGTCCGCTGATTGGCTCCATCGCGAATGCGTCTGGCTGCTCGACCATTGGGCCGCGCAATACGGCGGCCAGACTTACGACCAGCTCGATGCCGAAACGCAAGCCGCCCTCCGCCAGCGCCTGAAGACTGAACTGCGCTCGAATACCTACAACGCGCAGACTGGTGACCTCGTCCTCTCGCCCGCACGCGCCGAGGCGTTCAAGGCTGTGGCCGCACATTACGCCGGGCTCTTTGGCGACAGTCCGGAATTGCAAAAGCTCCGCAACGCCTACGCGATTCCCGCCAACAGCGTCAAAACCGCTGACCGCCAGGCGAAGATCACGGAATTTTTCTTCTGGGCCGCCTGGGCTTGCGGTACCGATCGCCCGGGCAAAACCATTTCCTACACACAAAACTGGCCGAGCGAAGCGCTCATTGATAATCGCCCCACCGGTTCCATCATCGTGTGGTCGGTCATCAGCTTCGTCGTTCTGCTCGCCGGCATCGGCGCCATGATCTGGTATTTCGCTGTGCAACGTCATTCCGATGAAGAAGAAAACGAAGTCCCCTACGTCGACCCGTTGCGCGCCTTGAAGCCGACGCCTTCGATGCGCGCGACGTTGAAATATTTCTGGGTCGTTACCGCGCTCATTGTGGCCCAGGTCGGCCTCGGCGCCGTTACCGCGCATTTCGCTGTTGAAGGCGATGGTTTCTACGGCATCCCGTTGAGCAAATGGCTGCCGTACGCCGTCACGCGCACGTGGCACACGCAACTCGGCATCTTCTGGATCGCCACTGCGTGGCTCGCGACGGGTTTATTTGTTGCGCCCGCTGTTTCCGGCTACGAACCGCGCGGACAACGTTTCGGCGTGAACTTCCTGTTCGGTTGCCTTCTCGTCATCGTCGTCGGCTCGCTCGCCGGTGAATGGATGGGCGTGCAACAAAAGCTCGGCTACGTCTCCAATTTCTGGTTCGGCCATTCCGGCTACGAATACGTGGACCTCGGCCGCTTCTGGCAAATCTTCCTCTTCGTCGGCTTGTTTGTCTGGCTGTTCCTTATGGGACGCGCCCTATGGCCCGCGTTCAAAAATCCCGGGCCGAACCGCCATCTGCTTGCCCTCTTTCTGGTTGCCTCAACTGCCATTGCCTTGTTCTACGGCGCAGGCCTGATGGTCGGACGTCACACGCACCTTGCCATGGCTGAGTACTGGCGCTGGTGGGTCGTCCATCTATGGGTTGAAGGATTCTTCGAAGTCTTCGCCACGGTCGTCATCGCGTTCCTCTTCACCCGCATGGGCCTGTTGCAAACTGCGACGGCTGCCGCTGCCGTCATCTTCTCCACCGTGATATTTCTCGGCGGCGGAATTCTGGGCACGTTCCATCATCTCTATTTCAGCGGAACGCCCACCGCTGTCCTGGCTTTGGGTGCGACCTTCAGCGCGCTGGAAGTGGTGCCGCTCGTATTGATCGGCTTTGAAGGTTATGAAAATCTCACCCTCAGCCGCGCACGACCGTGGATCGCCGCGTACAAATGGCCCATCTACTTCTTCGTCGCGGTGGCGTTCTGGAATCTCGTCGGCGCGGGCCTGTTCGGTTTCCTCATCAACCCGCCCATCGCGCTCTACTACATGCAGGGCTTGAACACCACGCCTGTGCACGGTCACGCGGCATTGTTCGGCGTGTATGGAATGTTGGGCATCGGTCTCATGCTGTTCTGCCTGCGCGGACTCACCCGCCAGAACGAATGGAAATCCGGCGCTCTGTCCTTCAGCTTTTGGGCCATCAATCTCGGCCTCGTGCTCATGATTGTCCTGAGCCTCTTGCCCGTCGGTCTCCTGCAAACCTGGGCGAGCGTGGAACACGGCATGTGGTACGCCCGCTCGGCCGACTTCATGCAATTGCCCTTCATGAATACCCTGCGCTGGATGCGTGTGATCGGCGATTCCGTCTTCGCCCTCGGCGTGCTCAGCCTGGCCTGGTTCATCGTCGGTCTGAAAACCGGCTGGTCGCTCGAAAAAGAAAGTTCAACCATCGACACCAAGCCCCAGGTTGAACCTGCCGCCGCCTAAGGCCCTGACATAATAAACTTCGCCTCGCCCGGTGTTTTCCATCAACATCGGGCGATCCGCCGCAAAAATAAATGAACATGCCTCCCATCACCGCGTTCAAGCGAATGGATGTCCGCCCGCTCATCGCCTCCGGCGAGGAACCGTTCCCGAAGATTCGCGCGCGTGTGGATGCGTTGTCGGCTGGCGAAGGGCTGTTGGTCGTCGCGCCGTTCCTGCCGTCGCCGCTGATCGAAAAGCTCACCAGCGAAGGCTTTGGTTCCAAAGTCGAACATAGTGCGGGCGGGCAATGGATGGTTTATTTCTGGCGCGAAGCAGCATAAGCTCTGGCGCGTGACGACCCCACTGGCCCAATTCAAACTCACCGGCATCGCGATGGCCTTGCGCAGTTGCCAGCTTTTCACCGGCCTTTCTCCCGAAGACATCCAGAACATCGCCGAGTTCACCGTCGTCAAATCGCTCGCCCGGGGCGAATATCTTTTTCACGAAGGCGAAACCTCGCATGGATTTTATGTGGTGCAACGCGGCGCGGTGAATGTCCATCGCGTCAGCGCCGCCGGCAAGGAACAGGTCATCCACATCTTTCGAACGGGCGATTCGTTTGCGGAAGTCGCCGTGGCCACGGAGAAAGGTTATCCCGCCGACGCCCGCGCTGTGGAAGCCTCGCAGGTGTTGCTCATCCAGAAAGAAGGCTTTCTCGACCTCCTGCGTCGCCGTCCCGATCTCGCGTTGCGCATGCTCGCTGCGATGAGCAGTCACTTGCGCGTGCTCGTGGGGCAACTGGACGACCTCACTTTGAAGGACGTGGAAACCCGTCTCGCGAACTGGCTGGTGAAACGTTGCCCCAATCCCAAGAGCGATAAACCCGTGCAAGTGCAGTTCATCACCACTAAACGTTTATTGGCCTCCGAACTGGGCACAGTGGCCGAAACCTTGTCGCGCACACTCGCCAAATTCCGCCAGCAAAAGCTCATCACCATCAAAGGAAAGACCGTTGTTGTCCTATCGCCCGCCAGGCTGGACGCCCTCCTGCGGCGGAATCTGGGAGAATAATCCGCGAAAACAGCCGTGTTTCCGCAGTTAGCTGCCTTCTGTTAGTAACTCGCCCGCAAAACGCTTTGACCTTCGCGCGCGCCTCTGATTTGCTTGACGGGATAGGAACGTCTCAGATGTTTTACCTGTTAACGGTTGCGCTTTGTTTGGTGGGAATTGTTGTGATTTATTTCTACAACAATCCCTTGGCGCATAATCAGGCATTCATGAGGCGCCGTTTCGTCAACTGGCTGCCCCTTGGCATGACCTACGCCTTCCTGTGCATGGGCCGCTTCAATCTCATCGTCGCCCAGGACGCCATGGGCCCGCTCATCTCCAAGCAGGATTTCGGCATCATTTTCTTCTGGGGCAATTTGGTTTACGCACTGTCGTTCCTGGTCAACGGACCCCTGATCGATAAGAAACTCGGCGGCAAGAACGGCATGCTCGTCGCCGCGCTCGGGTCGGCCCTCTCCAACGTTGCCCTCGGTATTCTGACGTATTTCATCCTCGTCAAACATATCAAGGTGAACATCGTCATCGCGTTCTCCGTGATCTACTCGATCAACATGTATTTCCAGAGTTACGGCGCTGTTTCCATCATCAAGGTCAAGGCCTATTGGTTCCATGTGCGTGAACGCGGCGTGTTCGGCGCGATCTTTGGGACGCTCATCTCTTTCGGTGTCTATTTCGCCTTCGATTGGGGCGCGGGCATCATCACGGCGACCAAAGCGCTCGCACCGGATAATATCCTGAAACGCCTCTTCACGCCGGCCGGTGGCATTTTCGACGCGACCTGGGCCGTGTTTTACATTCCCGCCGCCGCGTTGATTTTCTGGATGGTGATCGATATGTGGCTCATCAAGGATACGCCGGAAGAAGCGGGCTTTCCGTATCTGGACACCCGGGACGCCTCCTCCGGCCAGATGCACATCGAGTTCTCTGTATTGGAGCTCTTGAAAAAAATCTTTTCCAGCCCGCTGATGTGGATGATCGCGATCGTCGAATTGACCTCCGGCGTTTTCCGTTTCGGGATGTCGCAATGGTTCCGCGCCTTCACCCACGATATGCCTGAACACAGCGTGCAGTTCTTCTCCCTGCACTGGGGCTGGCTCACCTGCATCTTCGGCATCGTCGGCGGTTTCGCGGGAGGATTGATCTCCGATAAATGGTTCCATTCGCGGCGCGGACCGCCCGCGGCGCTCATGTGCGGCTTTGTGGCGGTGGTGGCCGGTTTGATGGCGATATTTCTGTTTTCCCAGCCGTACGTCGTCGGCTGGGCGGCGGTCGCTATCTCCATGGCGTCCATCGGCATCACCTCGTTGATGTCCGGCACCGCCGCGACTGATTTCGGCGGGCGCAAGGCCACGGCCACCTGCGCAGGAATCGTGGATGGGTTCGCTTACTTAGGAAGCGCCTTGCAATCTGTTTGCCTTGGCTTCATTGTCACGCGCGGGGGATGGCAATGGTGGCCGATATTCTTGATTCCTTTTGCGATCGGCGGGTTATGGATCGCGATCAAGCTTTGGCATGCCCTCCCCGTCGCAACGCGAAAATACATCGACGAAGTGGAACAGAAGAGGATCTTGGAAAAAACCGAGCCCGGCCTGGTCACCTGATTTGAGTGTTGCGCAGTAGCGGCAAAGACGTATGAGCCAGACTGCATCGGAAAATGTGAGTTACAAGGATTATCCGCGCGGCTTCCGCGCGCGGCGCGGACTGAACTGGGGTTTTGTCGGGCTGCTTTACACTTCTTTTTATCTTTGCCGGTATAACTTATCCATCGCCAACAAGGCCATTAGCGATCAATACGATTTTTCCCGTGCCGACATGGGCAAGATCATCACCACGTTTTTCTTTGTCTACGCCTGCGGACAGATCGTGAACGGTTTCCTGACCGACCGCCTGGGCGGCAAAAAGGCGATGCTCATCGGTGCGGCGGGCACGGTGACCATGAACCTGCTTTTTGGCGGGGCTTCGTTTTGGGGTTTGCTTTGGCTGTTCATCGCGATCCGGGGCATCGACGGTTATCTGCAATCGTTTGGCGCGCCCGGCATGGTCAAGATCAACACCGCCTGGTTCAACCATCGCGAGCGGGGAAAGTTTGCCGGTATCTTCGGGTTCATGATCAATCTGGGGCGTTTCGGCATCACAAAATTTGGACCGGCGCTGCTGGCGGGATTCACGATCGTTGGGCTGATCCATATCGGTCCATTGCACTGGCGCTGGTTGTTCTGGGCACCCTCCATCGTTTGTGCGGTGGTCGCCGTGGGCATGGCGATCTTTGTGAAACAAACTCCGGAAGAAGCCGGTTATCATGGGGTTATCCAGGATGAAACGGCGTATGCGAACCTCGAAGAGCGGCCGAAAATGAGTTATGTCATCCGCCTCATCCTCAGCAACCCGGCGATCTGGTTCGTGGCTTCCGCTTACGCGTGTACGGGAGCGGTGCGACAAGCTGTGGACCAATGGTTTCCCCGTTACATGCAGGACGTTCATCATATGGCGCTGGATTCAGCCGCTTTTCAATGGCTGGGGTTCCTGATCCCGATCGTCGCATCCGTGGGCTCGCTCATGTCCGGTTATATCTCCGATACATTCTGCAAAGGCCGCCGGGCACCGGTCGCCGCCGCTTTGTTCTTCACCGAGACAACCATCATCCTCCTCGCCGCCCAGTTTCATACGGCCACCGCCGCCATCATTTTCTTTCTGCTGATTTCGTTCACGGCCAATTCCACGCATTCGATCCTGGGAACGGCAGCGGTGATGGACATTGGCGGGCGAAGACTGGTCGGCGCGGCGTTCGGAATCATCGATGCCTGCCAATATTTTGGGGCCAGCCTGGCGGGATATTTTCTCGGCCTGCTCCTCGATAAGAGCTGGGAATACTATTTTTATTTCATGGCGCCGTTCGGCTTGATCGGTGGGGTGCTCATGCTCATGTCCCTGCAAAAGATCACGAAGCCGCAAAAAGGTCTTCCGCAAAAACCAGCCTCAGTTTAGCCGCACGCCTTCCCGTTCCAACAGCATCCGCTTCCAATACAAGCCGCTGGAGAATCCGCCGATCTTCTTGTTCGCCGCCAGTACCCGATGACACGGCACGATGACCGGGATGGGATTCGATCCACACGCGCCACCCACTGCGCGAACGGCTTTCGGATTTCCCACTGCTTTGGCAATCTCACCGTAACTCAATGTCTGGCCGGAACGGATCTTTCGCATCGCATTCCAGACACTGCGTTGAAAATCTGTTCCTGCTGAGAGGTCGAGCGGGGGCAAAGATGTCGCGTCGCTGCCGCCCAGGATTTGTTTAACTGCGGCAGTCGTAAGCCTGTGCCACTGGCGGATTTGTGGGGTCACGCCTTTTGCGGCTGCGCCCGTTGCCCGTTTGGGAAAACATAATTCCGCCAGGCCTTTCTCCGAATAGCCGGCGATGAACTCGCCGTCTTTGGTTGCGACCGACAATTCAACGGGCGGATTTTTAGAACGCGATTTCATTGGCTGGAAAACGTAGCACAAGTCACGGAGAAAACAGTTTATCGGTTGCGGAAAAAGACGTACCCGACGCCCAGCAACAGCAGGAACAATCCGATGACGAGAAAAAGAAACCGGTTGCGCGCCACCCGTTTTTCGTAACGCATCGGTCGCAGCCCCTGCACGCCGCCGGCGGCGAGATAATTGACCAGCTTCGGATTATTCGTGGAGGGCCCCTTGAAATTATTTTTGACGCGCTTGAGCAGGGCTGGGAGGTCGTACTTGCGCACGCCCAGTTCGTTGAAATGTTCCCGCGACTCCGCCTCATTGCGCGCCGTGAGCGGTTGATGGTTCACTTCTTCAAAAACCGGCTCATGCACCACCGGTTTGGACGGCACGGCGGGATGTTCATGGTGCACCACCGTCCGCGCATGCGGCATGGCGGTCGAGCGCAATTTCGGTTGCGATTGGTTTTTGTGGACCTGGTCGTCCAGCTTTTTGATCTGCGCTTCCAGCGCGGCGATCTCCGAGTTAAGCGTCTGCGCCCGTTCGGAAAGGGGGTCTACCGGTTTTTTCTTGAACAACGCCATGCAAACTCATCGGCGAAACAGGATCGCAAGAAAGATTCCCAGGGCCAGCAACGCGACGACCGCCAGCGGCCATGTCAATGCCAGTCCCACTTTGCACAATTCGCCAAAACGCAAGTTCGTCAGCGCTTGAGCGGGTTTGGAGGTTGCCACGTCGGCCTCGGCTTCCGCGGATTTGCCTGAGAGCACCGGAAATTTCAAGCGCGCCGCGTTCCATTCCATCCGTGCGTTCTCGAGGGTGGTCAGGGCGCGCGTCAATTCCACGCCAAACGTTTCCTTCGTCCAGCCCTCTTCACGGATGGCTTCCACCTTGGACAACGCATCGCGAAAATCTGCCAGCGCCTTGGCCATGCCTTCAGCGTCGCGCCGTGCGGAGAATTCAGCTTCCTCCAGCAAACCCAGCCCGCGCGTGAGATGGTGGACCATCTCCTGCCGGCCGGATTGAAATTCCATCTGGCGCCGGCGCGTTTCTTCGAGCGAGGCGCGTTCGCGTTCCAGGTCCTCCTGCGCGCGCTTCAAGTCCGCGAGGCGGCGTTGCGTCTCGGCGACCTTGGAATCCACCTCTTCACGCGTGGGCGCGCGCAACGGGTCGGCGTTGGCGGAACCCGCGTTCGGCGATTTGTGCGTTTGAAAATCGGTATCCACAAACTCCGTTGCATCGTAATCGGAAGCCATGAACCGAATCTAGTCGTGGTGCGGAAACCTGTAAAGCAGCTTTGACGTTTGATTCAGGACAATCGGATGACTCACGACGTTTGCGGCGGGCAGAGGACTGCCCGCCCTACCATTTAATCGTCCATCACAGGCGTGAGGGTAAGGCGCGACACTCTCCCGTCTTGCGGGACGCCGTGGTCTCTCGCACAACAATCGGAAGGCTTACTACGCTCGCGGCGGGCAGGGGACTGCCCGCCCTACCTTGCACTGTTGGCAATCTAACATCCGCCGGCGGTTAGGGCGGCTCGTGATAGGCGAGGTTTGCCCCGTAGAGACTGGCCCGGGATCGCAGCGTGGCCGCCAAAGACGCATTGCCCTGGCTGGTGGCCAGTTCAATCGCCCGCTGGTTGGACGAGACCGCCTCGGGAAACCGGCCGGCTTCCGCATAGGCAGCCGATAAAGTGGCCAGGAACTGTGGAGATTCTGGCGTTGCGGCGCTCGCCACGTGTTGCGCCAGTGCCACAGCGCGCGGGCCATCTCTGAGTGATTTCTCCGGACACGTGGCCAAAAGCCAGGCGAGGTTGTTCGCCGCTAATAGATAGGTTGGGTCCAGTTTCACCGCTGCCTGAAATTGCTGGATGGCCCCGGCATAATCTTTGTTCACCTGCAAAGTCAGGCCAAGATGGTTATGGACCGGCGCGGAATCGGGCATCGACTCCACCGCCCGTTCGAGCTGTTGTTGGGCGTCTTTCATTTTTCCCTGGAGACTGAGCAATACGCCGAAATTGTAATGCGCCTCACCATAGCCTGGATTGATTTGAATCGCCTTTTGGTAGTGGGGAACGGCCTCGTCAAAATGATTTTGCCCGACCAGCAGGTTGGCCAGATTGTTGTGAGCTTCGGCATAATCCGGCCTGAGTTGAACGGTCTTCTCATAATAAACGATTGCGTTGGAGGCCTGGTGCTGTGCGGCCAGCAGCTTGGCGAAGCTGAAACAGAAATCCACATCTTCAGGTTTAAGCCCGACGGCCTGCTGGTATTGTTTCAAGGCTCCATCCAGGTTCGGTTGCTTTTCAAGCACGGAGCCCAGGTTGTAATGGAATTCGCCATTCCCGGGGTCGAGTTTAATGGCCGCTTCAAACTCGTTGATCGCCTCATCATATTTTTTATGCCAGGCTAATAAATTGCCCAGGTCATTATGGAGATCGGCGGTCTCATTGAGATGAAGGACTTCCCGATAACACGCGATCGCTTCATCCACCTTCCCCTGCTTCAGCAATAATTGGATGAGGTTATTGAAGGGGTCCTGGAAAGTGGGTCGAACCTGGATGGCTTTTTTAAAGTGTGCGATGGCTTCATCAGATTGCCCCCTGATGACCAGCAGGCTTCCGAGATTATTATGGGCATCGGCTATTTCTGGATCGCTGGCCACGGCCCGGGAGAACCAGGTGAACGCTTCATTGGTCCGTCCGATCCGCAACAATGCGCAACCCAGATTGTTTTGGGCCTTCGCAAAGCCAGGGTCCAGCTCAAGCGCCTTCTCGAATTGTGGAATGGCTTCCTCAAAGCGCCCTGTTGCCAGCAAGGCATCGCCATAATTATAATACGAGGCCGCCGCAGTAGTCGGATCGGACGAGGCCAATTCCAGCGCGCGCTGGAAATGCGCCATTCCCTCATTGGTGTGTCCCGTTCGGATCAGGGCATCCCCCAGGTTGTTGTGCGGCTCGCTGAAATTGGGATTCACCGCCAGTGACTTCTGGAAATCTTCGATGGCTTCGGCCAACTGGTTTCTCTGCATCAAAATATAACCCAGATTATTATAAGCCAGGAACGCATCCGGATTTTTGGCTATCGTGCTCCGCCACAACGTTTCCAGGCCCGCATAATCGCCGGCCCGGTTCCAGGTGAGAGCTGCGAGCAAAAGACATACGCCCACGCCCACGCCATAAACGAGGGCGAGGCATTGCTGACGGAGGCCGAGGTTCACCAGCCCCGCCGCCGTCAACGCGATGACGCCCAGGCTGGAGAGATAAACCCAATGAT